>Ga0272442_10012086_pt1 | contig 10469 bp, 12 predicted proteins | sample SSMForm2O_FD_200262 | JGI IMG/M metagenome (GOLD analysis project Ga0272442, IMG submission 200262) | Marine sediment archaeal communities from Little Sippewissett salt marsh, Falmouth, MA, United States - SSM-Form-2O | ecosystem: Environmental > Aquatic > Marine > Wetlands > Sediment ... | reverse complement strand
TCGCAAAAGCAGATATTATATATTTTTTCGATGTCATTACTTTCACCTTTACATTTTTATAAATATAAATGCATAAAACCGATATTTAAGCTTTATAGAACGTTCACTCCCATTAACTTGAAAAATTTAAGATTATTTTGATTTCGATAACAACTGTCAAACAACCTTTATATTATAACAGTTACAAAACATGTTATTATCGGAGAGAAAAAATGAAGACAGTAACACTAAAAAAACAAATCAAAGGTTATATCGATCTGATTCGGCCATTTACACTGCTTGCACCAATCATTGTTTCAATATGTATCATGATGGCAAGTTTCTTCTACAATGGAAGAACTGATAACTTATCATCTGTCTTTTGGACAACTGTCATTCCTGCTAGCTTTTCACTTGCAATATTAAACGCAGCATCAAATGCACTAAATCAAGTAACAGATATGAAAGCAGATAAAATTTCAAAATCATACCGTCCAATTATAAGAGGAGATGTATCTCCAAGAGAAGCTTTACTCATTTCCTTGATACTTTACATTATTGCAGTTACATTATCAATTTTTGTAAATCCAATGTTTTGCATGTTTATTCTCCTGATAGTTGGATTTACTGTCACATATTCCCTACCACCTCGAATGAAAGATATATTATTTATAAACCAACTTTGGGTCGGAGTTCCAAGAGGTCTTTTAGGTATACTTGCGTCATGGAGTGTTTTTGGAAATGCTCTTGAACCACTTCCTCTTGCAGTTGGGATAATTGCTATGTCATTTTTAATTGGAGGATCAATTACCAAGGATATAATGGACAGTGAAGCAGATAAAAAGAACGGAACTCGCACCTTGGTAAATGTTTATGGTGTAAAAAAAGCAGCATTAATGGCACTTCCATTCATGATTTTCCCATTTGCATACATACCAATTCTTATTGACAGCGGTCTTATGGATTCATATCTATGGTTGTTATCTTTACTTGCAGTTCCAGGGTATTTCATCTTCCACTTGATGGTTAATGGTGAGAAAAAAGGTGGATTTCCCGAAAATACATCATCTTGGACATTGATGTATGTAACATATTTTGTATTTGCATTTGGTTTCTCAGTTCTAACAATTTTGGGATCTTTTTCTGGCTAATTTAGATGGGAAAGCAAGATTTTATTAATTAATATTTCATCTTAATTGTAATGTCTAATTATTACTATATTGCATTAATGCTTGTTTTTGCGATAATTCCTTCACTGATTTTATTGTATTTTCTAAGAGATAGAATCAATTTTAAAAATCTTGTATTAAGCCTTTTTATACTTTTTGTGTTGGGTGTTGTTTGGGATCAAATATCTGTTCGTTTAGGCATATGGAGTTTTTCAAATGATAAAATCATGGGATATTTTTTAGGAATTCCAATTGAGGAGTATTTATTCGTCATATTTGTTCCACTACTAGTTATTACACTTTATACATTAATATGTAAGGTTTGTAGTAAATAAACGAGCATGTTTGTGCCATAAATTTTATTTTGTTAAAAATCCAATTATGACCTATAAAATTTATATATTATTAATTGTAATAGGGATATATAAAAAAGGGGGAAAAAAATGAATATAAAATCTGTTAAAAGTATAGGATTATTTTTTATATTAGTATTTTCAATTCTTGTTCCAATATCGCTTGGCAATGACATAGATATCAAGACAAAAGATGATAGTTTGGAGAATCTTGCCTATTATTCTTATTTAGAAATACCTTCCTCAAAATTATCACTTTTGGAAAAACATCTTAACTATGACATAAATGAATATAATATCCAAGATTCAGATAATTTTAATATTGTCGATATTTTTTCAGGTTCTTCTACAGGAGTCCCTATGAATTCAATTTGGCCAATAATTTGTTGTAATACTCGACATATTGGCTATAGCCCATATTCTGCTAACAATGACCAAGGAGAAATAAAATGGAGATTTTTTGGAGGAAAATATACTGAAGGAGGATCCGCTGTAATTGATGAAGATGGAACGATATATTATCCAGCAGCTGGTTATCTAATTGCAGTTAATCCAGATGGGACAAGAAAATGGAAAACTGAGTTCCATGGTGGAATGCCCTCATATTCAAGCCCTGCCTTGGCAGAGGATGGGACAATCTATGTTACCTCATATGCTGGTGCTTTGTATGCATTAAATCCTGATGGTTCAAATAAATGGCATCATGGCGGAAGTGGTTCAATATCTTCTCCAGTAATAGGTGAAGATGGAACGATATATTATGGTGATTTTGGTAAGAAATTTAATGCTGTAAATCCTGATGGTTCAAATAAATGGTCTTATACAACAGGTGAACCAATTATTTCATCTGCTGCTATTGATGATAATGGAATAATCTACGTTGGATCTTGGGATTACTATTTTTATGCTTTTTATCCTAATGGAACTTTAAATTGGCGTTACAAAACAGGAGAACCAGTTCTTGGTCCCCCATCTATAGGAAATGATGGTACAATATACGTTGGGTCATATGATGATTACCTATATGCATTTTATCAGAATGGGACAGTAAAATGGAAATGCAAAGTTGGGTATGGAACAGAGACAAATCCATCAATTGGACCTGATGGAACCATTTATGTTGGCGGATCCAAATTATATGCAGTAAATTCTAATGGAACAATTAAATGGGAATTTTATCTAGGATCTGATCGAGATATTGATAAATCATCTCCGATAGTCTCTGGTGATGGAACAATATATGTTGGTGTTACACATGGTGAAGTAGTTGGTGGTGAACTTTATGCGGTAAATCCTGATGGTACACTATTATGGAAAAAAACAATTGACAGTGATTGGTTGGATAATACACCAGCTATTGGCACTGACGGAACTGTTTATATATCGGGTACAACCTGGAGAGAAATTGGTGGAGGAGGATTGCAACCTTGGAATTATCTTTACGCATTTAACCAAGGCGAGTTTCAAGCATATATTGATTACGGTGGTTTTCAAGTAGTTGGTGATAAAATTAGATTCCATGCATCTGCATATAATGGCGTAACACCATATACATATCATTGGGATTTTGGCGATGGAACAACTTCTACTAAGAAAAGTCCTGAACATACCTACAGTTCAGGAGGTATAGTTGATGTAATATTAACAGTAACAGATGATGATGGAAATATTGTAACTGAATCTGTTACTTTGGATATTAATACACGGCCAAAACGACCTCCTAAACCTGAAGGTCCATCCTATGGTCAACCTGGTAAAGAATTAACGTTTTTTACAAGTACTACAGATCCAGATGGGGATCAACTCTATTATATATGGTATTATAATGATGGATCTTCCCAAAGTGGAAAAGCAATCGGTCCATATGATTCTGGAGAGATGTGCATTGTTAAACATACCTATGAAGAAAAAGGATTCTACGAAATAGAAGTAGGAGTTATGGATGATCGAGATGCAATGGGTGGGCTTTCAGATCCTCATAGACTTACAATAGGAACAAGTAGGCAGAGATCATTAATTCCAATATTTTCAAACTTATTTGAAGAACATCCCAAAATATTTACTTTCTTGAGGTTTCTATATAAAATATTTGAATAAACCAATAAGATCTATCCGCCACTGATCATGTGAATTACAGCAACATTTGAATTATCTGGAACAATTACATCTGAAAACTCAGATCTTGGCACAACCTTATCATTTATTTTTACAACAACCAACGGAAAAGTATATCTCATTCTTTTTAGAAGATCCGATATGTTTTCGTTTTCCACCCAGTCAACCTTTCTTCCATTTACTTCAATGCTCACTTGTCTTCACCTAAAATTATTTCAATTGCAAGATTTGCTTCCCAATTAGCCATAAGCGCTACTCGTGGAGCCATAAGAACATCCTCATCACTAGATAAAGCATGTTCATCATAGCACATATGTAGGTTTCCCAGGTGTTTTGTAATAATACGATCAGAATTCCCATATCCTGCAACACCAGATGCTGCAACAATAGGTTTATCTGGTAATTTTGTCATAATCTCTTCAATAAATGCAGTTTTTGTTTCTGCTGAATCAAGTGCTTCAATTACGACATCTACGTCTCCAAATCTTTTTTCCATTGAGCCTTTTTCGATTTTTTCGTTATAAATATCTAGTTTTACTTCAGGATTAATTTTTTTAATATTTTCCTGAAGTGCAATTGTTTTTGCTTTTCCTATTTGATTTGTAAAAAAGTATTGTCTGTTTAGATTACTTTTTTCAATTTTATCAAAATCAACTAAAACCAATCTCCCAATTCCAGCTCTTGCAAGTGCAACTGCTGCATTTGAGCCTAATCCTCCAAGACCAGCTATTCCAACACTTGAGTTTTTAAGTTTTTTATTTATTATATCTTTATTCATTTCATTTACCATTTTTCCCAATATTTAGGTTGGATACTTGGAGGTTTTTCACCCTTTTTATATTCACCTCCCCAAATATTTAATCCTGCTTTATCATCCTCATCTATTTTTTCTTGGAGCATTTTTAACATTTTAGGGTCATCCATTCCTAACTGTTTCATCTTTTGAGGTGTTGGAACACCATTGGGAGTCCAACCTCTCCTATAATATACAGCATCAGCAAGTTTTTGGTATTGGTCCTGTCTGTAATTGTATAAAAGCTTCATTTTTTCTTTGATGCTTTTATTTTTGATTTCTTTTTTACTAAGTTCTAACTCTTCTATTAGAAATTTATCATACCTTTCTTTTCTAGAGCTATATTCAACTTCTGTTACAGGTCCCATTGAACGATAAGGAATCCAATCGTCCTTTCTTCGCCCTCGCCCCATCCATACATTCATTGCCCGCTGCCAGTTATAACACCGTTCGCTTTGTAGAATTAATTCTTCCTTGTCAACCTTCCATCCTGTTACAGCATTTTGATAATCAACATAGTTTTGAACATGCTCGGGGACCTTTGCAGGATCATCTGTTTCTGCGTTATTTGCGGGTTCAACATCGTTCCATGGAAGTTTACATAATCCATTTAATCCGAACCATGTCCTCCACATTGGAAAATAATGCAAGGCTTCTGCTTTATCTGCAAATGTTGGAATTGCATTATTTACCATGTCCATGAATATCAGCCATGCCTCATCATGTTGAGGTCCTTTTAGAGTAAGTCCGTATCCTCCTTGCATTGCAAGTGATTCTTTTGTTACATATTCAGAATATTCAAGTCCTTTGCTTTCCATTCCACAGTCTTCGACTAATTGAGGATCTCCCCAATCTTTTTTGATAATCCAGTCTTTTACCCGTCTTATACCTTTACCCGCAATTTGAATAAATTCACCTTTGTCTCCTTTTGCTATTCTATGTAAAAGCTCTAGGGCTGCGTCTGCATTTCCAAAGCAAAGTTCAAGTCCATCACATCGGTCTTTGTTTAAAATTCCATATTCATACATTTCCATGTAAAATGCAATAGCAGTTCCAGTAGAAATTGTATCAAGTCCATAGGTATCACAATAAAAGTTGAATTCAAGAATCCAAAGAGGATCCCATAAGCTCATGTTTGCTCCACACCCACAGGTTTCATATTCAGGACCATCAACTGTTACTTTTTGCCCTTTATATGGCCCTGTCATTACAGTAAATCCATCAACTGTTTTTGCACAGGCCATAGTGCAACCATGCCAACATCCATCTGGAATAATTTTTGTAAAATACCTGTAAAATTCTGGTGAATAAATCTTAGATGCTTTAGGAAAGCTTCCAAATCTATAATTCTCAGTTGGAAGTAAATCATACTCATCCATAATTTCAACAAGATGAGCAGTTCCTACTGCTCGCATATTACATTGATATCTATCCAAATCTCTTATTTCGCGATGAAGTTTTGTTCCAACTTTTGCCAGAGCAACTGGATCTGCGGGGTTATTTGAAACGCCATCAAACTTTTCGACTTTTGCAACAATTGCTTTAATATTTTTATCTCTAAGAACGGTTCCAAGTCCTCCACGTCCTGCCTGTTTCATACGAGGAACTTTTCTTCTGATATCATAAAATGAAAAATTTAGACATCCCCAAAAACTATTTTCAGCACCTTTTCCAGCCGAAACAACAGATATTTTTTGTCTTGATTTATCTGTATCTTCAGTTGCATATAAATGGGTCAGCTGTTCGTTTATAAGATGTGAATTTGTTTCTTCTAAAGGCGCTGTTTCTATTGATATTTTTCCTTTTTCTCCATCTATTAAAATAACACAATCATGTTTTGCTTTGCCTTGAATTTCTATTGCGTCAAAACCTGCAAATTTTAAATAAGGTCCAAAAAAACCACCTACATTACTGTCACAAATAATATCTGTTGCAGGTGAAATTGTTAAACATAATGATTTACCTGAACCGGGATATTGTGTAGAACCACAAAGAGGGCCTGTTGTAATTATTAGTTCATTTTCATCACTATTCCATCTAGTAGATGGCTTTATAGAATCCCATAAAAGTTTTAATCCAAATCCTCGGCCACCTGTAAATTTCTTTTTCATTTCTTCGGTTACTTTTTTTTCTTTGATTTCTTTTGTTGATAGGTTGATATAAAGGGTACGATTTGCATATCCTTTCTCGATTTTTCCTTTTTTATAATCATAATTAAAAAGAACTCTGTGTGCTAATTTTATTTTTTTAAGATCCCATTTATGTTTTGTATTTCCAGTATCATATTCTTCTATCGGAATTTGCCCTTCCGCCATTAGTCTGCCCCCTGTTTATGATAGACGACTTCTCTTATATCGTCGATTTTTACTTCTACTAGTTCTAGCGCACCATTTGGACATGCTCGAACACAGGCGCCACATGCTATACATTTAAAAGGCTCAATTCTGTCTTTTGATTTTCTCATTGCACCAATTGGGCAAAAACCAACACATGCTTGACAACCTATACATGTTTCTTTATCAAGCCATACAACTCCATTTTTCCTTCTTTTTAATGCACCAACAGGGCACATATCTAGACATAAACCTCGTTGGTCGCAGACATGCATTTTAAAAGAGTTACCATCTTTTAAAATTCTAATTGCAGATTTTTCTCCTCCTTCATCTGATTTAAAATGGACCTGTGAACAAGCAATTTCGCATAATTTTCCTCCATCGCATTTTTCAGGATAATGCTTTAAGATTTTTACAGTCTTAGGCTTCTCCATTTTATCAACCTATGCAAACAATAACCAGCTACTGATAACTAATATCCAGCATAATGCAGAAACGCTCAACGCAGTTGGATAATACAGTTTGTCTTTGATTGAAATATCAAGTTTTTTGGCTGATATTATCAAAGGAACAGTAATTGATGCAATTAAAGCAGGTAATATTCCAGCAGAAAGAATTCTAGGCATAAAAAAGATTAAATTTTCTAAATAAAAACCAGAGCCTGCCACAATTGGTGTAAGAATCTGGGTAACAATGTAACCACCGATAAATATGGTATATGATGTTACAATTCCGATACTTGCTTGCGTTGTTAGACTTTTTAATTCTCTAAAATCAAAAGATATCTTGTAAAATATTAATTCAAATAATGCACCTTCTGCCATAATAGCTATTGCAGAGCAAACATGACAACCGATAAATGGATTAAATATTCTTAAACTCCCTGCAACTAACCCCATTCCAAGTTGCATACCTGGTTTCCTATACATCAGTCTTGAAAAAACGAGGAATGGTATTGCAAAAAAACCAGTCATAATTCCTCCAGAAGGAACTCCTGCATCAGCAATTGTTGACCCAATAATTACCTCTGAAAATCCCCAGAGAGACCCAAACAAAATAATTCCGACAATTAATCTTTTATTCATTATTAGCTCACCTCTATTTCTACTACGTCACTAACCCACAACGCATGGGCAGTATCTGAAAAATAAATCCTGCTATAATCAGTTAATATCCCAGTTTTTAATGTTTCCAAATCAACAGTTTGTTGATATCCATCTTTTGCTTTAAATGTAAATTTATTGCAAGTTGGACAACTAATTCCAATCTTGTTCATTAAATCAAACAAGGATATTCCACTTTTTATCCCCTCATCTGTTTCTATGGTTTTAGGCTCAGCAATTGAAAAAATTTGATCAATTGAATATTCTTCTTGATTAATGGTAATTGTATCTTTGCTTATCTGGTTTGCATGAACATAAACTGCACAAAAGTTTCCAATAAGAAGTAAAATAATTGCAATAATAGGTATGGTTTTTTCCTTCCCCATGATAATCGTTGCAGGGATATGGTAATATATATTTAAAAATTATGACTTAAAAATTAATTTAAATTTTTATTTTTCTTTAAATTTTCTACTAGCTTCATGTCTTCTTATTACATTTTCAATTGTATCAATATCTCCCAAACCAAGTACTGCTAATTGATCTTCAACAACTTTTGTCCTAGGAGATTCTTGCATTATACTAACTGGTGTTTCCTCTGAAGCTAATTCTGCATTTATTTCTTCTTTGTCTGTTAAATATCTAAAAGGTTGTGGTTTTCTCTTTCTAATCTCCTCATTATCTTTGTCTGCTTTTGAAAGAGCTTCTTCTATTGCTTTATCTACTAATTCATCAACTGTGTCAGCTGACATTTTTTCCTCTCTAATAGCTAAATGAATCATTCCTTTTTAATGATTTTGTTAATATGGCAGTCCTTTTTCTCGAATTTTCTTACTATATTTTCTTAATATCTCTTCGTCATCTGGTCTCCATTGGATTTTTTCAAGTAAAGAATAAGAAATTTCATCATTAATATTTAAGATCCTTCCAGGTCCTAATTTCACATAGGAGTCAATAAATACTTTACATAATTGAAATTTTTCAGGTGTAAACATTGGATTGGTGCTTAGAATAGATGCACACATGCCACTGATGTCTTCAACTACTCTTCCGGCTCTACATTCTTCAAAATCCACTCCCCAGATTCTATCTGTAAGAATAAAATTTCTTAGAGTAGAATCACCTCTGATAAGAAATTGTTCATCTGTTTTGAAATGATTATGAAACTCATAAAACCATTCTGCAAGTAAAATCATTAATCTCTTTTTTTCATCCATTGATGTTTCTTCGTCATTGATGAGGTCACACAGATTTTCCCCAATGATATAATTCATAATTATTACGTTGTTTTCTTCATCCAGCTCATAAATAGATGGAATATTTAGTTTAGATGATCCTTTTTTTAAAATGTTATATTCATTTTTCATCTGTCTTTTTAAACCCGGTACAAACCATTTAACAACCCTTGGTTTATTATTAATTGTAACATAAGCAACAGTATTTTTTTTACTTTTTAACTTCTCCTGAATAATTGTATTTTTGTACTTTTTGTTATTGTCTAATAATTCCTCAATCTCCCGCATTTTCAAAATACCTAAACTGAATTTAAATGAAAAAAGATTGCGGTCATAATTTATTCTTCAATTATTTCAATATTATCAACCATTTTTGCCCATAGATTAGATGGAGTATAATATTCGTTACAAAATGCTATTCTTATTGGACCTGTATCTTCTTCAAAATATTCTCCATCAATTTTATATGCAAGAATCATTGTTGACCCACTGGTTCCAATGATTATGCCTGATTCATTGTATATATCAACTTGTCCTGTAACATTTTCTTTAGTATAGTCGGTTGTTCTTCCATCACTTGAATATGCAATAATCGAGTAATTTTCCGGTAAATTATCTATTTGATCTAATAAAGTCGCTATTCTAACACCCGTATACTCATAAGGGCCTTCTGTTACTACTTGATTTTCTTCCAACCATCCAACTTTGATATATGTTCCTTCTTCAGTATATGACTCTAGAGCTTCTAGATCTTCAAGCGTATAACTAGTTATATCACTGTTATAAGTTACATTAAAAATAATTTTATCTGTAACGGTTGTTCCATCTTGATTGTCGTCTGTTTTTTCTTCTGGTAAACTGATATACAAAATTGTAATTGCTGAAATTATTACCACTATTGCTAGTATTGCTGTAATTAATTTATTATTATCTGCCATCGTTTTAACGCAATTGATATTTTCTTTTTAAATATTATGTTCTTATAATTCCTTAGTGTTCTTTGCAGTTAGATAGATTCCTGCAAGTATAATCACTCCACCCGCTATTGTATAGTAAGATGGGATTTGTTGAATCCATGGAAGAGCAAAAGCAAGAATAGAAGAGCCAATTGGTTCACCAAGTAAAACTACTGATGCAATAGAAGCACGAATGTGTTCTAATGACCAATTATAAAGGGTATGACCAAAAATTCCAGCAACAATTGCCATTAGAAAGATAATACCATAATCTCTAATGCTAAGATTTATTACAGGTGCGTTGAAAGCTAGACAAATAAAAAATAAAATAATTGTTCCAACTAAATAAACTACAAATGCATAAGATCCAACTGACACTGTTTTTCTTAATTTTCTTCCGCCTAAGATGTATAAACCTGCAAATATTCCTCCA
>Ga0272442_10012085_pt1 | contig 10470 bp, 4 predicted proteins | sample SSMForm2O_FD_200262 | JGI IMG/M metagenome (GOLD analysis project Ga0272442, IMG submission 200262) | Marine sediment archaeal communities from Little Sippewissett salt marsh, Falmouth, MA, United States - SSM-Form-2O | ecosystem: Environmental > Aquatic > Marine > Wetlands > Sediment ... | reverse complement strand
CGGTCAATGACATTGTTCTTGAGTCACCTGGATCGATCCTGGATGCCAACAGCGATAATCTGCTCAATATCCGGGCCGGCAGCCTTGATATGACAGCTGGCGACGAAATCGGCGCGGTCGACAACTTCCTGGATATCCAGCTCAACCTGACCGGCTTCCTGACAGCCGAAGCAGAAAACGATATCCATGTCCGCAGCCTGGACACACTCAACATTGAGAATGTCACCTCGAACACCGGCGACACAGTTCTTACAGTCCATGGTGACGCAAATGTGAACCTGGTTGCTGCTGCTGCCGGCACAGCTGTTATCACTGCCGACAACAGCATTATCGACACAAACGATGATGACCTGGCAAACATCCAGGCACTGTATGTTGAACTTACAAGTCTGAACAACGGCATTGGATCCATCGACAACCCGTTCGACCTGGACACCACCAGCCAGACGCTCAGCACCGTGTACGCAAATGCCCCTGAGACGATCGTGCTGAATGAGGTCAGCGGAAATCTGCGGGTGGACAGCATTGTATCCAGTGGTGCCGACGTGATCCTCACCGCACCAGGCTCGATCCTCGATGCCAACGGTGACAACCTGGTTAACGTCCAGGGTGTGAACATCAATCTGACAAGCGCCAGCGGCTCGATCGGCACAAGCTCAGACGATCTTGAAATCGACAGCAGCAATCCTGCAGCCGGTATTCCGACCGCTTCAGCGTACGACAGCATCTATCTTATGGAAATCGGCGGCGGGCTCGGACTTACGGAAACAAGCCAGTTCTACGCAACTACCGGCGATATCCGCCTGACCGTGATGGACGGCCCCTCCGACTACGAGGAGTTCATCCTGCTGACCGGCTCTGAAGCAGTTGTCGCCCCGAACGGCAGCGTGACACTCCGCAGCGGCGACTCACTCTACGTCTATCAGCCTGACGGCGTGATAACTTCCGGGAGCCTCTTCCTCTACGGCGACTACGGTGACACTGATCCCGGAACCGGCGCCGTCATCGAACTGGTCGGGCAGATGGTTGCAAGCACCATCGAGGTATACGGCGGCCCGGATGCAGACGATATCTACTACTACAACGGCCTTCCCGGCACGATCCTGCTCGATGGGCAGGGCAGCGGAGACAACTTCACCATCACCGCAAATACTGGCAGTTACCTCGTTAATGTTTACGACAGCGGTTCTTCTGCCGATGATGTTCTTGCGATTTATGGAACCAGCAGCGCAGACCTCGTACTCATGCGGGCAGGTGAAAACTCCTTCCCGGCATCCACTGCATTTGTCGCTTTCCTGCACGGAGACCCGGTCAGTGATGTGGAGAGGATCAATTACAACCAGAGTATCGAAACGTTGATCGTTGATACACTTGAAGGTAACGACCAGATCTATATGGACGATAACTGGACCGAAACAACCGTTCGTTCCGGCAGCGGGAACGACAGTTTCCAGGTCGGCCAGATGTACAAGACCGAACGCGATTTCACGCATGCCAACGTGGCACTGCAGGATGAATTCGAGACCATATCTACAACTCGCGGCTTCCTCTCCAACGGCATCAGTTTCCACACTACACTCGACGGCGGCGAGGGAGAAGACAGCTTCAGCATCTATCACAACACTGCCCCGCTCGACCTGCTGGGAGGCCCGGATACCGACAGCTTCGTTATCCGCAAGTTCCAGCTCTCCGGCGGCGGCTATGTGGGCAACGAACTCCTGACCTTCCTCGACAGCGATCCGGACGAGAAGCTCTCGGTATCCGGTACAGAAGGCTCCGATACATTTGTCGTCACTGACACACAGATACTGGGCTGCGGCCAGACGATCAACTACGCCCTGCTCGGCACCGTACAGATCGACAGTGCCGAAGGCGATGATTTCTTCTATATTCTCGCCGTCGGCACTGATACAACAATCGAGCTCTTCGGAGGCCTTGGCAGCGACACTTTCCACATCAGCGGCGATGCGGATATTGTTGAAGTTGAAAGCGGATCACTTCCCGCCCAGGCCGGCCTGCACGATATGAACGTTATCCAGGGATCTCTGATCCTTAATGGCAGCTCCAACCCCGAGGTGAACACATTGGCTCTCGCAGAGCCAGTTATGCTGCCCGGTGAAACAAACGAGCTCCAGTCAAGCGGTATGGTCCTGGACTACAGCGGAAGCGGCACGAGCAGCTCATTCGACACAATGACTGTCAACACCACAGATCTGCAAGCAGCTGTCGTCCAGCTCGGCCTCACAGATATCAGCGATCTTGTCGGTGCCACGATAGAAATTACCAGTGGGCCCGGCACCGGTCGTTTCTGGCTGATCGATCGATTCACGGAAGATCCAATCACACTCACAACAGAAATGCGGTTGAAGAATCCTTCCTCGATACCGGCTTCCTGGACTCTTCCTGACAGCTCCAGCAGCTACACCATCTATATAAGTTCGACAGCAATGTATGTCAATGAGCGTACACTCAATGACAGCATGGTCGTCTTCAACGATTGGAGCAACGGCGGCGACAATGGTTCCATTCCCCGGAATAAACTCACCGGCCTTGGTATGGCTGACGGTGTTTCCTTCCGGGGAATGGAAAAAGTGGAGGTCCTGCTCGGTCAGGGTTCCGACCGCTTCACTGTTACAGGGACAGCATCCGGGACAACGACTCTCGTATTTGGCGGCGGGGACAAGGATCGGCTGTTTGTCACTGGCGGAGGCGGCAGCAGCTCGCCGCTGATCCTCTACGGCGACACCTCCGCCGATCGCGGGCGATACACCAGCATGCCGGGCCTGATCCGTCCGGGTGAAGCCTACGCCTTCGCGAATTCGGCCGGCGACATCATCGATGCTTCTGAATCCGAGGACGGTATTTTCGCCTACGGCGGCCCAGGAAAAGACTCCATCACAGGCAGCCAGGGAGATGACCTGCTCGAAGGCAACCAGAATGATGACAAGATCTTCGGCGAAAACGGGAACGATCTGATTCGCGGCCAGGACGGTGCGGACTACCTGGCTGGCGGCCGCGGCAACGACAGTATCTACGGCGGCAACGGCAGCGATTACCTCTATGGTGAAATCGGTGAAGACAGGCTGTACGGCGAAGGCGGCGATGACGTTCTGGATGGCGGCTCCGGTGCTGACCTGCTGCTTGGCCAGGATGGCAACGACATCCTGTTTGGCGCCCCCGGAAACGACTGGCTGTACGGCGGAGCTGGCGGAGATTTCATGACCGGCGGGGACTCAGACGATGTGCTCTACGGCGGCGGCGGACCCGACACGCTGGAAGGCAATGAAGGCAATGACCGGCTCTATGGCGAGGATGGAAACGACAAACTCGAAGGCGGCGATGGAAACGACATCCTGGATGGCGGTGAGGGACGTGACGAACTCTCAGGCAATTCAGGCAGCGACTTCCTGTTTGGCCGGGATGGCAATGATATCCTCGACGGCGGCCCACATAGCGATGTCCTCAGGGGAGGATCGGGAAACGACTTCCTCTATGGCAAGAGCGGCAATGACCGGTTGTACGGCGGCACTGGTGCTGACACACTCTATGGCGGTGCCGGCAGCGACACCCTGGATGGAGGTTCTGGAAACGATACGCTTTATGGTAACAGCGGCAATGATATCCTGATCGGCAGATCCGGCAGCGATTACCTTTCAGGTGGGACAGGTAATGATGCTCTCCTCGGCGGCGACGGCAACGATATCCTCATTGGCGGGCCCGGCATGGATGTTCTGCTGGGAGGGGCCGGGGATGATATTCTTTTCGGAGATGCTGATGATGATATCCTCGACGGCGGCGAAGGGTATGATACGCTCTTTGGCGGTGAAGGGCTGGACCAGTGCAAGAATGGCGAAATGATGGCCGGCTGCGAATGTGTTAACTGTCTCACCGAACTTCTGATCGAAGAATTGGAAACAATTGAAGAGTTCCTCACCGAGGAATTGCAGATACCGGTCACCTCCATCGAACCGGAGAGCTGGCTGCAGCAATTCCTGCCGCTGCTGATCCTGCTCGCACTTTTTGCAGCCGTGATTTTCCTGTGGCTCCTGCTCAAAGCAGCCCGAAAACGGCAGGGAACAAACGATCCGGACTGACCGAACAGAAAGGATCGCAGGATAGTAAATAGACCTGCTCTCCTGCATAATCAGAAATAACTTGTTATCCAGCTTCCCCATCCTTCGTAAGGATGGGGAAGCTTTTTAATACAATGTCCAGTAAAGGAACTGTGGCATTTAATCATTCAGGTTATCAATACCCTCATCCCGTTAACTGCGCTATTGAAATCAGGAAGTATATCGGGCAGCAGTTGACTCTTTCCACAGTGGTAGAATCAAATCCGCACTACAACCTCCTGGAGAAATCGATGAAATTAAGACTGATTACACTGCTCTGCCTGGTTTTACTCTTTCAACCTGCTTTCACCGCATTTTCAGATTCCGGCAATATCAGCGGGAAAGTTGACGGCTTCCTTGAAGAGCAGTTTTCCAGGGTGCGTTCTCCCGGAATGGCTTTGGCTGTTGTCGATCACGAAGGTTTCGTTTACAGCCGCGGCTTTGGCCAGGCAAGAAGCAGCTCCCTTTTCTATACAGCTTCCCTCAGCAAATCCGTTACAGCAACCGCTGTTCTGCTGCTTGTACAGGACGGCTTGCTCGATCTGGACACACCGGTCCAATCTTATCTTCCGGAGTTCACTGCAGCAGATCCCGAGTTGAGTGCAGACATCACTGTCCGTCATTTGCTGAACCAGACCAGCGGCCTGAGCGACGCTGGATACCGTGCTTCCTCCAACCCAGGGCCTTCCAGCCTTGAAGAGATTGCTGCAGATCTGGGCTCTGCCCGCTTCGCCAGCATCCCGGGAGAAACCTTCCATTATTTCAATGCCAATTATCAGCTGCTGGGACTGCTTGTGGAAAAAGTCAGCGGCGATTCTTTCGAGGGGTATATAAAAGAACATATCTTCGAGCCTTTGGGGATGTCCTCCTCCTGTTACACCGACAGGCTCGACGTACTCAAGGGATATAACCTGATGTTCGGCGTCCCTGTCCACCTGATGGAGACCCGGCGCCCGTGGTCCCCCAGCGGAGGAGTGATTTCAACAGCAGAGGATATGGCACGGCTTGTACAGATGTATCTGAACAAGGGCCGCCCGCTTCTGGAAGCCGATCTTGCCGAGCTGGCTCTTACTCCCCCACTGTATGCAGAAACAGACGATCATCTGCACGGATATGGGATGGGATGGTATACAGCCGAATATAACAGCATACATTATCTCACCCACGGCGGCGATATCAACAGCTTCCACGGGGATATGGCCCTCCTGCCTGATGCAGGATTTGGGATAGTCATCCTTTACAACAGCAATAACCTGATTGCCAATTTCACCGGCTACCCTGCCGTAATGAACGGGCTGGTTTCCATCCTCTCGGGGGAGCAAGCTCAATCCAGTGCGGTTTCGATGCGCCTCGTTGGTCTTGTTATTCTGTTTTGGCTGCTCTGGACTCTATATTCAGGAATTCGCAAGCTCACCAGGGTTAAAACCTGGGCTGCAGAAGCTGTACAATGGCGCTTTTTGCGTCGTTTTGTGGCACTGGGCACAAGCCTGCTGCCTGCACTGGTCCTGATCTTCCTGCCGCAGCTGGTACTGCTGGTCAGCGGTCGCTCTGCCAGCCACATCCTCCTGTTTTCCTACCTGCCTGATGTGCTGGTCCTGCTTTCCGCCGCTGCTGTCTTAAGTATCCTCCATTTTGCTTGCCGGCTCCGTGCCTTGAGCATGATCCGGAATTAAAAGCGGAAATTTACTGGCATACACCGGAAGTTTTCTTCTCATACAAGGCTGTCTTGAACTGCATGGTGAAAAAGGAATTAATTCATCTACTTAACCCACTCATCATGTTGCATTAGACATACTTGCGGGTATATATTAAATCAGTGTTGATTGTTTTCTGCTGGTTTTGAGAGGTTATCGTATGCATAAAAAGGTACTCTTTTTATCAATGTTTTTGATCATCCTGACGGGCTGCGGTCCTTCACCCGAAGAAGCTCTCCAGGCAACGACAACCAAAGTCGCGGAAGAATTATATGGCACCCAAACAGCCCAGGCGCCTGCGCCGGACGAGGCTGTCGGAGAAAATCAGGACAACGAGGATAGCTCACCTGAAGTAGAAACACCTGCAGATTCTCCCCTGAGAACTCCAACCCCGCTTTCGCCCAGAACTTTATCCGATGAAGATCAGAGATGGATGGCTTGCTACCAGGCTGCTGTGACCATCGAAGCGGATTGGGCGGTACACGAACACATCCTCGCTCCCTATCTCGCCAACAGCTCACTGGACAGAAACCTGGGTATCCAGGTCGTTAATCAGTTCAGCTGGTACCGAAACAACCGCAGCGATCGCATCACAATTGAAGATCCTGATGCGCTTTTCTCCTTCTATCTCCTGGACGGAGAACAATTCCCGGATTGCCCGCTTAACGACATAATGACCTCGCGCAGCTTTCTTGACTACCACCCCTGGATGCCGGAAGGAATGGGCCCCTCGAAAAGTCCTCCTCCCATCGGCCAAACCAGCTCCACAGCAATGTTTGAAATAAGCACAGGCAAGAAGATCATTCACCGTGTTGTGGCACAGATTCGCCAGTACCTCATCGCGGGACGCCATATCGATACGGCGTCCCTGATTGCCGCCGAGAAACCCATCTGGCTTTCCGTTCATAACGACTATGGTGTCAGCTTCCCGGAATACCTGCAGGGAGAGGCGGTGCAGCAATGAAAGGAAAGACCGTTGCCCGCTTGCTGATTGTCCTTTTCCTTGCTTCCTCCTGCACACCTTCCGCCGGTGATCCCGACGTTGCAAGAACCGAAATAGCTGCCGGTATTATCGCCACCCAGACCGCTGAGGCACCTGTTTATACACCAACACCGATCCCTGCCGGTGGAGATACAAAATTTGCCGAGGCAGACGGTATGACCCAGGTCTATATTCCCGGCGGTGAGTACACACTTGGCTCCAGTCCGGAGGATATCGAATGGGCCAATGAAGCCTGCAAACCGTACTGCGCCACCTCGAATTTTAACGATGAGATGGCAGTCCACAACGTCACGCTAAAACCGTTCTGGATCGATCAATCCGAGGTTACGGTGGCCATGTTCCGCCAGTTCGTTGAGGAAACCGGCTATATCACACAGGCGGAAAAGCGCGGCTACAGTATGGTGCTTGGTTATGAATATCCAGGAGCAGATTGGCTCCATTTGCCAGAATACGGATTAAAATATCCGCAGGGAGAATACCACCCTGTCGGTAATATCAGCTGGTTCGATGCATCAGCATACTGCAGATGGGCAGGCCGTCGTCTGCCCACCGAGGCGGAGTGGGAGGCAGCCGCTCGCGGTACCGACCTGCGCCGGTTCCCATGGGGAGACTCTCTCCCGGTCAATGACCAGGTAAACCTTGAAGGCGAATATAGAAACACAGATGAGGGCAGAGTCAAAATTGATGACAACTATTACTGGACAGCCCCGGCAGGGGAGCTCCCTTCCGGCGCCAGCCCGTTCGGTGTGTTGAATATGGGCGGCAATGTCCGGGAATATGTCTATGACTGGTATTCGGATGGCGGAGTTCCGGCCCGTGAATCCAATCCCGTTAATTTGGAGGAAACAGGCGGCAGGGTTGCCCGAGGCGGCAGTTTCGATACCCGCATGGTGGATGCACGAACCAGCAACCGGGTCGGCGTGGACCCTGTGGAGAGTTATCTGGACTTTGGATTCCGGTGCGTGGAGTCGGAGCTGACCCTGCCCGATCCATCGGACCAGGAGATACAGCAGCCGGATATTGTTATTAAAGTCGACTCTGTCGGTATCTATGAGTTCCCCGGGGTTTTTAAGACAGGCTATATTTCGAATGATTCCGGCATTCAGATAATCGGGCAGTTTGATTCCTGTAATTACGTGAAAGTTCTCACCGATATCGGGCAGCAGGGCTGGATTACAGTCGATGAAAACGTGACACTCAACGGTTCCTGCAATGCCATGGAGGAACTGCCGGTCCGGCCATTAACCAGCAGCCTGGATGGCGAAGCGCCAGGAATCGGGCACCTATTTGTGAGCAACCTGGGTGAGTCAGACGCGGTTATGGTTCTCGTCAATCAGGATGATTCAAATGATTACTGGACCTATATCCGCGCCGGAGAAAAGGTCACCCGTTCCGACATTCCTGATGGTGTCTACGAAATCTATGTGACCACCGGATCCGACTGGATCCCTTCTGAGAACCGCTTCCGCGAAGCAGCCAGCTATGAACTGCTGGAAAAAACGCTGGAGTTTTCCTCCACCAGTTCCAACTATACGATCTGGGAATTGGATCTGGAAACCACCGAGGGAGAAACAGGAACTACCTCTATAGGTGAGGGCGAATTCCCCGGATAAGGAAGCGGAAAGAGAAAAGGAACCTTCAAAAGGTGCTGAGCTTCAGCCAATCATCCCGCGCTGAGGCCCGGCACCTTTTTCGTAATATTTGTCCAGCGCATACGGCGACATTACACCGCGGTCCGTAATCACCGCGCTGACAAAACGCGGCGGGGTGATATCGAACGCCGGGTACAAGCCCACTGCCTTTTCTGTCGCTGTCCGCACGGAAAGGCAGTGCATAACTTCTTCCGGATCGCGGTATTCGATCTCAACTTCTGCAGGAGTGGGGGCTTCAGGATCAGGCCCGAAACAGAACGGGTAGTACGGCACACCAAAATGGAAGGCGCTGACCGCATGGGAGAGTGTACCGATCTTGTTGATCACATGGCCATCCATCGTCACTCGGTCCGCCCCTGTCATAAACACTGAAATTTTACCCTGCGACATGAGCATGGCAGGCATCCCGTCTGTTACAACCTTTGTCGGAAGTCCCATTTCCGCCAGCGCATCTGCTGTCAGCCGGGCACCCTGCAGATACGGCCGTGTCTCCGAGCACACTGCCTCGAGCTTCAGCCCTTTCTGCAGTGCGCAGTAGACCGTGTAAATAATACCGCTCTCGGCCCAGCAGTGATTGAGAATGACATCGCCGTCCTTCAGCATACTGGCAGCATATCCTCCCAACGCAACACCCACCTGATCCCGGCGTTCAAACGTCGTATTTACAGCATCAAGCATCACCTGCTCAAGATCCTTGCCCTCTTCCAAAGCAGGGGCTGCAAGGTCCAGCATATAAAGCACCTGGTCCCGGATCATATTCTGGGTGGATCGTGTATTTATCAGCCTGTTTGCAGCCTTCTCCATTGCTTCCTGCTGCGCTTCTTTTTTCAAATCACGAACCGCATGTGCAGCCTGCACCATGCCGTAGCCAACCGCAAACCTCGGCCCGCCGCTTTGCGTAACCATGTCTTCAACCGCCTTTGCTGTATCCTCACAGGTCGAACAGCGTACGAATTCCCGCTTGAACGGGAAAACACGGCGATCCAGGATAAAAACCTCACCATCCTCGTAGCGCGCGATATTTTCCGGGCGGAACAGGAATGGAAACTCTAGCCCTGACGATAACAACATGGCTCACCTCACAGACTCAGATTTAACACCGATAACTCAACCTGTAGTGTAGATTAACGTCCCTGTTTCAACAAATGATCTATAAGTGAAGGCACGAAACCTGGTATTCCCGGATCACAAGGTTTCCTTTTCTGGAACTGCCCAAGAGAAAACGGCTGGTAGGTTAAGCAGCTATTGGGAAAAAAGGAAACCGGGCTGCCTGTAGTCCTTTACAGCCCGGTTTTTTTTCGATTCAATGCGGGGAATGCTATCCGCCAAACAGCTTCTTTTTAGCCAGTCCGACCACTGCTTCGCGGTTGATCTTTCCCATCAATGCGGCGTTATCTGCTGCGATCTTCGGCTGCTTTTCACGCAGCACCATGTGCAGCGCTGCTTCAGGGCATTCCGTCACACAGTGGCCGCAGCCGATGCACTGTTCATGATCAATTTCCAGCATGCCGTCCTCGATCGATAGAGCATGCACCGGGCATACATCCACGCACACCCCGCACACTGTGCATCGGTCTTTAATCAAGCTTGATGTATAGCGTGAAGGGCCGCCAACATTTGTCTGGCCGCGTTCAACAGCCCGCATCACCGCGCAGGAGCACGTGCAGCAGTTGCACAGGGTTGTGATCTTTCCTTCACAGTTATCGACATTATGGACAAGCCCCTGCCGCTCACATTCCCAGAGGATTTCCATTGCCTCATCATAATCGATCTGGCGTGCATAGCCGCCCGCTTCCAGCTTCACTTTGGCGAGGTCATTGAAGTAGAAACACGTCTCCAGCGGATGGCCGCAGTCCTCGCCCAGAAGCTTCTTGGTGGCCCTGCAGTAGCAGTCTGCGACAACAATCAATGGCTCCTTTTTAATCATCTCGGAGAGGATATCTATGGGAAGCACTTCCCGATCATCGGGGACCACGGTGTTCACCGGGATTTCGCTGCCGCCGCTCTTG
>Ga0272442_10012083_pt1 | contig 10472 bp, 12 predicted proteins | sample SSMForm2O_FD_200262 | JGI IMG/M metagenome (GOLD analysis project Ga0272442, IMG submission 200262) | Marine sediment archaeal communities from Little Sippewissett salt marsh, Falmouth, MA, United States - SSM-Form-2O | ecosystem: Environmental > Aquatic > Marine > Wetlands > Sediment ... | reverse complement strand
CGGTGAGGGCAATGCTTTTATCCACGCCATGAAAGAGGGCGGGCCCTACAAGGTCGAAGCCGCCATGTTCCCAGAGGCGGTCGGGTACGAGTGTATCAATATGTCGGTCAAGCTCTTCAACGGCGAAACCGTACCAGAGCACTATGTGACACCTACATTCGCCCTGACAACTGAAAACTGGGACGACTACTATTCCCTGGAAGGCGATGTCAGGAGCATCAACTGGGACAATGTCAACAAGATTCCGCGCGAAGACCAGTGTGGTAAATATTGATTTAGTTGTATACTCGTATAAAATCCCCTCTTCCTCCAGCGAGGGGGAGGGGATAGAAATGGAGCCTGGATGTGTTTTCCTCGGAATCGAGCAAGGGCGGCTTATTAACCAAACTGGTGCTCTTCAATGAAATCATACTGGTTGCGGTGCTGGTTGTGATCTCGGCCGCAATATCAATCGGGACCTCGCAGTTTTACAGCACCAGCAACATTCTCAACATCCTCCGTGACAGTTCCATGGCCATTATCGCGGGAATCGGCATGACGATGCTGCTCATTACGGGCGAGGTGGATCTTTCAATCGGGTCTCTCGTTGCGTTCGTGGGCGTGGTCACCATGGATATTATCAACAAGACCAACAGCGTCTTTCTCGGGGTCCTCGCGGGCCTCGGCCTCGGGGCCGTGACCGGTCTTGTAAACGGACTCGTTCGCACGAAGTTCAAGGTGAACTCCCTGATAGGGACCATTGCCATGATGATGATTCTCCGGGGAAGCGTGTACCTGTACAAGCTCGAGGCCGTACAGAACTACCATCAGCTTGAAACCTTCTATTCGGTCGGCAACGGTTACCTGGGATTCATGCCCATACCCGTTATCATCATGGTTGTACTCTACGTGGTATTTCTCGTCATTCTCTACAGAACGGTTCCGGGCAGGAGGCTCTACGCCACGGGCGGCAATGAAATAGCAGCGAAGATATCGGGCATAAAGGTCGACAATCTCAAGATCCTCACCTTTGTGGCAAACTCTGTTTTTGCCGCTATCAGCGGGATCATACTCGTCTCGAGGATGAACTCGGGCCAGCCGAACGCGGGGGTCGGATTCGAGCTCATGGTCATCTCGGGAGTTATCCTCGGGGGCACCAGCCTCGGCGGAGGCGAGGGGACACTCGTCGGCACCCTGGTCGGCCTTCTGATTCTGCGGGTCATCAACAACGGCATTATAATACTGCGCTGGAACCAGGACCTCCAGATCGTGATCAGCGGCCTTATCATCATCTTGGCAGTTTACATAGACAACAAGCGCAAGGTTGCGCGATCGAAAATCATTACGACCTGACTTTATTACACCCTGCATGCAGGGCGGTTATGACTATGTGAAAGGAGCGGGCTCTCATGGCTCCAGCAAAGGATGCGGTACTGGATGTTCGGAAGATCTCCAAGGCATTTCCCGGTGTAAAGGCGCTCGACGCGGTCGACCTGTCCCTAAGGGGGGGTGAGGTGCATGCGCTCATCGGAGAGAACGGGGCTGGGAAATCCACGTTGATCAAGATCCTGGCGGGCGTTTACTTCAAGGACGAGGGCGATATCCTTTTTAACGGCAGTCCGGTCGAGATCAGTACGCCTTCCGATTCGCTGAAACTCGGCATCAAGGTGGTTTTTCAGGAGCTTTCGCTCATCCCCCACATGACCGTGGGTGAAAATGTGTTTCTCGAGTCCTTCCCCCTGAAAAACAACAGGACGATCGACTGGGACGTATTGTATGAAAAAACGCAGGATCTACTCGATACCATCGGCCTCGACATCACTCCGAAGACCAAGGTATACAAGCTCACCGTTTCCCAGCAGCAGATGGTGGAGATCGCCCGGGCCCTCTCCCATGAAGCGAAGGTCATCATCATGGACGAGCCCACCTCCGCGCTGACGCCCAACGAGGTGGACCACCTCTTCAACGTCATCCGGAAGCTCAAGGAACGGGGTATCGGTATTCTCTATGTGACCCACAAGCTCGAGGAGGTCATGGCCCTCTGCGATCGCGTGACCGTGTTCAGGGACGGGAAGCTCATATCCTCCAGGGAGGTGTCGGAAACCAGCACCGATAATCTGGTCACCGACATGGTGGGCCGGTCCATACAGACCCTTTTCCCGAGGTCTCACGCGGGAAAGGGGGATGTGGTCCTCGACGTGCGCTCGCTCAGCACGGAGAAGAAGCTGAGGGAAGTGAGCTTTCAGGTTCGCGGGGGCGAGGTCGTGGGCATATTCGGGCTCATGGGCGCGGGGAGAACGGAGCTCGCGAAGGCCATGTTCGGGCTCGACGCGGTCCAGTCGGGAAGCATCAGCATCGAAGGACAGGAGCTGCGGCAGGGTTCCACGTCGCAGTCCACCAGGATGGGGCTCGGATACCTGACCGAGGACAGGAAGGGAGAAGGTCTCGTTCTGCAGATGTCGGTGGCCCAGAACATCACGCTTCCCTCGCTCGAGGACATATCGTCGGCCGGCTTTATTAAAAGAAAAGAGGAGACGACCCGTTCGCAGGAGTTCGTGGATGCGTTCAGCATAAAAACGCCGTCACTCAGGCAGAAGGTCATGTACCTGAGCGGCGGGAACCAGCAGAAGGTCCTGCTCGCCCGCTGGCTCATGAAGAAGCTGAAGGTGATCATACTGGACGAACCGACCCGCGGGATCGACGTGGGCGCGAAGGCCGAGATACACAGGCTCATCGACGAGCTCGCGAGCAAGGGCCTCGCGATCGTGGTCATGACATCCGAGATGCCGGAACTGCTCGGCGTGAGCGACCATATCATCGTCATGTGCGACGGCAGGATCACCGGTGAGTTCAGCAGGGAAAGCGCGGAGATGGAAAAAATCCTCGAAGCGGCAATCGGACAAAAGGAATACCGCTATGCAGAACAATAGGATGAACGGTACGTCCATTCTGAAACGGATGTTTTCGATCAGCGAAATCGGGCTGCTCATATCCTTTCTCGTGATTTTCATCTTCTTCAGCGTCACGTCGAAATACTTTTTCACCGTCAGGAACCTGTCGAACATACTCGGACAGGTTTCACTTCCGCTCATTTCCGCGGTCGGTCTTTCCATCGTGCTGTTCAGCGGCGAGGTCGACATATCCATCGGTTCCCTGCAGGCATTCGTTTCCCTTCCCCTTGTCACCATCATGAACGCAACGGGCAGTTTCGCGCTCGGAGCCGTGGGGGCGTTTGCGGCGGGCGCGGTTATCGGCGTTATAAACGGCTTTCTCGTTACCAGGCTCAAGATCAATTCCCTCATCACCACGCTCGGTATGTACTACGCGCTGCGGGGGGCCGTATATCTCATTACCGGGAAGGTCGCCATAGCTGAACATTCCGGAAAAGACCTCTTCTTCCTCATCGGAAACGGCAAGCTCTTCCACTTTCTCCCCTATCCCTCCATACTCATGTTCGTCATACTGCTCGTTTTCATGTTTATCATGAAGAATACGAGCTACGGCAGGCGCACCTATGCCGTGGGCGGGAGCGCGGAGGTCGCCCGGGCAATCGGTATAAATGTCGAGCGGATGAAGTTCAGCGCTTTCGTCATCTGTTCGCTTCTTGCAACGGTCAGCGCCATACTCCTGGCCTCACGCCTCGGGTCCGCGAACCACCTGGCGGGCCAGGGTTTCGAGTTTCAGGTGGTTGCAGCGGTCGTGCTGGGAGGCGTCAGCCTCTCCGGCGGTGTGGGGACCCTGCTCGGCGCCTTTATCGGGGTCCTCATTCTCGGCATCATCCAGAACGGCCTCGGCATGCTCAACGTTTCAACCATGTTCCAGCTGGTCATCACCGGGGTCATTATCATCCTTTCCGTTGCAATCGATGAGCTGAAAAAACGTCACGAGTGATCCATGAGCGATAGGGACAGCGGCGAACAACAGAGTCCTGGGACCCATGACTACCGCCGTACGGTCATCATCGTGGTCTTTATCGTGCTCCTGGTACTCGGCGCTTCGCTGCGGGCCCTGAGCGGCCACGGCATTGTTCTAACCGCCCTCATCTACGCTCCGAGCGAAAAAATACGGTATCCGGGGTCCCGTACACCCGGAGACACGGCCGTATCCTTTTATCTGTCCCTTGACAGCGGCGATTACGAACGGGCATACGGCCTGGTCCTCGAGCCGCGGTGGACGGAGGAGCCGGCATCCTACGGGGATGCGATTGCGGCCGGTAACGCTCCGTTCCGGGGATGGACAGGCGAACAGGAGTTTGTGAGACGGCTGAACTCTGAAATAGGAATAAAGGGGTCGGGAATAAAACTAAATGCGGTGCATGCCCGGGTGGTGGAAGAGCTCGAACCCGATGTGTACGCACGTGCGTTCGATATCGACGGGGTGCGTTCCGCGTACAGGGTAAAGGCGGGGGGCAGCATACTCGGGGCCTGTTCGATATTCAGCTGGAACAGGGAGCTCGTCGTTCTGCAGGTCGGCAGGCATTACAGGGTGCTCCTGGACGGCACCAAGGAAGCGGGCAGTTTTTACTATCAATCATGGTTCACGGGATTGGAAAGAATAGGGGATTTGCGGTGAGGTTCGTGAAAACGCTCTACTTCGACAACGCCGCCACTTCGTGGCCGAAGCCGAAATCGGTACTGAAATCCATGCGGTCCTTCTTTCTGAAAGGCGGGGGCAACCCGGGCAGGTCGGGCCACGGAAGGTCCATCGGGGCAGTGCGGGTCGCGGTACGAACCCGCGAGCTGCTTGCCCGCCTGTTCAATGTGGACGACTCGTCAAGAATCGTGTTCACGAAGAATGCCACCGAGGGACTGAATATCGCCATTTACGGCCTTGCCTCCGGCGGCGGGCACATCGTAACGAGCTCAATGGAGCACAACTCGGTCATGCGTCCCCTTACCGATCTCAGGGCCCGCGGCTGCGAAGTAACCGCGGTCAGGGCACGAGCCGACGGTTCCGTCGACCCCGGTGATGTGGCCGGGGCCTTCAGGAAGAATACCCGTTTCGTGGTAATGACGCATGCGTCGAATGTTACGGGAGCGGTCAACGATATTGCTGAGGTGGGAGAGGTGTGCAGGGAGAGGGGAGTCCCGCTGCTCGTGGACGCGGCGCAGACCGCGGGGTGCGTTCCCATCGATGTGCAGGCCATGCACATCGATTTTCTCGCATTCAGCGGGCACAAGGGGCTCATGGGACCGCAGGGCACGGGCGGTTTGTACATAGGCGACGACCGGCTGAAAAGGCCGCTCATGCGGGGAGGGACGGGTAGCCTCTCGGACAGGGAGGAGCAGCCCGATTTCTTTCCGGACCGGTTCGAGAGCGGAACGCTCAATATCATCGGAATCGCGGGGCTGGGGTCGGGCGTGGAGTATGTGCTGAACAGGGGTATCGGTGCGCTGGCATTGCATGAAGGGGCCCTGCTGAAGCTGTTTCTCCGGGAGCTGGACGGGGACGAACGCTACTCTCTCTACGGCCCCTGTGCCGGGGACCCGCGGCTCGATATCGGCGATCCCGGCCCCGGAAGGGGACCGTACGTCAGGCAGACCGGTGTGCTCTCGCTGAACATTCGGGGCCTGTCCCCATCAAGGGTGGGCCAGGTCCTGGACAGGGAATACGGCATACAAACGAGAATCGGGCTTCACTGCGCCCCGTCCGCGCACAGGACCATCGGTACCTTCCCGGACGGCACGGTGAGGCTGAGCTGGGGACCCTTTGCAACAGAGCGGGACGTCAGGCGCGTCGTACGGGCGCTTCATGCTGTTGCTGGGGAGGGGGGAGCCGGGGGCTCATAATTAAAAGGGCGGCATTATAATGGTAAGGAAATCGAAACGTATCGATTTGCGGGCGCTGGAGGGCGTCATCACCTTCTTCGGTTCCCATCATGCAATCAGGGCGGAGGGTCTTCTGAAACAGCGGGAGATCAGGGCCGTTCTCATCCCCGGCCCGAGAGAGATAAGCGCAAACTGCGGTGTCGCGGTCCGGTTCGATTTCAACCGCAGGGAGGAAGCGGAGGCGCTCCTGAACGAGCACATGGTCCATTTCGAGGGAATACACCACTATCCGGAACGCTGAGGGATTGCGAATATGAAAAGGGGATACATGAAGCCGTGGGTATTCGGAGTCATTGCCGGCATCGTGGTTGTAATGGCCGAGGCAATCGCGGGATTCTACCCTCCCGCGGCCTATGCATTCTGTCTCACCTGCCATTCGCGCGACCTGGTCAATACGCTCATGAACGTGGTTTTCGGGACCCATTTTCAGGTCACCCTGCTCGCGCGCAGGATGCTCATGCTGACGTCACCGTCCGTACTAGTCGGGGCGTTTCTTGGAGCACGTATGAACGGTGAATTCAGGAGGCAAAAGAGCACCCGCCCGCTTTCCTTTTTTCTCTACGGCATGGCGGTCATGATCCTGGGCATTCTGATTTTCGGATGTCCCACGCGGTTGGTGATCAGGACCGGATACGGCGATGTATTCGGCATGGCCGCCCTGGCGGGGATGGTGCCGGGCGTCTGGCTCGCCACCGTCCTCATACGGCGAAAATGGAGCAGGGGTTTTTCGATATGACCGTATACGGTACCCTGATTCTCGCGGTTATGAGTATTTTCATCGGGTTCCTGGCCCAGCGTTCGAGGATGTGTTTTGTCGCGGGCATTCGAGACTATATACTCGTCCGGGACGGCGAGCTGCTCATGGGCATGTTTGCGTTTCTCTGCACTATCTGGGTGCTGACGTCCCTGCTCTACGCGATCGGCATTCTGCGAAGCGGTACGCCCGAATACGGAGTGCCCGCCATTGTGTCGAGTATCGAGCAGATAGGCACGGCCCGCTTCGACACGGCAAACATAAGCCGCGTTATAAATGAAGAAATCTTTGTGAAGATCGGACTCCTGCTCATCAGCCGGTTTCTCTATGTCACGCTGGCGGGCGGTCTGGTCATGGGCTTCATCTCCGTGCTTGCGGGCGGGTGTGTTCTGAGACAGCACGTGCTCCTGGCCCAGGGAAGCATGGACGCGGTTTATTACATCCTGGGATTTTACGTTGCTGTTGTAATTTACTATGGATTTTTGTACCGGTTTTTTATCAGAGTATACTGAGCGGGCCATTCGGTCTCGTTATTGATGAGGGAGGGATTAATCATGACCCACAAGGAGCGGTTTCTTACAGCCATAAATCATGAGGAGCCCGACCGGGTGCCCATAGATGTCTGGTATACCCCGGAGGCGGAGCGGAAGCTGCTCGCGTACCTGGGGGAGGATACTGACAAGCTGTCGCTCTACGCCGCGGACGGCGGCTATCTGCCGCATTTAATGGGGCATGATTTTCTTATTACCTGGATCGGGCCGTGCACCAGTTACTATTCGCAGGAAACGCTCGAGTACGTCGATGAGTGGGGAATACGCTGGCGCTGGGTCGACACCGAGACGGGCAACCGCTACACGGAGATGATAGGCCACCCCATGGCCTCAACCGACGATCTCGATCGGCTGACGATCCCCGATTTCAAGGACCCGTCCCGGTATACGGCTTCAAAAGAGATGATAGACAGGCACGGCGGCGAGTTCGGCATCATGGGAGGGCTCGCCTGCACGCTTTTCGAGCTTTCGTGGTATCTGCGCGGCATGGACCTGGTGCTCCAGGACATGGTGCTGAAAAAGGATTTCCTGCACGCTTATCTCGACAAGCTCCTTACGTGGGTGTGGGACGCGGGCACGGTGCTCGTCGAGATGGGAGTGGACGTCATCTGGATAGGCGACGACTTCGGCTCCCAGGACCGGCTGCTCATATCCCCGGACCTTTTCAGGGAGTTTTTCAAACCCCGGTACGCCCGTCTCTTTTCGCACCTGCGGGGCATCAATCCGGACGTCAAGTTCGCCTTTCACACCGACGGATACAACTGGCCCATACTGCAGGACCTGGTGGATGCGGGTGTCAACATTCTTAACCCGGTACAGCCGAAGTCCATGGACCCCGCAGAGATAAAGAAGAAATTCGGTAAAAAGCTCACCTTCTGGGGGACTATCGACAACCAGGAGACCATGCCCTTCGGGAGCGTGGAGGACGTTATCAACGAGACGAAAGAGCGGCTGAAGACCGTCGCGCCGGGCGGCGGCCTCATTCTCGGGCCCGCCCACAACGTGCAGCCCCAGGTGCCCATCGAGAATATCATGGCCTTCTACGATACGGTGAAGAAGTACGGGAGCTACCCGATAAAGCTGTAGCGGCACCCGATGGTATTCGTCCGTGTCCTCCGTTTTTTTCAGGTATCGGCTTGCGGAAGTCCCCTGTTCGATGTAGTATACCTACGCGTCATTTTATAATCCGGCGGAGGCGTTTTTATGGCAGTGGGTTTGATTGAAGGATACGACATGAAGCTCGTGACCCCCGATTGCTTTCCGGGCGCGGACTGGTACCGGGCGGTCGTGGAGCTGAAGAACGATATCACGGATGTGCTACCCTACCTGAACGCCGAGCTGGAAGGCGCGGATTACAGCCCTGAGGCGATGGTCCTGCTGTGGAAGAGCGGCGGCAGGAAGTATGCGTTCAGGCCCCATGAGATCTCGGTCGCGCCCGTCGGGACCAGGGAGGAAGCCCTGGAAGCCGTGGACTTCATAGTCGGATCGGTCAACGATATATGGACCCGAAGAGATACGATCGAGCCGAATTTCGAGGGAAAGAAACCCCTCCTCAACATACTGGATATCTACCGTATCCTTCCGAAGACAAACTGCGGGGAATGCGGGTCCCCCTCCTGCATGGCCTTTGCGGCCGCGTTGAGAGACGATCCCGGGAAGCTGCAGTCCTGTTCCCATATCTCCGAGCGGGACTATGGCGATCTGGCACAATAACAACCGTTGCCATTCAGGCGCGGATTCGGCCGGTCAGGGGAGGAACAGCCTGCAGGTGGGGCTGCCGGGGTCGAATATATCCAGCTCGCGGAACAGCAGGTGCGCGAACGCCCGGTGGCCGTACCCGTTGGGGTGAAACGCGTTTGCCATCCACGTGAAACGCCGCTCCTCGTTCGCATACCAGTATGCCGTATGGTCCACGAGCGGCAGGCCGTTCTCGGCCGCGACCCTTCGTACCCTCTCCATGTAGCTGTCGAAGCGGGGCGCCCGCTCAGGCGCCGCGCCCGCGATAACGGGGCTCGTCGTCTGCACGAGGGTCTTTGCGTCGATTGCTTTCAGCATCCCGGCCAGGCGGGCCAGGCCGTCGCTGAACTCCTCGATGGTGACGTCCCGGGTGTCCGAGCAGTCGTTTATTCCGATCATGAGAAGCACAACATCCGGCCTGAACTGCCTTACCCTCCAGTCGAAACCGTCCAGAAGGTCCCTGACCGTGTCGCCCGAAACCGCGGTATTGAGAACGATGTCCGTCTTTCTGCCCAGCTCCCAGCGGACCCGCTCGGAGAAGAGCTGCGAGTAATCGCGCATCCCGTAGGTGAATATCACGCCGTGCGTTATGCTGTCGCCGTAGAAAAGCCATTTGACCGGCTTTTCCGACAGGAGCAATGCCTTGATTTCGTCCATGGTTTCTTCCTATTGTGATGAACGATACCGGAGATGTCAAGTTAATGAAAAAGATAATCGTGATTATCAACCGGTTAAATAAGGAACATGTCCCTTTAATTATTTAATCATACAACATCGGAAGCCATAACCTTCGTGAAATGCTGGTCGTACAACGTCGATATTTGGGAAGAGGTCGAGAAGGTCGACCTGTGCTACTGCAAGCTGCAGCGTGTTTCCAGGGAAAATATAGTACAGGTTAAAAAAACAGAGGGACTCCCCGATTGGCTTCGGGAATTCGGGGGAGGAACCACGGTGAAGATTATGGAACGCCACCCTTTAACCTCTGAAACGTTCTTTTTTCTGGAGGGAGACGTCATCTTTGTGGTGGCCCTGCCGGATAACGCTAGAGACATGCCCGATTTTTCACAAACCCGTGCGTTTCTGCTCGACCGCAGCCTCGGCATATCGCTTTGGAAAGGGACCTGGCACTGGCCCCCCATACCGGTATATGACAGTGCGCGGATCGGCATCGTGCGGAAGGGAGCGCTGGATGACTTCGACCGGGTGGATTTGGATGTCGAGTATACGTTGATTGTTTGATCCGAGGGTCTGACCCTTCAGTGAATGATAGACTTCGGACTCATGTTGCTCGATATGAACCCCTATATACGATTGACACTCAGGGGCGTGCTCATTCTTGCAGCTATTCTTATCGATAAATCCAGGATTTCACTTATGGATAAGATAATGCTGCCGAAGTGACAGGGTTCATGGTTATATAAAATATGTTCTAGTTGTATCGATAAGAGTTTTCTTTTGTGATCATTGATTGGCGTGGTATATGATCCGCACAGTAGAATATTACAGGGCTCTATAAGGAGGTCGTTTTATAGAAAGCTAGTTGGAATTGAACAAGGAACGAATAGATCTATTCGAGAGATTTAAGCAGGTGCTCCTTGATATAGATATAGGGTCCGCAGAGGT
>Ga0272442_10012082_pt1 | contig 10472 bp, 6 predicted proteins | sample SSMForm2O_FD_200262 | JGI IMG/M metagenome (GOLD analysis project Ga0272442, IMG submission 200262) | Marine sediment archaeal communities from Little Sippewissett salt marsh, Falmouth, MA, United States - SSM-Form-2O | ecosystem: Environmental > Aquatic > Marine > Wetlands > Sediment ... | reverse complement strand
TGGAACGTAGCCCTGACCATCTCCTCGTCTTTGATATTCAGGGCAACCCCGCCGACATCCGATTTATGGGTAATGTCAGGTGAATATATTTTCAGCACAACAGGGTACCCTTTTTCCTCCGCAATTTTTACTGCCTCGTCTTCGGATGCAGCAGGTTGCGGGTGGGTTGTATCAATCCCGTAATCGTTGATGAGCATCTTTGAGTCATCCTCGTTCAGGATTTTTGCTTTAGGGAAAACATCGCTTAGGTATTTCATTTTTAACTCAACCCGGTCGTAGTTGAAGGATACTGGTATTTCTTTCGGTGTTTCATACAGCATCTCCTGGTTCTGCGAATAGTTCGAAAGGGTCATAAAAGCCCTGATGGCTTGTTCAGGAGTTGTATAGCTTGAAATGCCTGCCTGGTTAAATATCTGGATGCCTTTACGCATACTTGCCCCGCCAAGCCAGCCGGCCATTATCGATTTCGATGTGTTGGCTGCCAGTTTTGAAATAGCTTCTGCGATTTCAGTAGGGGCGGTCATAGCCTGTGGCGTAAGCAATACCAAAACAGCATCGACATTTTTATCTTCTAAAACAATCTCACATGTTTTCGCAAAACGTTCGGGCGTGGCATCCCCTAACACGTCGATCGGGTTTCCATGCGACCAGAAAGGAGGCAGGTAATCGTTCAACTTCTGCATTGTTTCGTCAGAAAGCTTAACCAGTTTCCCTCCCAGCGAAATCAGCGAGTCGGTGGCCATAACGCCAGGCCCCCCTGCATTGGTTACAATGGCTAACCGGTTGCCCCTTGGTATTCTTTTCCTTCCGACAAGGTCGGTAAAATCAAATATATTCCCGAAGTCAAAAACCCGGGCAAGCCCGGCCCTTCTGAAAACAGCATCATAAATTGAATCTTCCGAAGCCATAGCTCCTGTATGAGAAGCTGCTGCCGCGGCTGATTCAGGGAACCTCCCCGATTTATATACGATGATCGGCTTTTCCCTTGCAAATGCACGGGCTGCCGACATGAACGTGCGGGCGTTTGTTATAGACTCGACGTAAAGTACGATTGATTTTGTATTCGGGTCCTGGCCAAAATAATCGATCAGGTCTCCGAAGTTTACATCCATCGAGTTCCCGATAGACACAAAATATGAGAATCCAATGTTTGATTCGTATGCCCAGTCGAGGACAGATGTGCACAGGGCGCCCGATTGTGAAATAAATGCCACGTGCCCTTTTTTCGGCATGCCACTGGCAAAACTGACATTCATACTTAATCCGGGAACCAGGATTCCAAGGCAGTTGGGCCCAATAACCCTCATGTCAGGGAATTTTCGTTTTTCAGCTTTTACCTGGGCCTCCAGTTTTTTCCCTTCTTCACCCGATTCTTTAAATCCTGCCGACATGATGATAACCCCGTTAATTCCGGCTTCCCCGCATTCCCGTATCAACTGGGGGACAAACTTTGCTCCGGTCATAATAACTGCGAGGTCTGGGATTTTCGGCAGTTTTTTTACATCCGGGTAGCAAGGGATTCCAAATACGGCTTCACGTTTGGGGTTAACCGGGTAAACAACCCCGTTGTAACCTCCACCCACAAGGTTCCTCAATGTTATCCCGCCAACGCTGTTTGGATTACTTGAAACTCCGATTAAAGCAATCCTTTTGGGCCTGAAGATGTTGTTTAATTTCTTAATAGCCATTTTATTTTTTTTGAATTCTATTTATCTGATAAAAATATTTGCAAATCTGCAGTAAATCTTCGCCAAAATTCATAAAAAAAATCATATTAGAAAAATTAATCATTTTGTTTTGTTTATTAACAGTCCCTGTTAGATATACTGAGGATCAATTTTATAACTAATAATTATGTTCGAAAAGCAGATTATTTGGGTGTTTTAAAGTTGCTGTAAAGCATTAAGTTCTTTGAATTAAATTGGTTGATTTAAGTTAGAGTTAACATATGCTGAAAAAACGCCCCGGAATCCCGGGGCGTTTTTTATAAGTTAGGATATTTATATCTATTTTGCTTTTGGCGATTTGATGAATAGAATAATAATTGCACCAAGGATACAGGCAACACCAGCAATTATGAATGGCGTTAACCAGGCCGATGGGCTATCGGCTCCTGCTGCTGCGTCTTTAAAAAATCCTGCAATTTGCGGGCCAGCTATTCCTGCAATTCCGTAAGCAAAGAACACATAACCATAGTTTTTGCCTACTGTTTTATTCCCGAAGAAATCGGCTGTGGCAGCTGGAAACAAAGCAAAATTTCCGCCAAAATTAAACCCGATAATCGAGGCTGCAATAATTAAACTTACAGTACCGGCGCCTAATTTGTATAGGGCGAGCATTATTATTCCCTGTAAAAGGCACATAAGGAAGATAGACATTTTCCGCCCGATTTTATCTGAAATGATTCCCCAGATAATCCGTCCTAGTCCATTTAAAATGGCATAAATTGCCATAGCAGTGCCTGCTGCAGAACTTGCCCAGGCAATTGTATCGCTGTAACTGGGGGCAGATGAGTTCAATGACCCAAGCTTGGAATAAGTTAGTGAATCGATACCGAATAATTTTATACAGTAAATAACCATTAATCCAGCTAATGCCGAAAATACAAAGGTTATAAATAGCATATAATACTGAGATGTTTTAAGCATTTCATTGCTTTCAAAATTTACTTCGCCCGATGCTTTTTCTGAGCTTTTTTCGGGAGGTGTATAGCCTTTAGGCAGCCATCCTTTCGGAGGGTCTTTCATAACCAGGCTCCCTAAAACAACCATTACAGCAAATATTATCCCATAAAGGATAAATACACTTCTTACACCATCAAGCCCGAATAAGTTCAGATTATTAAGGAGGCCGCCTCCCCAGGAGCCTGCCCATTTAACCCAGATAGTAGCACCAAATCCAAATCCTGCTACTGCGAGCCCGGTTAACATGCCCTTCCTGTCGGGGAACCATTTAACACCAACAGCAATTGGGACAACGTAAGCGAGCCCGATACCTGATCCGCCGATAACACCTATAAAAATGAGTTGGATTAAAAAACTGTCTCCCAGAAAACCTGATAAGATATATCCTATTCCAAGAGTAATACCACCTGCCATTGCAAGCTTCCGTGGGCCGAAAGTTGCCAGTTTCCTTCCTGCCCAGATCATTACCAGGGCAAAAAAGAATAGGCCGGCAGAAAATATCCAGGCTGCTTCTCCGGCAGAAAATTCATAGGAACCCCCAACTTCAGTTAATTTGGGTGTAAAAACCGACCACGCATAGATTGCACCTAATGCCAATTGAATTAAGATGGCTCCAATAACAACTAACCATCGATTCATTACTTTTTGGTTTTCCATAATTTGGTTTTTTAAGTTTTTGAGTTGAAACAGAAAACAAAAAGGCACCCCGTTTTCCGGGATGCCCTATAATATGCAGTATTTATCGTTTAACCGGCACTTTGGCGCCATTAATGATTTCTTCCACAACGCCCGGATCGAGCAGGGTAGAGGTATCGCCAAGATTAGTGGCATCGCCTTCGCCGATTTTACGGAGGATGCGGCGCATGATCTTTCCTGACCTTGTCTTTGGCAGGCCGCTGACAATCTGTATCTGGTCGGGTTTTGCTATAGGGCCGATAAATTTGGTAACTGTTTTCCGGATTTCGTCTTCGATATTTTCCATATCGGTATCCGAAAGCTCTTCACAGATTACATAGGCATAAATCCCCGAACCTTTAATATCATGCGGATAACCAACTACAGCCGATTCAACAACTTTGGGGTGTTGGTTGATTGCGTCTTCAACTTCCGCTGTCCCGATCCTGTGCCCCGACACGTTGATCACATCATCAATACGGCCGATGATCCTGTAATACCCTTCTTCGTCGCGTTTTGCCCCGTCGCCTGTAAGGTACAATCCTTTGAATGCTGAGAAATAGGTCATATAGCAACGTTTATGGTCGCCATAGGTCGAACGGATCATGCCCGGCCAGGGGAATTTAATACATAAAATCCCTTCGACGCTATTGCCTTTAAGTTCCTTTCCTTCCGGGTCGACAAGTATAGGCTGTACCCCAGGCAGTGGCAGGGTTGCAAACGAAGGTTTTGTCGGGGTAAGGCCGGCGAGGGGGGTAATCAAAATGCCGCCTGTTTCAGTCTGCCACCAGGTGTCGACAATCGGGCACCGGCCTTTGCCAACTACGTCGTGGTACCATCGCCAGGCTTCCTCATTGATCGGTTCACCAACGGTGCCCAGTACTTTTATCGAGTTCAGGTCATGCTTGTTCACCCACTCATCGCCCTGTGCAACTAATGCCCGAATAGCTGTTGGAGCGGTATAGAACTGGTTAACTTTATACTTATCAACTACTTCCCAGAACCTTCCTGCATCGGGCCAGGTGGGGACACCTTCGAACATGACTGAAGTGGCTCCTGTCAGCAGGGGGCCGTAAACGATATAACTATGCCCTGTTACCCAGCCGATATCGGCAGTACACCAAAAGATATCGCCATCGTTGTACTGGAAGACATTTTTAAATGTATATTCGGTAAATACCATGTAACCGGCTGTTGTATGGACAACCCCCTTGGGTTTTCCGGTTGACCCGGAAGTATAAAGGATGAACAGAATATCTTCTGAATCCATTACTTCTGCGACGTTATCGCTGCTGACATCTTTAACCAGGTCATGCCACCAGATATCACGCCCTTCGACAAAGTTGATTTCCTGCCCTGTGCGGTTCAGGACAATTGTGTGTTTAACACACGGGCACATTTCAATTGCATCGTCGGCAATGGCTTTTAACGGGATCGATTTGGTCCCTCTGTAACCACCGTCGGATGTAATGACTACATGTGCCTGGGCATCGTTCACACGGTCGGCTAAGGCCGTTGCAGAGAATCCTGCAAAAACAATAGAATGGATGGCTCCTATCCTTGCACAAGCAAGCATAGCGATGGCCAGTTCAGGGACCATCGGCAGGTAGATAGCTACCCTGTCGCCTTTTTTAACACCGATTTTTTTCAATCCATTCGCAAACACTTTGACCTTTTCGAAAAGCTCGCCGTAAGTCAGCTTAAATTCCGGTTCCTTCGGGTCGTTCGGTTCCCAGATAATAGCTACCTGGTCTTTCCGCATGAACATGTTCCTTTCAAAAATGTTTTCTGTAATGTTCAGTTTACCGTTAACGAACCAGTTGACATCGGGCGCACCTTCCCCTTCAAAACTCCAGTCGAGGACCCTATCCCATTTTTTCCTCCAGAAGTGGCTCTCAGCGATATCCCCCCAAAAACCTTCAGGATCGGCTACACTTTCTTTGTATTTCTGTAAATACTCTGCAAAGCTTGTAATTTTGTTAACCATAAATAAATTTTTAATGTGTTAGTAATAATTATTATTCTATGTTCACCGTTTTTCGGAGGGATTATCATACATGATTATGCCGGCTTTTTTAAACCGGTTGTTTAAGGAAATTTCAACCTGATTTTACTATGTCCGACATTTATTAAATATCTGGTATATAATATGACCTCCGATTTTGCATTGGCAAGAAAAAAGAGAAGATATGTTTTTTTATCGTTGTTCAAGGCACTACAGTTTCTACATTTTATGTCTGACAACAAAGAATTTATTTGTGGCCAAATTTATAATAAAATTTTGGCTCAAAAAAATGTTATAAAACTCATTTACCAATATGAAATTTACGTGTTTAGGTATTGTTATTTTATGGGATATTATTCCTTTCAGCCTCTATATATTTGCTATTTAAAGTGTTATTAATTAAAAGAATTATGTTATACCGGCATTCTATTACCTATCGGTTAATGTAAGGTTGGGATTGCAGTTTTTCCCCCATAGTTGTCCACATTCACAAATGTTATTATTGTCGAAAAAACCGGGATCATTTTATCATCGCATGATTTCCGGCATAACACATCAACCGAATACCGGGCCGAAGTTGTCCCTTTCTGCATTAAGCGGATGTCGAATTTCAGCACGCTCCCTTCTTTGATACTTTTCCTGAAAACGACATTATCCATCGCGAGTGTAACAAAACTGCAACCAGGGAAATCAAGGCTCGCCGCGATCCATGAAAACTCATCGACCCACTTGAGCAGGTTCCCGCCAAAAAGGTACCCGTTCTGGTTCAGGTCGCCGCGTAATACCAATTTGTAATTTTCCATGTTTTTATGAATTTAATAAAATTATGGATATAGAATATCCCCCATAGCAAGTTTTCGGTTTAAGCATCTACCTGCTGAAAATGGCTTCATATGGCGTGAATCCCTTTGGCGATTTGTCTTTTAATGCTTCCCTAGGTTTATAGAATTCAGGGCTGTCGAATATTCTTTTCAGAAGTTTATCCCTCATTTCTGGTTTGGCCAGGTGGGCAATCGCGACAGCGTGTTCAACAAGGTTCAGGCCCCTGGGGTTAAATGCGCCGTTTTCGGTGACAATGACAACAGGGTCGGCTGAGATGGCCGTGGTAGTGATTCCTTCGGGGCACATATCGATAATTTTCGAAAGCCCTTTGCTGGTAGTCGATTCCATGGCAATAATACCAAATCCGTCTTTTGAGAGGTAGCTGCCCCTCAGGAAATCGGCCTGGCCGCCGATTCCGCTGTATATTTTCCGGCTTTTCAGTGAATCGGCCCAGATATTGCCATGCAGGTCGACACCAATGGCGCTGTTGATAGCAACCATCTTATGCTGGGCGGCAACCCTCTGGATACTGTTGGTCAGGTTGCAGGGCCTGCTTTGCACCGAACTATTGTAGTCGAGCCAGTCGTATCCCGCTTTGTCGGCAGCCAGGAATATCGAGGAGATTGAAAAATTGGCATCCGCATATTTATTGGTAACTACCTTCTTCTCGACCAGTTTCTGCATAGCATCTGCAAAAAGCTCGGTATATATCCCAACATCTTTTACCCCTTTTTCTATTATTGAATCGGTTACTGCTTCAGGGACTTTTCCAATTCCGTACTGCAGAGTACATCCGTCGGAAATAAATAATTCGGTGATCAGCCTGCCTATTTTTCTTGCTGTTTCATCGGGTTGAGGCACCGGGGTTACTGGCAGCGGGTAATCCGTTTCGATCAGGTAATCGATTTTTGATTCGTCAAGTGTGCTGCCAAGGATAAAAGGCATCTGTTTATTTTTTTCTGCAATGACAAGCCCTCCGCTCGCTTTTGCCGACTCGACAGCTGCCGGCAATCCTTCAACCGAAGTTCCGTAGCTGTAATTTCCACCTTTATCTGGCCCGCTGACAGTTAGAAATACAATGTTGGGTTTCAGGTAATCGGCAACCTGGTGCGGGACATCCGAAAGATGCATGACCTGGTAAGTAGCCAGGCCTGTGTTCAGGGCATTCCGCGAAAAGGGTCCTGAAAAAATTACCCTGTGGGTCAGCCGTTTGCATACTTCTGCGGAAAAAAGGGCTTGCATATCGCCAAGCAGCAAGATGCTGATCAGTTCAACACCCTGGATGGAAGTATCGTCGGCCAGTTGCTTTAGAAGTACATGAGGCGTGGCAGCGTTCCCTCCGCAATAGATACAACTGCCTGGTTTTAAGATGGTGGAATTAATTATTTCTTCAACTCGATTGATTATTTTCATCTCAGGCTGATTTAAATTTTTGTTATTAAAGTTACTCCAAATTAATGAATCTGTACGATGATAAAACAGGAAATATATCATCTTAAAAGCTAATGTAATTTTCTTATTTTGCTCACAGGTTGAATTTTTCTAAATTGCATCAATCTTCGGGATTCATTTATGAAACTTTTGCTTGAAAATATTAAAGAACTGGTGCAGGTCCGTGAGGTAACAATACCATGGGTTGCCGGAAGGGAGATGTCGGTCTTGCCAACCATAAAAAATGCTTTCCTGCTGATAGAAGATGGGATTATCGACGATTTCGGCCCCATGGGAAAATTGAGTGATGTCACAACAGATTGGGATGCCGTCACCGAGATCGACTGTTCCGGCAGGCTGGTGTTCCCTGCATGGTGCGATTCGCATACCCACCTGGTTTTCCCTTCAGGCCGTGAACAGGAGTTTGCCGATAAAATCAGGGGATTGTCGTACGAAGAGATTGCCCGCAGGGGAGGGGGTATCCTGAATTCTGCAAAACGGCTCCACGAAATGCCTGCCGAAGAATTATACAACAGGGCTTTACAGCGTATCATAGAAATCATTCACCTTGGCACGGGAGCAGTAGAAATAAAAAGCGGGTACGGCCTGAATACGGAGGATGAGATTAAAATGCTCAGGGTCATTCGTTGGCTGAAAGAAACCACACCTGTAACCATCCGTTCCAATTTCCTTGGAGCCCATTCCATACCGCTTGAATACAGAAATAATGTAAAAGCTTATGTCGACGAAGTTGTAAATGAAATGCTGCCCGCAATTGCTGTGGAGGAGCTTGCCGATTTTATTGATGTGTTCTGCGATAAAGGTTTTTTTTCACCGGAAGATACTGCGCGGATTCTTGAAGCCGGCCGGAAATACGGCATCCGGGGGAAAATCCATGCGAATGAACTTGGTTTTACAGGGGGGGTGCAGGTCGGCGTAAAATATAATGTTTTATCAGTCGATCACCTTGAGCATGTAGGCGATGATGAAATAAGAAGCCTCAAAAATTCAGGAACCATGCCAACAATCCTTCCCGGTGCCGCCTTTTTCCTGAATATGCCACTGGCTCCTGTGCGGAAAATGATCGATGCCGGATTGCCGGTAGCACTGGCTTCCGATTATAATCCTGGGTCATCGCCTTCAGGAAATATGAATTTTATTGTTGCGCTCGGTTGCATCAAATATAAAATGCTACCTGAAGAAGCTATTAATGCTGCAACCATTAACACTGCATATGCAATGGGGCTGGAAAACCAGCTTGGCAGTATCACAAAAGGGAAAAGAGCCAACGTCTTCATTACTTCCGAAATCAGCAGTTACAGCAGTATCCCTTATTATTTCGGGGCGAACCTTGTAGACACAATAATATTGAATGGCGAAATACAGGAAAGAGTTTAAAATTGATATTTATTGAGGAATTATGAAACAGATCATCGAGTGTGTGCCAAATTTTTCAGAAGGAAACAATAATCTGGTAATAAATGAAATAACCGATACTATCCGGAGTATTGCTGAAGTTAAATTATTGGACGTGGACCCGGGCAAGGCAACCAACCGGACGGTCGTCACATTTGTGGGGTCGCCCGATGCGGTTGTAGAGGCTGCATTCCTGGCCATCAAGAAAGCTGCATCGCTGATCGATATGTCGACACACAGGGGCGAGCACCCACGTTTCGGCGCAACCGATGTGTGCCCGTTGGTGCCGGTGGCAAATATTACTATGGAAGAAACCGTGGAATATGCGCGTAAGTTGGCGCAAAGGGTCGGCGACGAACTAAGGATTCCTGTTTACTGTTACGAATTTGCCGCATCAACCGAAGAACGCCGGAGCCTGGCAAACTGCAGGACAGGGGAGTATGAAGCCCTCAGGGAACGGATGGCTACCCAACGGTGGAAGCCCGATTTCGGCCCTTCGGAATGGTCGCCACAGGTGGCACGAACCGGGGCTACTGCCATAGGGGCACGGAATTTCCTTGTCGCATACAACATCAACCTGAATACTACTTCTTCGCGCAGAGCCAATGCCATTGCCTTCGATGTGCGCGAAGCGGGCCGGGTGGTCCGCGAAGGCAATCCCCTGACCGGGAAAATTGTGAAAAATGAAAATGGGGAACCTGTCCGCATTCCTGGCACACTAAAGAAAGTGCGCGCCATCGGCTGGTATATTAAGGAATACGGCATCGCCCAGATATCGATGAACCTGACCGATATAACTGTAACATCCATCCACAAAGCTTTCGATGAGGTTTGTGAAAAAGCCCGTGGACGGGGCATCCGGGTAACCGGCTCTGAACTGGTCGGCGTGGTGCCGCTTAACGCCATGCTCGAAGCCGGGAAGTATTTCCTCCGCAAACAACAACGTTCTGTGGGAATCGCCGACGAGGAGATTATTAAAATTGCCGTGAAATCCCTCGGGCTCGATGAACTGGCGCCTTTCGATCCGAAAAAGAAAATTATCGAGTACCTGATGGAGGAGGAAGAAAATAAACTTGTTGATATGAGCCTTGCTGCATTCTCTGAGGAAACTGCCTCGGAAAGCCCGGCTCCGGGCGGCGGTTCGGTTTCGGCGTATGTAGGCGCATTAGGCGCTGCCCTCGGCACGATGGTTGCCAACCTGTCGGCGCATAAACGGGGATGGGATAGCCGTTGGGAGGAATTCTCCCAATGGGCGGAAAAAGGGAAGTATTATCACGAGGCGCTTCTTAAATGCGTGGATGAAGATACAGCCGCGTTTAATGCCATTATGGCTGCTTATAGCCTCCCGAAATCTTCTGAAGCAGAAAAAAAGGAGCGCAGGCAGGCAATCGCTGAAGCCACAAAAAAAGCCATTGAAGTGCCGCTGAAAGTGATGAAGC
>Ga0272442_10012081_pt1 | contig 10473 bp, 8 predicted proteins | sample SSMForm2O_FD_200262 | JGI IMG/M metagenome (GOLD analysis project Ga0272442, IMG submission 200262) | Marine sediment archaeal communities from Little Sippewissett salt marsh, Falmouth, MA, United States - SSM-Form-2O | ecosystem: Environmental > Aquatic > Marine > Wetlands > Sediment ... | reverse complement strand
CGATCCAGCGGAGGCCTTTTTGAGCTCTGTTTCGGACGAGGAAGAGCAGCCAGAAGAAACTCTCCAGCAGAAGGAAGCGCCGGCTGAGGAAGAACCGGCGCAGCAGGTGGAAGAGGCGGAAAAGGCGGTGTCTGAGGAGAAGGAGCGGAGGAGTGAAGAAGAAGGGCCTTCTCAAGAGGTAGTCCCAGCTGGCGAAGAGAGCCCAGTCACTGAAGCAGAGGAACCGGCCGAGGAGAAGGCGGCTGTCGCTGAAGAAGGGTCCGTGGTTGTAAAGTCGGCTGAGGAAAGCGGCTCCTCTTCGGAAGGGGGACCCGGTTCTGAGGGTCAGGCGTTAGAGGAAGAGTGGGAGTAGATCATGGCGGATATTAGCGCGTCCCTGGTGAAGGAGCTGCGACAGAAGACAGGCGTCGGCATCATGCAGTGCAAAAAGGCCCTTGTGGAAGCTGACGGTGATATGGAAAAAGCCACGGAAATTCTTCGTAAGGAAGGGATGTCCGTGGCCGAACAGAAGAGCGGAAGAGCTACAAATGAGGGGATCATCGCCTCTTATGTTCATGCTGGTGACAAACTGGGCGTTTTGGTGGAGTTGACCTGTGAGACAGACTTTTCGGCGAGGACCGGGGAATTTAAGGCTTTGGGTAAAGATATCGCCATGCAGGTCGCTGCTTCGGCTCCCAAGTATGTCACTAGAGATGCCGTGCCCCCAGAAGCCGTGGAAAAGGAACTGGAGATCTACAAGGAACAGGCGTCTCGGTCCGGCAAACCAGAGAAGGTGTGGGAGCGTATCGCTCAAGGCAAGTTGGAGAAGTGGTATAGCCAGGTGTGTCTCATGGAGCAGGTGTTCATTCGGGACACCGACAAGACCGTTGAAGACGTGATCAAGGAATTTATCGGCAAGATCAAGGAAAACGTTGCGGTCCGGCGGTTCGTGCGCATGGAGTTGGGAGAGGACGCGGACTGAGGATCGGGTTGGAGGACACAACCCTTGGCACCCCTCGTCTATAAGCGCGCGCTGCTCAAGTTGAGCGGGGAAGCGTTCCCGCCCATTCATTCTCCCGACCAGGCCAGGGATCGGCTCGCGGAGGTCGTGGCCGAAATGGTCAACGCCCTGTCTGCTGGCGCTCAGCTCATCGTTGTGGTGGGAGCTGGAAATGTGGTGAGGGGACGCGAGTTAATGCGTGGCGGTCTCCTGTCGAGACGGTCCGCGGATGTATGCGGCATGCTGGGTACGGTCATGAACGGACTGGTTTTGGCCGAAGCTTTGAAGAGAGAGGGCTGCCCTGTACTTTTGCAGTCTGCGATCCCTGTGCCGGGTTTCGTCCCCGCTTACGCGGTGGAGCAAAGTCTCGGTGCCCTGGAGCGGGGACAACTGCTCATTTGTGCCGGAGGTACGGGAAGACCTTTCTTATCCACGGATACCGCTTCAGCCCTGACTGCCCTGGAACTGGATGCGGACATTCTGCTCAAGGCCACGAAGGTGGACGGTATTTACGAAAGGGATCCTGAAGAGGACCCGGATGCCGAGAGGTTTGAAACCATCTCTGCCGAGGATGTCCTTCAAAAACGTCTCGGCTTCATGGATTTGGCTGCGGTTTCCCTATGCGGGGAGCATGGACTCCCTGTGGCGGTTTTCTCCATGCGGGTGGGGGACGCGATTCAAAGCGTGTTGTGCGGTAAGCACCTGGGCTCGTTCGTTCAGCCGTTTTCAGCGGACTGAGCGGATGAACATGCGCTGGAAGGAGCGATCATGAACGAGGAAATGGGTCCATTACAGGAAGTCTTGGAAGAAGCTGAACTGGAGATGATGGAGGCCCTGGAGGCCTGCGAGAGGGAATTGAAGGCAGTCCGCACGGGACGTGCATCGGCTGGACTGGTAGACCACATGCTCGTTGAGTCTTATGGGGCGAAGATGCCCTTGAAACAGGTGGCCACAATTACCGTTCCGGAACCGAGGCTGATCGTGATCCAGGTTTGGGACAAGAACAATATCCGGGGTGTCGAGAAGGCCATTCTTCAGTCGGATCTGGGATTGACCCCGATGAGTGACGGGCAAGTCGTGCGTCTTCCCATTCCTCCACTGACTGAGGATCGGCGTAAGGAACTGATTAAAATGGTCAAACGCATCGCCGAAGAAGCTAGAATTTCCGTGAGAAACGCCAGGCGTTCCGGAAACGAGAAATGCAGAGAGTTGGAAAAGAAGCACGACATTTCCGAGGACGATCGTTTCAGGTCAGAGAAGAAGATCCAAGAGATGACAGACGAACGGATCGAAAAGATAGATGAGTTTCTCGCCAAGAAGGAAGGGGAACTGATGGATGTGTGAGGGCCAGTGATGGGATTCATCGTTCAGAAATATGGCGGATCATCTGTGAAGGACGCCGAACGGATCCAGGTCGTGGCAGGGCGTATCGCCGAGGAAGCCCGCGAGGGACACCAAGTGGTGGTGGTGGTCTCCGCCATGGGAGACTCCACAGATCGCCTGTTGGAGCTGGCGAAACAGGTCAACCCGTCCCCTCCAGACCGCGAAATGGACATGCTCTTGGCCACAGGGGAACAGGTCAGCATCGCTCTTCTAGCGATGGCTCTTCAGGCCGTGGGTATCCCTGCTTTGTCTTTGACGGGACCCCAGGCAGGGATTAGGACCGATCGGGTGTACGGAAAGGGAAAAATTCAAGGCATTGACACGAACAGGATCAGGAAAGCTCTGGATGAGGGGCAAGCTGTCATCGTGGCTGGATTTCAGGGAATCAACGCGGAACAGGACATCACGACCCTAGGAAGGGGAGGTTCCGATCTCACTGCGGTGGCCTTGGCGGCCGCGTTGAAGGCAGATATTTGCGAGATTTACACCGATGTGGACGGTATCTATACGGCGGATCCTCGGATCGTACCGGAGGCCAGGAAGCTCGACGTGATCAGTTACGATGAGGCCTTGGAACTCGCCAGCCTCGGCGCCAAGGTTCTTCAGTCCCGTTCCGTCGAGTTCGGTAAGAGGTACAATGTGCCGCTCCGCGTCTTGTCCAGCTTCAAGCAGGGAAAGGGGACCGTGGTCATGGCAGAGAACGAAGTCATGGAAGCGGTTGTGGTGCGGGGAGCCGCACTCAACACCGACGAAGCGAAACTCACCGTGTTGGACGTTCCAGATCGACCAGGAATGGCCGCAGCCGTGTTTAGCGCCTTGGCGGATCAGCACATCAACGTGGATATGATCGTTCAGAATACGAGTGAAGAAGGTGAGACCGATATCAGCTTTACGGTCCCTAGAACGGACGTGCGAAAGAGCCTCGATGCGCTGCAGCGCGTGGCCGAGGAGGTCGGGGCCCAGGGGGTGAGTTCTCCCAAGAACATCGCCAAACTGTCTATCGTGGGCATTGGCATGAGAAGTCATACAGGTATCGCCTCCAAGCTGTTTGCCGTCTTGGCCGAGCATGAAATCAATATCGATATGATCAGCACTTCGGAAATCAAGGTGTCCGTCGTCATCGAAGAAGAAGGAGCAGAAGAAGCACTTAGGGTGGTACATCGGGCCTTCGAACTGGACAAGTCCGATGAGTGATATGTCCCATCCTGTACAGATCTACGATACGACCCTTCGTGACGGGGCGCAGATGGAGGACATCTCTTTTTCCCAGGAAGAGAAACTACTGGTCCTGGGAAGACTAGATGACCTGGGAATTCAGTACGTGGAGGGGGGATGGCCTGGCTCCAATCCCAAGGATATGGCTTTTTTTCGGGAAGCTAAAAAGCTCAGGTTTAGGACGCACTTAGTTCCCTTCGGTGCCACCAGGCGGCGCGGAAGGAGCGCCAAGAAGGATTTCAATCTGAAAGCGATCCTCGAAACAGAGGAACCCGTGGTCGCCATCGTAGGCAACACATGGGAAGCCTACGCCCGCTCAGCTCTTAGAGTGTCGCCCGACACCAATCTGCGGATGATCGAAGAGACCGTCTCCTTTCTTCACGATCGAGGAAGGGAAGTTTTCTTCGATGCGGAACATTTTTTTGAGGGACTCCAGGAACAAAAGGACTATGCGCTGAAATCTCTCAGAGTGGCCTGGGAGGCCGGCGCTAGTTGCTTGGTGCTTTGCGATACGAACGGAGGATGCCTTCCCCATCAGATCGACGAGGCCGTCTCCGAAGTGAATGACACAATGGGTTCTTGTATGTTGGGAATCCATTGCCACAACGATTCTGGTTGCGCCGTGGCCAATACCCTCGTGGCGGCTAGGGCTGGCGTTCGTATTTTACAGGGCACCATGAACGGATACGGGGAGAGGTCCGGGAACGCGGACCTTTGCGCAGTGATCGCAGGTGTGGAAACGAAGCTGGGGTTTTCCTGCATCGGCCCTGATCACCTGAAGAAACTCAAAGAGACCTCCCACTACGTGGACGAGCTTCTCAATATGGTGCCGAATCCCAGACAGCCGTATGTAGGCATGAGCGCCTTCGCCCACAAGGCGGGCGTCCATGTCAGCGCAGTATCCCGCTCGTCCAGGCTTTACGAACACGTGGAACCAGACAGAGTGGGCAATCAGAGGCGTTTCGTAATGTCGGAACTGGCAGGAAAGAGCAATCTTTCGATGAAGGCTAAGGAGTTCGGGATCAGGGAGGATGCCTTGTCTGTCATCACGCCGCAGGTTCTTGGGGCGGTGAAGCAGTTGGAACTCGAAGGATACCAGTTCGAGGGAGCGGACGCTTCCCTAGAACTGATGATCAAGAAGGCTATGGGACAGCGCAGGAGCTGTTTTGAGTTGAAAGGTTTCAGAGTAATCGTGGAGAAGAGAGAGGATGATTCGATCCTTTCCGAAGCCACGATTAAGGTGAAGGTGGACGGCAGGGAGATGCACACTGCGGCGGATGGAGAGGGTCCTGTAAACGCTTTAGACAACGCGCTCAGGAAGGCTTTGGGGGCGTTCTATCCTAGTTTGGCCGAGATGCATTTGGCCGATTTTAAAGTGCGCGTGATTGACGCCAAGCTCGGGACCAAGGCTAAGGTGCGCGTCATCATCGAATCTTCCGACCAGAAGGATACCTGGAGCACTGTCGGGGTGTCCCATAACATTCTGGAGGCGAGCTGGCAGGCCTTGGTCGACGGAGTCGAATACAAGATACTCAGGGAGGAAAAGAAGGCAGATGAATGAAGCCCATCCTATGCTCATGTTGAAACAGATGCGCCTGGTGGGATTCAAGTCTTTCGCGGACGAGGTCGTCTTCGACTTCACCGGAGGCATGACAGTCATCGTGGGCCCCAACGGTTGCGGGAAGACCAACCTGGTGGACGCGGTGAAATGGAGTCTCGGCGAACAGAGCGCCAAGTCCCTTCGGGGGGGGCAGATTGGTGATGTGATCTTCAGCGGTACGCGGTCCCGTCCCGCCCAGAACATGGCCGAAGTGAGCCTGCTTTTCGACAATAATCAACGGTATTTTGCAAGGGATGAAGCGGAGATCAGCATCTCCAGAAGACTCTTTCGGAACGGCCAGAGCGAGTACCTGATTAACGGCGAAAAGACGCGTCTCAAGGACGTCCAAGAGCTTCTCATGGACACGGGAATCGGCACATCTAACTATTCCCTGATCGAACAGGGAAGGGTGGACTGGTTGATCAATTCGCGTCCCTTGGAGAGAAGGATCGTGCTGGAGGAAGCCGCTGGCGTGTCCAAGTTCAAGTCTAGGCGGGATGAGGCGCTTCGGAAGCTGGAAGCCACGTCCCGTAATCTGGAGAGGGTGGACGATATCATCGCCGAAGTGAAGAGCAGGAAGAATTCGTTGAAACGTCAGGCAACCAAGGCAGAGCGCTTCCAGAGGGAGAAGGACAGGTATCTGGAGCTACAACGCCGTTGGCATTTTCACGAATATCATGAACTCCGTGGGGAAATGGATACCGTGGGACTCAAGGAACGGGAAGCCAGGCAACGAGTGGAAAAGATCGGCACCGAGATTAGCCGAAGGGAAAGCCTTGTCGCTGAGAAGAATACCAGCGCCACGGAGTTGGAGCGATTGCTTCGGGAACAGGCATCCAAGAATACGGAGGTGCAGCGGCGGCACCAGGATCTGGATAAGGAGAAGGCGGTCCTTCTGGCCGATCTACGCACCTGCACGGAATCCCGCGGCCGCTCGAAAGAGACCATCCAACGCTTGGAGACCAGACTCGAGGAGCTGGACAAGGAAAAAGAAGCGCTCCTCGCCAAGGCCAAGGAGCTGGAACAAGAGAAAGAAAACACCCTCTCTGAGATGAAGGAGCAGAAGACCCAAGTGGACGAGTTGGTTCGAGCCATCGACTCGTCCAGAGGTGAGCTTCAGGCGGAGCAGGACAAATTGTTGGATGGATTGGCGGAAGAGACCCGCCTCAGAAACGCTGTGGAGGATTCGGAAAGGCAAGTCCTTCGTCTCTCCGCCGAGTTGGACAGGCAGATATCGTTGAGAGAGGAACGTGCCGCGGAGTTCAGCTCCCTTTCCCAAAAAATAGAAACGGTGCGACGGTCCTTGGAAGAAATACGCGAGAGAAAGGAGCGGGTGGAGGGACAAGTCGAGGAAGCGGCGGAGGCCCTCACCGAATCGGAACGCAAGTTGGCCGAGTGTGAACAGGCCCTTCGAATGAAGAGCGAGGCGATCCACGCGGAAGAATCCAGAGGAGCCGTTCTCAAGGATACTATTGAGAGTCTCGAAGGATACGGAGCAGGCGTCAAATCGGTGATCCAATCCAGCCAGGAAGGGAAACTGCCGCAAGGAGACGTTTTGGGCGTCTTGGGCGAACTCCTGGATGTGGAGGATGGACTCGAAAGGGCGGTAGAGGCGGCCCTGGAAGAGGAACTTCAGTGCGTGGTGGTCAAGGACTTGGCTGCCGCGGACCGGGCAGTGGAACGGTTGACTTCCAATGATGCTGGTCGCGCTTCGTTTCTTCCTTTGCGCGAGATCTCAGAGCTCCAGGAACGCGTTTCCGAGGAAGGTTTCCCCCCCGATCTACCTCAAGGGGCGGTCTGTTGGCTGACAGAACGGGTGGGAGGTCCCGACGAGTTGAGACCCATGATCCAGTTTCTCTTGAAGAGGTTCGTCCTGGTGGAGGAAGGGCCTCTTGTTCCCTACCATCCCAAGGAAGGGATCGGTTACGTTTCCCTGAGTGGATCCAAGTGGTCCCCAAGCGGCAGGAGGACAGGAGGTGCCGCCCGGGATCCCTCCGCAGGGTTTATTCAGCGGAGGGGACAGCTGGACAGGGTCGCTCAGCAGCTCACTGTTCTGCGTTCGGAGATGAGCGGGCTCGAGAAGGATCGCTCTCAGTGGGTCTCTTCCAGAGAGGAGAGGGCGCTGCGGCTTTCCGATCGACGATCAGCCCTCCATGACATGGAAGTGGAGGGAGCGCGGATGGAGAAGGAACTCGAGCAGTGGCAGGCGAACCACGAAAGGTTGGCAAGCGAACTGCGTCTTAGGGCGGAAGAGATCGGGTCCACAGAGCGAGAGAGAAACGAAGAGACAGGCAAGGGGAAGCAGTCCGAAGAACGACTGAAGGAGAGAATTGGAGAGAACCAGCGGACCCGAGAATGTATGGATCAACTGAGAGAGAAGCTCCGCTCGGAAGAGGAGCAGCATCGTGGGGCCGAGGCAAAGTGGGGAGAGCTTCGTGTGTCGTGGACTCGGGTAGATGAGCTTTTGAAAGGCCAGGACCAGGGACGGCAGAGACTAGAAGCCGCTGAAGCCGACTGTGCGGCGGGGATTCAGGAAGCACAGCAAGAAATCGAACGGACACGCGCCGAAGAAGAGCGCCTCGGCGAAAGGACCGAAAAGATCGATAAGGAACTGGAACGACTCTTGGGCGAACGTGAAGAGGGCGAGTCAAAAATCGGGGAATTGGAGGAAAAGCGGAAGGGCGAGATGAAGTTGGCCCGTGACGAAGAGGAGAATTTGAAGAGAGACCGATCCGTCTTGAAGAGCGTTTCCGAGCAGCTTCACGCGCATGAGATGGCCCTCTCCGAGTTTCGCCTCAAGGCCGACGGGATCGTCAAGAGACTGAGGGAGGATTTTGATGTGGAGGGACCTCCCGAACAGTATCCCAAGCATTCTTCCATCGGAAATAAGCCTCTACAGGAGGAGATTGATCGGCTCAAGAAGAGCATCGACGCCATGGGGCCCGTCAATCTGCTAGCCATTGAAGAGTACGAGGAGCTCAACAAACGGTTTGAATTTCTCAACACCCAAAGACAGGATCTCACCGCTTCGCGGGCCTCCTTGGAGGAGTTGATCCAGCGGATCGATGCCAGGACGAGATCTCTTCTTGGAGAGACCTGGAGCCGCTTGCAGCAGGCGTTTTCGGATTCTTTCAAGGCCTTGTTCATGGGAGGCGAGGCCAGACTGGTCATGGTGGGTTCGGAGGATATTCTGGAGGCGGGCATCGGAATCGAAGCCCAACCGCCGGGCAAGCATCTACAGAGCATTACCCTGCTTTCAGGCGGAGAGAAGGCTATGACGGCCATCGCTTTCCTCTTTTCTTTGCTCACCGTGAAAAGCTGTCCATTATGTATTCTGGATGAAGTGGACGCTCCCTTGGACGAGGAGAATACGGTACATTTTCTGAAACTGCTCAGAAGTTTCATGAGCCGATCGCAATTCCTTGTCATTTCACATAACCGACTGACGATGGAATCCGGGGATACTCTGTACGGCGTCACCATGAAGGAGGAGGGTGTGACGACCACGGTTTCTGTCCGCCTCAAAGAGGAATCCGCGGCTGCGGGGGGATAGAGCGCGTCATGGCCACCATCCGCCGTTCTTTGACGAAGAGCAGGAAAGGACTATTGGGGGGACTGCGAGGCATTTTCTCCAAGAAAAGCGGAGCGGAGGCGGTGGATTTGGAGGATCTAGAAGAGCTGCTCCTTTCCAGTGACGTGGGCTTCCAAGTGGCGATGGACTTGGTCGAAGCGGTGGAGCGTTTGGTGTCCCGGAAGAAAGACGTAGAGGCGCAAGGGGTGATTGAGATGCTTGAAGGAGAGATCGCTCGTCGCCTTGAAAAGCTGTCATCCCCCCCGCAGTGGAGCCAGTCGGGTCCCACGATTTGGCTTCTGTTGGGTATGAATGGAGCGGGGAAAACGACCACAGTAGCCAAATTGGCCCACCGCCACAAAGCCGATGGAAGACGTGTCCTCGTGGCCTGCGCGGATACCTTCCGTGCAGCGGCCACGGAACAGCTGAAGATCTGGGCGGACCGTGTGGGTGTTCCTCTGGTGCAACAAGGGAAAGGTTCCGATCCGGCTGCGGTTTGCCATGATGCTGTGTATAGCGCTCTATCCAGAGAGGTGGATCTCCTTCTGATTGACACGGCGGGACGCATGCACACGAGGGAGGACCTCATGGAAGAGCTGGCGAAGATTCATAGAGTGGTGGGACGCGTCATGGAAGGGGCGCCCCACGAATCCCTTCTGGTCATTGACGCGCCTACGGGACAAAATGCGATCTCTCAGGCGAAACGGTTTTCGGAAGGCGTGGGCGTGACAGGAATTTGTCTGACCAAACTGGACGGTTCAGCCAAGGGAGGGGTGGCCTTGGCCATCGGAGAGGAACTGGGGCTTCCTATCAAATGGGTGGGGCTCGGGGAGGGATTGGACGACCTGGAGCCTTTTGATGCGAAGGCCTTTTCGGAAGCCCTTTTGGAAGAGGAGGAATAGTCGCCATGTCTTCAGGCCCAGAGGCCACGGTTCGGCTGTCCTCGATTGAGGCGAACGCCAAGACGGTCTCAGGGTTGCTAGGGCAGGATTGTGTGCCTGCCTGGGTGGTCAAAGACGATGCCTACGGCCTGGGGGCGGTGGAGACCGTATCGCGCCTGGGGAAGGGGACCGATCGTTGGTATGCTGTCGCTTTCCCCAGGGAGGGGATGGCCTTGCGAGAGGCCGGGGTGGAGTCAAATATCCTGGTTCTACAACCGCCTACGCGGGAGGAAGCGGAAGTTTTTCATCGGTTTCAATTGGTGGCCACGGTCTGGGGGAGAGACGATTTGGAGCGTCTTATGCCTCGCGGGGAATTGGACCCTGGTTTTAAGCTCCCTCTTCATGTGGAACTGGACACAGGTATGAATCGGGGGGGTGTCGATAGAGAAGATCTGGTGGACCTCGTTGAAGAGATCGAACAAGGAGAGATCTTCGTTTTGGACGGACTCTACAGTCACCTGGCCGACGTAAGCGATTTAGACTACTGTGTCCTTCAGAGGAAGCGTTTCGAAGATTGTCTGGCTTCTCTCCGAACCAAGGGATGCGTCCCGCCCCATCGTCATCTATGCTCCAGCGGGGCCATTCCATTGGGTTCCGAGTATCATTTCAACATGGTGAGGCCTGGGTTGGCTCTTTACGGGGCCTGGCCGGGAGAGCGACAGGAGACCCCTGCGTTGCGTCCTGTTCTGTCCCTCGCGGCGCCCCTAGTGAAGGTGCGTTCTGTCAGAGCTGGAGAGTGTGTGGGATATGATGGGGCCTTTCGCGCCAAAAGGCGGATGCGGGT
>Ga0272442_10012080_pt1 | contig 10473 bp, 5 predicted proteins | sample SSMForm2O_FD_200262 | JGI IMG/M metagenome (GOLD analysis project Ga0272442, IMG submission 200262) | Marine sediment archaeal communities from Little Sippewissett salt marsh, Falmouth, MA, United States - SSM-Form-2O | ecosystem: Environmental > Aquatic > Marine > Wetlands > Sediment ... | reverse complement strand
TCACCCTATTGGGTGGCGATCAACACGCCTGTAAGATAGCCGTTCGCCCGCGCGAGTCGTGGGGCGGCTACGATCTGCATGAGTGGATGGCCGGTCAACTCTGGAACTCTGAAAGAGATCGTGAAAAGGGCTACTTCAGAGCGTTCGGACTTATTACCGTCGATGCAAAAGGAGACCCTGCTGAAGCGCGTCTTGAGTTCTTTGATCTGAACGGCCGGCCGCACCAAGGCCGACGGATCCTTTACACTGAGCTCGGCGCTTTGCGCGCGATGCTGGATAGTCCTCAAGGTGCGACGGGCGTCTCACAAGGAAACCGAAGATACATCGACAGGCTCAGACCAGGAACCTCCGGAAAGCTGTGGGAAGCCTTACCTTACACCACAGGCGAGACACTAACCGAATACGATCTTCGCTGGCCATGAAGTACCGAGCATATGGCTTTGGAGGCAAAGGGCTAACCAGATGAGAAGTTGCCTGAGTTTGGCGAACAGACAGATTGCAGCATGTTTGCGTGGGCTGTTTGTGGGTCAGTGGATCCTCTCTGCGGATGTCTGCGAAGCCACGCAGCAGTGCCGACAGTGGACTGTCTATCTGGCCCAGGATAAGGATCTCGACTACAACTGGTGTAGGTCGATGTCGGCCGCGGCGATAAGATAGGACTCTGTTTTGAATTGAGGTGGAGGTTCACGATGCACGGGACCTTACGGCAGTTACTTGTGGTTGGGAGGAATTTTCCATGAAGAGAATACCCGCCGTCGTGGTAGTCCTGTTGTCGGTAGCAGTCCCCGGGGCACGGACCGTATCAGGGGCCCCACCGGCGACCCCTCCGGTCCCATCCAGCCATCCGCGTGTATACGTGCGACCGGCCGATCTTCCTTCCATACGCGCAAAGCTGGATATGGCGGAATTCAGAGAGGACTGGGCTGTGATCAGAAGAAGCCGCAATCCGATGTCTCAGGCCTTCGTATACTTGATGACGGGCGATAAAGATATCGGCATGAACGCGATTACGAAGGGCCTTTCAGCTCTCAAACAATGCACTGACGCAAGAACGCCGGACAACGCGATGCATTGGGGTGCCTGTGTATACGACTGGTGCTATCCGCTTCTCTCTGCCAGCCGAAGGCAGGAGTTCGCCAGGGAATTCCAGCGAGTCGCCGCTTCCCACAGTCCCGGCTATCCGGCGAACCCAGATGCTCATGCGGTTGTGGGACATGGGACCGAGGGCTGGTTGCTTGCCGATCAGCTCCCTGCGGGTCTTGCCATTTACGATGAGTCTCGGGAGATGTTTGACGCCGCAGCGAAACTGTTCTTATCGAAGTTCGTTGAGGTCCGCAATTTCTTCTACTCTTCTCACATGCACCATCAGGGTGATTCCTATATTGGAACAAGGTTCCAACATGACCTTCTGGCCAGTTGGCTATTCCGCCGAATCGGTGCCGGCGATGTTTTCACACGTCAGCAGCAATATGTGCCGTATCAACTGATCTATAACCTCCGCCCCGATGGACAGCAGATGCGGAGTGGAGATACGTACGACACCAGCGGTCGCAGCAATTCGAAACGTCGCCTTATGATGCTGGCCGGGTCATACTATGAGGACCCATATCTGCTGACAATGGCCGACTCAGACTTCTACGGCAGACCGTCAAGCTATGACCGCGTCTTCTCCTTGTTGTTCCGTAAACCAAGGCTGGTGAAACGGCCTTTGGACGAGTTACCGCCGTCAAAGTACTTCCCTGCCCCCATGGGTGAGATGATCGCTCGCACGGGTTGGAGGATGGGCGTCGACAGCCCGGATGCCGTCGTACACATGCGCATCGGAGAGTACTTCTTCGGCAACCATCAGCGCAAGGACTTCGGCACCTTCCAGATATACTGCCGAGGCCCGCTGGCCATCGCTTCGGGATTGTACCAGGGCAAGGACCAGCCTTACGGCAGCACTCACTGGCTCAACTACCATCACCAGACCGTAGCACATAACGGTTTGCTGATTTACGATCCCGCTGAGGAGGTGGCCAAAGGCTCGGCAAATGACGGGGGACAGCGATGGCCGAGCAAGGGAGCCGACCACCCCAGGAATCTGTCGGTACTACTGGGTGAAGACTATCGGATGGGGCACGTTACCGCCCATGCTATCGGTCCCGATCCAGCCGCCCCGATATACAGCTACATTGCCGGAGACATTACCAAGGCTTATGCCGCCAAGAAGGTGGAGAAGGTCACTCGTAGTATGGTTGCACTCAGCATCGGTGAGCCAATTCGCCCCTGCACTGTGATTATCTTCGACCGAGTCATCTCGACAGACGCATCGTTTAAGAAGACCTGGCTGCTTCACTGCATTCAAGAGCCCGAAATCAACGGGACGACTTCAATCATCATCCGCAATGGTAAACACTACCAGCAGGATGTGCGATATGGAGGCAAGCTGGTCGTAGAGAGTTTGTTGCCGAAGGAGGCTTCTGTGACAAAGGTCGGGGGGCCGGGACGTGAGTTCTGGATCGAAGCCGCCAAGCGCAATTACCCCTCAACAAAAGGTGGAGCGGCCGAGCCGGGGGCATGGCGGATAGAGGTCTCGCCGAAGACTCCAAATCGTGACGACATGTTCCTGCATGTCCTAACCACCTTGGATGAGGAAGCGTCTAATGAAACTGACGCTGAGTTCCTGTCTCAGAAAAACCTGGTTGGAGCCTGCCTGCGAGATCTCGCGGTATTCTTCAGCCGCGATGGACAACTCCTTCGAACTGCCGAGGTTACTCTTGATGGCCCGCTGAAGCGTGTGCTCGCATGTGACCTCAGGCCGGGATTGTGGTCGTTGAAAATAGCGGGCGGCAAGGTCACCGCGATGCGAGTGAATGCTCAGGCCAAATCACTCTTCTTCGATGCAGCCAAAGGGCCCATTCGTTTGGAGTATCTACATCCCTGAGTGCTGATTAGTTGAGATGCTCTGCAGATCGCCGCCGGATGAGCCAATGAATAGTATGATGCTGGCTGGCATTTCGGCAACCGATCCTGTACAGGACTCGGATAACTTGATTTCAATTGGTCACCAGAACCGGAAGAAAGGAATGCCTTGCGTGGATAGCCGCTTATTCCTCAGGACGGCTCTTGCACTATGTCTCATTGATGCATCTGTTCTTGTCACCGACGCCAAAGCTAAGACTATTGTGGCCAGTGGTTGCTCACAGCAAGAGGCAATCGATGCAGCCGCTGGTGGCGATACCGTGCCAAGCATCTCTCGAGGTCACCAGCTAAGATTCACCACCGGAAGAAACGATACGGATCGTCCCATTCTTGCGGCTTGTCAACGTACAGACCGTTGGTCCATCTACCCTGCGAGGGCGGATCACACGGTGCCATCCTAACGTCGGAAAGCCAGAGTGTGCCCGCTCCGTCGTGCCAGATCTGGAAGCGCGTCCTGGATGTCGCGGTGGCATTTGCCTGAACCAGGAAGACGTATTCCTTCCACGCTTCGCGCGGGGCGAAACGCTGGTAGTCGAACAACGATCGCCAAGTCGTAGTGTCCTGGAGCGCGAGAGTGATGCGCGTTCCATCCAGTCCTTTGGCCTTGGCGTTGAGCGAGATGAGATACCACTGCCCTTCTCGTACGGCAACGTCGTGCTGCGCCAGCATAACGCTTCCCCTCTCGACCCCGCCGGACTCTGGGCACATTATACGCAGACACGGTCGGGCAGTGTCCGATTCGCCAACTTCCAGCGAACAGCTTGCATCCTTCAGATTTGTGCTGAACTGCCAATGATCGGGCATATCGTCGGCATCGAGACGGAAATCGCCATTCTGGAGTACAGAAGCTCTGGGCATTCCTGTTGTCGGCGTCGAGAAACGTCGCAGCAGGGGCGTCCGGCCGCGAACGCCCATATTGGCCAGAAGACGCGACAAGAGAAAGGAGGATCTGCGGAACGTTTTCCTCAGGTTTTGCTGCTCTGTCTTCCAATTGAAGAACCAGGGCTTCTCACCTTTCTCAAACCCCGGATTCGCAAAGACGTTCTTGATACCTGCAGTGACTCTGACCTTGGAGTCAGCACGTCGCGGCGAATATGATCCTTCGTAGAGTTCGAACCGATCCACGCGGAGCTCAGCTTCCGGATGGCCGCAATGGATATACGCAGACCAGCCCTGCGGATAGGGTTTATCCACCTTGAAGCTGACGTACAGATCGGTCCATCTGTTGGCAGGCAGTTCAATGTCTTGACCTCGCACCACACGATCCCAGGGACTTCCCGCACGTTCCACTTCAAGACGGACCGTCACAGGCTCGCGAAGCGCTTTGGCGCAGGCAGCGAAAGTATACGTCTTGCCCACCTGACCAGCCGTGACCTTTTGGCCGAACTGAGCCCACGGCACAGTGCCCATCGTCAATCGGGCGCTTTCCTCACCTTCCACGGCGTCCTCACCGTCCACAGTGAATCCCGGCACATCTCCCGGTGACCTGATGAAACTGTAGGCTGCAAGCTGACAGAAGACGACATTCGCATTTTTGGCACGGGCCAAAACGCCGTTCCCGACGATCGTGGCCCCGCCCGAAATGAGTGGCAGCTTGCGCGGATCGCGATTGTGGACATCCGCCGGCCCTACCCCGGCAAATGGTGAGCCAACACTCGGTGGCTCGAAGTGCGCGGCAATATGCTCCTGCTCTGTTGTGTCAATCCGCGTCAGTGAGAAGGTGTTCGCCTCCTGAGCATCGAGCTCAAGGGCAAGAAGGTGCCCTCCAGTCTTCAACCATCGGGCAACGGCCTGGGCGTGTTTGGCCAACGTTTGCCCGCCCCTACTTCCGACAATCAGTACTTGGTCCCGTGCAAGTTCTCCGCCTTCACAGGAATCGGGAGAAATCCCTGCGCGTTCGAGGTGGCGCTTGCCGGCGTCCTCGCCAACGTAGAGAGCCTTTCGGGTGGGACAAACGGGATAGGGCGTGGCGGATACGTGCGTCAAAATGTTTCGCACAAGGCGCATCGCTGCCGGGTCCTCTTCGGTGCGTCCTGTTACGTCCATCTGGCAGAAAAGGACCATTCCCTTGCCCTCGCGGTACTCCAGTAATGGGCTATACTGAAGGCTGAAACCTCCGTCGATGATCGGGAGGAAGTCGCCAACAGTGGGCTTCTCAATGAGGACCGAGGCCACGTTTCCACGATTGCCGCAGCGCCAAAGCCGCGGCACCTCCAAACCACACCAGCGAACCGCAGGCACGCCGTTGTATTTGTCGCTCGGCTGATAGTCCAGCCGTGGCGGAAGAATTGTCGCTTCACCACGCCAATCACGCAGATGCTCTTCGTCGAGCCCGGCCAGATACGGATGATCGGGCACTCGTCTAAAGACATTCCGCAGACCGTATTCCGCAACCCGAAATCCCAGTCGCTTTTCCAGCGCCTCGGACGTTTGCTCGAAGACAATCACCTTCAGCCCATTGCGAACGCACATGATGTCGGGCGCCGGTCCTTCCGGCGTCAACGCCCCCTTGCCAATGATCAGCAGGCCGTACTTGGACAAGTCAGTGCTGGCCTGGACGGAATCACAGCGAACGTCCATCGCGGTCAGGAGTCCCCGTGTCTCACCCTTCGGGTCAAACAATGCAATCTCCGGGGCACTTTCAGGTGCCACCGGCGCGGGCAAAACGTGAGTGACGAATCGGTCCTTCTGTGTTTCGCCGGTGTTGAATCTGACCGCTGCGCTCAGAATGTACCTGCCGGGCTGCAAGTCGCTGGGCAGATCGACGCCCAGAGGGATCCGCGCCTGCCCGCCGGTTGCCACGGTCACACTCTTCTTGGCCGTCACGGGTTCTGGCAGGCCGAACGACCACGCACAATGTGCTGTCACAGTCTCGCGCGAGTTGTTGATCACGACGATCTGCTTTTCTACTGTTTCGCCTGGCAGAAAATTATGGTCCTTGCTGGTGAAGCGGGATGGCTTGCCAGCAAGGTACGATAGCAGCGGTCCATTGTTCCGGTACAGGGCGTCAGCCGCCGGCGTGGCGATCCAATCGGCGCGTTGATAAGCTAAGTCCATGCGCTCGTAGCGTTCCAGAAGATAGTCCGGGCTGAGGCCCGGGCGCTGCAACTGCTCCCAGTCGGTCTCCAACTCGATTTGCTGATTACGCTCCATATTGGGGCGCAGTTTCCAGAACACAGCGTGCTCCCAAGGGGAGGTCGCGGAGACGCCCCAGGTACGGAATGCGCGCCAGTTATCGGTCAAGTAGTTGGCCAAGATGGGATATCGTTCGTCGAAATCCCGTGAGCCCAGGTGATGTGGATAATCCCATCGATGCCATAGCCGGCCCTCGTCGAACTGCCTGGCCTCCCATCGCAGGTTGGACTTCTCTTCCTCGCTGATTTGGAATGCCCGATCGCCCAGGAACTGGGCATTCCATTCGGCCAGGCAGAAATCCCACGGGACGACGGCACTGCCGAAGCTGCGGCTTCCCATGTACCATCCGCGATACATCGCCCAATCCCACATGAACGGCGCGCCGTACTCGCAGGCGAAGAACGGCTTGACTCCCTCCGTTGCCCAGTGCTCGAACCAGTCGGACATCTCCTGGATGGGAACCCAGTTCGGGTAGAAGTTGCTGGTGTGCATCGGACCCAGGTTGCCCGAAGAGTGATGATAGACGATGCGGCTTGGATCGAGGCGCCGGACAATAGCCTCGGCCCGAACCGCTCGTTGGGCATTTCTCTCTGACCACTCGCTACGAGCGTGCCGGAGGCCGTCAATCATGTCCGGGTTCATGTCTTCGTTGTATCCGGTGGCGTTATGGCTCATCGAGTACATTACGACTGCTGGATGATTCTGCGCGATACGCACATAGAACTCGGCATGTTTGGCATAGCCGTTCGTCCGGTTAGCATCCTCCTTCTCCCAGTCGTAATGAGAGAAGTGTGGCTGAGACAGGCAGACCAGCATTCCCACATCATCTGCGGCTCGCAGGATCTCAGCAAAGCTCAGATGTGAGCCCGGCTCGCACCCGTAGTTGTGCGTGTAGACGGCATTGATCCCGAAGCTTTGCAGACGTTTCAGACTCTCGCGCGCACCGTCGTACACGGCCCACGCCGCGCCGACCTGGGCGTTGTCGAGCGGCACGGCACTGAGGAAGATGCGCGTGCCGTTCAGGTAGAAGTCCCTGCCGTCGATCCAGAACTCACGAAAGCCGAACCGCACAGGCAGCGCCTCGTCAAGCACCTTGCCGTCGGCGTCAAACAGAGACATAGACACCTCGTACTGATTCTCCGGTGTGTGGGTATCCCACAGCCTTTCCGCCTGCCATTTCTCGGTGAACGCTATCCGACCGTCGTGAACGTCGCTCGGGTCGAGAATCTTGCTCATGAACTCTGCGACGCTCCGTCCATTTTTGCTTACCCTGGCGCGCAATGCATACTGCTCATCCGCCGAAAGGCCCAGCAACGCGCTTTCGAACGTGATCTTCTTATTTCGCACCGACGTATCCACCTTCACATCATCCAGACGGGCGCCGTTGGGGGTGGAAACCAGGTAGACATCGCCGCATAAACCGCGGCGCCTCACTGTTCCCTTCACTTCGCGAGCCGAGTTGCTATCGCTGTAGGACAGCATGACGCCCTGCAACGGCATCGCCACGACCAGCATACTCAGCACGTGCTTCTGCCCGGGACGGCACACCGAGGTCAGCTCCACCTCTCCGGCCGGGAACCGCATCTCGCCAACCTGATCCCCATCCCAATACACGGTGGCATACGAGTTCAGGTACTCGGCGTTGAGCACGATACGACGGCCGGACCACCTGGCGGGAATGGTAATCTCGCGCTGATACCAGGCCGCCGTCACACCGGCTGGGTTCCAGTTCCCCCAGCTCCGGGGGGCGTGTACCATCTGGCAGTCCTTCTGCATATAATCAGTGATACCGGGCCAACACCCGGGAACCTTGAAGTAGCCCCAGCGGTCTGTCGGAACCTTCTGGTTCTTCGCCTCCGTCGGTTGCCATCGCCATAGACCGTTGATGCAAATACGCTCGCGAGTGGGTGTCACCTTACGATGGGCTCTGTCCAGATCCCAGACGGCCGTAACCCCTTTCGGCAGCGGCGCACCGACCTGTGCACGACACAGCCGCCCGGTCATGCCCACCACTGACAGAATCGCTGCGGATAAAACACCGTTCACCACGGCCTGTCTCACAATCACTTCCTCCCTTGACTATGCCGATACCTGGCCCACACCTCATTGGCGAATGAATCCCACGCCTGATCCACCCAAGCGACACTCGTGCAACAGCGGCGATAGCCCTCCCCCAGATCACCGGACCACTCGCGCGGCGGCAGGCAGCCCCTACAATAGCACAGTGGGCTGTTCAGGTAATGTAAAGAATTATGCGCACATTTTTCTGTAGCTGTGACTCTGGTCGATGAGTAGAGGTCAATCCCCTGTCCTCTGGCCCTATAGGGGGCCGCGCGTTATCGGGCCATCACGCCGCTTTTTCTTTTGCTGCCTGTTGTTCTTGTTTGAGTTCTTTCCGTCGGTCCATGTTCATATACCGCCGTGTGCCCCACTTCGTGCCCGCGATGTGTCTCAGTCGCGCCGCCGCCAGCATCAGCGCGTTTTTGCCGTCGGGGAAGCAGCCCACCACCCGGCTGCGACGGCGGATCTCACGCATGATCCGCTCTCCCGGCGCGCCGGGATTCGTGCGGATCTGGCGGTGATGCTTGTCAGGAAAGGCATAATACGTCAACGTCTCCTCCACCGTCGAGCGAGCCATCTCGCCCAAATGCTCCTGGATCTGCTCCTCATCGATTTTGATCACGTTACTCAAGTTCTTCTCTGCCGCTGCCGATGTACCGTACTGCATCATTACGTCCTTTCTCTGATTGAATGATTTCGTGCTGACCCATCAACCATCGACCACAGAAAGGACTGCATTCACGTCCCAAAACAATGTGCGAATAATTCTTTACACTACCCTGTTGGTTCAGCATACTACATACGGCTTTGACTGATATCAAAACGGCTTGTCAAACGGCTTAGTAACGCCAGCCAACCAGGCAATTTCGTCTGGTGTCAACGCACGGTCGTAGATGCGGATATCATCGGCGAGACCCGAGTAACGCTGATCTGCTTTTGTCATTGTCCCGATAAGCAGATTGTTATCGTTGGTATTGATTGGGTGTGAGCCAATGTCCCATTCTTGGCTGAGCTGACCATTTATGAATATCTTTATGTATGGTGGACTATATTGCCCTACGACATGTGACCAAGTACCGTCACTGATGGTTTGAGTCGTTTCTCCGGGTACCGGTTTGAAAATCCACGCTGTGCCGGTTGCAATGCCAAATTCTACTTGTCCACCATCACTAAGATTCAGTCCATATGCCTGGTCTGCTCCCCACGCCTCTTTCGCAATTAACCACCTGGCAGCACCTGTGCTCTCTGGTTTCACCCACGCCGCAAGCGTGATCGCTTCAGTAATATCCAGGCTTGGCGAATCAGGGACTTCAACGTAGTCACGGAGTCCATCAAACCGCAAAGCGCCGTTCAGGATACCAGTAGCCCACTCAGTGCCGACCATGTCCGTTAAAGTGCCGTTGTTGCCGGAACCACTGCTATCGCTGGCGGTCAAGCCCGAAGCCTCATCCAACTTCCAGTGTCCTACCAGACCAGCGCTGCTGGGCTCAGCCGGCGTGACGAACTGACGCTCATAGGGATACAGGCGGAGATCATCGACATAGAGAACACCAGAGCCGCCGGTGCCGCTGATTCGCTCCAGACCGATCCCGATCGCACTGACATTGGCTACGGCCCTGTCGGACAGGTCGATCGTCCAGGTTTGCCATCCGGTAGGCGTCAGGTTCTCGGCATCGCCGTCGTAGCGGACCTTGACGCCGTTGATGGTCACATAGAGTTGCTGGGGCGCGTTGTCTGGATCACCGTGGAACCACAGATTCAGGCTCTTGATCCCGTGGCTGGTCCAGTCGGAAACGACCCCCAGGTCGGCCGTGGCGGCCGTAACCTCGGACTTCGGGGCCGTCCTGTTGTCGTAGAGCAGGGACATGGCCTGCTTGCCGCTTTTGACCAGGGTTTGCTCAACGAAGGGCGCAGTCAAAGGATCCTCAGGCCGTCCCAACTGCGAACCGTTGGTGCCGTCGCCGTAGCCGTCGGTCCAGATGTTGTAGATCCGGCGACTGCCCTCTGCGTCCTGGCTGAGGTCATTGTACGACTCCATGTCGTCCACAACCAAGGCGTCGGCCACGGTAAAGCTCACGGGATCCGTGGCCCAGCGCGCGGGGGTTTCGGCCTCGTTGAGTTCCACGATCTGGTAGCAGTAGGTCTGGCCCAGGGTCAGATCCAGCGACCCCAGATTGTATTGGGTGTCACTGACCGTATCGACCAGAGCGAGGTCGTCGGCGTCGGTGCCCAGCCAGATCTCATGCACAACGGCCTGGCGACCGGCTCTCCAACCCAGTGTCTCGTCGACCGGCACACCCGCCGTGCCGTCGG
>Ga0272442_10012079_pt1 | contig 10474 bp, 13 predicted proteins | sample SSMForm2O_FD_200262 | JGI IMG/M metagenome (GOLD analysis project Ga0272442, IMG submission 200262) | Marine sediment archaeal communities from Little Sippewissett salt marsh, Falmouth, MA, United States - SSM-Form-2O | ecosystem: Environmental > Aquatic > Marine > Wetlands > Sediment ... | reverse complement strand
TAATTCCTGATGCAGAATTGGATTGTGTAGGATTTTTTTGTCCTATGCCTATTTCAATGACAAAAGAAGAAATAGATAAAATCCAGATAGGTCAAATACTCAAAGTTGAAGCTGATGATCCAGCAGCTGAAGAAGATATCAAACGTTGGGCAAAACACACAGGCCATAAGATATTAAAATTTGAAAAAGAAGGAACAATTCTTACCTTCTTTATAAAAAAATTAAAATAAAAATTTATGGGGGAAAAAATGAAAGATAAAAAAACAATATTATATGTAATCACAACTGATGCACCTGAAAAACAATATTCTCCATTGGTCCTTGCACAAACTGCAAAAATGATGGATTTAAACCCAATTGTGTATTACCTTGGAACTTCTCTAAAAATACTAAAACCTGGTGAAGCTGAAAAAATAAAACTTGGTGGTTTTCCAAGTGTCGCAGAATTATTAAAAAAAACAATTGACATGGGTATAAAAGTATATGTTTGCGAAGCAAGTAAACAGATGATGGGCTGGGAAAAAGCAGAATTAATAGATGACGTAAAAATCGTAGGTGCGGCAACTCTAAATGATCTATCATTAGAAGCAGATTCAACAATGTGGTTTTAATTTGAGGAAAAATAATGGATAGAATATATCTTGATCATGCATCTGCAATGCCTGTAGATACAAGGGTATTTAATTTTGCAAAAAAATTTTTAACTGATAATTTTGGTAATCCATCGTCTTTATATAATTTTGGTCAGGATTCAAAAGAAGCAATTGATTCTTCTCGTAAAAAGATAATTGATTTTATCAATGCTGAAAATGAAAAAACAATAATATTTACCGGTAGTGCAACTGAATCAAACAATATTGCAATAAGAGGGGTTGCACAGAGAAATATAAAAGATGGAAAAAATGTGCTTGCTAGCGCAATTGAACATATTTCTGTGATTAATCCAATGAAGGAGCTACAAAAAAGAGGTTGGAATTTTGAAATAATACCTGTTGACAATTATGGTTTAGTTGATTTAAATAAACTAAAAAGTATGTTGAAAAAAAATACTACTGTGACATCTATTATGTATGCTAATAATGAAATTGGAACAATTCAACCAATAAAAGAAATAAGTAAAATAGTTCATGAAAAAGGAAAATACTTACATGTTGACGCAACTGCTACAGCTGGAAGAATTCCAATCGATGTTCAAAAAGATGGAATCGATTTATTAACACTTTCATCTAATGATATATACGGTCCACGAGGTGCAGGTGCTCTTTATATTAAACCTGGTGTAAAAATTCAATCCGTTATGCCAGGTGGCGGTCAAGAAAGAGGGTTAAGGTCTGGAACTGAAAATGTTTTTGCAATAGCTGGTATGGGTGAAGCAGCAAGAATTGCTAAAAAAGAAATGGAAAATGAAAGCACGCGTCTTTTAAAAATTAGAGATAAATTAATCAAAGAAATTACAGAAATAGATGAGTCATATCTTACGGGTCATCCAGAAAAAAGACTTCCTCATCATGCAAGTTTTAGATTTAGCCATATTGAAGGTGAAAGCATTCTTCTTAATATGGATATGTATGGTATACAAATTGCAACAGGATCGGCTTGCTCTTCTAAAACACTTGAACCATCACATGTTCTCATTGCTATAGGTTTGAAACATGAAGAAGCCCATGGATCAATGGTAATTTCTCTAGGTCGATCCAATAATATGGATCAAGTTCCAATAATTATTAAATCGGTGAAAGAAACAATAAAAAGATTGCGTATGCTTTCACCATTATCTAACTCTTAATAGAGGTGAATAAAAAATGGTACAAGCAGGATATAGTAAAAAGGTAATGGATCACTTTATGAATCCACGTAATGTGGGAGTAATTGAAGATCCTGATGGATATGGAAAAGTTGGAAACCCAGTATGTGGAGACCTAATGGAGATGTATATAAAAATAGAAAATGACACTATAAAAGATATAAAATTTAAAACATTTGGTTGCGGCTCAGCAATTGCAACAAGTAGTATGGTCACTGAACTAGCTATTGGAAAACATGTTGATGAGGCACTCAAAATAACTAGAAATGATGTTGCAAGCGAGCTTGATGGACTTCCACCTCAAAAAATGCATTGCTCAAATCTTGCAGCAGATGCATTACATGCTGCAATTCAAGATTATAAAAAGAAGAAAAATAAGTGATGGTGGTTTATTAATGAAAGTTGATTTTAATCCAAAACACAAAGAAGTTCTCGACTCATTTTTACTAGATATGCCATCTGTAAAACCTGGTAAGATGTACGGTCATCCTGCTTATTATATTGGGGGAAAACTTTTCGCATCTCTTTTTATGGAAGGTGTTTGCGTTAAAATTCCAGAACCATTGAAAAATAAATTGTTGGAAAGAGAAGAAATTGTACCCTTTGAGCCTATGGGTCGTAAGATGAGAGAATGGATACTTATAAACAGGAAAAAATCAGAGGATTATTTGAAAGATAAAAATATATTTGAGAAATCATTAGAATATGTTGCATCACTTGCAAATGTTGAATTAAAAAAAAAGATTTTAGGAGGTAAATAAATATGGCAAAATTTAGAGGAATATATAAATGTGAAATATGTGGAAATATTGTAGAAGTATTACATGAAGGAGCCGGTGCTCTAGTATGTTGTGGAGAAGAAATGAAGCTTATGGAAGAAAAAACACATGATGCATCAACTGAAAAACATGTTCCATACGTTGAAAAAACAAATGATGGTGTTCTTGTAAAAGTTGGGCAAAACCAGGATCATCCTATGGAAGAAAAGCATTATATCGAATGGATTCAAATAATTGCTGATAATGTTGCATATAGGAAATTTTTAAAACCAGGTGATAAACCACAGGCAGAATTTGAAATATCAGCAGAAAAAATTCAGGCACGTGAATATTGTAATGTTCATGGTCTGTGGAAGTCCTAAAAAATTTTTGGGGGAATAAAAAATTAGTAAAAAAGATATTTTGCCTCTAATGGTAAACGATCATTGTAAAATAGAAAAATTACTTGATGATTTTGAAGAAAACTCAGATGCTGATTTTGAAACCATGCAGGAATATTTCAATAAATTCGAATGGGAACTAGAAAAACATATATTTACTGAAGAAAAGGCGATTTTTACATGTTATACGCCAGATGATGTATCTATTGGATATAAAATGCTACCAGAGTTAACAAAACAACATAACTACATAGTAAATCAGCTTAATAACTGGAGAAAAGAAATTAAAAAAAATAAGAAATTAAGTGGAATTTATGATTTTAAGAACTTTTTATCACAGCATCGAATTTATGAAGAAAAAGAAGTATATCCAAAGCTTGACGAATCTTTAAGTGAAAAACAAAAACAACAAGTCATTAATAGGATAAACGAAATTGTATAAATCAATTATACGAAAATAAATTATTAAATACGAAACAAAATTTAAGGAAAAATTTGGAAAGGAGGAAAATGATATGGAAGATGTTCAAATAATTGAATATAAAAAAGTTGATCTGTCAAACTCTATGTTAATTGTTGCATTTCCAACAATAGGGCTAATAAGTTCAATTGCGGGTCATTATATTATTGACTCATTAAAATTAGAAGAAATTGGTACAATAACGTCTAGATATTTTATGCCTGCAACGGTTATTCATAAATCTAATCCTTCACCACCTGTTAGAATCTATGCTGGTAAAAAAACATGTGGTCCTGATGGATCATGTGAACAAGTTGCAGTAATTATTTCAGAATTTATGCCCCCTTTAGATATTATCAAACCAGTTGTTGACAAAATTATAAAATGGGCTGATGAAAAAGGATGCCAAACTATTGTTGCACTTGAAGGTTCTCATGCAACTGAAGGTGCTACTAGTAAAAAATTAAATATTTTTGGTGTGGGCAGTAATTCAGATATGAAGAAGATTCTAAAAAAATATGAAATTAATGAAACAACAGAGGGTATGATAACAGGTGTTACAGGTGTTTTATTATACGAAGGTGTTTTAAAAAAGCGCAACGTTTTATGTTTATTATCTGAAGCTCGTGCTTCTTATCCCGATTCTAGGGCGGCGGGCAATATAATAGAAAAATTAGATGTTATGCTACCTGAAATAAAAATTGATCCTAAACCTTTATATGATGAAGCTAAACAAATTGAAAAAAATCTGCGTAAGTTCTTAGAGCAATCTAAACCAACAGCACCTACTTTGCCGCCAATTCCCACACAGATGTATGGATAAAACCTTAAATTATTCTTTTTTTAAGGGAAAAGTTTATATACAAATCTCGTATTAACAATTGTTAACTGGGGCTGTCGGAGGTAACAAAAAAATTACTATTACTAGTGTAAAGGTTAATACAGGGGTGCAAAAGAAAGTGTAAAGGTGGTTATTATTTTTTTAATAGATCCCATCCTTTCCTCCTCTCCTCTCCTCGCCACCAAAAAATACCTCTTTTGCATCTCATCCCATCCCTAAAAATTTATAGTGTAATCTAAAATAATGGATGTAACATATGAATGAATTAATTGAACAAATTGAAGATTTAAAAAAAACTGATATAAAAAATTTAGTTGATAATAGGATAAAAGATTTTAAAAATATAAATAGAAAATCAAATGATGATCTGTTTAATGAAATGTGTTTTTGTATCTTAACAGCAAATTATAATGCAGAAAAATCAATAAAAATTCAAAATGAAATAGGAGATAATTTTTGTAGAGGAACAAAAGATAAAATCTGCGAGGTTCTAAAAGAACATGGTCATAGATTTCCAAATACAAGAGCAGATTATATTTTGTGTTCTAGAATTTATAAAAATAAATTAGATCAAATTATTAATAATTCTAGTCCAAAGACATTAAGGGAATGGATTGTTAAAAATATTAAAGGATTGGGTTATAAGGAGACAAGTCATTTTTTAAGAAATATTGGTTTTGATGACTATGCAATAATTGATTTTCATATAATTGATTTACTAGAAAAATATGATATTATTAAAAAACCTAAAACTATAACAAAAAACAAATATTATGAAATAGAAGAAATTCTAAGAAAAATAGCAAAAAAAACAAACCTTACACTTGCCAAGCTTGATTTATACCTTTGGTATATGGAAACCGGTAAGATATTGAAATGAAGGGTAGAGAAAAAATTGATCCAATATGTGGCATGAAGGGTACTATTCCGGCTCATGGACATTATTTTTGTAGTGAACACTGTATAAAAAAATATGAAAAAGAGCACAATATTTCAAAAGAAAAGGAGTATTGCCCTAGTTGTGCTATTAAAACTGGCACACCTTGGTATAAAGAAAAACTTTACATTTTTATAATTTTAACTATTATTCTAATTGTATTAACTTATTTTTTTGAACCAGAGCAGCGTTTTTTTAACGCATTTAAAGAATATCTTATTCTTATCTGGTGGGCAATACTACTTGGTTTTTTTATTGGGGGCATAATTGATTATTTTATACCACGAGAATACATTAGAAAATATCTTTCTAGGCATCAAAAAAGAACAATTATTTACTCGATAATATTTGGTTTTTTAATGAGTGCTTGTTCACATGGAATTCTAGCAATTGCAATGGAGCTTTATAAAAAAGGAGCAAGCACGTCTTCAGTTGTTGCATTCTTGTTAGCATCTCCTTGGGCTAATTTACCTATTACATTTCTTCTCTTTGGATTTTTTGGTCTCAAAGCATTCTTAATTGTTATTTCTGCTTTGATTATTGCAACAATCACTGGTTTAATTTATCAAGCTTTAGAACGAAAAGGAATGATAGAATGTCATAGTTGTATAATGGGTGAAGATAAGCCTGTTTTAACAGATTTTTCAATAATTAAGGATATAAAAAGAAGATGGAAGGAATATAAATTTACCGCTAAAAACAATATACATGCAATAAAAGGAACCCTGCAAGGATCATGGGCTCTAACAAAGATGGTTATGTGGTGGCTCATTGTTGGTATGATAATGGCTGCTTTTGCCAGAGCATACATCCCTGAACATCTGTTTATGGAATATATGGGGCCGGGAATAATTGGCTTGCTTGTAACATTATTCTTTGCAACAATAATTGAGGTATGCAGCGAAGGAAGCAGTCCGCTTGCATTTGAGATTTTTAACAAAACAGGTGCATTTGGAAACAGTTTCACCTTCTTAATGGCAGGGGTTGCTACTGATTATACTGAAATTGGTCTTATCTGGCATAATATAGGGAGAAAAGCAGCTCTATGGCTTCCTATTATTACTGTTCCACAGATACTTGTTTTGGCATATATTTTTAATATGTTTGTTTAGATTACTGGAATTGATTTTATGAAAGATAATAAAACCAAGGATATTGTCAAAAAACACTATTCCGATGTTGCCTCTAAATCTAAAAGATGTTGTAGCTGTTCAGGAAATCCTGAAAGTAATAAAATATCTAAAGAAATTGGTTACTCTGATGATCAAATTAATAGTTTTTCAGATGCAAATTTAGGTTTGGGATGTGGAAATCCTACAGCTATTGCTAGTATTAAAGAAGGTGATGTTGTTCTAGATTTGGGTTCAGGTGCTGGTTTTGACAGTTTTCATGCATCAAGAAAGGCAGGAAAATCTGGTAAGGTAATCGGTGTTGATATGGCCCTGGAAATGGTCAAAAAGGCAGAGGAAAATGCCAAAAAATATGAGGTTACCAATGTAGAGTTTAGATTTGGAGATATTGAAAACCTACCTGTTGATTCTGAGTCAGTTGATATAATCATTAGTAATTGTGTAATTAATCTTGCACCTGACAAACTAAAGGTTTTCAAAGAAGCGTATCGTGTTTTGAAAAAAACCGGTAAAATGTTTGTTTCTGACATAGTACTACTCAAAGAATTAACTGATGAGCAGAGAGCAGATGAAAGGTTGATAGCTGGCTGTGTAGGTGGTGCATTACTAAGAGATGATTATCTAAATATTGTAAAACAAGCAGGTTTTAATGTAAATATTTTATCTGAAAATAAAGAAATAAGTAAAACTCAATATCAAGGAATTAAACTTGAAAGCCTTAGTATTGAATTAATTAAATAAATGCATATTTTTACTTTTTTTATTTTATTCTTTAACCGTCTCAAAACATGCACATGTAAGAGTCCTTCCAACACCTTTTAATTCTCTTAATTTATCTATTACTAGTCTTCCTATTTCTTCAAGAGAGGTTCCTCTGACTTTTAGAAGTAGATCATATTCTCCTGATATTATATGAACTTCATAGACGCCAGTTATTTTTGAAATACGATTTGCAAGTTCTCTCTGTGATACATCAGTATTGTGTAAAAACGATACAAAAATAAAAACGTTAGAGTTCAGACCAATTTTTTTATGGTCAATTTTTACATTAAATTTTTTTATTATTCCGTTTTTTATCATCTTTTGTATTCTATCATGAACTGTTACTCTTGGTATTTTTACTTTAGTTGCAATATTTTTTGTAGAATTTCTTGCATTTTTTTGTAGTTCCTCTAATATTATTTTGTCTTTTTTATCTAACATTATTAACATTATGTCGGTAATAATATTTATAATTTACTTTATTTCGTAAAAATGACAAAAAAATAAACATTATGTTTATATATGGTGTTGTATAAATATTATATTTATGAAAATCGATCAGATTGAAAAAAAGAAGGTCATTCTTAAAATTCAAAGCGAAATTAGAAGAATAATGGGTGATGAATTAAGAAAAAAGGACTTTGTAGAGATTTCACCAGTAATATTATCTCCTATTACTGATCCTTTAAATCATCCTATTGCACCAGCAAATATAGATTGTTACGGAAATAAGTATAGTATTACACAAAGTATGATTTTTCATAAACAAATGGCTTTACGCACGTTAGAAAAAATATTCGTTTTTTCACCTAATGTACGATTAGAGTCATTGGAAAGAAAAAAAACTGGTAAACATCTATTTGAATTTACTCAGTTAGATTTAGAGGTTAAAGATGCAGAAAGAAAAGACGTCATGAATTTATGCGAACAGTTATTAATTTTGGTAATAAAAAATGTAAAAAAGAATTGTAAAAGCGAGCTTAGATCGCTTGATAGAAAATTAAAAATTCCAAAGGCTCCTTTTAAGAAAATAAAATATAAAGATGCATACAAAAAACATGGAAAAGATTTTGAACAAATTATCTCAAAAACCTATAAAGAACCTGTTTGGATAATTGACCTACCTTTAACAAACAGAGAATTTTATGATAGAGAAGACCCAGATAGACCCGGATTTTTACGTGATATGGATCTTATTTATCCTGAGGGATATGGGGAAGCACTATCTGGTGGAGAAAGAGAATATCAGTATGAAAAGATAAAACAAAAAATTCTTAAAAAGGGACAAAGTCTTTCACAATTTAAAGAATATTTGAAAATTGCAAAAGATGATTTACCTCGTTCTGCGGGATTTGGAATTGGTATCGAGCGACTAACATCATATATATGTGGTTTAAAAAGAATAGAAGAAGCTTCACTTTTTCCAAAGATACCTGGTAAATATTGTATCTAATTGTTAAAAATTTAGCAATGGAAATATAGTCTATATTCAAGATCTGTCGTTTCGCCAATATATTGTTGCCATTCTTTTTCTTTATATTTAATGAAAAGATCTACTGCTTCTTTTCCTAATGCTTTGCATAAAACATTATCTGATTTAAGAGCTTCAAGAGCTTCATTTAAGTTTGTAGGTAATTTTTTAATGCCTAGATCTTTGACTCTTTCACTCATTTTATATATGTTTTTTTCAATTGGCTCGAACTCAATTTTTTTCTTAATACCATCTAAGCCTGCATGAATCATTAAAGCATACAAAAGATAAGGATTGGTTGCAGGATCTGGGTTTCTGATTTCTACATCTACATTCTTTCTAGCAGCAATACGAATAAGAGTACTGCGGTTGTGTTTTGCCCATGCAATATAAATGGGGGCTTCAAAATTTGGAATTAAACGTTTATAAGAATTCAGTGTAGGATTAGCAATAGCAGCTAAACCTCTAGCATGTTCAAGAATTCCACCGATGAAATATCTGGCTGTTCGGCTTAAACGATATTCATCATTTTCATCCATAAACATGTTTTTACCATTTTTGTAGAAACATGTGTGGGCATGCATCCCATTACCTGCATCATTTGATACAGGCTTTGGCATAAATGTCACAAATAAATCATGCATTCTGGCAATCTCACGTGCTAAGTACTTAAAATATATACAATAATCTGCCGCAGAGAGAACATCAACTGAATTAATTTCAACTTCATGTTGACATTTTCCTCCTTCATGATGATGGTATTTAACTGTGTATCCGCTATTACCTAACATCTCTGAAAGATTTTTTCTAAAACCTTTAATTTCATCAAGTGAAGGAGGTGCAAAATAACCTTGTTGCTCAATAATCCTATCCTCATGCTCATCGTGTTCATTCATAACATAAAATTCCATTTCAGGGGATACTTTTATTTGATCAAAACCCTGTTTATGAGCAGTTTTAATTGCTCTTTTTAAAATATGCCGAGGCCCTGCTGGAAAAACATTCATTGACGTATCATAAATTTCTCCAATAATTCTAGCTTCGTTTTTTTCATGTGGAAGTATTAAAAAACTACTTTCATCAGGTATTACCATCATATCTGATTTTTCGACAGATGCAAATCCTACAGAGGATCCGTCAAAACCAATTCCCTCTTTTGATTTTCCATTTAAAAATCTATCTGAAGGCATATGTAGAACACGTAATCTTCCGATGATGTCAGTAAAATGAAGTTGAATCCATTTGATATTGTTATCCTTTATTTGCTTACTTAAATTAACTTTTGTCATAGGATAACCGATAAAAAACAAGTTAATTAAATATCTTTCTATGGATTAATTTTATAATAAAATAGCCCCGATCAGAATCGAACTGATGACTAGAGAGTCAGAGTCTCTTATGTTGACCACTACACTACGGGGCTAATGAAATAATTTTCGATTTTATGTTTTTGGATATTTTTTTAATCTTTTTTCTAAAGTTTCTTTTACAATTGATCCATCTATACTATTTCTGGCAATTTTCATAACATCACCCATTATAGTTTTTAATGGACGATCTATTTTATTGCTTTTAGAATATTCCTTTAATACTTTATCAATAATTTTTTCTAAATCAGTTATTTTTATTGGTTTTATTTTTAGCTCAATAATTGCCTTTTTTACTGTTTTTTTTGGATTATCTAAAAGATATTCAAAAATTAAAGGAATCGCTTCTTTGCTAAATTTTTTTTCATTAAACAATTTAAATATTTCAAATATTTTTTTTTCAGAAATTAAACCAATATTTTTACCTTTTCTTTTTAGCCATTTAGTTTTTTCTTCTAAAATAACTGCTACAAGTATTGGATTAATGTCAAGTTTTTTTACAATTTTATCAAAAATTTTAAGATTTTTTGAAATACTTAAAGA
>Ga0272442_10012077_pt1 | contig 10475 bp, 7 predicted proteins | sample SSMForm2O_FD_200262 | JGI IMG/M metagenome (GOLD analysis project Ga0272442, IMG submission 200262) | Marine sediment archaeal communities from Little Sippewissett salt marsh, Falmouth, MA, United States - SSM-Form-2O | ecosystem: Environmental > Aquatic > Marine > Wetlands > Sediment ... | reverse complement strand
AGATGCAGAGTTTTATTCCCATATTGCGAAAAACCTTATAAAAGAAGGAAAGATACCACCTGAAGGTATCGAGCAAAACCCATATATTGAAGAAGAAATTACGACCGAGATCATATCGATAATTAAAAATGGACAAGAAGTAAAAGAAATTTGTGAGGGGGAAATGGGTGAAATAATTTTAGAGCGGACGAATTTTTTCATAGAATCTGGTGGCCAGGTATCTGATACAGGTCAAATATCAAATAAAAATTATGAGAACCTGTTTTTAATTTCTGATATTCGAAAACCTGCTGCAGGAATTATGGTTCATATCGGCGAGGTTGAGCAGGGACAATTTCAAATCGGATCAAAAGTAAAGCTCTCTTTTGACGCTAATCGCCGGCAGGATATTAGGCGAAATCATACAGCTACGCATTTATTGCAATACCAGCTTCGCTTAACATTAGGCGAACACGTTCGCCAGGCAGGTTCGCTTGTTGCACCTGACAGGCTTCGATTCGATTTTACTCACCCAGAAGGATTAAATGCAGATCAGATAAAAGAAGTCGAAGATAAGATAAATGAAAAGATCCTTCAGAACGCACCTGTAAGCATTGGCCATAAAAAATTAGAGGACGCTTTAGAAGAAGGTGCGACTGCGTTATTCGGTGAAAAGTATGGGGAGAACGTTAGGACGATATCAATTGGTGGCAGTAAACCATATTCATACGAATTATGTGGCGGGACACATGTATCAGAAACTGGAGAAATCGGAACATTTCTGATCGTTTCCGAAGGGAGTGCTGCTGCGGGAATCCGTAGGATCGAGGCAGTAACAGGGCGAAAAGCGTATGCGCTTACCCGACAACGCCTTTCTTCCCTGGAACGGATTGCCAATTTACTTGAAACTCCGATTAATAAGGTTGAAGGCAGTGTTCAGTCTCTTCTTACACAAAAAAATCACCTGGATGATCAACTCAAAAAAATGAAAGAAAAAGAAGCGATCTCTATTTACCAAACTGAAAAGCGGTCAGTTGAAAACGTGAATGGCGTATCCATGCTATCTTTGTTTTTTGAGGATATACCTATGGATATATTACGCCAATTAGCAGATTTCTTCCGAAATGATTTTCAGGAGGGATTGGCATTATTTGGCAGTTTAGCGCAGGAGGGGAAAGTGCAATTTGTTGTGACAGCCACGGATGAATTGGTTGCAAAAGGGATCCATGCAGGCAGCATCGCGAAAGCAATAGCTAAGAAAATCGGCGGGAGTGGGGGAGGAAGGCCGAATATGGCGCAAGCAGGTGGAACCGATTATGAACAACTTAAACAAGCGGATTTGGCAGAATATATAAAAAAGCTGGGATAAAACCCAGCTTTTTTCTACTACTGGTTTGGTGTCCAACAACAAAGCACAAGTTCACGTGCGGCTTTCACCTCATCTAATCGTTTTACTGGGGCATGATGGGGTGCTTCTTTAAGCAACTCGGGCGATTCTCGTGCTTCTGCAGCAATCTTTAGCATCACTTTTGCAAATTGATCCAGTGTATCTTTGCTTTCAGTTTCTGTCGGCTCGATCATGAGTGCTTCATGAACATTTAGAGGAAAGTAGTTTGTGGGAGGATGGAATCCATAATCAATCAATCTTTTAGCAATGTCTAAAGCATGTACTTCAGGGACATCATCCCAAACCCCTTCAAGCACAAATTCGTGCATGCAAGTCCTGTCGAAGGGGAGAGAATAGGTACCCTTAAGAAGTGCCATCAAATAATTTGCGTTCAAAACTGCATGTTCTGAAACAGATCGCAAACCGTTTTTTCCCTGGATCATCATATACGTCAAAGCGCGAATCAAGATACCAAAATGCCCATGGAAAGCTTTCATCCTGCCGATTGAATGTTCTGGAGTTACAAATCCATATAAAGGAGGTAGCTCATCATCCCCCTCTTCGACAATTTCAACAATAGGTCCCGGAAGGAATTCTTTGAGAAAATCAGAAACAACAACAGGCCCTGAACCTGGTCCACCACCTCCGTGCGGTGTAGAAAATGTTTTATGCAAGTTGATATGCATAATATCAAATCCAAGATCATGTGGTTTTACAATTCCCAATAAGGCATTGAGATTTGCGCCATCACCGTAAACTAACCCGCCTGCAGCATGAACTATCTTATTCACTTCAATGACTTGTTCCTCAAATAACCCAAGGGTATTGGGGTTTGTGAGCATCAATCCTGCTGTATTCTCATCACATGCATCGGAAACGGTTTTGCAATCAACATTTCCTCTAGCGTCTGTTGGTATCGATACGATTTCAAATCCGGACATATTCGATGTCGCAGGGTTTGTCCCATGTGCGGAGTCAGGAATAAGGATTTTCGTGCGCTTTGTATCATTTCTGGATTTATGGTATGCATGGATAATCAATCCCCCTACGAGCTCACCATGCGCACCGGCTGCTGGCTGTAGTGTTGCTGCTGAAAACCCAGTGATTTCTTTAAGCCATTCCTGAAGAAGGTACATAAGTAACAAATTCCCTTGAACGGTTTCGATGGGCTGCAGGGGGTGTGTCATAGAGAATCCTGGCAATCTGGATGTAACCTCGTTGACGCGTGGATTATATTTCATTGTGCATGAGCCAAGGGGATAAAATCCACCATCAATGGAGTAATTCAATCGAGAGAGATTGGTGAAATGCCTGACTACATCTAATTCTGATAATTCAGGGAGTGGTAAGTGCTCTCTTTCTAGTTCATTGGGAAGGTTAGTAGAAGGAACATCTAAATCAGGAAACCTGAAACCTTTTCTCCCCTTCGAGGAGATCTCATAAATCGTTTTTTCAAGCATTTGTACTCTCCTGCAATGTCTTTACGAAATAATCCATATCTTCCCTGGTTGTTTTTTCGGTCACTGCAATTAATAATTGTTTTCTTCTTGCACTATTAAAATTTCCCAGATCATAACCAGGAAGAATGCCAATTTCAGCCATTTTCTCCGAGATTTCAGAAGCATCAATCGGGCATTCAATTACAAATTCATTAAAGAATGGAGCAGTATTAACCAGGTGATATCCATCCAGTGATGAAATCTTGTCGGATAAATAATGGGCTTTTTGATAACAAATATTGGAGACTTCCCTAAACCCTGATTTTCCGAGTAAACTCAAATATATTGCCACCGCAAGCGCGTTTAATCCCTGGTTGGAACAAATATTTGAGGTTGCCTTCTCTCGCCGAATATGTTGTTCCCGTGCCGTAAGTGTTAGAACATAGCCGCGTTTATTGTCTGCGTCGACCGTTTCCCCCACAATTCTCCCGGAAATTTTTCGAATGAATTCCTTTTTAGTTGTGAAAAAGCCAATATAAGGCCCACCAAAACTTAACGGAAGGCCCAGTGATTGCGCTTCACCAACAATAAAATCCACTCCCATTGTTGCTGGAGATTTCATTATTCCAAGGACCTGCGGATAGACAATTGAAGCGGTCAACCCGCCATTTTCGTGAACCTGATTGATAAGATCCTCGAAATTAAGAATATTGCCTAAAAAGTCAGGATATTGGAATATTAAAATGGCAGTGTCATCATTGATCAGGCTGGACGTATTTTTAATAAATTGTTCAGGTGAATCAGTTTCAGGAATAATGATGTTAATATCATCAAGTGCCTGCAAGTACGTCTTGATCACCTGAATATAGTCGGGATGAATATAAGGAGAAAGGATGACTGATTTTCTTTTTTTCCTGAAATGATAATAAGCTGTAATGACAGTTTCTGCAGCAGCTGTTGCACCATCATAATGTGATGCATTGCTTATTTCCATCCCTGTGAGGTTTGCCATCAGAGTTTGATACTCAAAAATGGCTTGAAGCGTTCCCTGCGAAATCTCGGGTTGATAGGGCGTGTAAGCAGAAAAGAAATCTCCTCTTCTCAGGAGCATATCAACGGCAGAAGGGACGAAGTGATCATATGCACCTGCGCCAAGGAAACTGATCAATTCATCGGTGGAGTTATTGGCATCAGCCAATAAGTTCATCTGGTCCAGCACTTCCATTTCAGACAAACCGTCTGGTAAATCCATGTTAGGAAAAAGATGATCCTGCGGGATGTCCTTAAAAAGATCCTGTATTGAATCAACTCCAATACCATCCAGCATTTGCTGGCGTTCTGCGTCGGTATGTGGAATATACATCATTACCTGCTTTCGCAATATGATTCGTATTCTTTAGCATCCATCAGGTTTTCGATGTCCGTTTTACTTTCTAATTCTATGATCCCCATCCAGGCTTCATTGAATGGATCACTGTTCAAAAGTTCAGGTGTATCAAGCAATGTTTCGTTTATCTCCTTGACTGTCCCGCTTACCGGGGAGTTTACATCCGCTGCGGCCTTTACCGATTCGATCGTTGCAAAGACTTCACCCTGTTTTACGGAGTCCCCCGGTTCTTTTAAATATTCAACAAATACAATATCTGACAGTTGATCTTGTGCATAATCCGAAATGCCAATCTTTCCTGCGTTTCCATCCACTTTTACCCATTCATCTGTTTTTGCGTAATTACGATCTTTTTTTACTTCCATTTTCATTTCTCCTGTTGTTTTTAATTAACACAAGGCAAGCAAATACAAGAATTCTGCTTGCCCTGTCGAATACCTGAGAGATTCACTCTATAGAGTTTGCCCCTTCGGCGTCATCTGACTTTTCCAGGGATTTTCAAAAAATGGGTCCTTTTACCTGAGAGTTTCACCTTTAAAAAAGGTTTGCCCCTTCGGTGCCATTGTTTGGTCTCTTCCCATTAATTGTTATGTTTAATCAATTTTATGGTTCAGTTTAGCTTATGTCAAGGATACAAAAATAAAGTATAATTCTGCGGCATCAAAGAAAAGGTAGCGCCTGATTTTATGGTACCCATAAAATGACGAGGAGAGGGTTCCCTGTTTCACAACAGGGTTAACTGATAACATTTCAGGAAAATCGAGAGTTCGGCGGATGCCCTCCAGGTAAAATTCCCTGACCTTTTCAACAATATATTTATTGCTGTTCGCATGAGTGTGCGCGTGCGGCTAATTCAATACTGGAGGTATAGCAATGTGTGGCATAGTTGGTTATATTGGCGAAAAGGACGCAACCCCAATCATCGTAGAGGGATTGGAAAAATTAGAATACCGAGGATATGACTCAGCCGGTATTGCGGTTATTGATGGAAATGAAATCCACGTCCGAAGGGACTCTGGAAAAATATCTCACTTAAAAAAACTCCTTTTGGATGCCCCAGTTTCCGGGCAACCTGGCATTGGCCATACACGGTGGGCAACACATGGTGAACCGAGTGAAAGAAACGCGCACCCCCATTTGGGTAATAAAGGGAAAGTAGTTTTAGTCCATAACGGAATTGTTGAAAATTACCTTGAACTAAAAGAGGAATTGATCAGTAAGGGTATTGAGTTCAAATCAGATACTGATACGGAAACTATCGTTCATTTGGTTGAATCTAACCTTGATGCTGGTTTTACATTAGAAGAAGCTGTCCAAAAAACACTGAAAAGGATCAAGGGAGCGCATGGTATAGTTGTTCTCTCGACGGAAGAACCCGACCATATTATTGCCGCACGAATAGGAAATGCTGGTGGGGTTGTGATTGGATTAGGGGAAAATGAGAATTTTATTGCATCTGATATCCCGGCAATACTTTCCCATACAAACAAAATGGTGTTCCTCGATTCTGAACAAATAGCCATTATTTCAAAAGATGATTTAAAGATCACATCTCTAAAAGGAGAAGAACTGAGTTACACACCAGAAATAATCAATTGGGATCCAATATCTGCTGTTAAGGGTACATATCGCCATTTTATGCAAAAAGAGATTCACGAACAGGTCCGTTCGACAACCGACACCCTGGCAGGAAGAATAGATTTTAGAAATTTTAAAGTTCTCCTGCCTCAATTAAATACGACAAGTGATTTTATAAAAAACATCTCACAAATTAAGATCATTGCGTGCGGAACGGCAAATAATGCTGGCCAGGTTGGGAAATATTTAATGGAAGAAATTGCCAAATTGCCGGTAGAGGTTGATATTGCATCTGAATTTCGCTACCGTGACCCAATCATTTCTGAAGGGACCGTAGTGCTTGCCATCAGTCAATCTGGTGAAACAGCAGATACTTTAGCAGCGATGGAAGAAGCCAGGAAAAAGGGAGCGACCGTGTGGTCAATAGTTAATGCGATCGGTTCTCAGGCAATGCGTGGTGCTGACGGTTATATTTCAATGCAAGCAGGACCGGAAATAGGTGTTGCATCAACGAAAGCGTTTACTGCACCACTAATAGACCTATTCTTGCTGGCTGTTTTTCTTGCGGATGCAAGAGGGAAAATAAATGAAAATGAACGCATTAATTTAATTAGAGAAGCAGCAAAGATTCCCGATTTGGTATCAACATGCCTTGATCGTGAGAGTGAAATTGAGAAATTAGCGATCACCCTAAAAGATTATCAACACATGCTCTATTTGGGCCGAGGCATAAATATGCCGATCGCATATGAAGGCGCATTGAAATTAAAAGAGATTTCTTATATACATGCTGAAGCATACCCGGCGGGGGAGATGAAACATGGGCCCATTGCTCTAATTGATAAAAATATGCCCATATTAGCGATTATGCCGAAAGATAAGTGGTATGAGAAAATGAGAAGCCAGGTAGAACAGGCAAAAGCAAGAGGGGGAAGGACAATCATTGTTGCAACAGACGGCGATGATGGCATTCATGATATTGCGGATGATGTCATGTGGATTCCGGAGGCACACTGGCTGATCAATCCTATACTAACCGTCATACCGTTGCAAATCCTCGCCTATCATATTGCAGTAATGAGAGGGCTTGATGTTGACCAACCGCGAAATCTAGCGAAATCGGTTACTGTTGAGTAGGATTGTGGAATGATAGGATGATCCCCTGATCATCCTCATATTCAGTGACTAACGACCCTGTAACGGTTTTATATAAGGCATCCGCGGAGTCGCCATAAAAGTTATTAAATTCAGATTTCATGAGAATCAGTGCACCATTGCGTTGACGAAATTCCGGTTCACCATAGGTTTCTCCGATTCCAAATGAATAGAGAGGGAAATTTTCTATTAGTATGGGATACCTATTTGTGTGAAACAGGACAAACCCTGATAAATTTGAGATCATTATACGGTCATCATCTAATTTTTGAATGGCATTAATTATCCCTGACGTTTGGAGTTCTCTGGCTGTGAATCCAATTCCCTTTTCAGAGAGTGTTTTTAGGTAGGGTCTATTTATCAAATAGTTATACCTGAGAACGAGAATGGAAATTGCGATCAGAAATATTTTAAGGGCGAAGTGTTTTTCTCCTCCACAAGGTTTTATTGAAATGAATGTGATAAACGAGATAAGCAACAGGGGATATAACGGAAGAAGTGTTCGATCAATAATGTCAATAGGGGGCGAGGAGGTGGAATGCATGAATGCAATCATTGCAAAATACCCAAAAATCATAAGATTTATAGAAAAAAGAATTGATATCTCACTTCTTTTATTGTTTTGATTTTTAGAAAAAAATAAAAATGCAGAATAGAAAATCGAGGCAAAAAGAATAAGTGAAACAGTGAATATTAAAACAGAGGCAAACCAGCGGTCTTGATACTCGCTGACGTAAGGAATCCATTTCTGTAAAACACGGAAAATATTTTTTACGCTATTCATTGCAGTTGGAAAAAGGGACCAATTTAACTGGATTCTTTTGCCTGCAAATTTCTGGTTTTTTGATAAAAGCGAAAGCATCCATATAAAAATTGGAAGTGCAGAAATAAAAATATAAGAAATGGCATAAAGAAGTTTATTCCGCCTTTTTTTGGTTTGGTCAATAAAAATGATAGAGAACCAAATTACGCCAATAAATAGAATTCCAGCATATCGCGTTAAAGGTAAAAGGGCTGATGAGAAAATGAGAGCGATAAATCCGAGAATGGGATTCTCCCCTTTGAGGAATTTGATGAATGAAAATATTGCCAGGAATAGTAAAAGTAAAAAGAGTGGTTCTGACATCGCTCCGGTATATATCTCGATGATGACTTTAAAGGACGCATAAACCAGAGAGGAAATGGTAGCAACGGTTGTATTTTTGGTTAGTTGATGCACAATAAGATAGAAAAGAAAAATTGACAGGGAAAATAGGATCGAATTTACTAATCGAATAATTGAAATATAATTTCCGTTTTGTTCCCCAAAAATTGATAAGAAAAAAGGATAAAAAGGAGGGAATTCTGTAAGATGTTTTATTTTCCCGGTTGAATGAAGGATCACACTCCCATTTCCAGCAGCGAGGTTTCGTGCCGCGCTTACATATGCAGACGAATCATTGTATGCCCATGGTCCCCAGGACATCGATTGAAAAATAAGGATGCCAAATGCAAGACCAATGGCAATACCAGGTAATAAAAACTTGCTTGTTTGTTTTTTTGATATATTTTTCAATTTAGCTTTTTTATGAGATTAATAACCCAGGATTCAATCTTATCCCAATCCCGAAAATCCGATTTTCCATATTCAGACAACATCTTTTTTTCCATAGCCTGAATAATGCGCCGTGTGAAGATATTCAATTTGTCAAATGATTTACCAGATGTTTTTGTCGCGCCCCCAAAATATCCAATCGATAAAGGTTGTAGCACTGAAAAATTCTTTATGCCTTTTTCTAACCAAACGCGCGTCTCTTCTCTAGATTCTTCTGTATCATGCATCATGTTTGCACAGGAGACAAAAAAAGCAATAGGTTTGGAAGTTAATATCTCGAAATTTTGCTTGATAAATCTCCTGAAATCGGATAAAGTTCGACCAGCATGGACGGAAGTACCTATCATAATTAAATCAAATTCATCTAAATTGGGCTTTTCCTTGGCAGAAATGACCTTTGCCTTGAATTTGTTCTTTTCAAGCGTTTTTGCGATATGATCTGCAATTTCTTGCGTCGAACCTGTCCAGCTAGAATAGATTATTAGAGCGTTTTTCATATTTTGATTACCTTATCTAATACTTGATATGTAGATATGATACCTGAAAAAAACAAAAGTCCGAAACATAATATATGAATTAGTGCTGTGTTAGAATTCCTGACGCAAAAATAAATCAAGAAAGTGTGGATGATGAATAAACCTTTGGTAACCAAAGAAATGGTTATGACCCAATTAAAAACAGTCTTAGATCCGGAGATAAAAAAAGATCTCGTTACGCTAGGAATGATAAAAGATGTCGTTATTGAATCTGAGAAAGTGTCAGTTACAGTGGAACTCACAACCCCTGCATGTCCATTAAAAAACAAGATTCAGGGAGATGTAATAAATGCAGTGAAGGTTTTGGATGGGGTTAACGATGTTGAAGTGAAAATGACTGCGCGTGTGCCACAAAGCAAGAATAATTCAGATCTCGAAAACCTTAATATTAAAAATATTATTGCAGTTGCATCTGGAAAAGGTGGTGTGGGGAAAAGCACGATGGCAGTAAATATTGCAATGTCCCTATCAATTGCTGGATCAAAGGTTGGATTGATGGATGCGGACATTTATGGCCCAAACATTCCAACCATGATGGGTGTTGATAAATTGCCACCACCAAAAAATGGGAAGTTAATTCCTGCCGAATCAAATGGTGTAAAAATAATTTCCATAGGATTTCTGGTAAAAGATGGGCAGCCATTAATTTGGCGAGGCCCTCTCCTTCACGGTACTATTAAGCAGTTCATTGTTGATGTTGATTGGGGTGAATTGGATTACCTGGTTGTCGATCTTCCGCCTGGAACAGGAGATGTTCAATTAAGTCTTTCCCAGCACATTCCAATAACCTGTGGCGTCGTTGTCACGATGCCGCAAAAAGTATCTATCGATGATGCAAGCAGGGGTATTGAAATGTTCCAGAAATTGAATGTTCCGATTGCGGGCATCATTGAAAACATGAGTGGTTTAGAACTGGAAAATGGTCAAATCATTGATGTATTTGGAACTGGTGGCGGAAAACAAATGGCTGAGCATTATGGATTAGAATTTTTGGGTAGTATTCCTTTAGACCCGGCAATTCGAGAAAATGGCGATATTGGCACACCTATTGTTATAAAAAGCCCTGATTCAAAAGCCGCAAATAAAATAAAAGAAATTGCTGGCAAGATCGCAGCTTATATATCAGTAAATAATATTAAATAATTTGATGAATGCTGAAGATACAAATTCAATGATTGTAGGGATAAGGTTCTCACCTATTGGTAAAAATTACTATTTTGATGCGTCCAACCTGCAAAATTTAAAACTGGGAGATTATTTGATTGTCCAGACCAGCCGCGGTTGGCAGCTTGGGGAACTTACAAAATTTGTAGAAGCTGGCAAGGTTGATAAAAAAATAAAATACAAACCGGTAAATAGGCTTGCAAATGAGGCTGACCTAAAGAAAAAAGAATATTTGGATGGTAAATCGGAAGAATTA
>Ga0272442_10012076_pt1 | contig 10476 bp, 8 predicted proteins | sample SSMForm2O_FD_200262 | JGI IMG/M metagenome (GOLD analysis project Ga0272442, IMG submission 200262) | Marine sediment archaeal communities from Little Sippewissett salt marsh, Falmouth, MA, United States - SSM-Form-2O | ecosystem: Environmental > Aquatic > Marine > Wetlands > Sediment ... | reverse complement strand
CTGCGGCAGGACGGATTCGTCAAGGTGCAGAACGGCGTCACCACCGTCGAGGAAGTGCTGCGTGTCACCGAGTCGACGATCTGAGCGGACGCAGGGCTTCTTGCACCCGGCAGTTGCATGGCTTCCGTTCTCCCTCGCCCACCGCGAGAGGGCTTTCTTGCTCCCCTCTCCCGTTGGGAGAGAGGTCGGGGGTGAGGGGGGGATCTTCGCAGTCTCGACAATGCCAACGCCGGTCAGCGACGCAAGGAAGACGGCGCAGTGCACAACAAGGGCACCCTCACCCAAACCCTCTCAGAGGGGGAGAGGGCTTTGTGACCGCCGTCTCCCGCGGGGAGAGAGGTTCTGTTCCTCCTTTCGCCCGCCGGAGGAGGGCTCAGGACCGCTTCGGGTTGCGGGTGTTGCTCACACGGCCGTGTCGCCGGCCTCCGTGGGCTTGAACCAGTACTCGGCTACGCTGCTCTTGACCTGCGCCAGCAGCCGGGCGCTCTGCTCGTGCTCCTCGCCGACGGTCGGCGGGTCCTCGCCCTTCATCACAGCGAGGCACGCGCGGGTGCTCTGGGCCAGCGCATCAAGGTCGTAGCCGCCCTCCAGGAAGTAGATCAGCCGGCCGTCGGCGTACTTGTCGGCGATCTCGGTCAGCAGACCCGAAACCGACCCGAATCCACCCTCGGTCATGCGCAAGCCGCCCAACGGATCGTAGAGGTGCGCGTCGTACCCGGCCGAGACAAGCACGAGTTGAGGCTTGAACTGGTCGGCGATGGGGGGAAGCAGGGCGTGGTAGACCGCGGCGACGGTCTCATCGCCCATCCCCGCCATGAGGGGGACATTCACGGTATAGCCGCGCCCCTCGCCCTCGCCGATCTCGTCCACCCAACCGGTGCCGGGGTAGAACGGGTAGCGGTGCGAGCTGAACAGGAGCACATCGCTGCGCTTGTAGAACGCCTGCTGGGTGCCATTGCAGTGATGCACGTCGAAATCGACGATCATGATGCGTTGAACGTCGTGCTGCACCCGGGCGTGCTCGGCGGCGATGGCGATGTTGTTGAACAGGCAGAAGCCCATCGCGTGGTGCCGCTCGGCGTGATGGCCCGGGGGGCGGACCAGCGCGTACGCCCGCTTGCACGTGCCGGCCATAAGCGCATCCACCGCTTGAATCCCCGCGCCCGCGGCGAGGTAGGCCGCGTTCGTCGAGCCGGGTGAAACACCGGTGTCGGGGTCGAGCCGGGCGGTCTTGCCCTTCATCATGTCGATCCGATCGACATGTGCGATACTGTGAATACGACGGACCTGCTCGATGGTGGCCCGGTGCGGTTCAACCCATTGCAGGCCCTCGATCGGATCACGCTGGAGCCCCCGCAGGATCGCGCGCACCCGGTCCGGTCGCTCCGGGTGCCCCGGACCGTTGAGGTGCTCGAGCATGCGCTCGTCGAACAGCATGAGGATCCGTTCGGCCATATGGAGCCTCGGGACACAGTAGTGTAGCGGGGTCGGGGGGGCTCGCGGGAAAGGACGGGAATCGCGCGTGGGAAGTGCGCTCAGGGCGGGCCGGCCGGATCATGCGGCACCCCCCTGCCCTGTGCTCCCCAACGGCCGTTGCGCGGCGAGCGCGTCGGGCATCCGCCGGTTGGCGCCAAGGCGCTCGATGCTTCAACGGATTTGGCCGAATCGCCGCCCGGGTGCTACCGTCTGCGGCCATGGCGCGGGATTTGACCGGTAAAGTCATCGTGATCACGGGGGCCAGCAGCGGCATCGGCGCGGCCACGGCAGTGCGGTGCGCCCGGGCGGGCATGGACGTGGTGCTTAACGCCCGCCGCGAGGATCGGCTTCAGGAAGTGGCCCGACAGGCCGGGGAATTTGGCCGCCGGGCGGTCATCGTCGTGGGCGACGTCGCCGAACCGGGCACGTCCCGGCGCATTGTCGACACGGCCGAGGAGGAATTCGGCTCGTTCTACGCCCTCTTCGCGAACGCCGGCTTCGGGATGAACAAGGCCGTGATTGACACCACCGACGGGCAACTGCGGCGGATGTTCGACGTGAACTTCTTCGCGGGCGTCGAATTGCTGAGCACCGCGGCGCACCGGCTGATTCGCGCCGGACGGGGCGGTCATCTGCTGATGTGTTCGAGTTGCCTGTCGAAGTTCGCCCTGCCCAACCACGGCGCCTACTCCGCCACCAAAGCCGCCCAGAATGCCGTCTGTAGTGCAATGCGCCACGAGGTTCACGAGCACGGCATCTACGTCTCGTCCGTCCATCCGATCACCACGAAGACCGAGTTTTTCGAGGTCTCGGCGCAGGTGAGCGAATGCAACCCGATCGAGGCGGATCTGCCCCGCCATTCGCCGAAGATGTTCGTGCAGTCGCCGCAGCGCGTCGCCGGCGCGGTGGTCAAGTGCCTGCGCCGGCCGCGCCCGGAGGTGTGGACGAGCTACATCGTGCGCACCGTCGCCGGGTTCATGACGGTCTTCCCCCGCTTCTACGATCTCACGGCACGCAAAACGATGAGCGTGGAGATGCGCCGGAAGAACAGCCGTTGATCACCGGCGGCGCTGCGTCAGCAACTCGTCGACGCGCCGCAGCCGCTCACGGTGCCGGGGGTTCTGCGGTTCGAGGATCGTCAACGCCTCGATATGCAGGCGCGCCAGATCCAGACGGCCGGCTTCGATGGCGATCGCCGCGGCGAGCTCGCGGCCGGCCGGGTGATAGGCGTCGATCTGCACGGCGCGGGTGATCTTCGCCAGCGCCCGCGCGGACTGCCCCCGATCCCGATACAGTTTCGCCAGACGCAGCGCGTATACCGGCGACCTCTCCTCGCGGATGTCGAGTTCCTCGAGATGGGGAATGGCTCTCGCCGGCGTCTCGCCGTCCAGATGGATCTGCGCGAGAATCCGATGCGGGAACGTATCGACCGGCCGCAGCTCGATATACCGCTCCAGCAGCGGGATGAGGGCCGACTCGGGCTCGTCGGCCGCCTCCAGTCGCCGCTCGATCTCTGTGCGGAGCAGGTCCGGATGATCGGGATACGCCTCGCGCCACGCCGCAAGCTGCGCGTCGCTGATCTCGACGGGCGGGCGCAGCAGCGGCGGCCAGTCATCGGCGGTGAACGGGCCGGAGCGCGGCTCCGCAGGCCGTCCGATGCGCCGCGCCATCTCCCGCACGATCGCGTCCAACCGGGCCTTGCGCGACGCGTACATGACCAGCGCCAGGTCATCATCGGCCATGCGCAGCTCGTCGGTGAGCTCGGTCATGCTCGGTTGCGGCGCAAGCCCCCACGCTTCGACTTGTTCGCCGGCCCAGTGTCGGAACGCCTCAAGGAAGACGTGGGCATCCGCGCCAAGCCCCGCCGCGATGGCGTCGGCCCCGCGCCGGCCGGCAAAGAACCCCTCCAACACGGCGATCACCGCCTCCCGGCCGTAGCGCTCGAACATGAACTCGATCATCCAGTGCGCCTGCTCGTAGGCCCGGTGCGCATCGCCCGGCCGCTTCGGCCGTTTGAACGCCCACTCCAGTTCCTCCAGATCGAACAGCATCCCATCGTGATACGATCGAGCGAGCATGACGCAATCGCCATAGGCGCGCGGGGCAAGCTCCATGCTCACCGCCGCGGCTTCGGTGAGCCAGCGGGGGATGCGGTTCTTCGTCTGCTCCAGCGTGACGGTGTGGGTGTACTCGTGCCGCACGACGCGGACCCAGTCGAACGTGCCGTGATGCTTGGACTTCTTCCCCTCGCGCGGCGCCTCCAGGGCGATGATCGGACCCGTGCACGCCGCGATGGTATGCACGTGCGGCATGCCGGTGACGCGCACGGCGAAGCGTTCATGGTCCGGCATGATCTCGATGATCGTCTTGCGACTCGGCCGAAAACCGAAGCGAGACACGACGGCCTCATGACTTTCCTCAAGCGGCTGCGGCATCAGCGCCGCGAGCACGGCGTCCACCCCCGGCTTGTAACGGATGATGAAGTGCTCCGTCTCGATCTCGTCATATCCCGCCAACTCTTCCACCAGAAACAGACTGTTGGCGGCGCGCTTGTCGAACGGGTCGAGGGCAACGGCGGCCCGGAGGAGGCGCATCGCCTCATCATCCCGGCCGGTCTGCATTTCCATGAGGCCGAGCTCGATCTGCGGGGCCGGCCATTTCGGCTGCCGACGAATCGCTTCGGCGAGCATTGCCGCCGCTTGGTCATACTGGCGAAACAGCGAGAGATACCGCCCGGCCGTGTAGCAGGCCTCGGCGCCGCCGGGGGAGAGCTCGTCATGGCGCGCCAGCGCCGCCTCGGCCAGCGCCGGGTCGTAGAGCAGCGCACACGCCGCGGTATGCAGGGCGTGGGCCTGGCGCAGTTGCGGCAGCCGGTCCGTGAGACGCCGCAGCACGTACCGCGCCTCCTCCGGATCGTTGCGCATGAGGCGCATCTCCGCGTGCAGCAACTCGGCGAGAGGATGACCCGGCTGGAGCCGGCGCAGGGCGCTCATCGCGGCCCGGACCGACGGGAAATCGACCCGCCCCAGCGCGATGCGGCCGAGCTCGTACCACGCCCGGGCACAGCGCGGATTCAGTGCCAGTGCTTCGTGAAGCGCGGCGATGGCCTGCGGGGTGTTGTGTTTCTCCAGCAGCAGTTCGGCCTCGGCGAGCTTCGCCGGCCAGTACAGCCGATCGATCCCCTGATGCGCCCGCGCCAGCAGCGCCATGATGTTCCGGTAGTCGCGCGCCGGACGCCCCTCGATGCGCGCGCCGATGGCCAGCGCTTGGACCGCTTCGGTCAGTTCGCCCGCCTCATCGACCCTTTCCCGACGGAGGCGTGCCGCGACGGGCTCGATGGCGCGGCGTGCCGCTTCGTAGTCGCCCAGCCCCTCGAAGGCCCGTGCGCGAATCCGCGCGGCCCGGAAGGATTCGACACCGGACAGCAGCGCACAGGCTTCGTGCAAGGCTCCGGCGAGGAGCTTCGCCTCGGCGCGCAGCTCCGCCTTGACCGACGGATCGCGCAGCGCCGGATCGTCAAACCTCCACGCGTTCAGCGCAACCTCGGCCCGCAACGGCGGCGAGCCCAGGTCGTCGGCGTTCCAAACGCCATGAAACACGCGCAGCGCCGCCCGTTCCGGCTCGGTCAGCCACGCCGCGTCGATGGCCTGCCGCGCCGCGTCATCCAGCGCGACCGTCTCCGGCACGAGCGCCCGCGGCGGGTCCTGTTGCCCGCACGCGCCCGGATGGAGCAGCGCCACCGCGGCGATCGCCGGCGTCAGCCGGAGGGCGCAACGCCAACCCAGCCCCGCATCACGTCTCGGCGAAGCGCTCATACCGCACCAGTCTACCTATGCCACCGGTGCCTGACGCGCCCGAGGCCGCGCGGCCGGGTGCAACGCGAACCGCGTTCTCCGCTTCTCGCGGTCCCCCGCGGCCGTTCGCAATGGAAACGGGATTCGCTCGGCGTCACCGCTCCAGCGGCCTAATGTCGATGTGCCACTGCGTCGGATCCGGCTCGGTGATGCTCAGCTTCGCCAAGTCGACTTCGCCCAGCGCGGGATTGCGTTTGACGTTGTCCAGCCGCGCCGTTTTGCGGTCGCCGTTGGTCTCGATGAGATTCACGCCCACCGGCAGGCGGGTGGCGCGATCATAGAACACGTCGATCCGCTCCACGTCTTCCGCCGCGGCGGTGTCGGCCTTGGGGATCAGTTTCAGCCCGTCGACCTCGACGGCTCCGGCCAGCCGCCTCAGGATGCCGGTGTCCGGCAGCGGGCACAGCGTCACATCGAATCGCGCCAGCACTTCGTCTTTCGGCTGGCCGATCGGCAGCGGGAACGGGCCCTCGCCAAGCTTCAGCGGATCGAAATCCTCGCCGGGCGGCACCACCTCCCGCTTGATGAACAGCTTCTCGTCGTGATCCACCTCGACGAGCCACCGCCCGCTGAAGATGTAATGCTTGAGCTTCTCGCGCTTGCGCCGGTTCTCTATCACCGTGTCGAACAGGATCGCAAAGCTCTTCTGCTTCGTCTCCGGCCGGGCGCGGTAGATCAACTCGCCTTTGCGCACGACTTTCTCGCCAAGCAGCGCGTCCTCCACCTCGTAGACGATGTCGGCGGTGAATGCGCGCAGATCGGCGGCACCGCCTTCGAGCTCGGTGAGCAGTCGAATCACCGGATCGTCGCCGGGCGGCTCGTCCGTTGGGTCGGCCGTCGCCGCGGGCGTGTCCGCCGCTTGGTCCGGCGACCCCCCCGGCGGTATCTCGATCGTCGCATCCGGAAGCGGATCCGCCTCGGTGATCGGTTCCTGCGATTTGGCCGACGGCGGTGAATCCCCTCCCTGTGCCGCCACCGGCGGCTCATCGGCAACCCTGCCCTCCTCGGTCGGCGGCGGCTGGATCGTGACAATCGGGGGCGAACCCGCGTCACTCGCCGCGGCGCTTCCTTCGGAAAGCTCGGCCCCATCACCGGCCGGCAATTCAGTGTGCGGATCTGCTCCCGGAGGCCCCGCGGGCTGCGAGATTGGGGGTTCCACCCCGTCATCGCCCGCCGGCTTTTCAATCTCAGAAGGCGGTGACGTTGGAGGAATCGACATGCCTGGCACCCCTTCGACGCCTGGCGCAGCCGCTTCATCCCCAGGCGGTGTAGCCGCGTCAGCAGGAACCTCAGCCGGGCGCGGCGCGGCTTCCCGGTCAGCGGCAAATGTCGTCGCGGCCTTCGATGCGGCAAAGGGCTCGCGGCTCTGGGAGTCGGCATCTTCCTCGGGCGGCGAAGCCGTGCAGCACGTCAGGCCGGCGACGACGATCAGGCAGGTCAGCAGTTTCATGGCCATGGGCTGCGTCCGTAATAAAGACACGCAAGAATCCATCCTGTTCCCGATCTCATCCGGGGCCGCGGCATCCCGCTCACCGGCGATCCTCATCATCGAATCCCGCCCCGACCGCCTTCACCAGCTCCCTCAGCTTCGCGCACGCCTCGCCGAGTTGCTCATCGCCGGCCGCCAGGGTGAGCGCGCGCTCCGCTTTACCGATCAGCTTCCGCTTGCCCCAGCCGGTCTGCGCATCGGAGAGGTTGTCATACACATCCGCGAGCTTGATGAGCCGCGCCTGCCAGGGACCGGCGGCAAGCTGCTCGTCATAGGCGATCTCGCGCCGCTCCTCGGGCATGCGCATGTCCTTGGTCATCGCCGCGACATACTCGGCCGTTTCCTTCCCGCACAACTCCAGAACATCCTCGTAATCGGTGCCCGAGTCCTCGATGGCGTCATGGAGGTACGCGCCGGCGAGGATCGCCTCGTCATCGAAGCCGAACAGGGCGGAGATGATCGTCGCCACGCGTGCCGGGTGGGCGTCATAGGGCGTCCGCCCGTCCTTGCGATACTGGTTTTCGTGCACGCGCGCGGCAAGGGCCGCGGCGTGGTGCCATTTCGTCGTGTAGGTCATGGTTGGATGATATGGGGGATGGCGGCGATCGGGGCCAATCCGGGGGCCCGGGGCAGGCCCCGGGCTATGCGGGGCGGCGCTGGAGGAGCACGGCGGCGTGGACCTCCAGGGCCCGGCCCTCCCCCACCGCATCAACCTGCTCGTGCGTCTTGCCCTTGAGGTTGACCTGCCCGACGGCACAGCCCAGCAGCCGGGCTACATTGGCGATGATCTCGTCGCGTCGGTCGCCCAGCTTCGGCCGTTCGCAGATGACGGTGAGATCTACGTTGCCGACGTCATACCCGGCTTGGCGCATCTTGTGGGCCGCGACCTCGACGAAGACGGCCGAGTCGGCCCCCTCGTATTGGGGATCGGTGTCGGGGAACAACTGGCCGATGTCGCCGGCCCCGATCGCTCCGAGGACTGCGTCGGTCAGGGCGTGATAGAGCACGTCGCCGTCGGAATGCCCCACCGGTCCCAGCGGCGAGTCGAACCGCGCCCCGCCGAGGATGAACGGCCGCCCCGCGCCCTCCGGCGCGACCGGTTCCAGGCGGTGCAGGTCGTAGCCGTGGCCGATTCGGAATGGTGATTCGCTGGCGCCTGCCATTGACGTACTTTAGCCTCTTCAATCGACCGAAAGCAGGATTCCTCCAGTCTGACGACCCGGCGACCGATAGCAGGGGACGGGAATCGCCCATCGCAAGGACGCCCATATGCCGAGGACCGCCGCCCTCCAGCCAGAAGCCAATCCCGGATCGGTGACGTCCGGCACGCCGTGGATGATCCAGCGGGGCGAAGATGAGGTGGTCATTGTTCGCAGCGTGACCGCCGGCGAACCGGAGCCCGCGGACTGGCGGCAGCGTCTCGTGACATCGCTTCACGCCTTCGGTGATGTCACCGCGGTGGGCGCGAAGCGGGTCGATGCGGACGGCCGTCTGTTCTCGATGGGTGAATTCACCATTCACCCGAAGGGGTTTCACCATCTCGGGCGAGGGGTCGATGCCAAGGCCTACCGGTTTCCGGAGGAGGTGGACGCGATCTGCGGGGGCGTCTTCGCCGTCGACGAAGCCGCGTTCGATCGGGCACGCGGCGCCGAGTTGCTCGCCACTCCGCTGGGTTGTCTCGATCTGTGCCTGACGCTGCGCATCAACGGCGGCCGCTGCATCACGATTCCCGACGTGCTGACGACCGACGCATTCAGCCTGCTGTCCTGCCCGCAGATCACGCCGAAGGAGATCGAGGCCTTCATCGGACGATGGGGTTTCGACTGGCGCGCGCCGGATCTCGATGCGGTCCAGGCGCACCATGGCGCGGGGGGCCTCCTGTGGAACATCCGGTTTTTCGGCCAGGCGATGCCGTTCTCCAAGTACGAACACCGGCCGTGCATGCACTGGAGGAGTTACGCCGAGGTCGATGTCTACCGGCAACGGGCGGACGCCCTGGTGAAGATGATCGTGCAGGCCACGCCCGCCGCGGGCGCCGGGTACACAATACTGGATCTGGGCTGCGGGGACGGCCTGTTCACACACCTGCTGGCCCGAACGGGACACCGCGCGGCCGGTGTCGATCCCGAGCCGACGGCCGTGGAGCAGGCTATCGCGCGCTCGAGGGCAGAGGCTTCACGAGGCGCCTACCCGGGTCCGCCGCCGGAATTCCTCGTCGGGGCGGGCGAATCGATCCCCTTTGCGACCGGATCAATGCAGACCGTGGCGATGCTCGACGTCATCGAGCACCTCCGGAATCCCGTCGCGGTGCTTGGCGAGGTCCGGCGGGTGCTGACGCCCGGCGGCTGTCTCATCGTCAGCACCCCCGCCTGGCAGTATGGCGGCTGGTCCGACCCCGTGTATCACGTCTGCGAATACAGCCTCCACGAGCTCGTCGGGCAGATCGAGACCGCAACCCACCTGGCTGTCCGCCAGACCGGCCGAATCGGCGGCCCCTATCGAGATCTCATCGTCATTGCGGCCAAGAATCGGATCGCCGAACGCGATCCGAGCCCCGGGGGTTCAGACTTCCGACCGGCCGGACCGACCGTCGTCTGAGGCTCGCGATCCCGGGCCGCAGCTTTGCCGCCACTGGACCGTCCCGTGCCCTCAGCCGGTGGTTATCGGAGGAGAAGCGGGGCCTGCCGACGGGCTGGAGGGTCTCGTCTCCGGCGGCCGATACGTCGGTCGATTGCCGATCGTGGGAGCCAGGCAGAATGACCCAGCCCACCAGAATGCAGATTGAAGTCGAGTTCATGCAGATGTACGAGCGGTGCCGGCCGTACACCATGGTCGACATTCTGAAGTGCCACAATCTGTACACCGCCACGCGGTACGTACTGCAACACGACATCCCGGGCGATCTGGTCGAGTGTGGTGTGTGGCGCGGCGGATGCGCGATGCTCATGGCGATGGTGGCGACCGCCCGCGGCGCCGATCGCGAGTTGTTCCTGTTCGACACGTTTGCCGGGATGACCCGGCCCGGCGAACACGACATCCGTTCGAACGGCGAACCCGCCGCTGTCAAGTGGCAGGCCAGCGAGAAGGCCCACCACAATGAATGGTGCTTCGCTTCCCTCGATGAGGTCCAACGGAACATGGCCTCGACCGGGTACGATCCGCAGAGGCTGCGTTTCGTACGGGGGCCCGTCGAAGAGACCCTGCCGGATGCCGCCCCGGAGAAGATCGCCGTCCTGAGGCTCGATACGGACTTCTATGAATCCTCCTATCACGAGTTGCGCCACCTCTACCCGAGGCTCGCGGTGGGCGGCGTGCTCATTCTGGATGACTACCACCTCTGGGACGGTCAGAGGCGGGCCGTTCAGCAGTACTTCGCCGAGCAGGGAATCGGGATGATGCTGAACAACGTCTCGGCGAGCGCCGTCGGCGTGAAGTGCGCCCCCGCCGGGTTGAGCCTGCCGGAGCGTGAGATTCTCGGCCGACTGACGCGCCAAGCCGGTTGATCGACCTCCTCCCGCCACGGAGCAGGCACCAGCCCGGCCGGATCGTCTCCCGAGCTTCCCACCAGGGCCACCGACGCGCCATCGTGAAGATTCTCGGACGGGCGGGCGAAAATCGGCGAACCGATGGGCGGCATTGGCCGATAAACCACGGGTA
>Ga0272442_10012074_pt1 | contig 10477 bp, 6 predicted proteins | sample SSMForm2O_FD_200262 | JGI IMG/M metagenome (GOLD analysis project Ga0272442, IMG submission 200262) | Marine sediment archaeal communities from Little Sippewissett salt marsh, Falmouth, MA, United States - SSM-Form-2O | ecosystem: Environmental > Aquatic > Marine > Wetlands > Sediment ... | reverse complement strand
GCGGCGTCCTTGTCGGGGATGCGGCCGCGGACGGCGCTGTCGAGATCGGTCATGGCGAAGGCGGGCACGGCCGCACCCACGCAGGAGGGGCAGCCGTCCTCGCAGGGACAGTCGCGCACGACGTCGCGAACGGTCCGCATGATCTCCTCGATCCGGTCGAGGCATCGCCGCGCATACCCCATGCCGCCCGGGTAGCGGTCGTGCAGGAAGAGCGCGTCGCGCTTGAGGCAGCTCGCGTTCACCACCGCGCCGATGTCCCGCGTGTCGCACATAACGAAGATCGGCGCGACTTCCACGAACGCGTTGGCGATTCCGATCAGCGCCTCGCTGACGACCATCTTGCGCTCCAGCAGTTCCCGGACCAGTCCGGCGGGAGGACTCCACCACATCGCGACGGTCTCCAGCGACTGCGGCGGCAGCTCCAGTTTCTCGAAGCCCAGGCTGTCGCGCGAGTGGAACCGTATCTTCTTGAACATGGGGATGGACGTCGTCACGGTCACGTCGCCGAACCCGGTGGCGCACCCGCGCCACTCGCCTTCCTCGTCCACCTCGTCCACCTTGATCTGCGAGGCCTGAACCGACTGCGTGTAGTAGTCCAGATCGCGCTTCTCCACGTGCGCAATCTTCTGCTCGATGTCGAGTTCTTTGACGAAGTACGTCTCCGCGCCGTGCAGGTAGACGGCGTGACCGTGAAGCTGCGCGAGGGCGCTCACCTCGTCGAGCGTGCCGATGACGCGCTCGGCACCGCTCTCGTCCTGAATCGTATAGACCGGCCCCGCGATATTGCGCAGGTTGACCTCGGCAGCCGGGTACTCCGATGCGGCCCAATACCACCGGTCATCAATGCGCTTGACGAAATCGCTCTCCTCCAGCACTTCCAGAACCGACACGGCGTACCGCCCGAAAAGTTCCGTCGTGTCGGCGGCAAGCGGCAATTCGTGTACGGCGCATTTCAGGTGTCCGACCGCGATGTGCGGGTTGTCGGGGTCCACCACGGCCTGCTCGGGATTCCGCGCGAAAAGATAGTCCGAGTGCGCCATCAGGTACTGGTCAATGGGCGAGTTCTGCCCGACGAGAAACACCAGCGACTCGTCGCGGCCCCGCCCGGCGCGCCCGGCCTGCTGCCACAGGCTGGCGATCGCGCCCGGATAGCCGACGACGATGCACGCGTCGAGGCTGCCGATGTCAATGCCCAGTTCGAGCGCGTTCGTGCTCGCGACGCCGAGGATTTTCTTCCTGACCAGGTCCCGCTCGATTTTCCGGCGTTCCTCCGGCAGATACCCGCCGCGATAGGCGCGGATCGAATCGGCCAGCTTGCGCGAGACGGGCCGGAGCAGATCGCGGGTGTTCTTGTAAATCAGTTCCGAGGCCAGGCGCGTGCGTACGAAGGCAATGGTCTGGATGCCTTCGGTCACGAGCTCGGCCATCAGGTGCACGGCCTCCCACAAGGGGCTGCGCCGGTCGCCCCCGACGCGCCAGTCGGCCGGGTTCCCGCGCGCGGCCGTGTCGAGGGGCGGGGGATTCCAGAGCACGAACCGCTTCGGCCCGCGCGGCGAGCCGTCGTTCGTCACCAGCGTCATGGGCCGTCCGGTGACGCGCTCGGCGTGTTCCTTCGGGTTGTCAATGGTCGCGGAGCAGCAGACGAATTGAGGGTCGGCGCCGTAATGCCGGCAGATGCGCGTCAGCCGCCGCAGCACGTTCGCCAGGTGCGATCCGAAGACGCCCCGGTAGGCGTGGACCTCGTCAATCACGACGTACTTGAGATGCGTGAAGAACCGGTTCCATCGGGCGTGCTGCGGCAGGATGCCCTGGTGCAGCATGTCGGGGTTTGTGAGAATGACGTTGCTCCCGTCGCGCAGCTTGCGCCGAAGGTTTTGCGGCGTGTCTCCGTCATACGTTCCAAAGAGGAAGTGGAAACCGAGGTCCTCCGCGTCGAATGTTCCGAGCGCGCGCAACTGGTCCTGCGCCAGCGCCTTGGTAGGATAAATGTACAGCATGGTAGCGGAGGGCTTTTCGAGGAGCGTTTCGGCCACGGGAATGTTGTAACAAAGGGTTTTGCCGCTGGCCGTGCCGGTCACGACGACGACGTGCATTCCCTCGCGCAAAGCGCGGATTGCGGCGGCCTGGTGGCTGTAGAGCTGCTCAATGCCCTGCCGCGCCAGCGCTTCGGTCACGGACGCATGCAGCCCGCCCGGCGCTTCCCCGTACACTGCCTCGCGCGCCGGGATTTGCTCGACGTGGCATATCTGGTTCTGAAACCGTTTCCGGTCGGACAGACGGCGGATGAATTCGGCGGCGTCCATGGGTCCTCGATTCCCAAATGCGTTATCGGTGCACTTGCGGCATCAACGTACCGAAAGGTCTCATTCCTCGCAACGCGCGATTCATGTGTATTCCCTCAGTTACGGTCGGAATGTGGCATAGCCGCCCTCGGCTGTGAATGCACGAGAAAACCGTCCCCCACAACCGGGGGCGGCTGAGCCACAGACAGCGCTGCCATGCAGGACTCAGACCGTAACTGTGGGAATACCTTCATGGCTTCGCATGCCTCCCGCGCTTCGCCCGCCGACGCGCCAATGCCGCAAGCGGGTCGCCTTGCGGCAGGGGCGGTTTTTCGAGCGGAACACGAGCATCGGCGACGGGCTTGCCGGGGAAAGCGCTCGGCGGAAGGTTCGCGCCTTTTCTCTTCATGCCGGGCGGGGGCGCGGGCCGGCCCGTCATGGGGGCAATCTCCTCGCCGCGGATTTTTTTCGCCAGGCGCTTGTGCATCGCGCGATCGAAGTCAACGCGGCGTTCCGCACGGCGTGCGATGTCGGGCGCCGCCAATGCCCGGGTGTCTTCGATGGCCGGATACGCCGTGCGAATATTTGGATTAATGGGATGAAAGACCTTCGGCTCGCGCATGCGCTCCAGACGCCTCCGCAGGGCGCGTTCGAGGCGAAGGTTGCCGTTGGCATCGGAAGACTCGGCGAGAGATTCCGCATCGGACATGCGGAGCCGCGCCTCGTCCTTCATAAGACCTTCCAGGATCGCCAGCGCCGCCGCCTTGGCGGGGATGGACGCCTCGCCGCGTTCCGGATTCCACGTCGTGGTCCCGCGCAAGGGCTTGCCAACGCAGCACGGACACCCCTCCCGGCACGCGCAGGCGGAAATGCTCGCGCGCACGGCGGGCAGGATCTCGTGCAACCGCTCGTAGGCCTTTTCGGTGAAGCCCAGCCCGTGCGGGTATCGCTCGTAGATGAAGACGGCGTTCCACTCGGAATTGACGCTGCCGATGCTGTGCGAAAAATCGCGTGTGTCGCACGTCATGAACAGCGGCAGGATCATGCGCGTCGCATAGCCGATCCCCCGCAGGCCGCTGTGGGCGTCGAGGCCGGACATGCGGACTTCTTCCATCAACGATTCCGGCGGCACGATCCAGACGGCCATCGTCTCGAGAGAGAAGGTGGGCAGGTCGAGCCCGTGCCGGGAGATCGCATCGAGTTCGTAGAAGCGAACCTTTTCGTACATGGTCGTTCGGAAATACGCCGTCACTTCGCCCCAATACGCCTTGCCGCTGCCGAACGACTTCTCGCGAAGGCGATGGTCTACGTGATGGACGTCCGTGCCGCCCATGGGCTGCGTGTAATAGTCCACGTCCTCGCGCTTCACGGTCGCCACGTTTTTTTCGAGATTCAGCTCGATCACGCGGTAGGTATCGCCGCGGTGTATGTAGATCGCCTCGGGATGCAGGATGGGTGGCGCGTCGAGGACATTGATTTCGCCCAGGACCTCGCCGCTGTCGGCCTCCTCGATGAGCACGTTCGCGTCCACCGTGTCACGGAGGGAGAATTCGTGCTGTGGCGTTTCCGTCGCCGCGTGATACCAACGGTCCTCGATCGAGCGGACCTTCAGGTTGTCCTGAAGGATATTCAGGACCATTCCGGCATGCGGGCCGAATGCGGTCTTCTCGCCGTCGGAAAGGGGAAGCTCGTGCGCTGCGCAGCGGAGATGGCCGGTAACGACGAAGGGGTTGTCGGGATCGAGGACGGCCTGCTCGACGGGCCGACCGAAGATGTAATCGGGAAAACTCATGACATACTGGTTCACGGCCGTGTCCAGGCCGACCAGCACGACGAGGGCGTCACGGTCCCGCCGCCCCGCCCGTCCCGATTGCTGAAAGAACGACGCCAGCGTGCCGGGGTAGCCGACGAGAATGCTCGCGTCGAGGCCGCCGACGTCAATGCCCAGTTCGAGCGCGGACGTCGCGCTGACGCCCATCAGTTCGCCGCTGAACAGCCGCCGCTCGATCTCGCGCCGCTCCGCCGGCCGATAGCCGCCGCGATAGGGCGAAACCTTCGACGCGAGTTGCGGCGCCGTCTCGGCGAGAGTGGCCCGGACGTAACGATGGATCATCTCCGCCGTCATCTTCGCCTTCGAGAACGTAATGGTCGGAACGTCGCGGCGAATGAGCATCGCCATCAGCTCGTGCGCCTCGACGTTCGCGCTCCGCCGCGACCGCCATGCGCCGCGACGAATCCGCGGCGGGTTCCAGAAGACGACCGTCCGCCTGCCGCGCGGGCTGCCGTCGTCGTCCACGAGCGAGACCGCCGCGCCCATGACCCGCTCGGCCAGTTCCTTCGGGTTCGCGATCGTCGCCGAGCAGCAGACGAATTGCGGATCGGCGCCATAGTGCTCATACACCCTCCGAAAACGTCGCATGAGATTGACCATGTTCGACCCGAAGATCCCGCTGTAGACGTGAAGTTCATCGAGGACAAGAATCCTCAGGCGGGCGAGGAAGTCCGCCCACCGCCCGTGTTGCGGCATGAACGCGGCGTGGAGCATGTCGGGGTTCGTGAAGACGACGCGCCCCTCGTCGCGCAGTCTCCGGCGAAGTTCGGAAGGCGTGTCGCCGTCGAAGACCCCGGCCGGAATGCCGTCGAGGCCCGCCGCATCGAGGGCCTCGCGGAATCCCTTGAACTGATCCTGGCACAAGGCCTTCGTCGGGAACAGCAGCAGCGCCCGCGTCTCTGGATCGGCTGTCAGCGCTTCGATCAGCGGAACCTGATAACAGAGCGACTTGCCGCTGGCTGTGCCGGTCGCAACAACGACGTTTTCTCCCGAACGAATGCGGCCGACGGCTTCGGCCTGATGAGCGTAGAGCCGCGCGACGCCGCGGCCGGCGATCATGTCGTGAACGGGCGCGGGCAGGGGCGGCGCGAGGTCGGCGAAACGCGCTTCACGCGCTGGCTCTTCCCGCACGTGCACGACCTGGCCGCGATAGTCCGGCGACGATCGAATGTCCGCGAGAAGTTTCTTGAAATCCACGAAAGGGTCTTTCCCGGCGCATGTTCGTCCCGCCTCCGGCGGGATGACGCGGACTAGATAGTCCGCGCTACACACACATAGGCGTTCCCGAACACAGACCGTGTGGCGCGGGTTTCAACCCGCGCGTCGGCCCGAAAGGCCGACCCGTCATAAGTAAAGGATGCTGGAATGAGGGCCTTTCCTCGCGTCCGCCGGTCCTAGAAACCCTCGATTGCGGGCAGGCGCGTCATGAGATCGGCCAGGGTAATCAGGTCCAGCGCATTGTGATGAAGCACCTCGATCATCTCAGACGCGTCGCCGGTCCGAACGAAGGCATGATACGCCTCGGGAATTTCATGGCCGGGAATGTCGCCGTAGCGACTTCGACGGCAGACCGCGCTCTCGAGGGTCTGAAGGCGGCAGTTGGGCAGTTCGCGCCGCCACACGCGCCGCGCCTCGTGCAACAGGTCGAAATGCGCGGGCATTCGCGCGAAAGGAATTCCGTGGACCGCCGCGCGCAAACGCACGTAAGGCACGTCGAAACTCTTCCCGTTGAACGACACCAGCAGGCGTTTGCCGCCGATGCGCTCCAACGCCAGCGACAGGATGGCGGACTCCTCGGAATAGTCGCGCGCAAAGTACTGCCGGAGGACGAAATCGTCGGCGGCGCATTCCATCGTTCCGATGAGGAAGACCGGCGTTCCGGCCAGGCCGGTGGTTTCCAGATCCAGGAAGATCGTTTCGTCGGCGCGAAAATTTCCGGGCGAACACAACGCCGCCACGCGGCGGCGCATTCCGGAGCGCGCGTCATCCGCGCAACGCGTGAAACGTTCGCGAAGCGCGGTCCAATTCTCTTCCCGGTCCGCCAGGCGCTGCTCGATCCGAAACGCCTTGCCCCCGTTCGGCGCCGAAACCTCCGCGCCCTGAACGCTCCCCGCGAGCGAAATTCCCTCGCCGGTCACGCGTCGTCGGAAGGAACGCGCTTTTACACGGGGGACTTCCCGGCTGTAGAGGATCGAGCCATCGCGCGCCGAAGACGCTTCCGGCGGAGTCATCGAGTTCTTTTTCGCGCGACGCAGGAGTTTCTTCCGGAACGCTTCCAACTCCGCAGAAGCCGGCTCCGCTTCGGTGCGCGGCGCGGCCGGGTGCGGCATCTCGATTCTCTTTGGAAGACTTTCTTGCGCGTCTTTCATGGGTTTCATCGCGGTTCGCGCCATAACGGCACGCATTATACAACATGACACTGACGCCCCTTCCATCTTACCCCTGATCCCCACCCCAGGACAATATGCCTTAGGCGGCTGCCGATCTTCACGCTGTTTCAGTCATTCCACAACTTTTCGGGGTAGACGCCCGCCTCCAGGAGTCCGCATATCCGCTGCTCGACGTGGACCCGATCGTCGCGATAAGTCATGCCGAACCACTGCTCCGCGGAGGGAAGGACTGCCACGCGCGCGACGCCTTCGGCGACCATGGCCCCTACAGACTCGGGCAGATAGAACTCGGCCTTCGGGTCGCTGCCTTTTTCCTGGAGGAACCCGACGAAGGCGTCCCGCAAGCGAGAGAAAACGGCGGGGGTGAAGCCCCACATGTTCATAGACACAAGCGCGCGCGGGTTGAGCATCTCGGCCGCCCCGTCGGATTCGTCCACAATCGCGTCGCCGTCCGCACGAATCCGCGTGCGCTCGCGAATGTTTTCCAAGAACCCGTCGGCATCCGTCTCGCACACGCCGCGCGCCACCGCGCCGTGAGGTGATAACGTATTTTGAAGCATGAACGCGACCATGCAGAATTGAAGAGGCGGTTTTCGCGCTTCCGAGACGCCGGACAGGTACTTCGCGAGCGCGACGTACGAACCGGGACCGTAGAAGTCGTCGGCGTTGACAACGCCGAAGGGTCCCCCGACCGCATCGGCGCAGTACAGGACCGCGTGTCCCGTGCCCCAGGGTTTTTCCCGTCCGGCCGGCGGCGCGAAGCCTTGCGGAAGATTGTCGAGCTCTTGATACACGTAGTCGGTCTCGACATGGGCTTCGATCCGTTTCCCGATTTGCTCCCGAAAAAGATCGCGGTGTTCCCTGCGGACGACAAAAACCACCTTGCCGAAACCCGCGCGAAGCGCATCATACACGGCATAGTCCAGCGCGATCTCGCCGTTGGGACCGATGGGCTCAATCTGTTTCAGACCGCCGTAGCGACGGCCCATCCCAGCCGCCATAACGACAAGCGTCAACTTCTTCGGTTTCATGGCACACTCCGAAAGGGCCGGATCGCTCTGTTCGACACGGAGAATACCGGGATTATCCGCCAACCGCAAGCTGGCGTCCGCGTCGGCGTGCTGGTGGCCGAGAGCACGTTCTGCAGAGAACTCTCCGGTTTTCCGAAAACCTGAAAAAATACTTGACTGTAATTCCTTATGAAATATACTGGTAGGTAGTTGATGACGGTTCGTGTGAGAAGTTAGGACGTTCGATGTTGCGTACAACGCGAACAAGCGACAGACGTACGCGAGGCAATGCCGGGTTGCGGGCGTTCGGCACCTGTGGGGCGATGTTCCGAAAGCAAGAAGTCGCATCCCTTTCCTGTTGCGCGTTGGGGCTTTCCACGAGGCGCGCGCGACTTTTCCCCTCACTTCTTGATATGCCATGGAAAGGGGGTGATAAGCACATGCCGCAGGGCACTGTCAAATGGTTCAGCGACCAGAAGGGTTTCGGATTCATCTCCCAAGAGAACGGCGAAGACGTCTTCGTTCACCACAGCGCGATCCAGGGCGATGGGTTTAAGACGCTTGCCCAGGGCCAGCTTGTGGAGTTCGAGTTGACTGCCGGACCAAAAGGGCCGCGAGCCGAAAACGTCGTTAAGCTCTGAAGTGCTCTCAACAAGAAATAATATATAGCTTCATAAGAGCGCAACGCCCCGCCGCGAATCCGCGGCGGGGTGTTTGTTATGGAATCCCGGCACATCGAGCTGATTTTCGGAGCACTCGAACAACACGCCTAAAACCGACCCGCTAATTCTTCTCCTCAGCGTAGAAGTCCCTGAAATCGTCCGGATTAAGCCCGATCCCGCGTTTGACGAATTCGGGATGGGTGGCGAACAGGTCCGAAAATGTTAACGGATGGTCGTAGGGGCTGCCTATCATTATGAGAAGATCAACGGAAAATGTCTCCTTCTGTTCGGCGCCATCCCGGTGGAGAATGGAAAAACGGGGCGTTAATTCGTCCATATCTCCGAACAAACGCCTTGCCCGTGTTTTCGCTTTCATTTCGCGTTCTCAGGCCCCTCCGCTTCCGCGGTTGGGAGTTTGTTCTCCAGGTACTGCTCCCACGCTGCCTTCTGCATTCTGAGGGCTTCGTCCTCGGGTATAGCAGCGGTCCTCCAGCCGCGGAGTTTTTCGAAATCGTGCCGCAGACCTGCCGGGTTCTCCCCCGTCAGTATGGCGTAAATCACGCAGGCATAGATATAGGTTCCCTTGGGGCCGGGGTGCTGTTTGTCCTCATTGTAAAGGTCAAGTTGTTGTTCCACGGTAGGATTCGGCCCAAGGTATTTCATCCAGGCATAGCCGCCGGCCGCGACGGCAACTTTTGTTTTCTTCGCGATTTCGATCTGTATGTCGTTGCAGTTCTTCAAATAATCCGGATAGGTATAACGAGGGTTGTGAGCCTCGCTGACGGGAGCATGGGCAAATATCAACATCTTGGACCCGGCGCTCCGAATGGCTTTATGGAAGAGCGTTATATCGGTTTCGATCTGCTCCGGCGCGGGGCGCGCAATGTCCTGAAGGACGACATAGTCCCATTTCCCGGAGGCGATCGCGGCACGCGCGGTTCCTTCCCCCGTTCCGCCTTCCCAGAAGTACCTCAGTCCCTTGCCGCCCGCTAGCACTCGACCGACTTCAATGCGGGGGCGTCCGACAGGGGCGGATTCGGCCATGTCATGAACCATTTTGGGCAGGTCATTAAAGAAGGTCATACTGTTGCCGATGAATAAGACCTTCAGGGGCGGATTCTCGGCGTCCGGCGCGCCGCCGGCAAGCGCTTCAGCCGCTCCGGCCGGCAGCGTCGCCAAAAGAATGCCGATACAGGCCGCCAAAGCGGCAGAGCGCATCCACTTGCTTCCGAGTGCCCGTGTATTCCGTGTCATCTTCAGAACCTTTCGGTGATTTTGTCCATTGCGCAAAGAGCGGTTCGCTGAACCCGGCTTCCATTTCCTACTCCTTGCGCAGGGCGGCATTGGCGTCGGCCTGAGCCTTGGCAAGGTTCTCCCGCAATTCCTTGACCTTGTCCATATTACCCTGCTTGCGCAGGATATCGCACGCGGCTTCGGTCGCTTTCACGAGCGTCTCGGTGGCGCCGGTGGAAGCCGGCTTCGGAGGCGTCCCCCAGAAAGCTTGCGTGGTTCGACTGCACACGTTGAGGTAGGCTTCGAAAGCCTTGTTGTCGTCTTTAGAGTACGTGCGATAGAAATCGCCCAGCCGCAACCACACTTTGTCTCGAATGGATTCCCCGGACCTGTAGCTCTGCCGTATCCATCTGTCCCTCCAGATAGTCAAATCTGCTTCCGCGGCCGCCAGGTCGCCCGTTTCCCGGTAAGCGAGACTGCGGTAATAGTACAAGTCCACTATGAGGCCTTCCGATTCCGGATAAACGGCGCTCCCGAGACTCCATCCCCCCATATTTGTCTCCGCAAAATTCTCGATCAGCTCCGCATATTTCTTTTGTTCCAGCATCAACTGCATCTGGCGCTGGATCGCAAGCGCCTTCATCGGGATGTCTTTCGCCAACTGCATCGCACCGTCATAGTCTTTCAAGCGCTCGGCGCAAAGCGACGCCTTTTCCAGGATGTCCGCTTTCAGCCGGTCGCACATCGGCGTCTTCTCCGCCAGACCGGTATACGCGGCCAGCGCCTCGGCATCCTTCCCGGCGCGCGCGAGCGCGTCCGCCGCACCGGACGCCTTGACGAATTCTTGCGCCCATGCACGATCATACGGCCATTCGTCCACACCTAGCTTGAAGTCTTTGAACGCTTCGGGCTCAAGGCCGATGCCGCGAAGGATGAGTTCCGGATTTGCCGTAAAGAACTCGTCGAAATCCTTGTCGGAGGTGGCCTGCCAGCCCCATCGAAAGCCCGGCGTGCCGGGCATCATGGGATTGGCGGCGATGGAGTTGGTGCCGGTCTGAACTCGATATTC
>Ga0272442_10012073_pt1 | contig 10477 bp, 5 predicted proteins | sample SSMForm2O_FD_200262 | JGI IMG/M metagenome (GOLD analysis project Ga0272442, IMG submission 200262) | Marine sediment archaeal communities from Little Sippewissett salt marsh, Falmouth, MA, United States - SSM-Form-2O | ecosystem: Environmental > Aquatic > Marine > Wetlands > Sediment ... | reverse complement strand
GACGGCCCATCTAAATTGGAGGGAGAGGCGGCTTTTCAGGCCATCGAAGAGAGATTCTCGGATCGATATCGTTACCAGTTTGGAATCCGCTTCAAGAAAGATTCGGATCCCTTGGTGGAATTTCTTACGGAGAAGGACCACGGACATTGCGAGCTTTTTGCCTCCGCAGGTTGCTTGCTCCTTCGTCGTTTGGGGATTCCCGCAAGATATGTCACAGGATATCTTTGCGTTGAACCGACTGCCATGGAAGACCACTGGGTGGCTCGTTCTCGACACGCCCACGCCTGGGTCGAGTATTGGCAGGAAGGGAGGGGATGGAAAACAGCGGAATTCACGCCTCCCTCTGGTCTTCCCGTGGCCGAGCCAGAACAGGGATTGGCTGCATTATGGGAGGCGATCAAGGCTTCAGTCGTTCCGCTGTGGGCGGGGCTGAGGCGATTGGGCTTGGTGGGACTCTTGCAATGGCTGGGTTTGACGCTTCTAGAAGGAGGGAGATGGGTTCTTGCCGCTTGGTGGCGGATCCTACTGGCTGTTCTCGGACTTGTCGTCTTCCTGCTTAGAAAGAAGGCAGGGCTCCTGTCAAGATCCACGAGAGGAGAACCCGAGCGTTCCTTCCCGACGGATATCGAGGCCCAACGCGAGATTTTCTTTCGCCTGCAGAAGAAGCTGAAAAGGAAGGGATACGGGAAAACAGAACAGGAAACGTTGAGAGAATATGCGCAACGGCTCCAGGGCGCCCCTTTGGAGGATCGGGAGAAGATCGTGGCCTTCCTCTCTGATTTTGAGCGTATGAGATACATAGACTTCGAATGCGAGGGGAAACGATGAGAAAGCGTATGTTTTCCGTTGGGACTCCTCTGTTCTTGAGAAGGTGGTCGTACCATCTTTTTTGGAGAGCGACCGCTCCTGGCAGGGCCATTCTCGCGATCTTGTTTGGATTTGGGCTACTCATGATGAGTCCAAACGTTACCTGGCCCATTAGCCTCTACTTCTTGCCCCTCCTGCTTCTGGCCATGATGTTCGTGGCCAGTCTTGGCTCCTTGTTTTTTCGTCCCCAAGTAGAGATTGAGAGACAAATCCCGCAGCGATGTCCCGCGGGTAGCCAACTCAACCTTAGGGCCAAGATGACCAATGTGGGGAGGTTGCCCGTTTTTGATTTGACGGTGGCGGAGACCGACAATCTCTGTCGATGTCGACCTGGGAATACCCCAGAGTACGTGGACGTTTTGAGAAGACATCACAGCGCCGAGCTGCATTACGAGATCACGGTTGGAGGGCGCGGACTTTACCGGTTTCAGGGTCCCCTGGCTCTCAGCGGTTTTCCTTTTGGACTGTTTCACAGCATGTCACGGTATTCGAAGCCTGCAAATCTGCTTGTACATCCCTGCTACCATCCGCTGGAATCGTTTGATTTGCCTGTGGGACGTCGTCATCAGCCGGGAGGCGTTCGGCTCGCAAGCGAGGTGGTGGACGCAGTGGAGTTCCTGGCCAACAGGGAGTACAGACCAGGAGATAGGCTTCAAAGATTGGATCACAAAGCTTGGGCGAGACTTGGAAAGCCTGTGGTTCACGAATATCAGCAAGAGTATTTTTCTCGCGTGGCCCTGATCCTGGACACCCAGAGAATGGGCTTAGGGGCGCGGGACCGCCAAATCCTAGAAGCAGCGCTTTCTCTCACAGCATCGATCTCAGAAGCATTGAGTCAAAGGGACTATATTTTGGACCTTTTCGCTGCCGGGCCCCAGATCTATCATCTGCGATCAAATAGGGGATTGGCCAGATTGGATCATGTTTTGGACATTCTTGCTTGCATCGAGGGGATGAGGGAGGATCCCTTGGAGGTCTTGACCCCGACGCTCCTTGGGGCGCTGCAGAACATAGGCGCGGCGGTGGTTGTGCTGGTTCGCTGGGATGAACGTCGAGCCGAGTTCTTGAAGTCCATAGAATCCACAGGGTGTGCCGTCAAGACAATCCTGATAGCCGATGAGGCTGTGAGGGAGGACGCAGTGACCCTTCTAACACCGGAAGCAGTGGAGGCAGGGATCAACCGACTATGAGGGCCAGGGAAGAACTTCCTTCAATTAGTTGTTGGGTGTTGTCGCTGTTGGCATTCAGCTTGGCCACGGGACGTTGGATCGTGGGCGTTCCCCTCACCCTTTTGGCCGTGCTCGTGCCTTTTCTTCGTAAACGACTCGATCTCAGCTTCCGCGGCTTGAGCCTTTTTCTCGCCGTGCCCCCCCTTCTCATGGCAAACCTGTGGCCTTACCAATCCCGCTATCAACTCAACATCAACATGGGTTTACATGGGGCGCTTTATCTCTTTGCTCTTTCCATCTTCTTCTCGCTTCGCAGAAAGCAAAGATCTTCTTTCGCCTGGGTATGTTTAGGGAGCGGTGCTCTACTGGCGATCTGCGGGGCTGAACTGAGCCGGGAGCAGAATCTAGCCCTAGTGGCCCCATACGGGATGTCCGTTTTGTTTGGCTTGAGAACACAGATACGTTTGAAAAGAGGCACGAAGCTCAGTCGGTTGGGATTATGGATGGGAGTAGCGTTCTCCAGTGTGCTTGTGATGACGTTGACTGTCAGCTTTGTCTTTGGATTCACGAATTACTACGGCAGCCTGGTCATTTGGATCCAGTCCATTTTGGCTCATCAAGTGGGCTTCTCGAAATCGGGACGTGTGGGGAGCGTGACGGACTTCAAGTTGGATGATAGAGATCAGTTGGTTCTGCGGGTGTACTCCGAGGCTCCGCCTGAGCATTTGAGAGCCGTCGCCTACCAGTCCTACCGAAACGGCAAATGGCGCGTTTTGGGAGAAAAAAAGACCCTAAAGGCCCTGCCAAACGATAGGGAGAAAAGAGACGGAGGAAAAGAGAAGCTCTATCTTCTGAAAGGACGTCCCAAGAGAAGCAAGGGTGATAAGGCAGACCTTCGCATACAACACGCCATTGATTTGGGAACGAACTTCTTCTTGCCCCTCGATGCCTGTGCACTGGCTTCCAGCAGTGGCTACCTGGAGTTGTATCCCGGGGCAGTTGTGGAAAGCAAGGAGTTTGAGGATAGAGTTGAATATCGGATTTTCAAAGACGCCGCACCATTTTTTGGGAACGGTCAAGATCCGATCTACTTGTCCCTTCCTGAAGGGGAGGAATTCGCGGCCGCTTTGGACCGTTTCATACGGGGGAATCTCGGTGAGATGGTGGGCGAGTCACGTCCTGATAAGATCGTCCAAGCTGTGGCATTCTCGTTGAGCTCCAATTTTCAATACAGCTTGGAGGTGGAGTTAAACCCCCAGGAAGATCCTGCGCTGCAGTTTCTAGAAAAGGACAGAAAGGGTCACTGCGAACTGTTTGCTACCTTGGGGTGTCTTCTTCTTCGAAGGCTCGGTGTCCCCGCGAGATATGTAGCTGGCTTTGTGTGTAGGGAGAAGAACCCCTACGGTGAGTTCTGGGTATCCAGGGCCTGGGATGCGCACGCTTGGGTGGAGTATTGGGAGGAAGAAGAAGGATGGCGGGTGGCCGAGTTTACACCGGCCCCTGGACTTACCGTCCCGCGAAAAAGCCAGGGATTGGTCGCCATTTGGGAAACGGTGCAGGCCAAGGTATTTCAGTTGATTCGTTTCTTCCAGGAGACGGATCTGAGCCAGGTGGGAAGGCGTTTCCGCTCGGCTGTCAGGCAAAGGCCCAAGGGAAGCAGAAATCTTTCCTGGGCACTTCTCTTCGTTTGTTTGGCCGCCGGATTCTTCTACCTGAGAGCTCTACTGCGAAGTAGGAGACATCGTTGCCAAGAGAGGGAGGCGAGACTTTTCCCTCATTCGCTGGCTGCGGAACGTAGAGCTTTCCTTAAGATGGAGAAGGAGCTTGCGAGAAGGGGTTATGGCAAAGAGGGACAAGAAACGCTCATGGAATACGCCAAAAGGCTTTCTCAAAGCAAACTTGAGGACAAGGCGAGGATGGTTTCTTTCATCCTGCGGTACGCGGCTATCAGGTATCGGCCTTTTGATCCGAGATGACGAAGAAGGCTGCGAACCCTCATAGTGGGAGCCTTCCTCAGTCGGCCAACTGCGTTTTCATGAGGAAGCGCGCCGCCTCCTTGCTGGGAATACGGCCCCTCACGGCACTGTCCATATCCGTCATGGCGAAGGCAGGCACCGCAGCGCCCACGCAGGAAGGACAACCGGAGCGACACGCACAGTCCCGAATGACGTCGTGAATGGTCCCCATGATTTCCGCTATCTTACCCACGCACCGTTTGGCGTAGCCTATGCCGCCTGGATACCTGTCGTAGAGAAATAGGGCGTCTTCTCCTAGGCAGCGGACGTCTACCACAGCGCCCATATCCTGCGTGTCGCACATGACAAAGAGGGGGGCGACCTCTACGAGCACGTTGGCTATCCCCGTGAGCGCCTCGCCCAGGACTTGTCCCGCCCCTAGGACCGCCTCTTTGGCCGCTTCGCTGGGGACCCACCAGAAGGCCATGGTCTCCAACATTTGCGGGGGAAGCTCCAGTTGTTCATATCCGAGGCTGTCCCGAGAATGAAAACGAATCTTCTTGAACATGGGAATCGATGTAGTGACCGTTACCTCTCCGAATCCCACAAGGCCTTCCCGCCAGGACGTCTCCTCCAGCGTTTCATCGATTTGAATCTGGGAGGACTGGACCGACTGGGTGTAGTAGTCCAGATCCTTCTTCTCTACGTGAGCAATCTTCTGTTCCAGATCTAGTTTGTTCACAAAATAGGTCTCTGCGGCGTGAAGATAAACGGCATGGTCATGTAGCTGAGAGAGGGCGCTGATTTCATCCAGGGTTCCGATCACACGTTCTCCTTGGCTAGAATCTTGGATGGTATAGACGGGTCCTGAGATATTGCGTAGGCTGACATCAGCGGCAGGATAGTTTGAACTAGCCCAATACCAGTTTTGATCGATATGGCGCACGACTTCTTCTTCCTCCAAAAGTTCCAGGACCGGCTCAGCGAAGAGACCGAACGTGTGCGCCTGATCGTCTCTTAAGGGAAGCTCGTGACAGGCGCATTGGATGTGGCCCGCGCAGATGTGGGGGTTGTCAGGATCTACTACAGCTTCCTCAGGACTCTGCTGAAAAAGGTATGCTGAATGCGTCATTAGATATTGGTCAATGGGGGTGTTTTGGGCGATGAGAAAGACAACCGTTTCTTCGAGTCCCCTTCCTGCCCTGCCTGCTTGCTGCCAAAGGCTTGCCACGGTCCCCGGGTAGCCTATGATGATGCAGGCTTCCAAGCTGCCGATATCGATACCCAACTCCAAGGCATTCGTGCTGGATACGCCGAGGATTTCCCTTTGCGCGAGCATCCTTTCAATCTCTCTTCGTTGCTCTGGTAAGTACCCTCCCCGGTAGGCGTGAATGGATTCGGCCAGTCTCTTTGAGACAGGAAGCAAGAGTTCGCGGCAGTTTTTGAAGAGGAGTTCTGCTGCCAGGCGGGTCCTCACAAAAGCGATGGTTTGGATGCCTTCTTTTACCAAGGAGGACATGAGATAGACTGCTTCCCAAAGAGGACTCCGACGGTCCCCTCCCACCCGCCAATCCATCGAGTTTCCCCTGGCTGCCTGTTCCAAAGGAGGAGGATTCCACAAAACAAAACGTTTGGGTCCTTTGGGCGAGTCGTCCCTGTCCACCAAACGCATTTCTCGTCCAGTGATCCTTTCGGCGTGTTCCTTGGGGTTGCCGATGGTGGCGGAACAGCAGATGAACTGTGGAGACGATCCATAGTGGCTGCAGATACGGTCCAGCCGACGTCGGACGTTGGCTAGATGAGATCCGAATACTCCCCTATAGGCGTGGATTTCATCCACAACGACGTATTTCAGATGACTAAAAAAACGATTCCATCTGGCGTGGTGAGGCAGAATGCCTTGATGAAGCATGTCCGGATTGGTGAGGACAAGGTTTCCCTGGTTTCTGAGTTGACGGCGCAGATTCTGTGGAGTGTCTCCATCGTACGTTCCTGCCAAGAAAGAAAAGGAATCGCCCTCCTCCTGGAGTCCAACGAGTCCCCTAAGCTGGTCCTGTGCTAAGGCTTTCGTCGGGAAGAGGAGGAGCGTCGTGGAATGGCGGTCCTTCAGGAGCTGTTCCAGAATAGGAATGGTATAGCAGAGGGTCTTTCCACTGGCCGTGCCGGTCACCACCACGACGTGTTGTCCTTGTCTCACCCATTGTATGGCTTCTACTTGGTGGCCATAGAGATGGTGGACTCCCTTGCTGGAAAAGGCTTCTTTTACCGCTGGATGAAGTCCCTCCTTGAGGTCGGATAGTGCCGCCTCTTGGGGAGGGAGCGAGCGGATGTGGACCATTTGATCCCTGAAAAAGTCGGCCCGTTTTAGCCTCTTCAAAAACTGTTCAGCATCCATGTTTACCCGTTCATTTTTTCTTTCTTCTTCGTCGGGCCCGTGAGGCCAAAGAATCGCCCAACTGAATCATCTTCTTGTCTTTAGGAGGTGTGGAATCGGGCACTTCCTCTCTTGATTTCTCTGGTTTGCCTTGAAAGTCCGTAGGTTTTCTCCGTCCTCCGGGGCGCCAGGTGCCCTTGGGGGGACCTTTTTTCTTGGACAGTGGGTCGAGCCCATCGTCTCTTATCTCCTCGGCGATTCGTTTGTGCAAATCCTTCTGGAAGTCCCGGCGTCGAGAGGATCTCCGTGCCACATCCGCTTCGTCCAGAGCCTCTTCCGATTCCGGCTCAGGATACTGAGTTTCTATGTTGGGCTCAATGGGGTGAAATACCTTGGGTTCTCGAAGCCTTTCCAACCTTCTACGAAGGGATCTCTCCAGACGAACCACCACGCCTGCCTCTTCGTCGCTAAAGGCCTCGTGGTCGGGACAATCCAAACTGGATCCGCCTCCCAGAAGCCCCTCCAAAATCCTAGTCGCTGCCTTTTTGCTGGGAATGGAGGCCTCTCCTCTCTCTACGTTCCAGGTTGTGTACTGGCGAAGGGGCTTGCCTACACAGCAAGGACAGCCATCCTCACAGTCGCAGGAGCGTATGTGGTCCAAGGTCGCGGGAACGATTTCGTGAAGCCGCTCGTAGGCTTCCTCAGTGAAGCCCAAACCGTGGGGATACCGTTCGTAAAGGAATATCGCCTGCCAGGGAGAGTTGACGCTTCCCACAGAGTGAGAGAAGTCCAGGGTGTCGCAGGTGACAAAAAGGGGCATGAGCATACGCAAGGCATAACCGATTCCCCTACATCCCGCATGGACGTCCAGGTTTTCGGTTCGGATCTGGTCCAGCAGATCCTCAGGGGACACGATCCAGAAGGCCATAGTTTCCAAGGACATCGTGGGCAAGTCCAATCCATGAATGGAAAGGGCGTCCAAAGAGTAGAAATGGATTTTTTCATACGCATAGGTGTTGAAGTAGGCGGTCACTTCCCCCCAGTAAGCCATGCCCGTTCCAAACGGTTTCTCTCTCAGTCGATAGTCGATGTGGTGAACATCTGTGCCTCCCCGAGGCTGTGTGTAGTAGTCTACTTCTTCGCGTTTTACCTTGGCTATATGTCGATCTAGGTTTAAGTCCAGCACCCTATAGGTGTCTCCCTTATGCATGTAGATGGCCTCGGGATGAAGAATCGGTTCGGCGTCAAATTCATCGACCTCTCCCAGAACAGCTCCTGTTTCGCAGTCCTCAATTACCACGTTGGCTTCCGCATAGTCTCTGAGCGGCACTTCGTGTTGCGGGAGCTCAGAGGCGGCGTAATACCAAACCTTTTCTATCTTTCGCACTTTCTTGTTGTCCTGAAGAACGTTCAGCACCATCGAGGCATAAGGGCCGAAGCTGCCGACTTCCTGGTCAGGCAGTGGAAGCTCATGGGCGGCACACCGCAGGTGGCCAGTCAAGACGAAGGGATTGTCTGGATCTATCACGCTCTGCTCGACAGGCCTGCCGAAGATATACTCGGGCGTGGACATGATGTACTGGTTGACTGCCGTGTCCAATCCCACCAACACGACCAGTGAATCGCGGTTCTGTCTTCCCGCTCTACCTGACTGCTGGTAGAAGGATGCCAAGGTCCCCGGATATCCCACCAGGACGCTAGCATCCAATCCCCCCACGTCGATGCCCAGTTCCAAGGCCCGGGTGGTGCTGATTCCCAGCAGTTTTCCCTGGAAGAGCTTCTTTTCGATATCTCGCCTTTCCTGAGGCAGATAGCCGCCTCGATAAGGGGACATCTTTTTCACTTTGTGCGGAGCCGTTCTTTGGAGAGTCTCGCACACATAGCGATGAATCATCTCCGCTGTCATCTTGGCCTTCGAGAAGGTGATGGTGGGAACATCGCGTTCTATGAGCATGGCCATCAACTCCTGTGCTTCCACATTGGCGCTTCTTCGGGATCTCCAGTCTCCACCTCGTATCCTGGGAGGATTCCAAAAGACAAACGTTCTTCGGCCCCTGGGGCTCCCATCCTGGTTTACTAGCGTGAAAGTCAAACCGGTGAGACGTTCCGCTAGCGTTTGGGGGTTTCCGATCGTGGCGGAGCATCCGATCCACTGGGGACAACTTCCATAGTGTCTGCAAAGTCTGTGAAAACGCCTCAATAAATTAGCCGCGTTGGATCCGAACATCCCGTTGTATACGTGGATTTCGTCCAGGACCACGAAGCGGAGTCGTTTCAAGAAGGATCCCCACCTGGCGTGGTGGGGCATGAGACCCGCGTGGAGCATGTCTGGGTTCGAGAAGAGCAGGGAGGCATTGTCTCTTAGTTTCCGTCGGGTATGGCCTGGGGTATCCCCGTCGTACACCCCGGCCATCACATGGTCCAATTTCGATGCCTGAAGGGCTCTGTTCATGCCCTGAAACTGATCTTGGCAGAGGGCTTTGGTGGGAAAAAGGAGAAGCGAAGACGCCTGCGATTGCTCCAGAAGGTCATCCAGGATGGGGAGGACATAGCAAAGGCTCTTCCCTGAAGAAGTTCCCGTACTTACCAGTACGTTCTCACCCCGTTGCACGGCATCTAAGGCTTCGGCCTGGTGGCTATAGAGTCGATCAATACCTCGCTTCCGTAGGACGGCCTGAATCTGGGGCGAAAGGGGACGTGCCGTAGACTGGTAGGTTGCGCTTCGAGCCGAGACTTCGCGGACGTAGACGGCTTGTCCCTTGTAGGAGGAAGCATTCCTTAGATCTTGCAGTAAGAGGTTGAAATCCATGGCGTCATTGAGAGAGGCGGTCCTTTCAAGGCGGCGGCAAACGCACCATTAGATCAGCCAAGGTCACGAGGTCCAGCATGTTATGCTTCAGGCATTCCACCATCTCCCAGGCATCGCCGGTTCGGACAAAATCGTGGTAGGCGCGAGGAATGTCCGATCCCGGGATATCTCCTAAACGGTTGCGGCCGCAGACGTATTGCTCCAAGGTTTGAAGCTTGCAGTTTGGAAGACGCCGTTTCCAGATGCGCCTGGAGACATGCAAGAGGTCCAGATGATGAGAAGGAGAAAGAGAGGAGACGCCATTCGCGGCGGCCCTGGCCTGCACGTATGGCACGTCGAAAGTCTTTCCGTTAAAACTCACAAAGAACCTCTTGTTTTGAGCTAATTCATGAAAGAGCCGAAGAACGCCCTTCTCCTCCGAGTAATCCCTGGCGAAGAGCTGTCGAACCACCAGACCCTCCCCTTCCCAACACATGGTGCCTATGAGAAAAAGAGGCGTACTGCTGAGTCCCGTCGTTTCCAAGTCTAGAAACAGAAGGCTTTTCAGATCGATACGGGCTGCATCGCAGAAGAGATCGATCCATTGCCTCACGTTGGACAAAGGATCGTCCAGGTGATGCTTTAGGCGCAAGCAGGGCGGCTCACGGATCTCCTCTAGTTTGGACACAGGACTCTCTATCACGAAGGCTTTGTCGCCGGAGGAGTGTTTCACCTCTTCCCCCTTGACGGCGTCCTGAAGGGCCAAAGGAAAAAGAGACGGCTTGGGTTGGGGTCTATGAGGTCTCGGGGAAGGATGGTCGCGCCGATACAAGATGGCGGACTTCGGTTTCTTTTCTACGGGCTTCCTGTTTAGGGCGTCTAGACGCCTTTTCAGTTCCTTCTTGTCCATTCTCCCAGTCTACTCTTCCCTTGTAGGACAGACCAGACGAGGGGGATGGTTCTTTTGCTAGACTTGATGTATGGATGAGTTTCATGGGGCCTATTTCACACAGATGACGGATATTCATATTGGATCTTCGGGGTGGAACAGGGAGCAGGCGCGTAAGAACTTGGAGAAGGCCCTGAGCGAGATGGCAGAGGTGAGTCATCTTCCTGAAATCGTGCTGGTGACAGCGGATCTTGTGAACAGCGGTACTCGGGAGGAACTGGCTGAATACGCCGCCATAGCGAGTCATACCAAGTTGAGGCTAGCTTCTCTTCCTGCAAACCATGACCTGTGGGGCGAAGAGGATACTTCGGCATGGACCGATCTCATTGGGCCTGTGCGACACCATGTGGACATTGAGGACCGTCGATACATTCT
>Ga0272442_10012072_pt1 | contig 10477 bp, 8 predicted proteins | sample SSMForm2O_FD_200262 | JGI IMG/M metagenome (GOLD analysis project Ga0272442, IMG submission 200262) | Marine sediment archaeal communities from Little Sippewissett salt marsh, Falmouth, MA, United States - SSM-Form-2O | ecosystem: Environmental > Aquatic > Marine > Wetlands > Sediment ... | reverse complement strand
ATCGGCACTTTTATCGCGGGACTGCAAATAGCATTTACCCAGCCGATACGTATCGACGATGTTGTCATCGTTGAAAATGAATGGGGCAGAATTGAAGAGATTACCCTGACTTATGTAGTGGTAAAAATCTGGGACCAGCGCCGTCTTATTGTTCCAATAACATACTTCATAGAAAAACCTTTCCAAAACTGGACGCGAAAGTCGGCTGATATTCTCGGAACCGTTTTCATATATGTGGATTACAGCGTACCGGTCGATGCAATCCGCCAAAAACTCCAGGAATTGCTCGATGAATCAGAGTTGTGGGACAAAAAGGTGTGCGTTCTTCAGGTAACAAACACCTCTGAAAAAACGGTGGAACTGAGGGCCTTAATGAGTGCCGCCGACGCCTCAACGGCCTGGAGTTTACGCTGTCATATAAGAGAAAAGTTAGTTGAATTCCTGCGGGATAATTACCCGAACGCTTTGCCGAAATTCCGAGCAGAACTCGAACAAAAATCATAGTATAACTTTTCAAAGTTTTATGCTTTTGTTATGTAATTTTGTAATCTTCCAGGACTAAATTAAAAACTCATCGATTGCGGCTGTAAGAATATTTTGATATTATAGATGGTTGAACAAAGAAAGTATAAGGAAAGGAGGGTTTAGCTAATGCAGGCCCGTTTAAGAATCCTGATATTTGGTTTTGTCGTTTCACTTATTTTGACCGGTATCGGCCGGTTGAATGCAAGTGAGAAAGTTTCGAAAGAGAACACAGATAAGGGAATGCCTGCCAATATAGCAGGCGCCTTTGAGCCGCCGGCAGAATATGAAAATGATTACGGTGGATATAAATCGCCGCTGTTGTTTGGTGACGGGAAAAAAGTTAAAAGCTCGGAAGACTGGAAAAGACGCCGCGAAGAGATAATAAAATTCTGGGAAGAGAATCTGGGCTTATGGCCGCCATTGCTAAAAAAGCCGGGCGTTGAAGAACTCGAAAAAACCAAACGCGACAATTTTCTCCAGCATAAAGTTCGTATTGAAATCGCTCCCGGTAAACAGACTTTAGAGGGGTATCTGCTGATACCCGAAGACAAGGGGCCTTTGCCGGCTGTTGTGGTGGTGTTTTACGATGCGGGGACGGCAGTGGGGTTAGGTAAGGAAAACCTTGATTTCGGATATCAACTTGCCAAACGCGGCTTTGTAGTTTTGTCAATCGGGACACCTGATTTCTGCCGGCTTAGACCCGACTATAAACCTTTGAGCGAATCCAGTGGAGAGGCCGCCTTTCAGCCCCTGTCTGCACTGGCCTATGCAGCAGCGAACTGCCATACGGTTCTTGCAGACCTGCCCAAAGTGGATTGCGAACGAATAGGTATCATGGGGCATTCTTATGGAGGCAAGTGGGCAATGTTCGGCTCATGCTTTTACGAAAAGTTTGCGTGTGCAGTCTGGATTGACCCTGGAATCGTATTCGATGAAACCCGTCCCAACGTGAACTACTGGGAGCCGTGGTATCTTGGGTGGGAATCGGGTAAACAGCGAAAATCAGGCGTTCCGAGTAAGGACAAGCCGCGGACCGGGGCCTATAAAAAGCTTTTCGAGGGAGGTCATGACCTGCATGAAGTTCACGCGCTTATGGCTCCGAGGCCGTTTCTTGTCTCCGGCGGTTCGGAGGATACAGCGGAAAGGTGGAAGGCGCTGAATCACACCATCGCTGTGAATGACGTCCTCGGATATAAGAACAGAGTAGCTATGACCAATCGGAAAGGACATACACCGACGCCGGAATCCAACAGCCAGATATATAGTTTCTTCGAATATTTCCTTAAACCGGATTAGTATGGCGCGGCGCGTTGTTTTTTAGCATTTTTTACAGCGGTGTTACTATCGACTGGACTCTAAGATAGTCGGAAAGTGTATCAGCACCAAGTACACCGCCGCCAAAACCGGAAAGATTGCATCCGGCATAGGGAACACCGTGATAGAAGAGATTGTGAGCATTAATCCAGCTGTTGCCGGCAATCATTGATTCAGCAATCCTTTTAGCGCGTTCATTGTCTTTTGTCCATACGCTATTTGCCAGTCCATAATCGATTCCATTTACGATTTCGACAGCCTGTTGCTCGGAATCAAATTTTATCAGGTAACCCACGGGTCCGAAGATTTCTTCCTTTGCGCAAATATTGTCGGGACCTCCGGCAAGGAGGCACGGCTTAACATAAAAACCATTGGGATAACCATCAACTTGAGCACTTCCTCCTTCCAGAAGGGTTTCTGCTTTCTGGTTAATACCATTTTCGATATATTTTAGAATCCTGGTTTTCTGTTTCTGATTAATTGCGGGCCCCATCTGTGTGGAACTATCCTGCCCGTAGCCAATCTTTATCGAGCTCAATTTTTTGACTGCAATATCGACAAACTCTTCCCAGATATTCTGATGTATCAGCCATCTGGTAGCGGTGCAGCAAACCTGTCCGGTATTAAGAGTCACCGCGGCCACAAGCTGGTCAACAGTTTTGTCGATATCCACATCGTCGAAGACTACGGCAGCGCCTTTACCGCCAAGCTCAAGCTTGACGGGAACAAGATTTTTTCCGCATTCGGAAGCTATCAATCTGCCAACTTCGGGTGAACCTGTAAAGCCCATGTGATTGATTTGGGGGTGACGGGCCAAAGCGGCTCCGGCAGTATGGCCGTAGCCGGGCACAACGTTAACAACACCGGGGGGGATACCGGCCTGCTCAACAAGTTTACAGAAGTAGAGGGTGGTGAGAGGAGTATCCTCGGCCGGCTTGATGACGTTGGTATTGCCTGCAGCAAGACTCGGGGCAAGATTCCAGCCTACGAGAAGAAGCGGGAAATTCCACGGCAATACAAACGCCGAGACTCCAAGGGGGGTATATAGCTGATACGCTTTGCAGGCTCGAACCTGTAGAGGTTTCTCAAGTTCGTTTGTGACGGCAAGGTCAGCATACCATCTGAGGGTCTGAGCGACATCGGGAATGTCGAATCCGTCGGCCTGGGCCAGCGGCTTGCCGACGTCAAGAGATTCGAGCTGTACAAGAACCTGGCGGTTTTCATCCACAAGGTCGGCAAGGCGGTGGATATATTGGCCGCGCTGTCTTGCTGACATCGAAGCCCAGTTAGATTCTTTAAAAGCTTTTTTTGCAGCTTTAACCGCCGCATCAATATCCTCGGCCTTTCCTTCGGCGACATTTGCGAGGACTCTGCCGGTGCCGGGGTCAAGCGTTTGAAATATCGAGCCATCGACGGAATTTCGCCATTGGCCGCCGATAAACATGCCGATATTTTTCTCAGAAACAAATTCAGAAACTTCCTTTAATAAGTGATTTTCCATGTTCTCACCTCTTTGTAATAATTTTTTTCTATTTTTTTATAACAACCAAGTTCGGCGGAGAGAAATCCTGCACATTTATTCCGAAAAATCCGTCCTTATTTATTGATTAGAAGTTATTGTATTATCTCACTTAAAAGATTTATGACAAGAATAAATATAATAACTGTAAGGCGGTAAAAAATGATGACAGCCCGTGCAGCCATTAGCCAACTAAAAAAGGAATCGGGTTGTAAAACCGCAAAACCAAATTCATAAGTTTCGCAAGGTCAAAGACTTAAAAAACAAAAGACAATTAACATTGTGAAGATGCGACAGACGCTTCGAATACGGACAGAAATCTTGTAAGCCAGGTCTTGCTTTTAATCGATTTCTTCTATTCTCTCAACCAGGCTGCTGCAGCCGATTCCGTATTTGTGGGGCTGTCTTTTCATAAGGAAAAAAATTACAGTCGGCTCACTTTCTATGCTGCCAAAGAACTGCTCTCTCCTGGCGTCTTCAAAAAATTCTCTTTCAACCTCCTCTTCGAAACAGTACGTCCTGTCTAACAACGAAGAGGGATATTCCCTGACAAGCTCTTTGAGTTTCTTCCTGGAAATATGAATTCCGCCCAGAAGCGGCTGGCTTTCGCCGCCGGCATCCTGCTTAATCCAGAATTCCCGGTCGTCTTCAATTTTCTGAATGTAAGTGGTGCCCTTTGCTGTAAAATATTTTCTTTCCATGATGAATCATTTTATCGTCGCTTCGGCAGAATCCGGCTTGCCTGTTACTGCATTTGTGCAGTAAGCAAAGGCAAACCACAGCCAGCCTGAAAGTCTAAACTACATCACTTTTGCCGAAGGGAACAGATAAACTCCTTTTTGTCAAAATATTTTTTTCATAACTTTTAATTTCATCCATCCATTTGGTTCCTGTCGGAACGCCGGATTTCATACAATAATAATCCCATACAGCACCGAACGGCATCGTCTTCAGTTCTTCCATAAGGGCAAGTCTTGTCGTAAGGTCGCCTGAGATTTCCGCTTCCCTGAGTTTGTCGGCTGGTTCCAACAAAGCTATCAAAAGCCCCTTGAGCAAACACCTTGTTCCAATGACCCAGGCGGCAATCCTGTTTATACTTGCGTCGAAGAAGTCCAGGCCGATGTGCACCCTGTCGAGGAAATCACCTGTTACCAGTTCTCTTGCGAGCGATTTAAGCTCGTCATCGAGGATGACAACATGGTCGCTGTCCCATCGCACAGGTCTGCTGATATGCAGAAGTATCCGCTCAAGAAAAAGCAGCACGGACGATATCTTATCCGAGACGGTCTCGGTCGGATGGAAATGTCCCGTGTCCAGACAAAGCAGCAGTTTATTCTCGAGAGCATAACCAAGATAGAAATCATAGGAGCCGACAACATAACTTTCCGTGCCGATGCCGAAAAGTTTCGGTTCCACCGCGTCCAGGTTATATTTTGAATCAATTTTTTCGGAAAGTATTTCATCAAGTGATTTTTTCAGCCGCTGTCTCGGTCCCTTGCGGTCGACGGGAATATCCTTGTATCCGTCCGGTATCCAGATGTTAGTTACACATGGGCTTTTAAGTTCCCTGCCCATATGCTCGCCGATTTTTCGGCAGACAATCCCATGTTCAACCCAGAATTTGCGAATACCCTCGTCGGGGCTTGCAAGAGTGAAGCCGTCTTCGGCTTTTGAATGGGAGAAGAAGGTTCCATTGAAGTCCAGCTTGAGACCTTTTTCTTTAGCCCAGTCTATCCAGGCGGAAAAATGTTCGGGCTCCAGGTTATTTCGGCAGATGTGTCTGCCGCCGGTTTCGGCATAAATGGCGTGTAGATTCAGGCGGTGTTTGCCGGGTATAAGACTAAGTGTTTTGTCCAAATCCATTCGCAGTTCTTCAGCGTTCCGCGCCCCGCCCGGATAATTGCCGGTAGCTGTTATATGGTCGCCGCTCACCTCATTTTTGGTTTCGAAGCCTCTGACATCATCACCCTGCCAGCAGTGAAGTGATATCGCTATTGTGCCAAGTTTTCGGACAGCCTCATCGGTATCGACCCCAATCTCAGCGTATTGCTCTTTTGCCAAATCATATCTTTGCTCTATCATAGTCAGTCCCGTTCATTAATATTTTGAATAAAACCTGAGAAATGTTTTTTATAATTACCAACATCGAGGCCTTTAACCCTGTCGACAAGTTGTTTTTCAATTTCAATATCTATATCGAGCTTATGCGGCCGCCTTTCCTGCAATGCAGCAAGGGCAAGGATAGCAGCTCCAAGAGCGGTGGCTTCGTTTATGTTCGTTTTATAAACTTTACTTTGCGGGTAGAATGCCGTCAGCAGCTTGAGATACGGTTGATTCTGCCTGAAGCCCCCCTCGACAAATATCTGACCACCGTCCTGATAACCGGCGGCATCCAGTGCACATGAGGTCTGAACGGCAAGTGAGCTAATCAGGACGGCTATAGAAAGGTCATAATTATCTGCGAAAGAAGGTTTTTTTTGCATAGACCGGAACTGCTCAAGTGATATGCGATTACCATCGTCTATCAAGGTTGGGCTGGAGCGGGGAAACAGGCCTGCACCCTGTACAACAGAAGGTAAAATAAAAGCATCGCACCGGTCAAACAGCAGATTATAAAGCTCATAATCAAAAGCCGGCAGCTCACTTCTTTTATGAATGGCTGTAAAGAGCTTCGTATAAGTTTCATACTCAAGACCGCCCATGAAGATTGAAGTTTTGACGGGCCTGCCGAAAACATCCTGATTGTAAAATACGTTCCTGCCAAGTTCCTGCGGCTTGAAAGAAACGCTGTCGGCAGGTTTCATAGCAACGCACCAAGTGCCTGTTGAGTTCAGGACGAAGTTATCGTTTTCCGTGAGCAAAAACGGCAGCAGGCTTGCATTCGAATCATGAACGCCAACTGTTACGATGCAGTCGATGGCAAGGCCGCATTGCCGGGCAATTTGCGGCGTTACGGCGCCGAGTTTGTCCCAGGAAAAACAAATCTTTTCAGGAAGTTTTTCTACGAGTCCCAGCTTTCGTGCGACATCCGAATACGTATTGTTTTTATGGTCATAAAGATATGTGTGGCAGCCGAGCATTGTGTGTTCTGCAGCGACATTGCCCGTGAGACGGAAGCCGAAATACTGCGGATACAAAAGGATGTGCCTGGTTTTCTCCATTTCATCAGGAAAGTTTTTCTTCAAATAATAAAGTATCTTGGCGAAGTTTATCATTTCACCTATTTCGGCGGTTGCCGTTTGCGATTGCAGGTCTAATCTGTCGCCGAATTCATTAAAAAACGCTTCGCAGAATTGACGCCCCGGTTTGTTCGTGTACGCAAGCGGCGGACAGGTAATGTCCCCATTTGAATCGACGCATACACCCATCGCTCCGTGAGTGGTTACAGATATCGCTGAAATGTAATAACGGTCTGAAAAAAAATTCAGCCTGTCAAGAAACCAGTCAAAAACGGCCTGCGGCTGCTCCAGCTTAAGGCCAGCCCGGCCGGTAACTTCTCCGAAGTTCTTTGAGTCCTTCTCAAGAATCCTTAGATGTTTATCAAAAACAAGGACCTTTTTATTGGTCTTGCCGATATCCAATATAACAATTGCACTGGTTTTCACCTGATAATGCTCCACAACAAATCAAAGGCCGGTTTCCGTTTCAAGAATAGATTTGTCGTAATCAAGGTTCAAACTTTCAGCAAGAGCCAAAAGCTGCCGGTCGCTTATGACAGACTTTATGCCGCCGGCGGCTTTGGCTTTGAGGTAAATCTCTGCGGCTTTTTCGGCGACATGGATTCTGCCCATCGCCTCGTCAGGGTCTTTACCGGTTGCAAAGATACCATGGTGCTGCCAGAGCGCCAGGGCTCTTTTTTGAAAGGCCTTCGCCGTTTCAATGCCAAGCTCCATACTTCCCGGCACAAGCCAGGGGATAAATTCTATGCCTTTTGGAAAAATAACTATGCTTTCAGTCTGCATCTGCCACAGGAGTTTGCTGAGTTTCCCGGTGGTAAGCTCTTCGACGAAGGTCAGCGTGATAAGGTTCGTTGCGTGATTGTGTATTACAACGCGTCTGCCGGAGCCTTTAATGAGCGAATGGCTGCCCAGGTGGGCGAATAGCTCGGAGGTTGGGCTGGCGCCTTTTGTAAAGCCGCCGACAATAGTGTATGCAGAAGCCTTGTCGTTGAGCCTGATGAAACCGATATTTTCCAGCGGTGCAAGTTCGATGTTTCTGAGAAATTTACCTGTGCCTGAAATAAGGAATACATCGTTTTCAAGGTTAGGGTATTCGGTCGGCAAATCTATCCAGTCGCCTTCTGTCTTTTCTGTAAGCGAGGCCTTTTCTTCGTCGTCGAGTCTTACGCTAATGTTGCCCCCATTTGCCTCTATCCAGCCTTTGTCCCACATGTCACGGCAGACACGGGCGACTGTCGTTATTAAATCTTCACAGTTCATTAGAATCCTGCCAGAGAATTAAATAATTAGGTAAAAGCGTTATCAATAAAAGAGCATCAGGACTTTTTTGCAGTAAACCACATTGTTGCGGTAATAAACCAAATGACCGTCGAAATCATCATTAACGACTTGACTTGTTCCAGTTCAATACGGCCTGCAAGCAGCAGTACCGGCGCCCCGATTAACACAATAAGTGATATCCATGATATCACCCTTGCCGGCAGCATTATCATCGTTATATTTATTTTCGACGTACGCATTTTTTTTGATAGAAAAAACTCAGCATGATATACAGCAGCGCCGCAACAAACCATCCCGGTAGAGAAACAAAGAACAGCTGTATCCCTGCATACTTAACCATTATCAGACAGATACAAACCGTACAAATCCACGCAAGACCGGCCGCCCAGTTAAACAACCTGCCCGATAATTCGGCGTAATTGCTTTGCAGACCAAATTTTTTTATAAGCCAGAAATCAACAAAAATCACGGCTCCCATCGGCATCAGAAGCATACCATAAAGAGCGACGAAACCAAGCAGTTTCATCGCAATGGCGGGGAACATCCCCATAATGGTGGCAACAGCGCCTGTCAGCAGTGTAACCGTAAAACGCGGCGTCTTCGGGGTAATAGCCTGAAACGCAAGACCCGCACGATAAATAGTAGGATTTGCTGTGGTCCATCCTGCGACTATCACGCACAATAAACCGGAAATACCGGCGGCTTTATAAGCCATCGGGCCCGGCAGAACATCTGTGTTGGCAGGTTCAAGATAAAGCTGATAGGCATAAAGAACAGACGCACACACCCACGCCATAAAATGCCCCACATACATACCCGCCCCTGATGCTATTGCATATCTGGATTTACGTGCAAAACGAAATACCGATAAATCCGACATCCCGATATGCATTGCCATATTACAGAACCACGCAAAGAACATTACGTGCCAGAAAGTGAATTTTATCTGGCCCGGTAAAGGTTCGCCGCCTTTCCAGATATGTTTGTTGGCCATTTGCCATAAGTCACCGGCGGATTTGACATCTGTACCCGTTGCGTCGATAAACTGTTTTAAGCCGATAAAACCAAACGCAAGAAAAACAAGCACCATCCAAGGCGCCGCAATGTTGGCGAACCTGGCGACCGCTTTATAGCCAAAAGCGGCAACAATCGCAATAAGACCGCCAACTGCCAGCACCGCCAGAACCCAGCCGGCACTGTTCGGGTAAAGGTCGTTAAGGCCGGGCATCGGGAATTTGAACCATACCCCGACGGCTGTTGCAGAAACGGTAATCATCGACCCTGCAAGGAAACAGAACATCACTCCGTTGGCAAAGTTGTAAAGTGTAACAAGTTCTCTTCCGCATATCTTTTCCAACTGGTAGTACAAAGTCAGGCGGGCTCGCGTGGCAATGGGCGCACACAAAAACATCCAGCTCAAAACCGCCAATGCGTTGCCTGCAACCAAACCCGCAATCAAATCAAATGCACCAACACCTGCGGCGACGAACAACGGGCCTATCATCAGTTCGGTCCCGGCGCAGTGCTCGCCTGCGTACATCCCGACAAAGTCCCTGAAACCCAGCAGGGCGTTTTGTGGGACCGGCTGACGCTCGTATTCATCATGGCCGTGCTGTTGTACTTGGTCCTGCTCATCTGCCATTTTCAACTGCCTTTATCCCGAAGGGAAACTTTGCTGATACAACGATAATATCAAAATTATCCTTCAAACGCAAACCTTCAATTTAACACCTTCTGGCTGTAATTAGTAAGGAAAATTCATAAAGCTTTTCTGCAGCCCAAAGCAGTCTATCCTCTAAAATTATAAAAATTGCAAACCCAAAGCTTGTTAGGATAGGGCTGATGCCATTAATCCTCATAAGTCAGGTCGGTATCGATGCACTCATTTGCATTTGAAGTTTTCACTTTCAATCTGTGTGAAATCATTTTAGAATTCTGACCTAAACAGAGTGTATTCTTGAGCATTTTTAGCAAATAACGAAGAATCTTTGCGGTTTTTTGAATTATCAGCCCGAAAACGACAAATTCTTTTGAATAAAATAAACGGTTAACGTGTATATTAGGGTGAAAAGTCAGTGCAAAGTCGCTGCCTTAAATCTTAAAAAGCAGTTTGGGAGTTGGGAAAAATTGAACAGTTTTGGCACAGACGAAGCTATCGCAATACAGCAATCCCGGAGGGGGTCTGCAAAAGCATTTGAACCTATTGTAAGAAAATATATGAAACAGGCATATTTTATTGCTCTTGGGCTTGTGGGTAATCATGAAGATGCACTGGACCTCTCGCAGGAGGCCTTTTTCAGGGCATATTCTAAGATAAATCAGCTTAATCCCAAACGAAACTTCTTTCCCTGGTTCTATCAGATACTTAAAAACCTCTGTTTCACCCATTTGAGAAGGATCAGCCGGCGTCATCAGCAAAACTTGGAAGAAGTTGACGAGGTCAATGTTGCTGGCAGCACCGGCTGCCGGTTTGACCCATATGCAATTGCAGAAAGAAACGAAATCGAGGAACGTGTTTGGAACGCTATCGGACAGCTTAATGAAAAACATCGTGAGATGATAGTATTGCGACACTTTCAAAATCTGTCTTACGAAGAGATTGCTCAGATTCTTTTGTGCACGAGAGGCACTGTGATGAGCAGATTATATAATGCACGTA
>Ga0272442_10012070_pt1 | contig 10477 bp, 8 predicted proteins | sample SSMForm2O_FD_200262 | JGI IMG/M metagenome (GOLD analysis project Ga0272442, IMG submission 200262) | Marine sediment archaeal communities from Little Sippewissett salt marsh, Falmouth, MA, United States - SSM-Form-2O | ecosystem: Environmental > Aquatic > Marine > Wetlands > Sediment ... | reverse complement strand
GCGATCTTCATAGCAGCATTGTATAGACTCGTTCAAAAAGCGCAAGTTGCCCATTTTGACATTTGGGAAGCTGTAAATCAGCCTGCGGCACTTCGGTGAGATGTTACGAAAAAACAAAGCCAATTCTCAACCGGACAGGAGGTGGCATAGCCATGCGGCGACGTAGGCGGCGTAAGTGCCGATGGCGTAGCCTAACAGGGCCATGAGGATGCTGACGGGGACGAGCTTTTCGTTGTGATGGGCGGCGACGACGGGGGCACTGGCCGCCCCGCCGATGTTGGCGGCGCTGGCAATCGCCGTCGAGTGGATATCGACCCTCAAAAGGTAAGCGCCGAGCAGGCAAAACGCCCCGTGAATGGCGATCCAGATATAGCAAGCCACTAAGAACCACACAGCCGAGCCAGTCAGGCCGGACACGTCGGCCTTGGCGCCCATGTTCGCGACGAAGATATATACCAGGGCCATCGCCAGCTCGTGGCTGGCCGGGATGTGACGGGCCGGGGTGAGGGAAAGCAGAAGGCCCAGGGTGGTGATCAGCAAAATCTTCCAACTTGAGGCCGTCAGGATCGGCCCGACTTCCGGGAGCTTCGCAGAAACGGCCTCGGCGATCCAGGTACATACGAAGCCCAGCACGAGAAGGTAGAGAAAATGCCTCATTTTCAGAATCTGTTGACGGTCTTGCGCTTGACCTTGAGCCGATTCAAGCATCTGAATCCGCTTTTCGTCCACGCGCACAAAGCGGTTAAACGATTTAGCAAAATGCTTCGATCCGAGCAGAATCGGCAGCCAAATCAGATAGACGAGGTTATCGCCGATCACGGCCAGCCCGAATCCCTCCCCGCTGGTTTCGAGTCCCTCGCTCACGGCGGCCATATTGCCCGTGCCGCCGATCCAGCTCCCGGCCAGCGTGCCGAAGGCCTTCCAGATATCTTCGGGCAGCTTGTCCTGAAGGAGCAAAAATGCGATTGGGGCACCGAGAACGACGCCGGCCGTGCCGATGAGCATAACGAAGACGCCCCGGCCCATGACCCGAACCGTCGAGGCGACGTCCACTTTGAGCAACATGATGACAAGGAACATCGGCAGGACGGTCGAGCTGAGCCAATCGTAAACCGGCGATTTATTGGCCAAGAGGCCCGTATTCGACATGACGGCAGGCAGGGAATAGATGAAAATCAGCGGCGGAAAGTAGTTAAAGAGCTTCCATTTGGTTTGCGCTTCGAGGAAGAAAAAGAACGCGCCCACGCCGCAAAGGGTTGTCAGGATGCCTATCGGAGAGGAAATATATGATCCATCCACAGTTTCTACTCGTACCGACCGTCGTTCCCCCAAGTCTGTGCCCAACAACGCCGCTGAGTTTCATTGTCGCTAACATAGCACATCCACCCTGAAACACAAGACTTTCCCGGCTGACATTCAAGATCAAGGTGTTTTAAGAGGTTAGGGGAATATTGCCCCATCCATTCTGACGTGTGAACTCACTCAAAGGAAAATGCTTTAATCAGCTTCATACAGGGTATCTTCAGAAGAACGACTCGCAACAAGAAGCGCCAAACTGCCCAGCACAAAACCCAGGGCGATATGCACATCAGCAACCGAGATGATCAAAATCTCATATTTCGGACATTCCGGTCGAGGCCGCCCGGATTTGATTTCCAACTCGATGGGATTATCAGGTGTATAGGCATACATCACTAACTCCGTTATCTTTGTGGAACTTGTCCTTTCATAATATAATAGGGCGTGCGTCCGGTCCGGAATGTTGATGGGAATTTTTGAAAAATTGAAAAAATTTTTCTGCGATGCCCCGACAAACCCCGTCAGAGCGGTCCAAACATGGTTTTAATAATCCATAACCACGATATCTTCAGGTATTGCCACGACGTCGCGGTGCTTCGGGCCGAGCAGCTTTTTGATTTCGGTGCTGTGCTTGCCGGCCAATGCTCTAAGTTGAGCGCTGCCGATGCTCGCCACAGCTTTCGCATTATCGTTCAGCATGACCACCGAGCCGGCCTCGAAAGAGCCCTGGATATCCCTCACACCGCTGGGCAAAAGGCTTTTCCTCGCCTTGACGGCTCGCATCGCCCCCTCGTCGATGCATATCGTCCCGGCCGGGGCACTGTTGAGAATCCACCGGGCCCGGTTGGAAAGCTTCCTTTTTGGCATAAAGATGGTGCCGATGTCTTCGCCGGCAACAATCCGGCGAATAACATCCTTCAACCGGCCATTCGCCAGGACGATCCGGCATCCGGCGTTCGAGGCGATCTTCGCCGCCTCGATTTTCGTTTTCATCCCTCCCGTAGCGTATCGGCTGCCTTTTCCTCCGGCGCTTCGAACGATGTCGTCCGTTATCTCGAAGACGGTCGATATCGGCTTGGCCTCGGTGAATTTTCGCGGATTCCGGTCGTACAGGGCGTCGATGTCGCTGAGCATGATCAACAGATCCGCGTCGATCTTACTGGCCACCAGGGCGCTGAGCTTGTCGTTATCGCCGAACGCCGAGCCGATTTCATCGGTGCTCACACTGTCGTTTTCATTCAGAATCGGCACGACGGACAGATTCAGCAATGTTTCGATGGAGTTTCGAAGGTTCAGATACGTTTTCCGATGATTGAGCACCTCAGCGGTCAGCAGAACCTGGGCGACGGCCACACCGTAACGCTGAAAGGACTTTCGATACTCCGCCATCAAGAGCGGCTGACCGATCGCCGCACAGGCCTGGCGCATCTTGATATTCTTTGCCGATTCCGTCGCCAACTGGCCAAGCCCCATCCCGATCGCGCCCGAGCTGACAATAAGGACCTGTCGGCCTGTTTTGAGCAGATCATTCACCTGCCCGGCCACCCGCCGAACGTACGCCGAGTCCACGCCAGCATCTTTCGTCAGAATACGCGTGCCGATCTTGACAACAATTCGCCTGGCATTGCTGAAATTACGCATTGTTTAGTCACTGGTCGTTCGTTAATGTTCCCCATAGGCAAAATGGAATTTGCTCATCCTACCTGCTAAATACGATTCACTATCTAATGTCATTTCTCCAGTAATCGGCGTGATATGAGGCGCCGTCTTTATTCCAGACTTTGGTCACAATATCGATGTCACCGTCGCCGTCCACATCACCAAGTACGGCATCGTGCCAGCCGGGATTGTCGGTATGGATGACGACCGGTGTAAAAGTCGGATTGGCTGAACCGGAATTCTCCCAGATCACGCCGCGCTCTTTCAATCCCGGCGGCTTCATCGCAAGCTTTCCGCTCTTTGTCATGTAGGTATCGGGATCTTCCTGCTCCCCGGCAAAAATATCCAAATCGCCGTCCCGGTCAAAGTCGGCGACGCCGAGCGAATGGAACGAACCCGTTCCAGGAACATCTCCATCCGCCGTCGGTGGATCGGGGAGCCGATGCCGGGTCCACTCGATACCCTTGTCCCAGTTCCGGACCCAGGACACGTGCGACAAGCCCGTATCGCAATCGCTATAAACAATGTCATTTGCGCCATCGTTGTTGATGTCCGCAACCCAGCACCGCATGCTCGTCCCGTACGAGGCGTTCTTGACCGCCAGGTGCGACCACGCATGAGACATCCAGTTTCCATGATCCCTTCCGGGATTGGCGAACCAATAGCCCGGAATCACGACATCATTGTTCCCATCCCCATCCAAATCACCGATGCCCCTGGGAGCTGTGCCGCCGTGGTTTTCCCCGATGCCACCGATGACCGTTTGTTTCATACCACGGGCAGGATCGTACCACGAGACGGTTTTTCCATCGTAAGCCAGAACATCGACATGCCCGTCGCCATTGACATCGCCGGAGAGAATGTCATGCCCCTCGCCAGGGTAATGAAAAGCCTTCCAAGACGTGTCGGGATTGACAGCGAGATTCCCGGGATTTCTGAACCACACCCGCGAATACACGGCGTCCACCCAACCGTCCAGGTTGCAATCCACTTCCGTCGCTCCAAGCTGCCTGTCCAGCGTATCATGGATGCCAATCGTATGCCGAATCCACTTCGCGTCATTGATCCTCTGGAACCAGTAGGCCGTTTTCGTCTCGCGCCGCGAGAGGCTGATATCCAGATCGCCGTCGCCGTCGAAGTCCGCCAGTGGAATCCCTCCCGTGCCCCACGCCGAGCCGGGCAGCTGATCCGCGATGGTGAAGTGCGTCCAGTTCTGTGGATCGATTTTCGCATCCACACGAGGACTGATACAGCCAACAACGCTCACAATTGCAGCGAGCACGGCGATTTGCACATGCCAAATCCTTGTTTTCAAGCAGACATAATTCGACATCATTCAATCATTTCATTTAATCCATTTTCTTGGTTCATTCGATTTCCAGTCGATTTCAGACAAACACATATTATGTCATAACTAAAAATCCATCAATAATAATTCTCATCCTGGAACAAGCTGAAGGAGTGGAACCGCTTAAAGAGTAATTCTTTATCGTAGGCAAGAGAAAAGCCCTCGCTCGGGGGAGAAATCCGGATATTGCGAGGGCTTGAAAAATCGATTAAACCGGTATTGCGATAAGACGGCCTACAAGATGTGACGCCGGCGGAGCCACCCGACAACACTCAAACCGAAACTGCTCAGAACAATTGCGCCGGGCGCGGGGATGGTTTGAACCGGACACGTATTCGAATCGTCGCCCCCACCACAGCCGCCGCCCGGATTACCGTTATCGGAGCCACCACCGTAATCGCCATCGTCGGAGCCGTCGTCCCAGTCGCCGCCGGAGCCATCGTCCCAGTCGCCGCCGGAGCCGTCGTCCCAGTCGTCGCCGGAGCCGTCGTCCCAGTCGCCGTTCGAACCGCCACTGCCGGACCCGGAATTGTTATAAACCCAGGTGTAATCCTCCCAATCCCAGCCAAGCAGATGTTCGCCGAGCCAATAGAGCCACTTTTCAAGAAAGAAGTCCGTGTCCTTGGAACGATCTTTAACCTTGATAGGATCGGTTGAGCCGGATGGATTTGACCCTGACTGTGACAGGGTAAGATTCGCCATAACAGAAGAACACAGCCCAAGACAAATAACGGCTGTTGCAAAAATCAATAATTGCCTTTTCATCTTCTTTCTCCCCCGTGTAAAACTTTAGTCTGATACATTACTATTAAAAGTCATTATTCAGACAATCATTCTCGCCGAATCTGAAAAACTGAAACTTTTTCCTCTTCTTGTTTGCCCCCCTTTTGTTAAAGGATATGTTACCAAAATTACTCCTGAATGTCAAGAGTTTTTAGCCGTTGTTTTTGAAAAGATGGGGATTCTTCCAAATATCCTCAGACATGGATTCAGAACGAAATCTTTTTAGGACGTTATTTCTCCTGGTTGCTTTTGATTTGCAGATGTAATGGGAAGTGATCCCAGATACCCAAAAGATCGCAGAGCCTGATCCGGCGTCTCATGCGGCAGATTTCGGATTGTGCTTTTCTCCTTAAAACCGATAAAATCTCCAAATCATTAGACTGAAACGGCCATCTCAATTGTGTGTACAATGAAGAATGATCATTCTCAGACATAGCCAGTGAGGTCTGAATGCTCGAAGACAAATTGCTTCTATGGAAGTTCAAACGCGGATCAAGCGAATCGCTCGAAAGGATTTATGACAAATACGAAACGTACTTGATCACGGTTGCGACGGCGCTTTTGAACAACACGGATGCGGCCGAAGATGTGCTCCACGACTTCTTCATCTCGTTTGTGACGTCGGCCGACCGGATCAAACTCAACGGCAATCTCAAAGCGTATTTAGCAACCTGTGTCGCCAACCTCGCCCGCAACAGGATTAAGAGAAGGCAACTGGAGCCCACTGCCTTAGTGGATCAGGATTCAATGGAGTCCGCCGCTTTGAGGCCGGATTTGCTGGCCATCCAGAAAGAAGAAACAACCATACTCAACCAAGCGATGTCCCATCTGCCTTACGAGCAAAGAGAAGTGGTCGTTCTTCACCTGCAGGGAAATCTGAAGTTTACACAAATCGCAAAATTAAGAAGTACGTCCGTCAATACGATCCGAAGCCGGTATCGGTACGGTCTGGAAAAGTTGAGATCGCTTCTAAACAGCCAGGTGACAAAATGAAATCGTTTAAAGATATAGAACATAGAGTAGCAAAATTCAATGTGAATCCAAGATCGGAGATGCGAAGCAAAGTGTTCGATGAAGCCCTGGAGATTCAGAGAAACCAAAAGCAAACAAGCACCTCTGATACGAATATATGGAGAATCCTTATGAAGAGTCGAAAAACAAAGTTTGCCGCTGTAGCGGTGCTCATATTGGCAACTTATTTGTGCCTGCAGATACCAAAAGGCCTTGTGACCCCGGCGTATGCTTTGCAGGACACCATCGATGCATACAACTCGATGTGCACCCTTCACGTCAAAGAATTCCGCACGGTTGGCGAGCAAAGATGGGACTCAGAGTCATGGATAGAGTTTGATGAGTATGGAAAACCCACGCGATTCAGGCACCAGGCCAATCGGGTCTCGACCGGTAATCAAATAGGGCCGGTTACTGTTGTCAATGACGGCGATGGATCATATACCTGGTTGCCGAATCTTAACTTGTGTTTTACAAGATCAGGTAAATCAGTGATTGGGAGTCTATTGGTGCAATGGGAGGTATCTGACGCTGACCCAAAGCGGGTATGCGAGACGTTGCGCCGGCAGGCCAGAGACGGCGAGATTATACTGGATGTCAATGAGCCGGACCAAAAGAATGAGCCTATTGTTCTTGTTGTGACGTATCCCGCTGAAAGTCGGTCGGCCAATTGGAAGAAGGTGCTGTATATCGACCAGGCGACCCGATTGGTTCAAAAAGAAGAGAAATTCGAGCTGCGGGGCGGCCGGTATCAACACGAACGGACGACTGAGTTCTTCGATTACAACCAACAGATCGATCCGGAGAGGTTTGATCTTGACCGAGAGCTGCCGGAGAATGTGATTTGGATAGATCAATCTGACAAAGACGTTGGATTGGCTCAGGGTGTTATGACGGACGAGGAAATTGCCACTGAAGTGACTTTACAGTTTTTGCAAGCGGATATCGCCAGGGATTTTAGCAAGGTTGGACAACTCTATTACGGAGTACCTGGCTTTTTGGTCGAAAAACTGTCGAGTGGAAATATGCTCAAGATTATCTCCATTGGGCCGGTAAACGCTGATCCTGATCCCGATTCGAATGTGATGGCATGCTCGTGCAAGGCCCTTGGCGAGTTTGACGAACAGTACTATGAATTTGATATGAAGATACGCGTCGTACCTGTTTCCGGTCAATCGGGAAGATGGATGATCTGTGGAACGACGACTCACACGAAACCGGCTTCAGATGAAGCCGCCCAGGCACAATACGAGCCGACAACAGAAGAACGAGCCAGGGGGTTTGTGGCTGTGCAGGGCAGCAGGCCTGAACTTCACCCCAGATTGAAAAAGCTGGAGGTAGATCTCGGACGCAATGAACGCGATCTTGCGCCGATTAAGCTCATTAGCTTGTCAGAGTTGGACGCCGTGTCTATCAGCGTTTCTGGACCTGGCGCGGCGCTCTGTACGCCTTGGATCGAAAAGGATTATCAACTCCACGCAGACACTCAGACGTCGCTGGGCCTGGCCAATCCTACTCGGATCTGGCTGGAGGTGGATTCCGGTAAACACGATCCCGGTGCTTATGAACTAACCGTCTGTCTATCATCCGGCCGCGGAACCAAACTGAGGATTCCCGGCACCGTGACCATCCATGATGTGGCTTTGCCCGGAAAGCGGACGGTAAGGATGAAGCCCTTTGCATGCGTCGTTAGCCTCTCCGGTGGGGCCAACGACCAGCCAGAGACACGCAAGCGTTTGGAGGTTTTTCTCGACGACCTGGCAGCGTTACGCAATACGGTTTGTGATTGGGTGTATACCTATAATCCCACCAATGTCCTATCACAGGTAAAGATAACAGGAACGGATCAAACGCTGCAGGCGGCAGGCCAGGCGGGTAGCATTGACATCAACAACCTGCCGGATCTTGACTTTTCATTCTTCGATCCCTGGATTGCAGGTTCAGTAAAGCATGGCATGACACAATTGGAAATAAATGTACGCCTGACCATCACCGAACATGAACGCGCATTTGTCAAAGGTGTTCTGGGAAACGCTATTGTTTGTTCTGATGAAATAAGTTGGAAGACGCTCATGTGGTTGTACAGCCAGTTCCGAGACTATGTCCAGAGTCACGGGATGACCGAAACCTGGGCCAGAATCGACACGGCACTCGAGCCTGACATGATCCCGGACTACGTGCAAACGGCGCGTCGTTACCAAGAGATCGGGTATCGTCCCTATGCGGCTAACATTGATGGTTTTGCACGGAACGCGACATGGTTGAACCAATTAAATGCTCAAAGTGACGCCTGGTATATGAGTTATTGGCAAATACAGGCTTTTCTGGCACTCACGCGGCCCACGCAGGGTAAACCTGCCGTGCAGTTAGATGAGGGTGATCAAATATGGTATGCTGGCAGCGGAAATTACACAAAGCCCTATGAAGAGGCACGCGCCAACGCTTGGCGTGCCTGTGCAGACGGTACCCACGGCTACACTTGGTGGTCTTTTTGGTTGGACAATTCCAAAAATTGCATCGTGTGGTACGATCAGGAGTCCGAACGTATGATCCACTCTCCGACCTGGCATGGCTTGCGCGACGGCAATGAAGACGCCGCTTACTACCACATCCTGCAGGAACGTCTAAAGGCCGAGGCTGACCAGGAAGGATTAGCGCGTCTTGCTGCGTTAACGGGCCAATCCAAAGACGCACCCGTACGTTTGACCAAGGTCAGGGATCTTTATGGTGTCGCTTATCACGATATTGACCCGGCCAACGGATACCGGCAATTCAATCAAGCCAAGCGCGAAGTGCTCAGGATGCTCTGCACAGATCAATGAGCCCAAGACAAAAGGCTCAGAGCCAAAGGAGGCCAAAGGACACCCGGGGGGATAGTCACCAGGTCAATAACGATTAATGAAATACCCCGCAGCCTGCCGCGGGGTATTCAACCCTTGTAGAGAATAAAACAGAACAAAAGAATGCATAAGCTTCGGCCGATGGCCGAACCTATGATTTTAACGTTAGCAAGGACCCGTGGAGTGTAAGCTGTGAAAAACGCCAGTTGTAATATCTGGACAAAGCGTACTGTACAATTAATCGTTGTTTTCGCGTGCCAGCCCCTTCGCTCCGCTCAGGGTGACAATCTCTGATAGTTTCTAAGAGAGACTTGTAAATGACGAATCGTGAGTATCAATTGAAGATCGGATCGGAGGCGATGGAAGGATTATTGGGCGAGTTTCGGGCGGGTAATATTGGGCAGCCGGGTGTCGAGAAGATCAGGCTGGGGCGACATTTGGGGGAATTATCCCGACGTTGGGACGAGAGATTTCCGGGGCTGCCGGAAGAGCCGTTTGCGTATCTTTCTTTCAAGGGCATCTCCCGGAAGGGGCGGCGGGATCAGTATTTGAAGCGGATAATTGTAAAGTTGCTCGCAGGCTGTGAGGGCGGGACGATTGTGAATCCGGCTTGCGTGTGGGGCAGGCATTCGCGGGACTTGGCCCGGCGGTTGCCCCCCCACAGGGTTCTCGGCACGGATATACAAGGCGCGTGGGATTGGCTGTACGGACATATCCCGTGGACAAGGACACCTGCGAACTACCGATTCAGGCGGGACGACATTTTCAATCCGAAAGTGCAGGGCGAGCCCTCGGCCGTGGTCTTCTTCGGGGCGTGCGCCTCGCTGTCGGATGCAGCGATGGACTACGCAATTGGATCGCATTGCCCGTTGCTGGTCTGCAGGGCGTGCTGCCACACGATGATCGGCGGCAATATCGATATCGTCAAGCGGCCGGACTTCATGAACCGGGTGTTTAGATTCATGAACTTCATATTGGCTAAAAGATTGGCCAAACTTCGAGAGAAGGCCGACGGCCACTATTTCTCGCCCAAGTACTCAGCCGAGCACTACCCGAGAAGTGAGACGGCCAAGAGGCTAACCAACTCGAAAGAAGTGAGAGAAGTGGCCCGCAACACGGTCAACAGCGATATCTGCAGGAGCATCATCGACCTGGACCGCTATCTCCATTTAGCTGAAGCCGGATACGATGTCTGGTACAGGGCAGAGATGTTCGTCGCGGAACTTGCCACGAAGCCCTAAGAGTCCCTGTTGGGGGCACAAAGACACCAAAATACAGCAGAAGAGTAAGATCTCAAGGACAACGAAATCCAATAATTTTGAAAATCTTAATCATTCGTTTAGTATCTCTGATGAACTGATTAACGGGTATCTCGTTCAGAAAAACGAATCATTCGAAATCCCATCCCTCGAGCATCAGGCCTATCAGCCGGTCGATCCCAACACCTTAACACCGTTCCAACCAGCTTGGAAGCAGTATATTGGTACATACAAATATATCAAGAGTGGTTGGAAGTTAAGCACCCCTGCCAAGATCG
>Ga0272442_10012067_pt1 | contig 10479 bp, 10 predicted proteins | sample SSMForm2O_FD_200262 | JGI IMG/M metagenome (GOLD analysis project Ga0272442, IMG submission 200262) | Marine sediment archaeal communities from Little Sippewissett salt marsh, Falmouth, MA, United States - SSM-Form-2O | ecosystem: Environmental > Aquatic > Marine > Wetlands > Sediment ... | reverse complement strand
GCATTCCAGTAAAACGGCTTGTTTGTCAGGGCAATTCCCTGAGGATTTACATCAATTATCTCAACAATGTCCCTCAGTTTACGAGTCTCCTCCCCCTTCACATTTGCATGAATCATCACGCAAACGCAATCAAGAACATTCAGCAATGTTGGAGAAAGATTGATTGGAGGGCTTTCAAGCCTCTTTATGACAGTGTCAACGCTCTCTGCATGAATTGTTCCAACAGAGGAATGCCCAGAGGCCATTCCCTGAAATAGCACATAAGCCTCTTTTCCCCTTACTTCTCCGACAATAACATAATCTGGATTCTGCCTGAAAGAGCTTCTCAGCAAGGCAAACAAGTCAACCTCTCCTGCTCCTCCGATTCCTGTCGCAGTCCTCACTACGCTTGGAAGCCAGTTTTCCCTTGGAAGATTTAATTCCCTTGTATCTTCAATGCTTACAACCCTTGATTCAGGGGAAATGAAAAACGCAATGGCATTAAGCAAGGTTGTCTTACCAGACGCAGTTCCTCCTGCAACAAGTATGTTCATGTGGTGCTGAATCAGCATCCACAAATAAGCCATCATTTCAGGGCTTAGTGTCTTGAAGTTCAGCAGCTGCGGAGGAGTCCACGGAGTCTTTGTGAATTTTCTGATTGTGAATGTAGGCCCCCTGCTTGTTATGTCTTTTGTATATGTGGCATTGACTCTGCTTCCATCAGGAAGGCTTGAGTCCAAAATCGGCTGGGAGTATGAAATGTACTTTCCGCTTCTTTGAGCAAGCTTTTCAACAAAGCTCTCCAGCCTTGCCATGTCCTTGAAAATAACATTTGTCTTCATGTTCCTGTAGATTCTATGCACTATGTAAATCGGGCTGTTGCCCCCATTGCACTCAATATCCTCTACAAAATAATCCCTGAGCAGAGGATCGATATCATTGAATCCCATGAAATCCCTTGCAAGGTAATAAAAAATCTTTTGATAGCTTTCATAAGTCAGTTTCATTCCAAGTTCTGTTGCCAATACTCTAAACATCTTGTCTATGTATTCCAGAAGAGTGTCCTGTCTTTTGTCAACAACCTCCTCAAAGTTTATTATCTCGCTCATTGCAGAGATAATCTCATCCTTGTATTGGGCTTCTTGCTCATTGAGTATTGGCTCCTCTACTTCATAGGCAAGCTCAAAATTCTTGCTGTCCCAGTAAATGTGCGCAAATGCAAAAGGAGCAATCAGGCTGTATCTTAAATCCACCTGCGTCTTGTCTTTTATTCTTTTTATTGGAGGAATCTTTGGGTTGAAGTCTATTGCAACCTTTGGAAAGCTCTCTATATTGTTTGCCATTTTATTGTTTATGTTTTAATTTAATGTTTAACTTACCTCCACATCAACCTGCCATTTCTCGCTTCCTTCTTCGCCTTTCTGCCCCTTGTTCCACACAGATATTTTGTAGGGCGTGGCAGCCTTGCTTATTATTTTGTTCTCGTCCTTGCCATTGAATGTGATGTTGTAATCATCGTAGTATCTGTTAATCATGACAATGTTCAAATCACCCATTTTTTCTGTTTTTGTAACCAAATTCCCGTCCTGAATTTCTTTTCCAGGCTCGCTGTAGACATACCTGCTTTCAATCTCAAAATTAATCTCATCATCAACTGCATTGATTGTCATCTCGCCCTTTTTTATTGAAGTCTCTAAAATCCTCTTGTTTCCGCTTCCGCCCTGAACAATCTCAGAGATTGTTGAATCCAAGTCCTTCATGAGGATTATTGACTGCTCAATTATTGCCTTGTCCTGAATCTCCTCTATTTTTGGCTTTGCAAATGCAAGCACAGCTGCAATCAGGATGAAAGCAATAAGTGTGTAGATTACTGTCTCAATCCAGACTTGCCCTTTTTTATTGCTTTTGCCTCTTTTGTTTAATAATTTTGGCACATTCATGCTGTATTAAATTTCACCTCTATGTTATTCTAAGATATATATAATTTATAATACTTTTCTTTGCTACTCAAGAAGTATGCACGAGTCAATGCTTGTAAGAGAATCAGAAGTCTCGCATTGCTTGTCTCCCACAACAGGATAAATAGTTACTGCGTCAGGAGCTGTGTCAAAATCACTTGTTATGTATGTAAGTCCCTCGTTTTTCCCAGGCTTTACAACACCAGATTCTTTGCTTGGAAAATACATTAGGTCATTGTTTTCCTCATTGCTTAATGTGTAGCTTTTTGTTGTGCCAGCAGCAGTTATTGAAACAACAATCTTGTTTAATTCAACATCTCCGACATTTACTGAGAAAAGCATTTCATTTACCCCGTCTGTTGAGTTCCAGCAAGTGTATCTGTTGTTTATGCTGATTTTGTCAAAAACCTCAAAGCACGAGCCAGCTTCCTCAAGCTCCTCTTCAACAAGATTGCTGACAACATTCCAGACAACCACTCCAAGAACCATGACTAATGCAATCATGATTACAGCAGCGACAATTCCTGAAATTCCCCTCTTGTCTTTTTTAAATATTATTTGTTTCATTTGCTTTTTTAACCCAATCACACCACCCTGTATCCAAATCTTTCATCGCATGTGAATGTTTTCTTTTTTCCGTCTTCTGTATCTCCTATTAAAACAGGAATGAGATAAACCTCCTCAGCACTTCCAAGGTCAATTACTCCTTCTGAACTTGTGAATGACATTCCAATATCCAATCCATACTTTCTCCATCCCTCTGATTTTTTTATCAGCTCTGTTGTGTGCCTTCCGACATCAGAAACCTTCATTTTTATCTGATAGATTGGTGTGTTGCCTGTGTTTGTTATTGTTAAAATTCCAGCAGTGTAGTCTGCATCCAGGCTGACTTTGTCGCATGACAGCTCAATATTCTCTCCCTCAAACTTGGTTATTGTCTCCTGTGCAAGTGCTCGCATCCATATAAAGATAATCAGCGCAAGAACAACCACCATTCCAATTAAAAGAACTGTTGCGATTACAGGGGAAACACCTTTTTTGCCTTTTTTTATCATTTATCTTATTTTATACCAAGTATTTTATGTTTTTAAATTTTAATAAGCTTAAGGGCAGTTTGAATTTTCCCTTACTTTTGCCTTTCCGCAGTTGACAAGCCTGATTTTGTTCTCAATTGTCTCGTAGATTATTGGAGTAACTTCAATGAATGCGATTTTTTCAGAAAGAACATAAATGGCCTCTTCTGCCTCTTTTCCAGGGGCAAGCACATTGCTCCACCTGACAACCCCTCCTGCTGCGCCGCCTCCTGCAGCAATGTTCTCTGAAATGTCAGCTCCTGCTATTTTGGCATCTGCATCTTTTGCAGATTTTATGAAATATCCATCAACATCAAATCTTCCGTTGTTTGTTAGGTTTAGGCTGAGAATATAGTCGCTTCCATTGTAATTGCATGCAAGGCTTTGTATGTACACAGAGACTCCGTCAGGGCATTCAACAGCCTCTCTTGGAACATACGACCTCATCCATTGGTAGACAATGGCTCCCATGACAATAGCTATTGTTATCAAAAGCACATAACCAACCATGAGGCTTATTCCTTTCTTGTCTTTTTGCATTTTTCTTGATTTCATTTTAAAATTTTATGATGTAACAACAACCTGCTCTTCTCCAACTTGCTGGGAGATTATGAAGTAGAAGTTCTCTCCTGGCTTTAATTCAAATGGATACTCATCCTCGCCAATCTTTACAGTCACTTTTCCACCCTCAGGTGTGATTGTCTGCTTGATAATTTGCTTTTTTGGAATCTCCTGAGTTATTGGCTGAGTGCTTCCTGCAATGAGCTGAATGTCTCCCTGGCTGGCGTTTCCGTATGTTATTAATGTTACTTTCTTGGAGCTTCCGAAAATAAAGAATATTTCCTTGCCCTCTCCTGCGTATTCATTGTATTTTTCAGTGAAGTGGTCAATGATGTGCTCTTCTCCTTCATTTGTTTCAATGTATTCTCCCTGCAGTGTTCCATAGTCAAGAACCTTTCCAGATTCAATTCCAAGCTCATCCCTTACATCGTAAAGCTTGATTGAGCTTCTTTGCTTGGCATAGTTTGATACAGCAGCAAACCCGCTGATTACAACAATGATTATAATTGCAGCCAGCAAATAAAATTGAGCTTTTTTATCCTCTTTTCTTATCATAAAATACACAGCAAAAACTAATTTATTAACTTATTGTAAGTGTAGACCAAGCAGCTTGCTTAAAAAATCTTAGAAAGCTACCTTTACTCTTCCTCAGCTCTGTACCCCACTAAGCATCTAAATAAATGTTTAGGGCTGCTCCGATCAAGGCCTGACCCAGTTCGCATCTACAAGATCAAAGCGGACAAAGCGTCAACGTTGGAATAAAGACTTCCTAACACTTTTATCACGCACTGCTCGTAGTCTGCATAAAGCCCGCTTGCAAATGGCGGAGGGCTAAACCGCCGACCTAGTCTACAGAAATACAAAAAATTGTTAGTTTATAAGGCTTTCTAAACTCTAGAAGTCTCAGGTTTTTGAGCTAAATATTTGTAAAAATGAAGTTCATATTCCCTGAATTCTTGCTTTAATTGTTCTAGAGGAACTTTTGTAAATGGATTTACCCTTCCTCCAAACTTAAATTTTTTATAAGCAGAAGCCAGACTTTTTTCTAAATTATCTGGATCTATTGGAGTAAGATCTCTTTCTGCATCACAATCAAAAGCAGTAAATGATTCAAAGTCTTCATCAAACACATAAGGGTGAACTCCTCCTGCTAATACTCCAGGACCATATACTAATTTTCCAAGTAATTCATGATTAGACCTGTGAAGCACTTCAAGAGTAATAGGCCTAGTGACCATACAAACATCGCCTGTTTCCATTTTTATCATTTTATCTCTTTGGCAGCAATAGCAGAATTATTCCAAGGATTATGATTAATCCAGCAAGGATTATTATAAATCCTCCTGACATTAGAAAGTCCATGAATCCATAGCCTCTTTTTGTGTCTCTGCTTCCAACAACATCTCCTGTTAATGGAGCGATTCTGGCTCCTGAACCTGAATTTGAATCACTTGGCTCATTTGTCAAGACAATGACTTTGTCTGAGCTGCTGCTTCCAGAGCTTCCAGAGCCTCCTCCGCCATTGTCATCGTCGTCATCGTCATCGTCGTCATCGTCATCATCGCACTCTCCGCAATCTCCAGGACAGGTTGAGCAGGTTTCTCCATTGTTGCATATTCCGTCTCCGCAGTATTCATCAGGCTCAAAGTCCTGGCTTGGAGGATTGTCTATTGTCAAATCCAGTTCAACAAACCCTCCCTTTACATAGTTTCCAACCTCATTGGCCTCGCTTCCTCCTATGAAGAAATGAATGTCTCCTGTGTTGCCGTTTGGGTCAACATCCACCTCATAGATGTTTGAATTGCCTACTGTTCCAACCTTAATAGGCCCATAGCTTCCTATTGTGAAATTAATATCATATCCTTTGAGGTTCATGCTTGGATTGCCAGTGTAAGTTACATCCCCTGCAAACACAGTGGGAACCATTGGCACAGCATTCACAATGCAAATGAGAATTATAATGAGGATTGCAAATATTCCAATTAAAAGAGGTGTTTTTTTCATATTAATTCATGAGTGGTACTATTTAAAAGCATTATTGTGGTAATTTACATACTTGATTTTTAGTGATTTTTATGTGATTCTTCATGTGATCTTTGAGTTGTTTTTTCTGGTTTTATAACTAGCTAATAAAAAAATAAAAAGCAAAAATAAAAAATAAAAAATAAAAAATTAAGTAAATGCATATGACTCGTTTGACGGAGTGTATATCATTTCCTCTCCAATAAAAAGGTTCTTTGTGCTTAGCCAATAGCCTTCTCCAGGATTTACAGTGTCTCCTCCGTTGACTACTGAGCCGTCCTTGTCAAGAACATTGTTCCAGAACCCGTCAATGCTCTTCAAAGCATTGTTTAATGTCACTGTGTTAAGCAAACCGTAATGCCCTATCAGATTCCAGCCAGCAATTATTATTGTCTCTGGCGGACTGTCTGCGGCAATAAGCTTGTCTCCGTATCCAGTCAAGGTGTCTGCGTTTGTTAGGTTTATCCAGTATGCTTTTCCAGGCTCAATTGAAGTCAAGTCAGAGCTTCCTGATTTGTCCTTTCTGCTCTTATACCATCTGTTTGATGATATTGAAGAGTCATACTTGTAGCACCAGATTACATACTCGCTTCCTCCAGCAAGTGAATTTTCAAGCTGGTCAAACACAACTGCGTCAATGCTTGAGTCTTCTGGGACAACAGGAATTGAGAACAGGTTCCATCCAGGAGTGAGATTTATCTTCCAGCTCCAGACAGTTGTGTCAAAAGTGTAGTACTCGTAGTCTGTTCCATTGTCAACTCTCACAACCATTGGATTTATTCCACTGTAGCTGTTTGGAACAGCGTTCCACGCAACCATGCAGTCGCTTCCATTTCCAGTGATTGTCATTCCTGCAGGCTCTGTGATTCTTTTTGCGCAATTGACATCTCCTGCAGTTGCCAGTCCAGTAGCAAATGAGTTAGCAGCAACACCGGCATTAGGAGTGAAATTAGCATTTAGGTTGGCTAAAGCCATGACTTCCTGAGCAGTCAAAAGAATCGGATCCACAACTGTGATTTCAACCGAATCCATGCAGCTCTCTGTTCCGTCGTAGACAGTGACTGTCACATTGTACACATCTGCAGACGCAAAAGTGTGGTTTGCAGGATTCCCTATGTAATCGCTGCTTCCGTCGTCAAAGTCCCATGTATACTCAAGGGAATCAACAACATCTGATGCGTTTTCCCAAAGAGTTGTTGGCTCTCCAACTGCAAAATCAGTATATGAAACTATTCCATTGCAGACAGGAGCAACATTTGAGACATTGACTGTTGAGCTTGTCTCATCAGAATTTCCAGCGTAGTCCTTCACCCTCAACCTTACAGTCTTCACAGCTGGCCCGTCTGGGCAAGTGTATGCGTGAGTGACGCCAGTGCCGTCGTCATAGCTTCCGTCATTGTCATCATCCCATTCATAGCTTGCAATTCCAGTCTCATTGTCAAATGAGTTTGATGCATCTAGGTTGATCACATCTCCTTCATTGCAAAGGTACGGCTCTCCGGCAGCCAGGCTTGCGACTGGGTCAGTATTGTCAATTGTGAAGTTTCCAGTGATTGTCTCATTGTCAAGGTTGTAAAGCCTCAGGCAATAGACACCTGCCTTGCTTGACGTGTCCCAGGAGTATGTTTTTGTGCCCTCATTAAAAGGCCCCATCAAAGTAACCCATGGGTTGCTGCTTGCGCAGCCTCCTGACCTCTCCTGAAGATACAATCCAGGATGCCCGATGGTGTTTGTCCAGTTGATAACATAGCTGCTTCCAGAAATGTTATCTCCTGTAACTGGAGTCACAAAAGCAACACCGCTGATTGCAGCATTGGCTATGCCTAAAACACCTAATACTATTAACACTACTATCAAACTTAGTGTTAGTTGTTTCATTGTTTAAACCCCCTTTCAACTCTCTTGCTTCTTTTAAGCATAAACATATTGTTAATAATAGTGGAAAAATTATATAAGTGGTTCGTGAAACAACCTGAAACACATGCTTTGTTTGAAAACCCCATGGTAATTCATGAGTAGTACCATTTATAAGAATTATTGTCGTTACAAGTATATTTGTTTTTATTACTATCAATTAATGAATTTTAAGATTATTTTAATCGTCTGAAGGCATATCCTTCCATAAGGCAAGCCTGCCTTTTTCATCCCTTAGAAACAAGGTGTCTGAAGCATTGCCATCATTGATATCAATCTCAAACAAGTGCTCTTCATATGCCTTAAGAACAATGTCCTCAAACACAAGTCTTTCCCTTCCTTGGGGTTTGACACTCCACTTGTCTATGCTGCAGTTTCTTTCACAGGAATTTTTCAATGCAAATCCAATGTAATCCAAGTCACGAATCTCAAAGCACTTCTGCACACTGCATTCATCAGTGCTTGCCTCGCAAAGATTTTCATTTAATGCAATGCATTCAATCCACATCTCATTGAATTCAGAAAAATACTTATCTTCTCCAGAAGGAAAATACAGATTTGCAAATCCATTTTCAATCATTTTCATATTAATATTTATATTTTCCCTGCCATCAGCATTAGAAACAAAAACATAGGCCAGCAGCCTGTCATACTTATCATATCTGTCCTTTCCAAATTCAAGCCCCACACTTTTGTTAAGCACAAGCCCCTCTAAAAATTTCTGCGCCTCTTCATAATACATTTCATTTTTCTCTGGAGAATTGATTCCAAGCAGCCTTATTGACAAGTCCCCTGACTTGATTGTGTCTCCGTCAATGACTCTGTCAATTAGCAATGTCCTTGGCTCTTCAAAATTCTCTACAAGGTATTTGTCAATGAATTGGTAATTCACAATGAAAAACAAAATCATTAGAATAATCAGGCTTAGAATGTATTTTTTTCTTCTTTCCATTTTAAGGGGTTGTTGTCTTAGAGAGAGCTGAATGCGAGGGACAGGATTCGAACCTGCGCAAGCACTAAGCTACAGCCTCTTAAGGGCTGCTCGTTTGACCGCTCCGACACCCTCGCTTAAAAAAGAAATAGTATTCTGACTTATAAAGATTCCTAATTCCTGCCTTGGCTGCCCATTGTTTTTTGAAGTAAGGTTTATAATATATATTTATTTCTGTATTACATGGGTATGAAAGATTTGGTGGTGAAGATTCTGCACAAGGCTCTTCCTGAAATGGGAATAAAGCTCAAGAAAGACCAGATTGAGCTGATGGTTGAAATTCCTCCAAGATTGGACATGGGAGATTTTGCTTTTCCGTGCTTTTCATTTGCAGAGCAGCTGAAAATGGCTCCTCACGAGATTGCTCTTGAGTTGAGGGAGAAGATTGGAAACATTCCTGAACTGGACTTTGAAAGTGTTGATGTTGTCAATGGATATGTGAATTTTCTTTTTGAAAGAAAAAGCATGGCAAGGCAGGTTGTTTGGGATGCTATTGAGAAAAAGGCAAAGTATGGCTCAGGAAAGATTGGAAGGGGCAAGAAAATGGTTGTTGAATTCTCTTCTCCAAATGTCGCAAAGCCATTTGGCATAGGCCACTTAAGATCAACAATAATCGGCAATTCACTTGCAAATATTGCAGAGTTTTTAGGATACAATGTAAAGAGAATAAATTATCTGGGAGACTGGGGAAGCCAGTTTGGAAAGCTCATAGCAGCTTTTGAGGAAATAGGCAATGACGACAAGCTGATGAAAGACCCAATAAATTACATGCTTAACCTTTATGTCAAGGCAAACAAGTATAAGAAATACGAGGACCTCGGTCACAAGAAATTTCAGGAGTTAGAGGCAGGAAAAAGACAGGCCCTGATGCTATGGAAGGTTTTTAGAAATCTAAGCATAAAGGAATTTGAAAAAATCTATGAGACATTCAAGATAGACTTTGATGAATACTCAGGAGAGTCAATGTCTGTGAAAAACAGCAAGAGAGTAATAGGCGAGTTGAAAAAGAAAAATCTCTTGAAAAAAAGCAAGGGTGCAATGGTTGTTAATCTTGAAGAGTTTGGCCTTGGAGTTGTTCTCATACAAAAGACAGACGGCACAACTCTTTATGCAACCCGTGATATTGCCGAAGCAATAAGAAGAAAGGAAAAATACAATTTTAATTCAATGATTTACGAAGTCGGTCAGGAGCAGACACTTTACTTTCAGCAGATTTTCAAGGTTTTGGAATTAATGGGCTATGAATGGGCAAAAGACTGCATCCATGTCTCTCATGGGTTGTACTTGGACAAGGATGGAAAAAAGTTTGCCACGAGAAAGGGCAAGACAATTTTCATGGAGGACATTCTTGAAAAAACCAAGAAGCTCACTGCAAAGGAAATCAAAAAAAGATGGCCAAAGCTGAAAAAGCAGGAGTTAGAGGCAAGAGCAATGATTGTTGCAATTGCTGCAATATTTTACGGAGACTTGAAAAACAACAGAAAAAAGGACATGGTTTTTGACTTAAGGAAATTCACATCCTTTGATGGAAACACAGGCCCGTACATACTCTACACTTATGCAAGGGCAAGCTCAATACTCAACAAAGCAGACACTAAAAAGATAAATTCCAAATTTAAGATAGCTGATTTGGATGAAAAAGAGCTTGAGCTTGTGAAAATGCTTTCATTGTTCTCAGGCAAGGTTGAGGAATCATTCAACAAGCTGAACCCGTCAGTGATGGCTGCCTACTGCTATGACTCCTGCCAGAAGTTTAATGAATTCTATCAGACCTGTCCTGTGATTAAGTCAGAGAATGCAGGCTTTAGACTTGCATTAGTCGAAGCATTCAGGCAAACTTTAAGAAATGCACTACATCTTCTCGGCATTGATGTTCTTGAGGAAATGTAGCAAAACTTTATATACATAAAAAATTTTATTTAATTAAATAAAAAGGAGGGTGTAAGCAATGGTTAAGTCTAAAAAGATGAATGAGGAAGCT
>Ga0272442_10012066_pt1 | contig 10479 bp, 8 predicted proteins | sample SSMForm2O_FD_200262 | JGI IMG/M metagenome (GOLD analysis project Ga0272442, IMG submission 200262) | Marine sediment archaeal communities from Little Sippewissett salt marsh, Falmouth, MA, United States - SSM-Form-2O | ecosystem: Environmental > Aquatic > Marine > Wetlands > Sediment ... | reverse complement strand
TCGGCCGTAGTGCGCATCCCATTCCCCTCTTCCTCTTCATCTTCGTGTTCCTCTTCGTTTTCATCGTCCTCGCCAGCGTTCCCTGCTGTGGGGTTCGGTGCACAGCTTTCGTAGCGCGGTGAATACCGGGCAACGTTGGGAGGTAGATGGAGATGAAGATGAAGAGAAGGAGGGGGAACGGGACGTGGTGGGCGCCGGTGCTTGTGGGGCTGTGATGGTGGAATCGGCTTTGGGCATGCGGTTAGACTGGCTTGCGCCGTCATGTAGGATGCCGTTGACGTAGACAGGAGTGAAAGGATGGGGAATTCCAGGGCCGAACAGAGGCTGGCGTTGCACGGCAGCCAGAAGGCCGTCACCAAGCTCGAAGGCAAAGGGCGCCCGAAGATAGGCGTAGAGGAGTTCATGTCGCTGGCGGAGCGCTTCGGATTCTCGCCCAACACGCTCGACAAGCTCCGCGCCACGGTCGAGGCCGAGGACTGGGGCGAAGGGCCCTTCTTGGGCAACTACTATTCCGGACTCAAGGAGACGAAAGTCCAGGCCTTCGAGAAGGCCGCACGCAAGGTCTTCGGCGCTAAGTACGCCATTGGCGTCAACTCCGGCACCGGCGCGCTGCACAGCGCCCTCGTCGCCGCGGGCGTCGGCCCAGGCACAGAGGTCATCACCTCAGCCATCGGCTTCTACGCCACCGCCGCCGCCATCGTCACGGCCAAGGGCGTGCCGGTGTTCTGCGACGTCGACGAGTCGCTCGGTATGGACCCGGCCAAGATCGAGCCCCTCATCACCAAGCGCACCGTCGCCATCGCCCCGGCCTACGTCATGGGCAGCGTGTGCGACATTGCCGCCATCATGAAGGTCGCCCGCAAGCACAAACTCAAGGTCGTCGAAGACTGCGCCCAGTCGTGCGGCGCCACGTTCCACGGCCGACGCATCGGCACCTTCGGCGACCTCGGCTGCTTCAGCATCTCGTGCTACAAAATCGTCGGCGGCGGCGAGGGCGGCCTCATCCTCGCCAAAACCAAGCGCCTGTGGGAGCGCGCCAACCAACTGGCCGAATGCGGCGGCCTGTGGCGGCCCGACCGCTTCGCCCCGCCGCGCTATGACGGCGAGCTGTTCTGCGGCACCAACTACCGCATGTCGGAGCTCGAGGCCGCGGTCGACGTGGTCCAACTGAAGCGCTTGCCGGGCGCGGCCAGGCGCTCGAACGCGGTCAAGCGCCGCATTCTCAAGCAACTCAAGACCTTCAAAGAAATTACGCCGCAGACGCTCAACGATGCCGAGGGTGAACTGGGCTATCTGCTGCGCTTCTTCCCCGAGACTATCGAGCTCGGCGAGAAGATCGTCAAGGCGTTACAGGCCGAAGGCGTCGGCTGCGGCACGCGCGGCAGGCACGGCTCGCACAACTGGCACGTCTACCACGACATGTTTCCCATCTTCTTGCCCTCCGGCGAACTCGGACCCGACTGCCCCTACACCTGCCCCCACTACCTGGCCAAAGGCGGACGCGCCCGCTACGCCCGCGGCGACTGCCCCGTGGCCGACGACCTGTTCGACCGCGTCATCGACGTCGGCCTCAACCAGTGGTACACCGCGCGCGATTGCCGCAACATCGCCCGCGCGATCAACAAGGTGCTGTCGGCTTACTGCACTCAAGACCCGAAGGCGAAGCCGTGGCTGTAGTTTAGCAGCATCTTTCCCAACACGGGCGGCCCACGCCACGGCAGCATGAGGGCTCGCCGAACCGTGGCACAGGGCCGAGATCATGCCGGATGCGTTCGTAACCATAGCGCGGTTTCGCAACGTCACAACCGCGAAATCCTACGAGGGTTTGCTCCGGGAAAACGGCATTCAGGCCTTCATTCCCGAGGAATATACGGCCGCGACGCGATATCCCCCGTTCTGGTTTCTGTTCGTGACGGCCCAGATCCGCCTCCAGGTGCCCTTCGCCGAACGCGAGCGGGCCCTCGATGTTTTGCGTGACGCAGCCGAACGCGCCGAGGACACCGTACGGCTTGTCGAGGAGACCGGCCAGGAGCCGCCGGAAGACCAGACCCTCCTCCCTTCCGGGCAAGCCGAGCCCGAGCTGCACGACTATCCCGAGGACGCCGGCGACATGGGCGGGCTGCGCCTCCTGGTCAAGTGGATGGCCATTGCGGCAATGGTGCTGCTGGCCTACCATCTGATCCTCCTTGTGTTCGGCTAGGGGCGGACGATGGGGGCCGGCGGGAGGACTTCTCGACCTAGAAGCGGCGCTTGAGGTCGTGGTGTCACTCTATGCTGTGGACGAGGTGGACCTTATGGACCAAATGGACACCAGCAAGACTCACGCAAAAGGTGATGTCCACACTGTCCATGGCTTACGGTGCTATCGAATGCCGGACTGCCGTTTCTAGGCTCAATCGTCCTGCCGGTGGCGGCGACGTCATCTTGACCGCGTAGTAGACGCCATCGGCTGCCCTTCGTGAGTCAGCCCCTCGTCTGCGTGATGTTTCCACGCGTGGCTTCCTGTCCGTAGTCCTCCCAGCACTCCATTGCCCTCAGCCTCTGAGACGCGCGCCTTCGCTCCTCACGTGACGCCGGGCGATATGCCGCTCTGCCCATAGATAGCGGGAGGTGAACCTCTCGACGCCAAGTGACTTCCCCACAACGTGTTAAGCCCGGACAGTGCAACAGGCTGGGCTATATAAGTGAGGGCATTCGGTGGCAACGGGCGGCGCCGGCGCACTCCCCGGAACCGTCCAAAGATACTGACCGGAGAGGTTACAGGAGCTTTGAAAGAACTCAAGATCAGGTACATAGCGCTCGACAAGCTGAAACCTTGGGACGGCAATCCGCGCAAGAACGAGCAGGCCGTGAAGGCCGTGGCGAAGAGCATCGAGCGCTTCGGTTTCAATGTCCCGATTCTTTGCGACGAGAAGCACGCCATCGTCGCCGGCCACACGCGGCTCGAAGCGGCCAAGCGCCTCAAGTTGAAGGCTGTGCCGATCATCGCCCTTCCGCTCCGCGGCCATGAGCGCAGGCTCTTCGCCATAGCAGATAACCGGACAAGCGAGCTGGCGGATTGGGACACGCCGAAGTTGAGAGAGATCCTGGACGAACTTCACTCCGAGGATCTCGATCTGAGTTCGCTGGGATTCTCGGCACGGGAGCTTCGCCGATTGTTGAAGGTGGAACGGGACCGCGAGGACGCCCTGCCGGAGCCCCCCAAGCGCGCAAGGACTTCGCCGGGCACGCTCTGGAAGCTTGGCCGGCACCGGCTGCTCTGTGGCGATTCAAGGTACAAGACGACGTTTGCGCGATTGCTCGGCAAGACGAAGGTCGATCACGTCTTCGCCGGCCCACCCTACTTCAACCAACGCGCCTACGCCCATTGGGACGACTACGCGAAGTACCTCCGGGACATGGACCGCGTCATCGCCAATTGCTACGTGGCCTTGAAAGACGGGGGCGTCGTCGTCTGGAACGTGGGCAACGGTTCGAGCACCCATCACGCCCACGTCGTCCACCACGCCGGGTTGTTGGAGGAAAATGGTTTCCGGTTCCTCGACATGATCGTCTGGTCGAAATCTGCGCCGAATTATGGCGTTCCCCGCCATATAGGCATCAAGAACCACCGGCACTACTGCCCGTCGCATCAATGGGAAGCGCTTCATGTGTATCAGAAGCCCGGCCCCATGCCGGAGATGAACACCGACGCGGTGGAATACATGTGGCAGCATCACACAGACGTTTGGGAGATCCCGGCCGTCGCGCATCAGGTTCGCGACCATGGCCATCCCGCCGTGTGCCCAGTGGAGATCCCGTTCAGAACTATCCAAGCGTACACCGAGGAGACTGCGAAGGTTTTGGAGCCGTTCGGCGGCTCCGGCACGACACTCATCGCTGCGCAGCAGGCTGGACGGCGGGCCTTTCTCGTGGAAAAAAGCCGTCGCTACTGTGACCAGATCGTGAAGCGATGGGAGGAGTTCACAGGCAAACCTGGAAGGCGAGAGAAAGCCTAATGCTCTGCGTAGAACCCGGAGGAGACGTAGGAATGAAGTCAAGGGATTCGGAGAGGAAGGGAAACTTGGAGTCAGTATCCTTGCCTACGGAGTATGTGCCGAAAGCAGTGGAACACTTCGAAGCAGAGAGAATCATCCTGAGCAAGGGAAGCCTCGATACGGCCGAGCGTGAGGCTTTTGTCCGCAGAATCTGTGAGGTATACCCACGGGCGAAAGTCGAGGAACAACCGGATACGCCGGCCAGTCATGTCGTGATCGAGGCACCCAATCCCTTTATCCGAAACAAGAGGGGCAAGAAGACACTCGTCTTGGGAGAACTACAAGAGGCCGTACGTTGCACCGAGAATGTAGAGTGTATCCGCCCGGCATATTGGCACTTCTCCATCTACAGCAACTGTCCATATGGATGCCAGTACTGCTACCTTGGCGGGACGCGAGGCGTATGGTTCTCGCCGGGGGTCAGGGTCTATTTGAATCTGCGAGACATCACTGCCCGAATTGACAAGGTGGCTGGCGACGCGGGAAAGCCGACTGCCTTCTTCCTTGGCCGACTGCAAGATGGGCTGGCCTTGGATCCCTTGACGGGATATTCAACCGCGCTCGTTCCCTTCTTCGCGCGCCACCGATTCGCGCGGCAGATTCTCTTGACCAAGTCGGACGCGGTCGACAATCTGCTTGAACTCGACCACCAAGGAAACACGATTATGTGCTGGACTCTCAACATCCCTGAAGTCGCCGAGTCCTACGAATCCAAAGTGCCCACCGTCGAGGCACGGATAGTCGCCATGGAGCGATGCGCTGAAAGAGGTTACCCAGTGCGTGCCCTCATTAGGCCGGTCATCACTCACGAGAAATGGCGGAATTCGTATATCGACTTCGTCGAGCACTTAGTGTCGCGTGTGCCCTTGCAGCGCCTGGGCTTTGGTGGAATGTACAGCAACGGCCGTGTGGCATACCTGACAAGGAGGGAGTTGGGTGGTCAATATAACGTGTTCTTCGGAGCAGGCGCTGGGCGCGAGCGCTGCTCGTCGGCAAGGTGGTACAGGTGTGCAGAATGTCGGAAACATTACGGAGACTTGGTGGACGCCGCTCTTGTAGTACGGCCTGAGTTGGAGGTGGGGCCATGCCATATTCTCTAACGGGATCGGGCCAGGTTCCCGGGGACGCCAGGTTCGGCAGGGCATCCAAACTGGCGCAAGAGAAACAGGACAAAAGTGCTGGACAAATATTCAGCCCCTCTCTATAATGGCTTCAAGAGGAGTAACCTCTCCGAAGGGTCGGCGATGAGTCTTGCACGGCAGTTGGTGTTGTTCGAAAATGGGGCGGGGATGCCGTTGCCCTCGGGGTACGGCCCGCGCCGCCCCGGGCGCTTCGAAGTGGCGCGGATCGTGCTTGCGAAAGGGAGCTTGGACACGCCGGAGCGGGAGCGGTTTGTGCGGGGGATTTGTGAGGTGTATACGGGCGTGCCGGTGGTGGAGCGCCTGGCTGTGGCGCACAATCGGATCGAAGTCCCCGGTTCGGAATCCGTGGAGCGCATCAAGCGGGGAAAGCGTACACTGGTTGTTGGAGAGCTCAGCCCCAAAAACGCAGTATGGCGGTACGGGCCGCGGAGCACTGTATACGATCACGAGTGGTGTTTCTCGGTGTATGGGTTCTGCCCCTACAACTGCGCCTACTGTTACTTGGGTGCTGTGCCGGGGATATGGTACTCGCCGGCGGTGCGGATCTACGTGAATCTGCCGGAAATCGTGTCAGCCATTGACCGACAGGCTACGGCCGTCGGAAGGCCGGTAACGTTCTATCTGGGCACGCTCCAGGATGGGTTGGCGTTGGATCCGCTGACAGCGTACTCGACGGTGCTGATCCCGTTCTTTGCGGGACACCGCTATGCCCGGTGCTTCATCCAAACCAAGTCGGCGGATGTGAGACGCCTTTTAGACCTGGAGCACAACGGCCACACGGTGGTGTCGTGGACGTTGTCGCCGCGTGAGATCGCCGAACGATTTGAGACAAACGCGCCGCGTGTGGGCGCGCGCCTTGCGGCCATGGAGGCGTGTGCGGCAGCGGGATATCCCGTCTGTGCGAACTTCATTCCCGTGGTTCCGTGCGGTGACTGGGAGGCCCAGTATTTGGAGCTGGCCCGCGAAGTGCTCGATCGAGTGCCGCTACGCCGGCTCGCCCTCGGCGGGGCCTGCATGAAGCACAGGGCAATCGAGCTTCTCGAAGCACGGAAAGGGAAGGACAATGCGATTTCGTCCCATCTCGCGGGGCGCGCCTCGAGCCGCGAAGGAGAGCAGGCCTTCTACTCCCCCGGTTTGTGCGACCGGTTGTTCAGGCAGATAGCCGAGTTGGCCGAGAGGTTCGCGCCTTGTCGGGCCGTATTCGACGCCGGACACGGCGGAACACTCGCGCTGAGCTTCAGGCGCAACGACTCCTACGCCCTATTCCCCAACTGAAGAACAAAGGAACATTTGCTGCCGCAATTGGACCTCTGCGAGGCGAACGCGCAAGCGGCTACTCGGGGTGGCCCTCGAAATGGCGCATCAGATAGAGGCACTCGTCGAGCCGGTTGGGCGACTCGACAACGATGTGGAGGTCGATGGGAAAGCGCACCAGGAGGTCCTCGATGAACTGGATGGACCACTGCAGGTCGAGGTCCCGGTGCCTTCCCTTCACCTCTTTGGAAAGATGGATATAGAGCGCTGCGGGATGAGTCACTTCGAGGACACGCTCGATGGCGTCATAGAGCTCCAGGTCCTCAAAGGCGGACTCAATGAAATGCCCCACATCAAACGCGATGTTGATGGGCAGGCGCCGCGCCACGTCCAACGCGTTGGCCAGGCGGCCGGCAGGCGTGGTCGTATTCTCGATGTAGAGCGCGCGGAGCCGCGATTCGTCGAGGCCCTCGAAGGCCCGCACCGTGTCCTCCGCCGCCGACGTGCTACGCCCATCGCCGCCCAAGTGCACGGCAAAGCCAATCATACCAATAAGATCAGTCAACTCAAAGAGATAGTCGATCTCGTGGAAGGAACGCCGTCGGCACTCACGCTCCTTGGACAGGATCTGGCAGTACTTCGAGGTATGGCCGTAGCGGATGACGCTAAGGCGATCAAGTTCTTGGCCGAACTCTCGAAGGGAGTCCGCCATTCGCTCGACCTCTGCCAGCGCCTCGAACTTGGGAATCTTGTCCAGCGCGATGAAGTAAGGATCGAAGGCGACCAAACGGATGCCAACAGGAAGGTAGAAGTCGTGGAGCATCCTTCTGTGGCGCTCGATGGCTATCAGGGAATCCGTATGGTGGCACATGGCAATGTGCTTCATCCCGGTGGCCCTTCCCCAAGTCCCGAGGTGGAGTGCATGCGGAGCCGTCATTGGAGTCCTCTCCTGCTAACGGATGTCCTTGCGGTGATCCATCGGCCGTCCTCGTACATAGGGCCAACTATAGCACGCTCCATTGCGTACTGCGATGGGTAGACGCACACCGGATGACGTCTGTAGCGGAAAAGGGATGGAGGCTTGTCGCACGAAAAGCTGGATTTTTATTCAGTATTCATGCTATGGTGCTCTTAGACTCGGAGACACTTGACATGGGATGGCGCTGCGGAGGGTTGCTGGAAGCAGGGCGACACGGCGAGCGCTGTGTGGGTACGCAGGCCGAATTCACGTTCGCTCGCCCAGCCGTTTCCCTTCCAACAGACCATGTGCCGTGGCCGGTCGAGCGGTTCCGCGTCGAGCGCATCGTGCTGACGAAAGGCAGCCTCGATACACGCGCGCGCAGAGCCTTCGTCCGGCGGATCTGCAACGCCTATCCGAAAGTCCGGACTGAGGAGATGCTCGACGTTGCCCACAACCGAGTGGATCTGGCGGCGGCCGATCCACGGCAGCGCCACTTGCTGGGAAAGAGGACGCTCGTCTTTGCTGCGCCAAACGCGACGAGTGCTGTACGCGTCAACCAGCGGCCCAACGCCATCTTCCCCTACCGCCAGTCGTTCTCCGTGTACGGCTTCTGCCCCTACGATTGCGCGTACTGCTACCTGGCCGGCAGTCCTGGCGTGTGGTTCTCGCCGACGGTCAAGATCTACGTGAACCTGCCCGAGATTCTCGCCCAGGTTGATCGCGAGGCATGGCGCATTGGAACACGCAGCGTGTTCTGCCTCGGTAGGTTTGAAGACGGGCTGGCGCTGGATCCGTTGACCGCGTATTCGACCGTGCTGATTCCGTTCTTCGCGAAGCACACGTATGCCCGGCTGCTTGTTCAAACAAAATCGGCCTATGTCGAGCGTCTGCTCGATCTGCCACACGGCGGAAACACGATCTTGTCGTGGAGTCTGAATCCTCCTGAGATCAGCGAGCGCTACGAGATCAACGCGCCACCGGTCCACGAGCGGATGGCCGCGATGCAACGGTGCGCGGAGGCAGGATATACGGTATATGCCAACATCACGCCAATCATTCCACACGGAGACTGGGAGAAGGTCTACATGGTATTCATCGCCAGGTTGGTGGCCACGGTGCCGTTGAAGCAGCTCATCCTCGGGGAAGCCTGCGTCGACACGCGGGGGCGCGCTCTCCTGGAACAGACTCTGGGCGAAGACAACGCCGTCTCGTGCAATCTCGAATCCGGCGGCCCTGCTGGAAGCGATTGGAGGTTCTACACCGCCGGGCTATGCCGCCGACTGCTCAGCCGCGCCGCCGACGTCGTCCGGCGCATACGCCCGTGCACCACGCGATATGACACGCGGCACAGACGCCCGCATCTTGTGATTGAGTTTCGATAATGACCGATTCTGAATCAAGGCCGCTTTCTTGCCTGCCACTGCATTCTTGGCGTGGGCGAGGCCTGATGAGTCAGTCGCATTCGGAGACTGCTTGTGCCGGCGCCTAATCAATTGGAGTTTCTTGAGCACGGGACGGCGTCCGTTTCCCTGCCAACGGCATTCGAGCCCGTCGCGCCCCCACGGTTCGCCGTGCAGCGGATCGTCTTGGCGAAAGCCAGCTTGGACACGCCGGAGCGGGAGGCGTTCGTGCGGGGCATTTGTGAGTTCTATTCCGGCGTGCCGGTCGAGGAGCGGCTGGATGTGGCGCATAACCGGATTGAGCTCGGAGGGGACACGCCTGCGGCCACGCATGCCGAGGGAAAACGGACGTTGGTGTTCGGCGTGTTGAAGAGCGCGGTACGGTTCAGCGAGGAACGCGGAAACACGTGCCCGAATTACCGGCACTTTTCTGTGTATGGATTCTGTCCGTATGGATGCAGCTATTGCTACTTGGCGGGGACGCAGGGCGTGTGGTTCTCGCCGACGGTGAAGATCTACGTGAACCTGCCGGAGGTCCTGAAAGAAATCGCCCGGACTGTGAATCGACTGGCCAGGCCGACGTCGTTTTACCACGGCAAGCTTCAGGATGGCCTGGCGCTCGATCCGCTAACGGCGTATTCGACGGTACTCATGCCGTTCTTCGCGCGGCATGCATACGCCCGCCAGGTGCTGCTCACGAAATCGGCATCCATCGAGCGGCTACTGGCTTCGGAGCATAACGGGCATACGACCCTCTCGTGGAGTCTGAATCCGCCCGAGGTAGCGGCGCGGTTCGAGGCCAACGCACCGTCAGTGGAAGAGCGCATTGAGGCGATGCAGCGTTGCAGCGCCGCGGGATATCCCGTGCGGGCCGTGATCATGCCCATCATTCCCGTCACGAACTGGGAGGATCAGTATACCGAGTTCATCCAGGACTTGGTGTCGCGCGTTCCTCTTGAACGCCTCACGATGGGCGGCATCTGTAGCTACGGACATGCGTTGCAGCTCATGGAGGGGCGGTTGGGGCGGGAAAACGCCATCTCCTGCAATCTGGTCCCGAACGCGCGCAAAGGCGACGGCCGTATCCGTTACGCGCCGGAGTTACGCATCCGCCTGTACGGCCATCTCATCAAAGCCGCCCGCGGCCTCCGGCCTGACTTGACCGTCGCCCTGTGCCTCGAAGAGCGGGCCGTTTGGGAGCACATTCATAAACGCTGGCCATTAGGGCGCTGCAACTGCGTGCTCTAGGCTTCGAAACGAAACCTGTCTGGGGGAACTGAGCAATGAGAACGAACGCATGGCAAGAGAAACTGAACGGTTTCAAGGAAGACGAACGGCCGGAAGCGGTGTTGATGGTAGCGGGCCAGGGGGAACTCATGCGTATCGCCGTGGCCTGGATGCATGCCGAGGTCACGCGTACAAAACGGCTGACGCGACGGCGAAGTGATTCCGAAAGCGATGTATGGCGTTGGCTTTGGGAGAACGCTCGATACGACCGAGCGGCGCTGCTGGCTCGGATTCCAAACGCAACGGCCAGAACCGAAAAGAACCTGGACGCGCTGATTGCGAACCGCGTGCTTCATCCGGACGGCACGATCAACTCGTACGTGGAGCGGTATCTCAAGGAGCGCGTCGTCAAGCTCTTCGCACAATCGATACGAAAACGGCCCAAGGGCGCCGTTCGG
>Ga0272442_10012065_pt1 | contig 10479 bp, 7 predicted proteins | sample SSMForm2O_FD_200262 | JGI IMG/M metagenome (GOLD analysis project Ga0272442, IMG submission 200262) | Marine sediment archaeal communities from Little Sippewissett salt marsh, Falmouth, MA, United States - SSM-Form-2O | ecosystem: Environmental > Aquatic > Marine > Wetlands > Sediment ... | reverse complement strand
GTAGCCCTCTTAACTGGTATGTTCGCCTTTGATATCTTCTCCAATGCACTTGCAAGGCCCGGGGGGTAGCGCGTAAGCATTGCCCCTGAAGCATCCGCCATATATTCCCTTTTCCTTGATATGGCAAGTCTTGTCATCTGGGCGAACAAGGGTGCTAATACCGCGAAAAGTATTCCTATGAGTATTATGGCCCCGGATTTATTGTCGCGGTCCCTGCCGCCTGAGAACCACAAAGAACGCAAGAACATCTGGCTTATTATCACGACCACACCGAACAGCAGTGCCCCGACTGTAGCTATTCTTATGTCGTAGTTCTTAATGTGGCTCATCTCGTGCGCCAGTACTCCTTCCAATTCCTGCCGGTTCATCATCTTCAAAAGACCGGTAGTTACAGCTACGGCAGAATGCTGCGGATTCCTGCCGGTAGCAAATGCGTTAGGCGAGGGATCGTCGATGACATAAATCTTGGGCATCGGAAGCCCGGCTGCAAGCGAAAGCCCCTCCACTGTGTTGTAAAGGTAGGGGTACTCCTGTTTCTTAACTTCTTTCGCGCCACTGACTGAGAGTATTATCTTGTCTCCGGAAAAGTAGTTTATCAGCACCCAAAAGATGCCCAACATCCCCGCCACAATTATACCTACGGCCGGGCTGCCCCACAGATAACCCAAAAAATAACCCATACCCACAGCCAGAACTATGAACAATAAGAAAAAGGCATACGTCTTTATACTGTTGTTCCTTATCTGGCTGCGTACGTTTAGCTTCTCCATCAGAACTTGACTTTAACAGGCGCCCTGGCAGCCTTGTCCTCAACCTCGAAGAACTCCTCCTGCTTGAAGTTGAACATGCCTGCAAGGATGTTATTTGGGAAAGTCTGCAGTGAGTTGTTGTAATCCAGGACACTGTCATTGAAGAATTGTCTCGCATAGGCAATCTTGGATTCCGTGCCTGAAAGCTCCTCCTGCAGCATCTTAAAGTTCTCGTTAGCCTTCAACTGCGGGTAACTCTCAGCTACTGCGAACAATGACTTCAAAGCCCCTGAAAGCATATTCTCGGCCTTGGCGTTCGCTTTGGGTCCTTCGGCATTCATCAAAGCTGTTCGTGCCTTTGTGACTGACTCCAGAGTCTCTCGCTCGTGCTTCACGTAACCCTTGACTGTCTCCATGAGGTTCGGTATAAGATCATACCTCCTCTTCAACTGGACATCTATTTGGCTCCATGCGTTTTTCACGCGATTCCTCTTTCGGATGAGGCCGTTGTAAACCACTATGACAAACAGCACCAGCACACCCGCCAAAATGAGGATGATTGTTGTAGTATCCATTCTGGACATATTTCGGCTTTAGCAATAAAAACCGCAATTCTATCATTTAGCAAAACCGTATTTCTATTTTTATTTTCAGTTGCCTTAATCATTCGGAGGGTGTGAAATGGCGATAAAGAAACTCGATATTCTGGGTAGTCCTTTGTATAAAGACGCGAAGAAGATAATGCTGCTTGGCTGCGGTGAGCTTGGGAGGGAAGTAATAATCGAAGCTCAGCGTTTAGGTATAGAAACCATAGGTGTGGACCGCTACGAGAACGCGCCCGGGCAGCAGGTAGCCCACAGGGCCTACACGATAAACATGAAGGACGGCGGAGCCTTAAGGGCCATCGTTGAGCGTGAAAACCCCGACGCCATAGTCCCCGAAATAGAAGCCATAAACCTCGACACCCTTCTGGAGCTGGAGAAAGACGGATACAATGTGATACCGAATGCAAAGGCCACATACATCACCATGAACCGTGAGCGAAGCCGGGAGCTCATAGCAAAAAAAGCCGGCGTTGTAACAAGCAAGTACGTTTACGCCTCCACCGCAAGTATGGAAGACTTCAAAGACGGGGTAGAGAAAATAGGCTACCCCTGCATATCCAAGGCCATCATGAGTTCCAGCGGCCACGGCTCCTATTTCATAAAAGACAAAAACGACTTGGAGGCTGCGCTCAAGGAGGCCGTTGAAGGAGCCAGAGGCAGCGGCGAGAAAGTCATAATAGAAGAGTATATACCCTTTGACACCGAAGTAACGGAGCTGGCAGTACGCCACCTCGACGAGAACGGAAAAGTCGTGACCTCTTTCCCGAAACCTGTAGGGCACTACCAGATAGAGGGAGATTACCATTCATCCTGGCAAGGGCCCAATGTAGAAGACTACCTGCCATTGGGACCGGAAAAAGACAACAATGGGGAGCTGGCTCTCGAAGCCGAGAAAAAGATATACGAAGCCGCAGAAAAAATAACAGACGCCTTAGGCGGCTTGGGACTTTTCGGCTGCGAGTTGTTCGTGAAACAAGACGGCAATAAGGTAAAGGTCTATGGTAACGAGTGCTCCCCAAGACCGCACGATACCGGCATGGTGACCTTCTTGTCCCACCCGGGCTCGTTGTCTGAAGGTGGTTTACACGCACGCGCGATAACCGGTATGCCCATACCATCCGAAAAAGAGGGCAAATTCAGGAAGATAAAGGCCGTACTCCCGGCAGCATCGCACGTTCTTTTGTCGCCGTCCGAGGGCTGGAACCCGTCCTTCAAAAACGTCTACAAAACACTAAACGACCCCGACGTAATCGCAAGATTCTTCTGCAAACCGGAGGCCCACCTGGGGAGGAGGATGGGCGTTATCATCGCCACCGGCAAAAACGTTCCTGACGCGAAAAAGAAGGCCGAGGAATGCGCGCACAGGATAGAAATAGGTGCAGGGGGCGTGTATGGGAAGCAAATCGAGAAGAAGAAACATCTGTTGTAAATAGGTGCAGGGGGCGTGTATGGGAAGCAAATCGAGAAGAAGAAACATCTGTTGTAGCAGGAAGCGAGTTGAGAAGAAGAAACATCTGTTGTAGCAGACCTAACTCTTCGGCTTAAGCACCGCAAGACAATAGTTCTCGTCCTTGAAGTACCTGCCGGCCGTGTCCATGACATCCTCCGAAGTCACAGCACCTATATTGTCAACGAATTTATCTGCCAACTCAGCTTTGCCTATACACTCAAACATGTTGTAGAATTTCGCGAGTTTCAAATTGCTCTCGTTATGCAGAACCAAGCGCCCCTGTACGAAATTCTTTGCATTTTCAAGCTCTTTGGAGGATAATGGGACCTCTGAGAGTGAACGAAACTCTGATTTCACCAACCCGGTAACCATTTCAAGATTCCTCTCCCCAGTCACGAGATGGCTGGAGAAATGGCCGTAACTCGGGTGGACTTCATCGGTTGCGCATACCGAATATGCCAACCCGCGTTTTTCCCGTATCTCCTGGACAAGCTTCCCGGAAATCCCGGCACTCAGGTAAGCCTCCATTACCTCAAGCGCGTAAACGTCCCTGTTTTCAAGACTTGCCGTCGGAACGCCGAGCATCACGTGGTTCTGGGATATGTCTTTTGTTTTCTGCGCTGATACCCCCCTAAGAGGGTCGAATACGACGTCTTTTTCTATCCTGCCGCGCCTCATGTCCCCAAAGGCCCTACCGACCTCCGACAAAGACTCCTCAAAATCGATGTTTCCGACCACCGATAAAATCATGTTGTTAGGGACATAATAATGATTATAATAGTCCTTGAGTGTGTTTTTTGACATGGAGTTTATAGTTTTCTTTGTGCCGATTATCGGCATGGCAAGTGTGGAACCCTTGAAAAGAGAATTCTCAAACAAGTCGTGCACCACATGACCCGGCTCATCCTGGTCCATCTGCAGATACTCCTGCATCACGACTTTGTGTTCTTTTTCGATGTCCCTTTGCGCGAACAACGGATTCTGGATGATGTCTGCAATCAGGTTTACGCCTTTGGAAAACCACCTGTCTTCGACGAAAACAAAAAAGGATGTCGATTCCTTGTCTGTTTCCCCGTTTAGTACTCCCCCCAGACTCTCTATCTCTGTAGCAATAGTCTTGGAATCAGGGCGGTTCTCCGTGCCGTCGAGGAGAATATGCTCTAAGAAGTGGGAAACACCGTTATTCTTCACGTTTTCATTCGCAGAACCAGACTTCACAGTCAGGCATATCGCAACCGTCTTTGTTTTGGGCCTGGGGTCAATGATTACTGAAAGCCCGTTCTTCAATGTTTGTTTCTTCATTCCTGCCTCGCCATCATGATAAATCGCCTGACTTTCATCTTGTTTTTCTTTCCCGGCGCATCCTCGACTCCGGACGATGTATCCACCGCAAAGGGGTGCAGACATCTGACGACTTCCGAGACATTGCTGGGTTTCAAACCTCCCGCGACTATGACGGGCCTGTCAGTTATTTTACGCACGTCAGATAAAAGCTTCCAGTCGAATGTTTTGCCTGTCCCGCCGGTCTTTCCGCCCACCTTGGTGTCAAAGAGAATTGCGTCTGCGTGCTGCGAAACCTCCTTTATCCTTTCAGAAGGCAACTCCCCGCTTACAGGGACCATGCCTATTACCATGGGAATCGAGTCTTTCAGTTTTGCATACTCGCCTTCCGATAGCTCGGAATGGACCTGCACTGCGTCAGTCCCCGCAACCTTCCAAGACTCCACTATCTCTTTGGCTGTTTTTCCGGCGGAGACCATAACGGTAACCACCGCTTCCTGAAGCTGTAGAATTATATCCCGTATATCATTTTCCCTGACGTATCGCGGGGAGGACTTCACGTTCACGAAACCGACCGCATCCGCACCCTCGTCGATGCATAATAGGGCGTCGTTGATATTGGTTATCCCGCATATCTTCACCCTCGTCTTCTTAGGGGGCCCTTCGGATTTCATTTCCGCCAGTGTTTTCATCTTTAGTCATGCGTTTATTTCAAAAGCCCTGACAACGCCCCCTTTATGTCCCTGCTTTTCATCAAACTCGTGCCTATCAACGCAGCATCTGCACCGTAGCCCAATACCCTCATCAAATCCTCTTTATTCTTTACTCCGCTCTCGGAAATTATGAGCTTCCCTTCCGGAACCTTGGATGCCAGCCTTTTAGTGGTCTCAAGGTCTATGGTCAAATCCCCCAAATTTCGATTGTTTATGCCTATGATTTCTGCATCGGATTTTACGGATTCGAGTTCTTCTTCGGTATGTACTTCGACCAGCGCCTCCATCCCCAGCTCTTTCGCCTTTGAGAGCAGGCCTGCCGTACTGTCCCCAAGGGCTGCAACAATAAGTAAAACCGCATCGGCCTTATAATGCTTTGCCTCATATAATTGGTATTCGTCGATTATGAAGTCCTTCCTTAAAACAGGGATTCCAACGGCTTTTTTCACTTCTGTAAGATTGTTTAGATTTCCTCCGAAGAAGAAAGGTTCCGTAAGGACAGATATTGCGCATGCGCCACCCTCTTCCATCTCGCGGGCAGTTTTTGGCACGTTCAAGTCCCTTATTTTACCCAACGTAGGCGACGCGGGCTTTATCTCGGAGATTACTGCCGTTTTATTAGACTTTATCGCTTTCGACAAACTCCTGGATTTCCCTTTGATGTCAAAGCTTTCGACAGGTATTTTGGCCTTCCTGGATTCAAGTTCCGTCCTTGTTTTTTGGATTATGTCGTCAATTACAGTCATTGGTATACCTCTTTAACTCCTCCAGTTTCGCCAGCGCCTTGCCGGAATCTATGCTTTCTTCGGCCATCTTTATGCCCTCTTTCATGTCTCCGGCCTTACCCGAAACAACTATTGCTGCTGCCGCATTCAGGACTGCTATGTCTCTTGCGGGGCCCTTTTTGCCCTTAAGTATTCCAAGGGTTATGTCCGCGTTCTTTTTGGCGTCCCCACCCTTCAGTTGGTCCTTTGTAGCTCTTTTAAGGTTGAAATCCTCTGGTTTTACAGTATAAGTCTCCACCTTCCCGTCTTTGAGTTCGCTTACTCTCGTCTCCCCGGTAGTCGAAAACTCGTCAAGGCCCGACCCATGAACCACAAACGCCCTTTCAACACCCAGTTTTCCAAGTGCCTTTGCTAACGTTTCCGTAAGCTCGGGATCGAAAATGCCCATTACCTGAGCCTTCGCGCCCGCCGGAGACGACAACGGCCCCAGGATGTTGAATATCGTCCTTATTCCTATCTCCTTCCTTACAGGTACGGCGTATTTCATCGCCTTATGGTGGGTGGGTGCGAACATAAAGCATATTCCGATTTCCTCCATGCACTTCTCGACCTGTTCGGGGGTTAAATCTATCCTCACACCCAAAGCCTCAAGCAAATCCGCACTCCCGCTTTTAGACGTAAAGGAACGGTTGCCGTGTTTGGCTATGAGCACGCCTGAGCCTGCAGATATCAAAGCGGACGTCGTGGATATGTTGAAGGAACCCGAGTTATCTCCGCCCGTACCGCAAGTATCGACTATCGTGCCGTTTACCTGCGGTTTTATCGAAGAGGCAAACTTGCGCATCACCTTAGCGGATGCCCCTATCTCCTCAACAGTCTCGCCCTTTATCCGCAAGGCCGTGAGGTAAGCCGATATCTGCGCCGGCGTCGCATTTCCGGACATTATGTCATTCATAGCCCCCTCAGCTTCGGGAGCTGACAAGTCCTTGCCCTCTACGACCTTTTTGATGTGTAAAGCCATTTTCAGAAAAGTATAGACTCATATTTAGGCGGGAGAAATAAAAGAAACAAAAACGGGGGCAAAACAAGTTTATTTCTTAGAATTCTTCTTGGGGGAACCAATCCTCATCCCGAGCCTTACGGTTCCAGTACCGACAGGTGGCGGTTTACCAACAACTATCGATTCAGCCACTCCGGTGAGGTTATCGACTTCTCCTTTTATGGATGCGCTCAGGAGATGTTTTGTGGTTTCCTCGAACGCTGCCTTTGCTATAACTGAATTCTTTGAACCTGAAATACCGTGACGGCCTATCGCGTTGATGTCTCCGGTAAGCGTCATCATATCTGCTACAAGCATTAAGTGCCGGATGTTGACGCTCAAACCCTGTTCGTCAAGTACTTTCTTGGCTTCCAGGATTATGGCACTTCGGGCAGCCTCTATTCCAAGTATCTCATATATCTCCTTTATATCGTTGGAATAAACATCATGTGCTTCAACACTTTTAATCTTTAGAACCTCGGAAAGATTCGAACCCTCTGTGTATATGACGAACTGCCCATCTTCCTGTTTTATCAGCACTCTTCTTATGCCCTTCACTCCGGCAAGCTTGACCTTGCTTATCTTCTTCCGAAGCTTAGCGAGATCCGCTATGCGCTTTTTCTTTGACGGCACCAGAAACTCGTTCTTTTTAACAACTATGTCCCCGAACTTCTGGATACTCTTCTCGACATCCTCGACATAATCCTTTTCAATGTCATATATGATGATGTTCATGCTTGAAAGATCGCTCCTCAGACTGGCCACATCAGATACTACTACTTCACGAATCTTCTTCCCTATCTTTTGGGCCTCTGCGTGATCTGAAACCTTGTCTTTCTTAAGCGGTATCCTCATCAGCGGTGTTTTCGGGGTCTGTTTTGCATCTACGACCTCAATCAAACGGGGAAGGCCCTGTGGAACTGCGACCTCGGCAACACCCGCATAGTGGAATGTTCTCATAGTCATCTGCGTTCCGGGTTCACCTATACTCTGTGCAGCTAAAGTCCCGACAGCTTCACCGGGCGAAATTTTGGCACATGCATATGCTTTCAGAGCCTTGTCAATAATCTGCTGTTTCTGCTTTTTATCTTTAATCGATGATATCGCCTCTGCAATCCTGTCGTAGATTAAATCCGGCACTGTGCCCTTTAACGGGGCCATTAGCGGGTCCTGCTTTTTTTCCACGATTTTTTCTTCCGTGGCAACAGGCTTTTCCTTCTCTTTAGAGGCTTTGGATTCAACCTGTTCTTTTGGGGTCTTCTTTTCTTTTTGAGTGCCTTTCTTTGTTGTCATTCTCCAAATTCCTCGTAATCAATCATATCAACCTCATCACCGAACTCTTCTCTCATCTCCGGCGCCAGATCCTCGTCTATTTCCTTTACCTCTTCTTCGAACATCTGGACATCCCCGTCGTAAGTCTTGGAAACATCTACCCCGTCCTCGCCGTACTTGAATTGCACTATCGTGCCGGCAGCGTTCCTCACACTCACGTCATCTACTACGACGAGATCCTGTAGTGCATTTATCAACCTCCTCTGGAGGTAACCGCTTCTCGCAGTTCTTATGGCTGTGTCTACCAGACCTTCACGGCCACCCATTGAGTGGAAGAAGTACTCTGTAGGCGACAGGCCCGATTTGAAAGAAGAACGTACGAAACCTTTTGATTCGGGCGTCAACTCGCCTTTCTTGAAATGTGAGGTTGTCCTACCCTGGAAACCCTTGTTGACTCGCTCGCCTCTTACGGCCTGCTGACCGACTGAACCGCACATCTGGGTAAGGTTCAACAACGAACCCCTCGCACCGCTTCTTGCCATGACCACGGCCTGGTTGTCCAGACCCAAATGCTGGTCGGCTATATGGCCGCTCTTATCTCTGCTTTCGCCGAGAATACCCATGATGTAATTCTCAAGGCTGTCCTTTGCGGATTTGCCCGCTATAGGCTCCAGTTCTTTGTTATTGTATTTTTTGATGAGCTTCTTAACCTCTTTGACAGAGGTGTCAAGATTTGCGCTTATCTCATCCAGTGCCTTCTTCTTTAGGTCTGAATCATCTATTGCCGAAGTAAAACCGAAGAAAGTGATTGCTGCTACACCGAGACGCGCCGACTCATCTATAAACCGCAACGCCCGATCATTTCCATAGTTTGCCGCAATTTTATGGAGTAGGATTCCGGAGACCGCATAAGCGTCTGCTACACCCTTAATCAGGCGCCCGTTCTTGATGTTTACAAGGTACTCGCGACCTTTGAGCTTCTTCTCATCCTCGCCCTTCTTGTAAAGTTTGTTCTTGTAGGTTAGGTTGAGGTCTTCGGGAAGTAAAAGAGAAAAGATATCTTTCCCCGATACCACGCCGCCGTCCTTGAATTGGATATTTCTCTCGTATTCTTCGAGTTTTGCGTTTCCTAAAAGTATCGAAACCTGATCCTTGTTTAACGTAACGTTCTTTCGTGTTAGCATGAAAACACCTGAAACGTGGTCGTGTTTGCCTCCGACTATCGGGGAACCGTGCCTAACGGAGATTATGCAGTTCTTGACGTCCATAAGGTTCCTGACTTCTGACATTGCCTCTTCGTTCTGGGGAACGTGCAGGTTCATCTCGTCACCGTCGAAGTCTGCGTTATATGGTGTTGTAACTGTGGCATTTATCCTTAGTGTCTTATAGGGCAAAACCCTTATACGGTGGCCCATCATCGACATTCGGTGGAGCGACGGCTGCCTGTTGAATATGACATAGTCCCCATCTATGAGCTGCCTTTCGACTTGGTCGCCTACTGAAAGGCCCTCGATTATGAGGTCTTTGTTCTCCTCCAGTATCCTAAGGCGTCTTCCGTTCTTCTTTATTACATATTTTGCACACGGATACTCTGGATAGTTCTTTATCAATTTGAGCAACTCTTTTTCGTTCCTTTCGGTCAGACTTACCGGAGAAGTAAGCTCTTCAGCCACCTCGTAAGGAACACCCACTTCATTCAAACTAAGGTTTGGATCCGGACATATGGGGGCTCTGGCAGAATAATTGACTCTCTTACCGCTCAGGTTATACCTGAATCGGCCTTCCTTGCCTTTAAGCCTCTGGCTTATTGTTTTAAGGGGCCTGCCGCTCCTGTGTCGCGCCGGAGGTATCCCGGTTATCTCGTTGTCGAAGTAAGTTGCGACGTGATACTGGAGCAAATCCCATGTATCCTCCACGGAGAGTTGTGGGGCCCCGCCTTCGATGTTCTCGTAAAGTCTTTGATTAATCCTGACTATGTCGCCGAGTTTATGCGTCAAATCGTCCTCGCTGCGGTCGCCGTTTTCAAGAGTTATTGACGGCCTTATAGTAATCGGGGCTACCGGTAAAACTTGGAGTATGAACCATTCCGGACGCGCACTCTCTGGGTTCATACCCAACAAGAACAGGTCGCTGTCCAAAACTCTCTGGAAACGATCCTTTATTTCAGTTGGCCATAAACGTTCTTTATTCTCAAAGTAATAGTAGGGCGCCTCCCACTTTATATCGCCCTGCTTTTCCTTGCAGTGCGGGCAAGTCCTCTTTCCTCTCGCCTTCTGGAATGCATCTCTTGCAAGACTCGTCGGGCTATAGACAAAGCCCAGTTGTTCAATCTTTTTGCGGTGGTTGGCTATCTCGTCCTCAGTAAGCAATATACGCCCGCATTTTCCGCAGGTTGAAGCGAGTACTTGGTATATCTTCTTGTTGTAGCCAACGTGTACGACGGGCCTGACAAGCTCTATCTTACCGAAGTGTCCTTTACACCGCTTGATTTTACCTCCGCAACTCTTACACCTAAGCCCGGGGTCTATGACGCCCATACGAAGATCCATCAAGCCGTTTTTTATTGGCAGGCCATCCTCGTTGTAGGTATCCGGAACCTCAACGGTACAGACGCTCAGCTTCCTTACCTTTTCAGGCGAAAAAAC
>Ga0272442_10012064_pt1 | contig 10480 bp, 7 predicted proteins | sample SSMForm2O_FD_200262 | JGI IMG/M metagenome (GOLD analysis project Ga0272442, IMG submission 200262) | Marine sediment archaeal communities from Little Sippewissett salt marsh, Falmouth, MA, United States - SSM-Form-2O | ecosystem: Environmental > Aquatic > Marine > Wetlands > Sediment ... | reverse complement strand
TCCACCAGCCTCTCCAGCTCGCGGCCTGTGAACTTCTTTCGAACCATCCAACAATCCTTTACGATCCACCCTGGGTGGAGACAGCACGACCAGCAGAGCAGGAAGGAACGAATCGCTCCCTCGCGTCGCGTACAGAACATCGTGCGAGTGGCAAAGCTTTCATCGCACCGGCTCGGGCTCCGCCAGGCGACCGAATAGCTCCGTGGAGATGTACCGTTCCCCCGTATCGCACACAAAAGTGACGATGGTCTTGCCTTCATTGTCCGGTCGCCTGGACACCTGCACCGCGGCCCACAGATTGGCCCCGCCGCTGATACCGCACAGAATGCCTTCCTGGGACGCCAACTGCCTGGCCGTCTGCATGGCGTCCTCATTGGCGACCTGAATGACCTCATCGATCAGGTCGACGTTGAGGACCTCCGGCACAAAGCCAGCGCCGATCCCCTGGATCTTATGAGACCCGGGCTTGCCGCCCGACAGAACGGGCGAGCCTTTGGGCTCCACGGCGATGACCTTAAGTTCGGGGTTCTTGCTTCGGAGCATCTCGCCGCAGCCGGTCAGCGTGCCGCCGGTCCCGACTCCGGATACCAGTATATCCACCTTGCCGTCAGTATCGATCCAGATCTCCTTGGCCGTCGTCTCCCGATGCGCCTGCGGATTGGCGGGATTGGTGAATTGCTGGAGCATGATGGCGTTGGGGTTCTCCGCGACCAGCTCTTTGGCCTTCTGCACGGCCCCTTTCATCCCGCGTTCGGCGGGCGTCAGAACGATGCGGGCACCGAAAATCTGCAATAGCCGTCGCCTCTCCACGCTCATCGATTCCGGCATGGCGAGCGTCAACGAAATGCCTTTCGAGGCGCAGATGAAAGCCAGACCAATGCCCGTGTTCCCGCTTGTTGGTTCCACGATGACCGTATCCGGCTTGATCTGCCCCGCACTCTCCGCCCGCTCGATCATGTATTTGGCAATGCGATCCTTCACACTGCCGCACGGGTTCTTCGACTCCATTTTCGCCAGGATCTCCGCCCGGCCCGAATTCAACTTGTTGATCCGGACCAGCGGTGTATAGCCCACCGCGGCCGCGATGTCCTCGAATACAGCACTCACGGATCTTGCCTCCAAGACACTAAATCTGATAGTCAGAGGCTCGCTTCTTCGCACTCTTCACAAGGTCGGCCAGCGTAATTTTGCTCAGGACCTCATTGATGGCGGTCTCCACCTTCACCCAGACCTCCCGCGCAGCGCAATCCGCCGACCGCCCACAGTAGTCCTGGTTATCCGTGCATTCCGCCGTGGTGACGGTCCCTTCCAGGCTGTGGAAGAGATCGCTCAGCTTGATCTGCTCGGGCGGCTTGGCCAGCACATATCCTCCTTTGGAGCCCCGGACACTTCGCACAAACCCGGCCGAACGGAGCATGCTCATCAGTTGCTCCAGGTACTTGACCGAAATGTCCTGTCGCTCGGCGATCAGCTTGAGTTGCAGGGGGCGCGGCGCATTGTGCTGAGCCAGCTCAATCGTCGCCCGCATTCCGTAACGCGTACGTGTTGATAGTTTCATGCGACCAAATCTCCTACTATCCCCATTTCATTGCTATGTTAGGACTACGCCAGCATCAACTCCCGTGTGCCGGGAAAACTAAAATATACTTCCATCATGTACGGGGGATTATACACATCCCACCGGCTTCATGGTAGCGCGAAGAACCATTCGATCTTACATGCCTGATGCCCGCAGAGTTCACCATTCCCGAAAAATCGCAGGCGATTGGCCGCAAGTACCATATATTGGGGGAAGTGAGGAGAGGCCCCACAAGTGGGGCAAGAGCGCCTGCGACGGGTTTCTCGGAGAATCGCTTTGCTCCAAACCGTTTGACAAATACCCGCGGGTCCCATATCATGCCTTCAGACAATGTCTGGAAATGCAGTATGGGAAGCACCCAAATGGTCAAGGACGCGAAGAAGAGAGTCGTCTTCATTTCAACCTTCCCCCCCAGAAAGTGCGGCATCGCGACCTTCACCTCCGACCTGATCCGAACGACGGGGGTTGCGGCCCAAGGCGAATTCGAACCCCTCGTCGTCGCCATGCGCTCCGATGACGAGTTGCGATTCAGCGATCCCGTCAAGTTCGAAATCCGCCAGAATGTCCGCAGCGACTACATTTGCGCCGCCGACTACATCAACTTCAGCCATGTGGACCTGGTTTCCGTCCAGCATGAGTTCGGGCTGTTCGGTGGACCGGCGGGATCCTATGTCAGCCTGTTGCTCAAACGCCTCAAGGCCCCGATCGTCACCACGCTCCACACCGTCCTCAACGAGCCCACGCCGGACTACTACCAGGCCCTCGTGGACGTCTGCGAGAACTCGCGCAGGGTCGTTACCATGAATGAGCGGGGCGTGACGATGCTCCAAGAAATCTACGGAATCCCCGCCAAAAAGATCCGGCTGATTCCTCACGGCATCCCGGATTTGCCGTTTGTCGACAGCAATTACTATAAGGATAAATTCGGCCTCGACAACCGAAGGACGATTCTCACCTTCGGACTGATCAGCAAGAACAAAGGGATCGAGATGATGCTGCGGGCCATGCCCAAGATCATCGAGGCGGAGCCCTCCGTCATTTATATCGTGCTGGGCATGACGCACCCGGGTGTGCTTCGACACGAGGGGGAGTCTTACCGTTTCAGCCTCCAGCAACTCGTCAAGGATCTCAACCTCCAGGATCACGTGATCTTCCACAACCGCTTCGTGGGGGACGAGGAGTTGCACAACTTTCTCTGTGCGGCCGACGTCTACGTCACGCCCTATCTCAACCGGGAGCAACTGACCAGCGGAACGCTCGCCTTCGCCGTCGGCGCGGGCAAGGCGGTCGTCTCCACGCCCTACTGGGCCGCGGAGGAACTGCTTGCGGAGAATCGCGGCAGGCTCGTGCCGCTCGGCGATTCGACGGGGCTGGCCCGGGAAATCGTCACCATCCTGCGGGACGACCGGTTGTTTTACTCCCTTCGGAGGCAGGCCTACGACTACGGCAGATCGCGAACGTGGCCACTCATGGGACAGGTCTACTGGAAGCTGTTCCGCGGGGTCCGTCTGCCCATGCAGATCGCTGCCCATAGTACGCTGACGGCCGACGAGACGCTCTCCAATATCGAGGTCCCGGAGCCCGCCCTCGACCACCTGATCCGGCTCACCGACGACACCGGCCTCTTCCAGCACGCCCGCTTCACGATCCCGAACCGCGCGTACGGCTATTGCACCGACGACAACGCCCGTGCCGTCATCGCGATCATCAAGTACTACGCGCAATACCCTGACCCGCAGACACTGAAACTGCTCGATATCTATCTCTCCTTCCTGATGTACGCGCAGAATCCCGACGGGTCGATCCGCAACTTCATGGATTTCAACCGGAACTGGCAGGCCAATGAGCCATCCCACGACGGTCTCGGGCGAACGCTCTGGGCCCTGGGGACCGTGCTGGCCAATCCGCCGTCCTCGGTCTATCTATCCGTCGTGAAGGACTGTTTCGACAGATCCGTCAGCCACGTCCAGCGGCAGGCGCCCAGGGGCCTGGCGTACTCCATCCTCGGCCTGTGTGACTACCTCCGGCAGTTCCCCGGCGCCAGCGAGATCAAGCGTTGCCTGGAGCTGGCGGCGGACGAACTGCTCGCCCAGCACCGCGAGTCACACTATCCCGACTGGGACTGGTTCGAGGACATCCTGACCTACGACAACGCGGTGCTGCCTCACGCCCTCTTCGTCGCCGGCATGACCCTGGACAACGAGAAGTACATCGACGTGGCGACGCGCACGGCCGACTTCCTTCTCGAGATGATCTTCGACGGCGACCATTTCAGCTTCATCGGCTGCAAGGGCTGGTACGAGCGGGGAAAGACGCGCGCCGCGTTCGACCAGCAACCCATCGACGCGGCCGCGACAGTCATGATGCTCCGCGCCGCCTACGAGGCCACGAAGGAGCGAAAGTTCCTGAACCTGCAGCGAACCGCGTTCGACTGGTTCCTCGGGACGAACGACCTTCGCGTCCCGCTGTACGACTTCCGCACGAAGGGCTGCGCCGATGGGCTCACCCCGGACGGTGTCAGCGGCAACCAGGGAGCCGAGAGCATGCTGAGCTTCCTGCTGAGCCAACTGGCCATGATCGAGAACTACGCCATCATCGACAAAACGGAGACGCGGTTGCCGGGCCCTCAAACATCCCCCAGGGAACTCGGCGGAACTGTTACGGAGGAAGCGCACGCAACTGAAAGCTCTACGGCCGAACCGATGTAGGACGACGAACGGAGGAACGGGTACCGGCCCATGAAGATCGCCAGTTTCAACGTGAACTCCATCAGGGCCCGCCTGCCGATTGTCACGGAATGGCTGAAGGCGAACCGGCCGGACGTCCTGGCCATGCAGGAAACGAAGGTCCAGGATGAGAGCTTTCCAACCGCGGCGTTCGAGGAGATCGGCTACGCGTGTGCCTTCCGGGGCCAGAAGAGTTACAACGGAGTGGCTTTCGCCGCACGGCATGAGATCCGCGACGTGGCCTTCGGCCTCCCCGATGAGCCGCGAGATGAAGCTCGGTTGATCGCCGCGAGCATCCAGGGCATTACCCTCGTCAACACGTATGTACCGCAAGGGCACCTGCCCGAGTCAGAACGGTTTCAGTACAAGCTCGACTGGTTCCGACGACTTCTCGAGTACTTCCAGGCCAACTGCGAGCCTACGGCCCCCATTCTGTGGATGGGCGATCTCAACGTCGCGCCGCTGCCCATCGACGTCTACGATCCTGTGGCGCTGCTGGGCCACGTGTGCTATCACCCGGCCGTCCATGAGGCACTCGCACGGATCATGGAGTGGGGGTTCACCGATGTGTTCCGACGGCACTGCCAGGAAGCCGGCCAATACACGTTCTGGGATTATCGAGCGGGCAACGCGGTGCGGCACAACCGCGGCTGGCGGCTGGACCATCTCATGGCCACCGGTCCTCTGGCGGAGCGATCCGTCACCTGCACGATCGATAAGCTACCGCGAACGGCCCAGCGTCCAAGCGACCATACTCCCATCGTCGTGGAGTTTGACGGATAGACAAAGGGGCGTCACGAAAAAAGGCAAAGCAAGGACGTAGGCCCGTCCTCGCTTTGCCTGGTTTGCTGCACTTCATTTCTGCGGGCTTTGCCGCGCGTCCCCTATTTGATCCGCACGTTCACGGTGGCGCTGTAGAACTGGTGGTCCCGGAGACGACCGACGATTGTCAACTCGACGCGTCCATCCTCAGGAACAACAGACAGCAGATCGCCCGCACGGAAGCTGCCTTTGGAGTATGCCGTGCCGTTGAGCCATATCGAGGATATCTGTTCCGTCGACATGATCCCGCCGGGGAACATCAGCATCGGCCAGCTACGATCGAAATCTGAGGCCCGCGAACCCTTCGGCAGAACGAGGGTCGCGATGAGCGATTTGCCCGAATTGGATCGTGAGATCACCGTCGGCGAGATGGACGCCGATGTCTCCACCGTGGTCGAGACCGACGCGACGACATCCTGCGGCTCGGAATCGTTTACGCCATCGCTGACGATCAGCGTGTAGTCATAGCTCCCAAGCGGCAACTCGACCGTAAACGTCGGTTCCTCCGAGATGATCTCGCCTTTCTGGTACCACCGGTAAGTCAGAGGCAACCCTTCCGGATCATACGAACGGCTGCCGTCGAGGGTAACCGTACCGATGCCATCTTCGGTCAGCGTGAAGCCCCACACGTTGGGACCCGCCACAGCCACCGGAGGATCGTTCCGGAGTTCGAAGGCGCCCATATCTACGCCCGCACCGAGCGAACGCGGCCGACCGGCAAAATCCGTTTCTCCCGGATCCGGCACGGCACACGGGTCGCCGGCATCCACACAGGGTGAATCCCACATCAGATTGTAGTCGCCATCGACCCACAGGTCATCGGTGAGGTCCTTCGGAGTGTCGGTCTGATCCAACCAGTACCCCGGTTCCACGAAACACGGATCGGCATCGATGTTGCCGGCGCCGAACCAACCTCCCTGCACGTCACTGTACACGATCTCCGGCCTTGCTTCACCGAGGGTCCAAATGGAGTTCTCTGCGTCCCACAGGATGCTGTTGCTCACGCGAGTAGCCGTAGTGCCGACGTCGCTGGAGGCATTGATCGCCAGGCTGGCGCCCAGATCCGCCATGTTGCCCGTGAGCGTACAGTAATCCAACGTAACCGTCGCCATGAACGCGTACAGTCCACCACCGCGTCCCACGGCCGGCTCAGCGGCCACATTCCCACTGATCACACAATTCGACAGCGTCAGGCTGCCGTCGGTGTGCGTGGCGATGCCCCCACCGTCAGACCACGCTCCGTTGCCGCTGATAAGGCACCGCTCCAACCGAGCCTCGCTGCCCCAGTCGCGGTAAACGCCGCCGCCCCGGGATTCGCTCCAGTTGCCCGCGATCGCACAAGCCACCAGCCTCGGCTCGTCCCGGTCGCGCATGTAGACGCCGCCGCCGTAGGTAGCAGCGGAATTGCCGATGATCAGACAGTCCCGGATGAGAGGGCTCGCGGCGCGGATACAGATGCCACCACCGTTGCCGTCGTCGTCGCCCAGATTTCCAAATGCACTGCCGCCTGTGATGGTGAAGCCATCCAGTACCGTTGAGGAATCCGTGTCGTGGATACTCACAACGTGATAACTGTTGTCGACCCGGTTGGGATCGCCGGCCATCCGGCGGATAGAGATGTAGGCATCGTCATTCTCGAGCAGGTCGCCACTGAGAACCGTCTCATAGGCAATGACATCGCGTTCGTTGGGGTTGGGTGCATTGGCGCCCGCGTAGCCCCCTCTCAGGATGATGCTATTGCCGATCTCGAACGTTGCGTTCGGGTCGCCCATCTCTGTCTTGCCACCCACGTCGGGCCGGTACACGCCCTGCGCCACGTAGATCTCGGCACTCTCGACCGCGACAGCCAGAGCGGTCTGCAGGTCCGTGAATGCGTCCGCCCAACTCGACCCGTCGTTCGCGCCCTTCGCATAGCGGTCGACATAATACAGGGCCCGGCTATGGAAGACCTCGAACGGAATCGAGAACGTGGCTTCCGGATGCTTCGAGAGAAACTCCCATTGTCCTGCCTCCAGCGGGCCGAACGAACCCTCCAGACCGCAGACCGGCTCCCAGAAGTTCGTGCAGTCCGCCGTCGCCGGAGGCACGAACCGCAGTTCGATCTGCTTGGCCTGCGTGTCGACCTGGAGCACAGGCCTGCCTCCGAACTCATGCTCGGCAAGGCACAGATCAGCATAGGATTGCGACGGACCCGAGAAGCGGATGGCCTCCGCGTCATTCGGATCGTTTGGCTCGATCGTCCACTCCACCAAGTCGCACTTGCCGGTGATCCAGGAGACCTCGGCAGCGCTGGCAAGCGCGCCCGACATGGCGAGGAGACCGATGAGCATCAGTGCGCCATGAATCCGTTTGGTAAACATACTCGTGCACCTCCAGCAGTCTTTTCTTTCCCGTGTCAATTTCATCATCCACCGATCGAAACGAGTTCATCCGTACAGGGTCTCACAGAGCCCTATCGACCATACGACCGCGCGACTTAATCACCCCGGCACAGGAACGGCCGGACAAGACAACCGGCCCGAACGCCAGAGGGAATCCCCAGCGGCGCCGTCCATTCTGAATGGGTGACTGTACGCGATCACAACAATCTGCATTTCTACGCATATCCACCGCCTCATCGCTGAATTGCGATCGGGGTTATCGGGCTCATGCACTCACGAGCCACAACGATATCGTCAGACCCCACATGGCTCACATGGTGCAAGGGGGCCTCGGTGATATTCAACGGCAGCCAAAGAATATTCAGTTTCAACTGTGCCGTGCTCCGCCGGCAGAACCTTCTGACTGCCTCATCTGCAAAGTCCGCGTGAAAATAGTCCCACACCCACCGGCTCCCCCCGGCGTTGTTCCTCATGGCGATGCGGCGCGTGCCACGTGGATCTGTCGATAGGACGACGCGATCGCGGATGTCCGCCGATTCCATTGGCCGACCGGCTCCGTCACGATCCGCAAAAGACTCACAATCCATACGATCCGCAATCCGGCGCTTCGACACACACGCCATGTCGATGTCCGGCGTATCCTCGTGACTGTCCACGAATCCGATGGACGGTCGCTGCCCGTCGCCGCCGGAGGCAAACCCGTCAAAACACATCGTGAGACACAGAGCGTCCTCGACCCAAGCGATGGACCCATTGTCCGCCGAGCCGCCGCGACCACATTGCACGAACTCATTGACCCGCACAAGCGACCCAATGGCCGCGCTGGGCGGACAAGGCGCGTCCGTTCCGGCCAGACCTCGCGCCCCGATCGGAAGCACCGAAATCAGCAACAGAACGGTAGAATTGTAGAAGTACCTTGGCATACGATTGGCAACACAGGCTGAGCGCAGCGGGTCACGGAAGCCCATTTCCTCCTGCTCATCATGACAAACATCCTCCGGACCCGGGACAGGCCATCAAGTCCACTCAGGCCGAGACGCTCCCCGCTCTCAAGAGCAGCCCGGGCCGTGCCACCTCCTTGACCGGCAACGATCAGACCCCCAATTCGTGTCTTGGTGCGACCCCGTCGGGCCCGGTCTACTTGCGCCCCGTCATACCTTTATCCTTCAACGGCCAGCACGAGTTCCCTCTCTCACATGGCATATCACAGTTCCTATGATACCCTGCACAACAATCGCCTGTCAACCGAAAAACCCCAAAATACCTATTTTAACACACCGCGACCCCGTGTAAGGAAGGGGCGTACCAGGGCCCTGTCCTCGCCTCCGGCGATGCGGTATAATGATTCACCTGGACGTGTAAGGCATCTACTTCCGTTGCAGAGAACCGGAAAGGACAGAGAACACCATGACAAGATCAGGCACGTGGTTCGTGAGAATGGGTATTGTGTTGGCATTATTGAGCGCAGCCCAGGGGATTGCGACCGCCGATTCCCGGCCGAATATCGTCATCATTATGGTCGACGACATGGGATTCGCCGACCTCGGCTGTTACGGCAGTGAAATCCAGACCCCCCATCTCGACCGACTGGCCTCGAACGGACTGCGTTTCACCCAGTTCTACAATACCGCCAAGTGCCACAGTTCCCGGGCCTGCCTGCTGACCGGCTGTTACGCCGCCGAGGTCGGCGAAAGCGCGATCAGCCATTCGGTCACCATTGCCGAGGTGCTCCGCGATCGGGGCTACACCACCCTGATGACGGGCAAATGGCATCTGAAGGGCCACCCCATGGATCGCGGCTTCGACCGCTATTTCGGCCATCTCAGCGGGTCCACCAACTACTTCACCGGCGACGGCACCTTCCACCTGGATCGCGAGAAGTTCGACGTGCCGGAGACGGGATTCTACACCACCAACGCCAATACGGACCACGCCATCCAATTCCTCGATCGGGAGGTCAAACCCGGCAAGCCGTTTTTCCTCTATGTCGCCTACAACGCCCCCCACTATCCCCTGCAGGCCCTGCCGGAGGATATTGAGAAGTACCGCGGTCAATATATGAAGGGCTGGGATGCCCTGCGTGAGGAACGCCACGAGCGACAGGTCGCGATGGGTCTGGTCAAGCCGGAGTGGGGTATGGCGCCGAGGGATGCCGATGTCCCCGCCTGGGACAGCCTCTCGGAGGAGAAGAAGCGCGAAGAGGACCTGACCTTCGCCGTCTTTGCGGCCATGATTGACCGTGTCGATCAGAACATCGGCAGGCTTCTGGCCAAGCTGAAGGACATGGGAGCGGTCGACAACACGCTGTTGCTCTTCGTCAGCGACAACGGCGGATGTCCCTTTCAGCGCACGAAGACGCCGGAAATTCCGCCCGGCCCGGCCGAGTCGTACTGGACCTATCACAAGGGCTGGGCCCAGGTCAGCAATGTCCCGTTTCGCCTGTACAAGCAGAACCAGCACGAAGGCGGCATCTCCACGCCGCTGATTGCCTATTGGCCGGGTGTCGTCGCACCCGATACCCTCACGGATCAGCCGGGACATCTGATCGACTTCATGGCCACCGCCCTGGACCTGGCCGACGGCGTCTACCCGCAAGAGAATCGGGGAGAAACCGTGCGTCCCTTGCGTGGCAAGAGCCTGGTTCCCATACTCAAAGGCGGCCGGCGCGAACCGCACGACGCGATCTACCTGCGGTTCAGCAAGTACAAAGGCCTGCGCGCCGGTCCCTGGAAGATCGCCTGGGAGAAGGGACCGTGGGAACTGTACAACATGCAGGCGGACCGTTGCGAACTCCAGAATCTGGCACAGGAGCATCCCGACAGACTGAACGCCCTGGTGGACCGCTACGAAGCCTGGGCCAGGGACGCAGGAATATCGAGCGGCACAGGCAGAAACACACGCAAAGAAAAGGCCAGGAAGAACACGCCGTGAGAACGCCTCGATCCGCAGATCTCGCCGGCGAGCCCAGATAA
>Ga0272442_10012062_pt1 | contig 10481 bp, 9 predicted proteins | sample SSMForm2O_FD_200262 | JGI IMG/M metagenome (GOLD analysis project Ga0272442, IMG submission 200262) | Marine sediment archaeal communities from Little Sippewissett salt marsh, Falmouth, MA, United States - SSM-Form-2O | ecosystem: Environmental > Aquatic > Marine > Wetlands > Sediment ... | reverse complement strand
CGCCGCACGGTTAAGGGTATCTCCGATGTCGGCGTTGCTCATGAAGGGGACATCTTCCCCGGTGGCGTCTTCTCCTATGGATTCACCGAAGGCGAGATACGCTTCGCCGGCTTCCAGGAGGGCGTTTACCATGGCGTTAAATTCCGGCGTCGACAAACCGGCAGGAATAAGAGACCTGATAAAAGCTTCGGGATCGACAGCTGTTCCATCAGCGATGGAAGTCAGGACTCCCGCCAGGTTGTCCACCACCTCACCCGCGTTTTCATTGCCCGCGATGGCGACCTCGCCGATGAGAAGTGCCGCTTGCTGCTCGGTGGGGTCTGCCGGTTCTGTGCCCGGCGTTTCAGGATCATATCCCGAAGGATCGTAAATTATATTCAACGCGCCGATCACATCACCCGCGTTGTCTTCATCTATCGCGCCGCCGTCAAGATAGTCTCCCACGTCGGAGATAAAGCCCTCCGGATCGCTGAGCGCGTTGTCATCGAGTTCACTGGAAGAGGGTATTTCAGGTTTATCCCATTCAGTGAAGAGGTTGCCTGTACAACCGCTAAAAAACAGGAGTATTATCAGGACCGCTCCTGCCGAAGCCGCAAATCTTCGCATATTAACCTCCATGAAAATCATTTGCTGCATGTATATCCTTTTTTAGACCTTTTAAATATTTCTCATATTTTAGTATATCACAGGTCCGTTCTAAAACCAATTGAGTACGATACTGTACCCGCAATTTTTAATATATCACGAATAGCGAAATTTAACCAAACAGCTGTTTCAGGAAAAGGAAAATGTCCCCTGCCCTCCCGTATTATCTCTCGGGATTACAGCTCCGTCTGTCTGATGGTCCCAACCAGGCGGTCATCTTCCATGCCGGTAAGCAGCACGCGAACAAGTGAGCCCCGGACTCCCTGGTCCGCGGCGGACAGATCGGTACCTGCAAGGCCGGCCTTCTCAACAGGCCTCACGCCGGATCTCAAGTCCAGGCCTTTCAGAGAGAATTCCACCCGCAGATAATTTTCAGACCAGCCGCTCCAGAACTTTTCACCGTTGATTATCTTCGGTTCTTCCGGCAGGATTTCAAGCTCCCGGCCAATCCACCGGGAGGCGTACACCTCATGCAGACGGTCGGCCATGTCCCGAAGTACCGAGGACCTCTCCCCCGCTATCCGCTCAGGGACATGATGCTTCGAATGATAAAGCTCGGTCCCCGGACGCGGAGAGAAGGGAAACACATGCAGCGCCGCGAATTCCAATTCCTCTATCAGTGAACGGGTAGCTTCAAAATCTTCATCCGTCTCGCCGGGCAGTCCGACGATGACATCCGCGGCCAGAAAGGGATCCTCCTTTATCCGCCGCAGTTCTCTCACCGCGGACCGCAGCTTGTCAGCGGTATACGGCCGGTATACGGCCTTGAGAATCCTGTCTGATCCGCTTTGAACGGGGATATGAAAATGAGGACAGATCCGGGGATGCGCCGCCGCGCTGATGAATTCCCGGGTGATCATTTCCGGTTCGAGACTCGAAAGACGGACCCGGAATGTCCCGGGCCTGGACGTTATATACTCAAGCAGCCGGGGCAATCTGAAATGGCTATCACCGGGTGCCTGATAGGCAGTGATATTGACACCGGTCAGGACTATTTCCCGGTATCCCGATGCTGCCAGATGCTCCGCCCGGGCTATAACCTCATCCGGCGAAAGGCTCACGGACTTTCCCCTTGCAAGCCTGACCCGGCAGTACGCGCACTGGTGATCGCAACCGTCCTGGATTTTCAGGAAGGCCCGGGAATGAAAACTGTACGTGTCCGCGTCAAAGCGAAAAATGCCGTGGGTATCAGCTGGCCGATCGAGAAAACCGGAGATACAATCTCTCGCCGAATTCTGCAGCTGCAGGTCATTATCAGGCACGCCGGTCTTCTCAATACATTCCGCCAGTTCCAGCAGCTGGTACTTCCGGTCGTGGCCGAACACCAATACGTTTGGCGCGAGGGTCTGCAGGAAGGGAGCGTCAAGCTGAGCGTAACAGCCCGTGATGATAATCAGGGCCTCCGGATTACCCCTCGCAAGGTGCCGGATGATCCGGCGGGCCTTTTGTTCCGCCTTGCTGGTAACGGTACAGGTGTTGACGATAAAAATATCCGCGTCCTCATCATGACGTCCGACAAAAAAACCCCGGCTCTTGAAGGAAGACGCCAGGGCCTCGCTCTCGCTCTGATTGAGCTTGCAGCCGAGTGTGTAAAACGCGACTCTCATCAGGTTTGCATTTTCTCCTTTACCCGTTCTTTGCCTCTCTCCGCTTCGTTAAATCCCGGTTTGAGACGCAGGGCTTCGTTATACGCCTCGAGGGCGTAGGTGTAGTCTTTCGCCTGTTCTCTCGCGTATCCCAGGCGGGACCACCATTGGGTCACGGAGGGTGTATGGTACAATGCCGTAGTTATCGCAATATCCGCATGATTGTATTCCCCGAGCCGGATGTATATCTCGCCCATAAGGTAATAAGCGGTATCAATACGGGGTCCGGTGGGGGACAAAACGGTGTATTCTTCAAACCATTTCAGCGCATCGAGGTTACGTCCCTGATAAAAGTGGACTTCACCCACCACCTCAACCATACGGGGATCGTACCTGGATATTTCCATCCCCTCGCGCGCATATTTCAGGGCTTCATCATATTTCCCCATCCGGACAAGACTCCAGCATAATACGGCGTAGGAATCCATGTTGCGGGGCATGAGTTCAAGCTCCTGTATGCATATTTCTATAGCCTTTTCAAACTGGCCGCCGTTGTACAGCTGCAGAGCATCAGGCCGGTCCTGGGCCGCCAGGCCAAAGGTTGAAATCATAAGAATCAGCACTATCAGGAGGACATTACGCATTGTTTCTCTCCATATCCTTCGTAAGCTCCGTTTGAGGAGCTTCCATTTTACATATACCGTTAAATTTGCATCCGCTCTCCATGATAACATCGGGAGCGGTGATATCGCCGTCAACCATGGCGGATGAAAACAATTCCACCCTTGTGTGGGCGAAAACGTCACCTTTGATGGTTCCTTTCAGCGAGACTATGTTTGCCTCCACCCTGGCTTCCACCACGGCATCACTGTCCACGTAAAGATTTCCCCTGGCGCAGATATCTCCTTTGAACGCGCCCTTTATCATAAGGCTGTCGTCAAAACTGAGACGTCCATTAAAACTGATATCCTCAGCCAGAATGGTCACTATATCACTTTCATCAACTTCTCTGATTTGTACTTCAGACATCGTTATTTCCTGCCTTTGAGGCAATCCTACTCTGAGGGAATCTACCTGTCAAGTCTTGTCCGGTTCGAGCATTGTAAGCGTACGCTGGAAACTCTTCAGGACCGCCGCCCGCATTTCACCGGTATAGGGATTATACCGCTGGAGATCATAAAAAAGCTGCATGGGGTCGTTACATGTCTGGTCCACAATTTCAAGGAGTTTATGATAACCTACCGTTCCTATGGGGCTATTCCCTAGATGGAGCTCCTGCAGCACCCGTCCGATGAAATGTGTGACCCCCTGGGTGTAGGCGGCCTGATGATCATGTTCATCCGGAGTCATTTCAATCACATTCATCCCGAAACCGAGAAAAACTTCCTTCCAGAAATCGAAAACCCGGTCGGACACGGAAACAGGATACATTACCATCGGCAGCCCGCGCACACTCTCTTTGCCTGAATCAGGGCCAAACATCGGGTGAGAAGCAATGGCTTCGATACCCTGCGGCAGCCGGGATCTCATTATTTCCGCGGGAAAACTCTTTACCGAACAGGTATCGAACACCGTAGTCCCCGCCTTCAAACGCGGGGCAATGGCGTCGATAACTTCCTCAAAAGAGGAGATGCTGACGCACATGAATATGACGTCAGCCTGAAGCAGTTCTGCTTCGGAGACCTGCAGTACTCCCCGCGGAAGACCGCTCTTCTGTGTCCGGCTGTACCCTGTCACCTGGGTGAATTTTTCGGCAAGCAGCCCCGCCCAGAACCTGCCGAATCTGCCAAGTCCGTATACTCCAACATTCATGAAGCGATACTACTCAATTTCTCCCGAACATACAACCGGTTTTTTCGTTCTGCATCTGCCGAAAACCTTATGGATATTTTGCTGTTTTTCTGATATTCTGGATTCACAAAATATTTTATTCATATAATTATGTGCATTTTATAATAATAATTCGAAGGAGCAATTCATGACATTTTCTGACAAGATGAAGGAAAAAGCACGCAGAAAAAATAAGGCGCTTGTACTGCCGGAAGGTCTTGAACCCCGTACCCTTAACGCGGCCCGAAAGATCGTCGATGAAGGACTGGCCGCGGAGGTCTATCTGATCGGTGAAGAAACGGAAGTCGCCAAAGCCGCAAACAATGCCGGAGCGGATATCAGCGGTGTCAAAATAGCCGTACCAGGAGATGCAGCGTTTCTGGATAAATTCGCATCGGAGTATTATGAATTACGAAAACACAAGGGCATGACTCCCGAGGAGGCCCGTGAAAAGATCGTTGATCCGCTGAATTGGGGCGCCATGATGGTCCGCCTGGGGGTAGTGGACGCTATGGTCGCGGGGGCGGAAAATTCAACCGCCGCTGTATTGCGTGCCGCCATGACCATAATAAAGACCAAACCGGGAGCAAAACTGGCATCATCCTTTTTTGTCATGTCCCTCGATGATCATAAGTGGGGTTCCGACGGGAATATCATTTTCGCCGATTGTGCCACCATTCCTGAACCGAACGCGGAGCAGCTGGCCGAAATTGCCATTGCCTCCTCCGAATCATGCCGAACATTTCTCGAAACGGAGCCGATCACTGCCATGCTTTCTTTTTCCACAAAAGGATCGGCATCTCACCCGATGGTGGATAAGGTTACAGAAGCGCTGAGTATTGTAAAGGAAAAGCGGCCTGAACTTCTGGTGGACGGGGAACTGCAGCTCGACGCGGCTGTTGTTGAAGCGGTAGGGAGCAAGAAAGCTCCCAATTCTCCTGTAGCGGGTAAGGCCAACGTATTGATTTTTCCCGACCTTCAAGCCGGAAATATAGGCTATAAACTTGTTCAAAGATTCGCAGGAGCCTTCGCCTACGGACCGATACTTCAGGGATTCGCAAAACCCGTAAGTGATCTTTCCCGCGGCTGCAGCATCGATGATATCGTAACCACCGCCGCCATTACCCTGGCCCAGGTAGAAGACTGATACTCAAGGCTCCGCTGTCCCAACGGGACGGTCCTCCGTATATATGAAAAGACGCCCGGAACCGCGTAGAACGATCCGGGCGTTTTTTTATTCCGGCAGAACGAATATTTACCGATTTATCTTTTCTATGGCTGCCGAAGCCTCTCTCTTGACCGAAGCCTCCCAGGAATCAGAAATGCTTACCATGGTCAGCTCCTCTAATCCGGCCCTATGGCCGACAGTACCGAGGGCCTGAATCAGCGACTTGACTATCCGGTATGAATCCGGAGGCCCCGCGTCGCGGCGGAGATTGTAGTATTCGAGAAAATCGGAGAGGATCCGTGCCGTGTCCTCACCTTTAAAAGTTCCCATGGTCTCCATCAGGGTAATCATCTCGTCCTCCTGGAACACCCTGTCACCCTGATACAGCGCAACCATCCTTCTCATGTTCTGCAGCAGCCCGGGATCATCCGGTTCAGGATACTTCTTCATCATTTCCATTGCGTAGAGACGCAGTGTTTTTAGCTGGCCTTTTTCGGCAAGATTTTTCGGCGAATATTTGAGCCCCTCATCCAGTCCGGAAGCGGCGAGCTCTGCCTTCCTGTCTTCAGGGGCCGTGGATTTTTCCTCCGCTTCGAGGGCCGCCAATTTATATTCATAGTTGATATTATTGAGGAGAATGCTGGATAACTGTTCCGAGGGATCATCTACCATCACCACGAGCGCCCGCCGGGCCCTTTCCTTTACACCGCTCTGGGTGGAATACCACCCGAGAGAGGCAAAAAACACGGGTTCAAAGCCCGACTCGGACCGAAGGAGCTCCAGGGCGCGTACAAGGGCATAAGCCTCGATTTCATTTTCACGCTGGTTCTGGATACCGTCCATATTAAAATTCAGGTTCCGAAGCATGAGCGCGAGCTGATCAGAATACTGCCGAGCGCCTGTCTTTCCCAGAGAAAGAACAGCCTCCCCTTTCAGGATCGGGTCTTTCGTGATCCGCACCGTCTCCATCAGCACCGCATCGGATTCCGCGGCCTTCAGACGTCCCAGTTCCCTGACGATCACCGTCATCAGATCAATCTGCATCCTCTTTTGAGTAATTCCGGATGTATTGCGGAAAGACCGGATTTCCTGATCAAGGGCATCTGTCATGACAGGTATCATGTCCCTGTTGTGCTGCTCGACAATATTCATCATGATCTGCTGTTTCTGCGGTAAGGTCCGTGCCCGTTCGTAAAGCCTTGCCCATACGGCTGTAATCTCGTCGGCGGCAGCTGTCTGCGCGCACATAAACAGGACAACCAGGCACAGCGGGATTTTTTTCAATAAGCCATTTATATGAATAAAACCTGTCATACCATACCTACTCTTTAACCCGCGTGTATGTGACACGCGTCCGGTTTACATACTCAAAGGCCAGTATTTCCCGAATGTTGCCGGCGCCGTCCATGTAGACCACTTCAAGAGGATCTCCCGAACTGTTGTTTGTATATATGATTTTGCGCCTTATAGACCTGTTCGCGAGGAGTACCTGTTCTTCAATCAGACCGCCATTCCGGTAGATAAAGATCCGGATCTGCTTCACCGCGCCATCTCCCGAAAACCAGGTTCTCTTCACCAGACGAGCGTCTGAATCGTATTCAAGCAGAAAGCGGTCCAGCAGAACGCCGTCCGGACTGTGGTTTTTTATCACAGTATTCAAACCATTCTCGTATTCATACCCGGTATAGCTCAGAAGGGCCCCATCAGTATTGAACACTCTCCATTCGGTTTTATTACCACCCTTATCATACTCAAACTCCTGTCGTGTCCGGAGTTCATCATTCATGTCATAGAGGGAGTCCTCCGTTATCAGCCCTGCGTCACTGTACTTAAAAATGTGATATTGAATGAGTTCCCCGTTGCCGTCATATGTCTGAAGCAGTTCTCCGAGCCCCTGATATGTCTGCTTGCTGCGCTGATTTCCATTTTCATATTTGAACACCTTCCGCTCAAGCAATTCATCGTCGGAATTGTACAGTTCTTCCTCGAGTTTCTGCACCCCCTCCTCAGCATAAGTATAGACACGGTATGTGGCGAGAACCCCGTCGGGATAGTAGGAGAGCTCTTTCGAGACCAGGTGTACCTCTTCGCGTACCTTTTTTACCTCAGTCCCTTCTTCCGGTGCAGCTGTTTTACCTTGATCATGGATCTGTCCCGTATCCTGAGATACACACCCGCTGTACATCAGGATAATGCCCGCCAGGAACATCAGGGGTAAAAATAATCTGCGCATAATTCTCTCCTCGAGTAAGGTCTTTATGAAGTATACAATTCTGAAATTTTCAAGTCAAACATCATGCTTGTACGGGGCCGCTTTTTTTACAAATCCAACTATATCCTCAACAGCTATTGTTTCACCCCGTCCTTCGGGATCTATACCCGACTCTCCGAGGAGTGCCCATAGACGCTGTGGATCAATGTCCCTGGTCCATGTACTGTTGATGAGATTATTACGGATTGTTTTTCTCCGGGAGGCGAATACAGCCCGTGTAAAAGAACTCACCAGCGGGAGCAGAGATAAATCACCGGATCCGCGGGGAGTCATGAGTACTATCTTGGAGGTCACATGCGGCTGGGGATAGAAACACCCCGGGGCCACATTACCGCAATCCCGAACATCGCAGGCAAATCCGCAGAGTACCGAGAACGCGGAGTAGTCTTTTGTCCCCGGTCCGGCCACCATCCTCTCCCCCACCTCTTTCTGCACGGTATAGACCATGCGGGGAGGGAGATTCCCGGATTCAATAAATGAGGCGATGATCGCCGCCGCGCTGTTGTATGGCAGATTTCCGATGATCCTGTCAGGCATTCCATCCGAGAAGAAAACCTCCTTCCAGGTTTTCAGAACGTCCCCGCCGATAATTTTCACACCTGAACGGATTTCGAATACCTGTCGAAGGTATTTAATAAACATTTTATCTATCTCAAACAAGGTGAGCCGACTGTCTGTTTCGACCAGATGGGCTGTCATCGCTCCTAAACCCGGACCTATTTCCCATATATGTGCCGCGTCCTTCGGTTCAAGCAGCTCTATGATCTTCTCCCTCACTCCCTGTGAAATGAGGAAATTCTGCCCAAACCGGCGGCTTGGAGCCATCCCGTTGGTCTTTAAAAACCGGGATATCTCTTTCGGAGAGTTGTAATTTACGATTGGCTCCATATCTGCCAGCATACTGACTGAGGACAACGAGGGTCAATACAGCGAGAGAAACTCCGGCAGTAAATGGCCACATATCGGGAGGTATGCGCAGGGAGGGCAGCCGGGAGAAATATGCGGTAAGCCTGAGAAACTGTTCGGCTGCCGCGTCAATCAGCTTCCTTACCTGGAGGTCAGCGGACAGAAAAAGCGGAGAACAGGACCCCAGACCGATCAGGGACCAGAAGATATAGATCAAGCCTGCCCACATCCACGCTACAATCAGCGGTGTCAATACCATCGAGGCTATCAGACCGACGGGATAAAGCACCCCGAAATACTTTACAAGGATGCCGGCCGTGCAGAGCATCGCGCACACGCTCGCGGAAAGTGCGGCGCGAAAAACGGGAGGTATGCGGTATGGGAAGATTTTTTCCACTATGCCTGAAAACAGCAGGATCCCCCCCAAAGCCATATAAGAGAGCTGAAATCCAAGGGCCTGTATACTGAGGGGATAAATAACCGCCTGGGTATAAAAAGTCACCGCCAGCAGATGCATAAGCCGCGGCCTCTTTCCATTCATCACATATCCCCACACTCCTGTCCCGAACATCAGAACCGCCCTGATGATGGAAGGCCGTGGTCCGACCAGGCACAGATAGCATATGACAACAAACAGAGCGGCACATGAAGCCCGGGTCCTGCCGGCTATGGGAATCAAAACACATAAGACTCCGAGGGTGATTACCCCGAGATGCATCCCTGACAGAGCCAGCAGATGTACCGTACCGCATTCACGAAACAGCTCAAACAGCTCACCCGCCCGAATGTCCCGGTACCCAAGCAGGAGTGCTTCAAAGAGCGGTGAAGCATGCCTTCCGATGCTCCTGAGCCGGTTGCGCAGAAATTCAGATAATACACCTCGGATTCTGCAGACACCTGAAGGATTTTCGATAATCTCAACTCCGCTTCCGGAACTGCCGTACCACGTCTGCTCGCCCTCAGATATCCTGTACAGCGAAGCGGGGACCCTGATTCTGCCGCCCCTGTAAAGAGAAGCCGGTGCGCAGTTCCCAGCATGGATTGCGGGACACAGAGGAGATCCCCGTTTATCGGAGAGGCCCTTCGGGATGACTGAAGTGCTTCCTCCGGCGGTAATCAGCACACTTCCATCTGCCCGGGCCCTGTTGCCGAACGCGTCTTCTACCAACTCCGCGCGGAGAAGAAACCTGGTCCGTCCGTTTTCCACGGGGACACCGTCATCCTCCAGAATACCTGAGATGGATACGACCCTTTCCGGCCGCATACCCCAGAACTGGACCGAATGCTGTATTGTAAAGGGAATATGGAGGGCGATACAGAGCAGGACCGCCTCGGCGCGCAGCAGGGTTCCCCATCGGCGGCAGTTGAACGAATTGGTCTCGATACATACATGGGATACGGAGGACAGACAGAGGATAAGAAAAAATACGGGATGGAACCATTCCAGAGGTTTCAGGACTCTCATGATGAGCACCATACCTACCGGTAATATAAACATGAGATCAACCATCGGTTCATAGAGAATATTAAAATAATCCCGCGGTCCCCGCCGCCTACTGCTGTAAATCGCTCAGAACCTCCCGCGCAGCTTGTTTGACTGAACGCGGGTAATCAAGATACATAGCATAGAGCAGATGATCGAAGGCAGCATTACCGCCCAATCTCCCGAGATTACGGATAACCGCAAGTACGACCTGTTCATCAACACGCTGGCCATTCTCCATATAAGTATTTAATACTTCTAAATAGAGACTGAGACGCACTGCTGCTTCATTTGTCGACATAGTCCCAAGCGCGGCAATCGCCTCCAGCAGTACAGTTTTCGGTGTGATGCCCCGGTCAACCTCGATATTTGTCTGATTGAAATGCTCTATCAGGAGAGGGGTCGCCAGTGACCACTCTAGAGCGGTAAGGTAATTCACCGCGGAGTAACGCAGTTCGCGGTTAAGCTTATTGATGTCCTCGTTATTTGTAAGTCCCAGGCCTATGTCCAGGGCCTTCAGCGCAAGCTCGCCTTTTTGTTCCTTTGTAAACGAATCATTCTGCATTGCCCAATCGAGAACCGGCTTTTTTT
>Ga0272442_10012060_pt1 | contig 10482 bp, 6 predicted proteins | sample SSMForm2O_FD_200262 | JGI IMG/M metagenome (GOLD analysis project Ga0272442, IMG submission 200262) | Marine sediment archaeal communities from Little Sippewissett salt marsh, Falmouth, MA, United States - SSM-Form-2O | ecosystem: Environmental > Aquatic > Marine > Wetlands > Sediment ... | reverse complement strand
TTTCCCGCGACAGGCGGGAAGGACCGTGAGGAAGCACGCAACGACAACCGGCGCGCGATCGACGAGGCCGCGGCGATTGGGGCGCCGCTGGTGGTGTTGGTGTGCGGGGCGGTTCCGGGCATGAAACTGGCCGTCGCGCGGCAGCAGATTCTCGATGGCATCCATGCGGTCATTCCGCACGCGAAAGCGGCCGGGGTGAAGCTCTCGATCGAGCCGCTGCATCCGATGTACGCGGATTGCCGGTCGGCGATCAACACGCTCGAGCAAGCGAACAATATGGTGATGGTGCTCGACTCGGAGTGGGTTGGGGTGACCGTCGACGTGTATCACGTGTGGTGGGATCCGTTTCTGCGCGCGGAGATCAAGCGCGCGGGCAACACTATCCTGTCATTCCATGTCTGCGACTGGCGCACGCCGACGCGGGATCTGCTCAACGACCGCGGCATCATGGGCGAGGGCTGCATTCCCATCCGCGAGATCCGCGACTGGGTCGAGGGTGTCGGCTTTGACGGCCCCATCGAGGTCGAGATCTTCTCGGACACATACTGGGCGCAGGACCAGGCCAAGTACCTGAAACGAATCAAGCGGGCGTATCTCACCCACGTGTGACGGGCGCTGCGAGACGCGCGATATGCCGCTAGGGGCTCGGGGCTACAGGATCCCTTCGAGCAGGCCGCCGAAGAGCCCTTCGAGGAACGAAAAGACGGCGGTCAGGATGGCCACCACGAAGGTCGCGACAATTTCATGGATTTCGTTGGTGAGTTCGCACATGCTTCCTCTCCCTCACTCTCCGAAGAAACACAATGAGACATAATCGCTGTAAACGCTTTCTGCAAAATGCTTATGTTAAATCAACCCATCGACGAGGCCAGCAAAAAGCGCTTCCAGAAACGAAAGAACGGCCGTGAGGAGGGCCTGTATGAAGGTCGTAATGATTTGCGCTAACTCGAGACCGAAATCCATGGCAGGCACTCCTTTGGTGATGACGTGACGACGTCGACTTCTGCTACGGGGAATGCAGATGGACCGGGCTCCCCCGCAGGTCGGCTCCATCTATGATACCATAGCGGGGCCAAAACGTGACGCCCCTCCGTGCGGTCCGCACGAAGTCCTTACCTGCCAACCGGTTGCGATTGGCAAGGCTGACAAGAAGGCCTCTGGCCGCGGCGGCGACGCCATGCCCAGCGGGCCAAGCAAAGGAATAAGGTCCTATGCATACGTCTCCTTACGATACTCTGTGTGATCGGCTCGGCGAGGTCATCGACCTGCGGGCGGCCGTTGCCCTGCTCCAGTGGGACCAGGAGGTCTGCATGCCCCCAAAAGGCGCCGCAGCGCGCGGACGCCAGTTGGCGACGCTGTCGGCGTTGGAGCACCGCCTGGCCACATCGGGCGAAATCGGGGCCTTATTGATGGCCCTCGAGGGAAGCCCGGAAGCCCGGGACGTGGACGCGGCGAAACTGGTGGCGGAAGCCCACTACGATTACGCGCGTGCGCGGCGCTTGCCCGAGGTCTTCGTCGAGCGCTTTGCTGCGGAGCAGAGCAAGGCCTATCAGGCCTGGGTGAAGGCCCGGGAAGAGTCAAACTTCAAGACTTTCCAACCGCATCTGGAAACCCTGCTCGAGTTGTTGCGGCAAAAGGCGGACTACCTGGGCTATGAGGGGTCGCCATACAATGCGCTCATCGAGGATTACGAGCGCGGCATGACCACCGAACAGTTGCGGGTGATCTTCGGCGAACTGGCGCAACGACAGAGTGCGTTGGTCGACCGAATTGTGCAGGCCCCGCAACAGCCGCAGCTCGGTTGGCTCCAGGGCGAGTGGGGCGAAGAAGCCCAATGGGCCCTCACCCTGCAGGTGCTCAGGGACATGGGCTACGATTTCGAGGCCGGGCGTCAGGACCGCTCGGTCCATCCCTTTACGACCAACTTCGACCTGGGTGACGTGCGGATCACCACCCGGGTGAACGAACGCGAACTCTTCTCCTGCCTGACCGGCTCGGTGCACGAAGGCGGCCATGCGTTATACGAACAGGGTTTCTTGGAGAAAGATCAACGCACCTTGTTGGCCGCGGCGCCGTCGTTGGGCATTCACGAATCCCAGTCGCGGCTGTGGGAAAATATCATCGGCCGCAGTCTACCCTTCTGGAACTACGCGGCGCCGCTCTTGCGGGCGGCACATCCCGGCAAGCTGGACCACATCACGCCCGAGCAGATCCACCAGGCCATCAACCACGTGCAACCCTCCTTTGTTCGGGTCGAGGCGGATGAATGCACCTACAACCTGCACATCATCCTGCGCTTCGAGTTGGAAGTAGCGCTGATCGAGGGAGACCTCGAGGCCGCAGACGTGCCGGAGGCGTGGAACGCCAAGGTGAAGCAGTACCTGGGCCTCGACGTGCCGAACGACGCCTTGGGCTGCCTGCAAGACATCCACTGGTCGCATGGCAGCATGGGCTATTTCCCGACCTACGCCTTGGGCAACCTCTACGCCTCCCAATTGTTCGAGCAGGTGCTTAAGGACGTGCCGGACGTGTGGAGCCAGGTTGCGGCGGGTGAGTTCAAGCCGTTGCTTGCGTGGTTGCGCCAGCACGTGCACGCGGTGGGCCGGCGTAAGATGGCGCCGGAGATTGTGCGTGATGCCACGGGGCAGGAGCCGGATTCTGCCGCGTTCCTCCGCTACTTGGAGGACAAATACACCGCGCTCTACGGACTTGCCAAATAGACTGGTTCAAGACGAACGGCTTCTCCGTTGCCGTTCAAGGAAAGCGGCGACAAATTCGGTGGCGGGCTCTTCGAGGATCTCCCGGGGCGTACCGATTTGGTGGGAGCGTCCGTCTTTGAGGACCGCGATCCGGCCGGCCAACTCGAGCGCCTCTTCCTGGTCGTGGGTGACGTAGACGGCGGTGATCCGCAGCCGTTGCTGCAATTGGGCCAGTTGCTCGCGGGTGCTGTAGCGCAGTTCGGCGTCGAGGTTACTCAGCGGTTCGTCGAGGAGCAAGATATCCGGATGCACGGCCAACGCACGCGCCAACGCCACGCGCTGCTGCTGGCCGCCGCTCAGTTCGGTGACGCGCCGCTTCTCTATGCCGTCGAGTTGCACGTAGCCCAACGCCTCCTCGACACGCACCGCGATATCGGGCTTGGGCGTCTTGCGCGCACGCAAGCCGAAGGCCACGTTCTCGAAGACGTCCATATGGGGGAACAGCGCATAGCTCTGGAAAACCATGGCGGCGTTGCGCTTCTCCGGCGGCCGCAGGGTGACGTCGCGGCCGTCCATGAAAACGCGGCCGGCATCGGGCGTCTCCAGCCCCGCGATCACCCGAAGCGTGGTGGTCTTCCCGCAGCCGCTGGGACCGAGCAAGGCGAAAAACTCGCCCTCCGCGATGTCGCAGGAGAACTCGGAGACGCCGCCCCCATCGGGATAGCGCCGCGTGACGCTTTCAAGGCGTAGGCTTCCCATCTTCGATTCGAGACCTCCCCGGCTGCGGACTCGGCTTCCTTCCGCTGTGTCGCGGGGCTGCAGCACGCCGGATGCACCGTCCCGCACGCGATCCAGCCGCAGAGAAGGTATCACGCACGCCCGAGGTGCCGCAAAGGCGGCTGTAGGCGGGCGATGACCTCGGCCAATATGTGGACTTGGCGTCGTTACGTCCCCGTCGCGCCGTACGGATCTTGGACACCGTGGTGCACCAGAAAGCGCCGTATTGGCTCGGTTGACCGGGGGCTCCCGCGAGGTCGAGGGAACGCGCGTGGAGTACACGCACACCTTCACTGAGGCCGTGCAGCGGCCGCCCAAGCCTGGCAGAGCGCCAGCACAGCGTGACCGCGCCGAAGGGTCTCGATCGGAACCGTTGATGGAGCCGGGGAAGCGTCATTTCCCCGGCTTCGGTCTTCCGGGGGCATTGACAATATGCGGCTGGTGGCCCATACTGGCTGCATGGTATTCTGCAAGGGAATATGTCTGCCCAGGGGTATCTTGAGGTAGTTCTTTCGCTTTTCAGAGCAATCGATCCCGGTGTCCAACAACATTCACCAACGCTTCCAGTAGCGCGTGGCGAGCACAAGGCACCGCGCGGATGGAAGGCAGGGGAGATTTGGGGAAATGAAACGCTTCTCGATGGGGTGCTGTTGTGTGCTGTGTGTGCTCCCGATGGCCGTGCTGATGGCGGGTTGTCCAAAAGACAAGACGCCGCCGGGACTGGTCACGGCCTTCACCGCGGTGGCCGGGGACGGCCAGATCGCCCTGAGTTGGGTCAATCCGGGAGATGACGACTTCATGGGGGTGCGCGTGCAGCGCGCCACCGCTACCTATCCGGCAGCCGCCACGGACGGAAGCACCGCCTATCAGGGAACGGGACAATCCTTCACGGACAGCGGCCTGACGAACGGCACACGCTACTTCTACTCGGCCTTCTCGTTCGATGAAGTGCCAAACTACTCCCCCGCGGCACACGCCAACAGTACGCCGCAGATGCCAGGAGAAGGAGAAGGAGAAGGGGAGGGGGAGGGGGAGGGCGAAGGCGAAGGCGAACCCATCACTCCGGAGGATGACCTCGTCTTCATTCACCACTCAGTAGGTGAAGACTGGCTGGCCGGCGGTCTGGACACCGCGCTGCTGGACAAGGCGTACATCGACGAGCGTAACGACATCACCTACGGCTCGGAGGTACCGCCCGCTCCGGGCCGGCCGGAATCGTTGGGGCCGCCAGCGGGCGATTACACCGACATGAACCACTGGGTGGCGTGGTTCAACGACTACCTGGCGGCGGTACAGGCTTGGGACTGCGCCGACGGCCACAACCGCATCATCATGTTCAAGAGTTGTTTCCCGAACAGCCACATCGAAGCCGACGGCACCGAGCCGGGCGACCCCTTCGAGGAAATGCACACTTTGGCGAACTACCGGGCGGTGTTCAGACACCCGAGTGGCCCCGGCAACACTTACAGCCACGGCGGCCATGTTTACCGTGCCCTCGAAGACGTCTTCGCTGCGAACCCGTGCACGCTCTTCATCCCGGTCACCATGCCGCCGTTGCACTATGCGCCTTGGGATGAGACAGACAACGCTGCGGCGGCGCGCGCCCGAAGCTTCTGCAACTGGCTGAAAGGGGAATGGCTCGATGGCTATTGCAGCCGGACGGGACTTCATAACGTGGCCGTCTTCGACCTTTTTGACGTGTTGGCCTATCCCCCCGATCACGCGACCCATCCGAACCGGCTGCGTGCCGAATACGGCGGCGAATCGGGCGATTCCCATCCCAACGATACGGCCGACGGGATCTTGACCCAAGTCTTTGCCACCAATCCGGCAAACTTCATGGATGCCGCTTGGGCCGCATTCGGGTGCAGCGCCGAAGGCGAAGGCGAGGGCGAAGGCGCCCCCGAAGGCGAAGGCGAGGGCGAGGGTGCCCCCGAAGGAGAAGGCGAGGGCGAGGGTGCCCCCGAAGGAGAAGGGGAGGGCGAGGGTGCCCCCGAAGGCGAAGGCGAGGGCGAGGGTGCCCCCGAAGGAGAAGGCGAGGGCGAGGGTGCCCCCGAAGGAGAAGGGGAGGGCGAATTACCGGGAGACTCCGTGCCCCTAACCGTCACCGAGCGGGCGGGCGTGGTGCGAAACCACGAGTATGTCAGCTTCGGGGTCCCATTGCCGCGGTCATGGGGCGCTACCGATGCGGACAGCCTGCGGCTGAGCGCGGACGGCACGCCGGTTCCGGCGCAGTTCGAGCCGCTGGCGCGCTGGGGCGGCACGCCCACCGACGCGTCGGCGCCCATCAAGTGGGTGCTCGTGGGCTACATGGCCGATGTGCCGGCCGGTGGCGCCCAGACCGTCGAGTTGGACGCCCTGGGCCCGGGCCCGGCCTTACCCGTGCCCATCGGTATCTCCACACCCGGCGCGGGCTCGCTGCTGGTGGATACCGAGGTGGCGCAGTTCGCGATTAACACAAACGATACCTTCAACCTCTTCAACCAGGCCACGGTCGGTTCCATAGCATTGCTGGATCCGCTCACGCCGCGCGAGGCCATCGCCTATGCCCCGGCCGGGGCCTTGGACATCGTAGGCGGCGGCACGCCGGCCTTCACCCCACGGGCCACGAGCGTGACCGTCGAACGGAACGGCCCGCTCTGCGCCGTACTGCGCGTCGAAGGCAGTATCCTGGATGCCGGCGACCGCGCGCTGCTCGACTTCACGGCGCGGCTGCATTTCTACGCGGGCAGTCCAAACGTACGGCTCGACTTCACGGTCGAGAACAACCAGCCGGTCATCGAGAGCGGCGAAGGCCAGCCCACCAACGCGCACAACCAAGGGGCGGTGAACAGCGTCTACATCGGCAGCCTCTCGTTGAACCTGGACCTCACGGGTTCGGGGTTCCAGGCCTGGTCTGAGGGCAGCGTGGCGGTGGATCCGCTGACCGCCGATCTGCGTCTTTATCAAGACTCGAGCGGCACGGACTTCTGGGACGTCTACACCGGTTCGGTGGGATGGCCCGGCGCGGAGGCGTCGGCGCATCCGCGCCTGCAATCGTATTGCACGATGCAGGGCTACCAGGTGACCGGCGACGATTTGGCCGCGTCGGCGAACGGCTTACAGGCCTTGGGATGGATGAGCGTCTTCAACGCAGGCGAAAGCGCTCCACGCTTGGCCGTAGCCGTCCGCGATTTCTGGCAAAATTTCCCGAAAGCGATCGAGGCCGCCCCGGACGGTACGGTGTCCATCGACCTCTTCCCGAACGGTGAACAGTTCCAGCATAACCTCCGGGTGGGCGAGGAGAAGACCCACACCGTACTGCTGCGCTTCGGGCTGAGCGACGAAAACGCCGCGAATGCGGAGAACGCGGCGCGCGCATTCAACGATCCGCTGCTCGGGCTGGCACCGCCGGCCTGGTATGTGGCCAGCGGCGTGTTGGGCGAGGTGCCGGCCGCCGATGTAGCACGGTGGCCCGCATACGAGCGCTATGTGCGGGTGGCCTTCGAGCCGAACCCCGATTTCAACCCGGCAGTCGACGACCCCAGCTTCGGCAACGGAACCATGACGGAGGCCATCGCGCGCTACAACTTCTACGGCTGGCAGGATTACGGCGACCTGCCGCTCGACTACGAGGCCTTCGGCCCGAACCAGGCCGGCCAGATGAACCTGAAGTACTGGTTCACGCACGGTATCCTGACGCAGTTCCTGCGCTCGGGCGACCTGTCGTGGTTCGACCTGGGCCGGCCGGGTCTGTGGCACCTGGCAGACGTCGACTACCTGCACATCCCCGACGAGGGTGTGCAGCACTGGTCGCACGGGGCCTATTTCGGCCACAGCGGCCACGACGAGCCCGGCAACATCAATCCGAACCGGAACAGTAATTCGCCGTCTATCGATCTCTTCTTCGGCGTGCCTGGCCTGTACCTCGGCTACTACTTGACGGGCGAGCAGCGCTTCAAGGACGTGGCGGCCGAGGGCCTCGAGGCGATGCGCAACCTGTCGCAGTGGAGCACGTGGGAAGACCCGGTCGAATTCTGGGATTCGGTCCTCGAGCGGGCCCGGGCCAACGCCATCTTCGGCTACATCGAAGGGTACCGGCAGACGGGAGACGCGCGGTGGCTAACGGAACTGGACAACATTGTGGGACACACCGCCGATCTATCGGGCAAGACGTGGGTGACCGATCCGTCGGCGTTCGGCGCGGCGCATCCCGGGTCCTACCTGCGGATGTTCATGTTCAACCAGATCCTGTGGACCTTGGGGCGTTACCGCGACTTCCTGGACGAGTACGGGATGCCCGACACGCACGGGGTTTCGGGGGCGTTGACGGCCTACGGCGACTTTGTCATCAACCACGTGATGCAGGAATACCCGGCCGGCAGCGGCCGCGCCGCACATCCTTACGACTACTCGTTCGATGGCAGCGACCCAAGCTACCTCGACGTCAACAACTGGGCCTTGAGCATGGCGGATGCCTTGGCCTATGCGCATAAGTATTCGGGTGAAGCCCGCTTCTTGAACGCCGCGGCACAGTTCTACGCGACCGGCACCGTCGACCCGCAATGGGAGGATGACCCGCCGGTGTACATCGACACCAAAGGGCTGGCCAATGCGTGTTCGTGGGGCTTGGTCTATATGAACCAGAGCGCCAAGTGACCTTGGCGCCCTGGCGGTGACGGCTCAGTTCTCGATGGGCGTGAGTACGACGTTCCGGTAGCGGATCGCGCTGTGGTCGCCTTGCAGGTAGATGGGGCCGGGCTTGCTCACGTCGGACGACATCGCGCCGCCGGTGCAGCCGGGCAGGTACACGTTGTCGATGATGCGCGTGCCGTTGAGGATAACCGTCACGTGCCGGTCGACGAGCGTGATATCGAGCGTTTGCCATTCGCCGGCCGGTTTCTCCGCGGAGACGGACGGTGCGATACGGCTGTAGATAGCGCCCATGCGGTGGGGGTCGACGGGCCTGCCGTAGCTGTCTTCGACCTGCACTTCGTAGATCCCCCGTAGGTAGACGCCACTGTTCCCGTGCGCCGGCACGTTGACTTCGAGCTTGAGATTGAAGTCCTCGAATTCCGCCTCGGTGCGCAGATTGCCATAAAAGGCATGCAAGCCCTTCTTGGGCTGCGCCGTATCGTTGATGAGGACGCCATCTTCGACGCGCCACCCGTTCTTGGCACGTTCTTCGAGCAACTTCCAGCCGGCCAGGCTGTCTTCGGTGAGCAGGGCGATGGGCTGGGCGAAATGCAGCGTGCTCAGGTCCGGTTGCGGCGGCTTCGGCGGCTCGGGCACGCCGGTGAAGCGGTCCAGGTCGCCCCCGCGTCCGTTGCCACGCGGCCGGAATCGCGTGCCCACCAACTTGCCGTTCTCGATGGTCATGGTGTAGGCCTCGGCGAAGGTGTGCGTGCGCACAACCGTGTCGTTTGCGTCCTTCCGCTCCTCTTCGAAGGTCCGCGTCACCGTGAGCGCCCCATCGTTCACGTACGCGCTGGCCACCGGCAGCACACTGCCGCCCAGCCACAGCAACGCGCCATCGAGGTAACCCTTTTGCTGAGTCACCTCGAGCCACCCCGCACCACCACCATCCTTCGTCAACGCCCACGCCCCTAGAAAGGGCGCGGCATCATTTTTCGCCGCACACACCCCGGCGCTGGATACCAGCGTCAGTACCGCTATGATCAAGACTGTCTTACGCATGGGTCGTCCTCCTTTGAAACAACAACAAGAACCGATAGTGTACTCCAGCAAGGCCCCCGCAACCAACGCCTCGAACAACTCAAGGAATGCGCACAAGACACGGGGGCTGCGCCAAGCGAGCGAAATGAGACAGGACTGTCCTCGGTTCTCCCCAGGCGGGCTTTGCCGACGAGCGACTCAGCTATACCAAGGCCTTTGAACGCTACGTTTTGGAACTGTCGACGCGCATGGCCCTCAGGATGCGGCTCGTCATTTGCAGGTGGGTCGAAATGTGGACAGCGTCTTTTTGGAATTCGGTGACCTCCCCCAATACAATGACACCGGCAATGGGCTCGTGACCGGCGAGTTCGGCCGCGCCTCCCGGACCTACGATACGGCCATCGACACAGAAACTACCCATTCCGAAGGTTGTCGAGATGCGGACAAAGTCACCGTTGTTCCTGCAGGTGATCGTGGGATTGCCGGCGCTTGCACTCCTCGGTCCGGCTTCCGCCATAGCCGCCCAGAGAGAACCAGTCATTGCCGTCGATTACGCGCCCGAGCGGCTTGGCAACACACTGATGAGGACTCATGTCCTGGTGCGGGCGCAGATCTCCAAGATCACCGTCACCGTGCGGGAAGACACCTTGTACGGTCCGCTCGACGACCACGGCTATCCGGTCGAGTATGTCGTCGAGATGGACATCCTGGAAAGCCATCCGAAACTTGCCGAATCGCACCTTACCGTGGAAGGCATGTCGCAGGAACGCGACATCCAAACCGAACCCATGGAGGCGATTGTCGCCCTGAAACGGACGCCGCTGGGGCTAACGCCCGCGGGCAGGTTCTCTATGTTCGGCGTCTACAGAATCGCGCCGGATGGCCATACCGACCTGCCGGACGTGGGCCCCGACGTGCCGGTCGAATTGGCGTGGGAGCTGCTGTGCGACCTCTTGGATTACTTCGACGAAAAGCCGGTCACGGAAGACTTACAGAAATGGTCTGACCGGCTGGCGTCAGGCAATCGGGTCCACGTGCAGGCGGCGAAGACCTATATCGACATCGCAGGAAGTGGCACGCCCAGCGCTACGGCGCTGCAGACCGCGCAGCAAGCCCTCGATCAACTGGCTTCCGGCAGCCTGGAAGCGGCCACCGCGGCCTTGGACTATTTCGAGCTGGTGAAGGCGGCCGAATTGCCGCCCGCAGTGCTCCTCGATCGCCTCGACAAAGCGTATCACGCCCTGCAGCCCGCCACCCCGCAAGGCCAGGCGGTAACGCCGGCCATGAAGGATTTCCACGAGTTCAGCCGGCGTGCCTTGCAGGCGCTCGTACGGGTGGCGGACCCGGAAAC
>Ga0272442_10012056_pt1 | contig 10484 bp, 8 predicted proteins | sample SSMForm2O_FD_200262 | JGI IMG/M metagenome (GOLD analysis project Ga0272442, IMG submission 200262) | Marine sediment archaeal communities from Little Sippewissett salt marsh, Falmouth, MA, United States - SSM-Form-2O | ecosystem: Environmental > Aquatic > Marine > Wetlands > Sediment ... | reverse complement strand
GGATGCCTATGGGCGCAGTCCCGACAAGCCTCCTGAACCTCTCCTCGGTTTCCCGTATCTCGCGTTCCCATCTTATCCGGTCGCGTATATCGTTTATGACGACTGCGATGTGAGTGGGATTCCCCCCTCCGTCATTTATCAGGAAGACGTTTATCTCAACATCGATACGCTCACCGGTCTTCAAATGTCTGATATACTTGCGGGTTTTAAAATGACCGTCTTTTAAAAGGGACGACATCAGGATGTCGCGGAGGTATGCCTTACCCTCCTCCGGTACGAAATCCTCTATGGTGAGGGACTTATCTCCATTAATTGTATCAACGCCGCAGAGATTCATACCCGCCTCATTGAGATAGAGGACCCTTCCCTTCATGTCGGTCAGTCCGATAAACTCGTTGCTGCTCTCTATGAGAGAGATGAGACGCTGCTGAACCTCCCTGCTTTTTTTCTGCTCCGTAATATCGAGCCCGTAGATGTTTACATAATCCTCACCTTCGACGGGCGTAAACACGAGGGAACAGACGCGGTCCCCGCACATTATCTCACGTTCGATACTTTTCTTTTTTTCACAGGCATCGTACACATGACGAATAACATGGACGGGGGCCTTGTCATTTACACTGCATTGCCATTCTTCAAGTAGTATCAGGGCCGCTTCGTTCGCATATATCAGGGTACCGTCATTCAGCAGACGAAGAACGGGGTTTGGATTTTCATTCGGGAATCTTGCGAGCGCCCGTATTTGCTCCTCAGCCTCTCTTTTTTGTCTAACTTCCCGAACGTGGAGGAGAAGGGCCTGACGGTTATTATACAGGATCCTGCTCATACGGATCTCGACCGGGATCGGGCTGCCGTCCGGTCCGATACTGAAGTTTTCGATGTGCTCGACCTTGTCTTTTGCGAGCAGCGTGAAATTATCCGCAACGAGATCGCGATACTCCGGCGGCACAAGGTCCGCGGCGTCCATACCGATCAGCTCATCACGCGTCATTCCGTGAAGGCGGCAGGCCGCCGGATTTACATCGAGTATACGCCGATTTATGTCCTCGATGAATATAGCGTCCGGGGAATACTCGAAGACGTTAGGGAAACGACGCACACCCTCTTCGATCGTATTCTCTAGATCCCAGTAGTCATCCATACCCCTGCACGCAACAAGCAGGCTTCCTTCACCCCCGGCAACCGTCCTGCTCGACGTCCCGCATACCCGGAAAAACGATCCGTTCCCGTGTACCAGCCGGAACTCGTGGTTATTGTTCTTCTCATCAACAGGGTGAACGATACTCCGGATGAGGTCTTGATCCGCACTGTAAACATGGCTGAGAAAATCCGAACCCATGATTTCCCCCTTATCCAGTCCAAGCGCTGCAGAAGCTGTTTCATTGACGAAGAGCACGTGCAAATCTTCATCGAGCAGAAAAAGCATATCAGGTGCATTCTGAAAGAGAACTTGATAGTCGACTGTTTTTATCTGCTCATCTTTCTTCATAAAAAAACCACACCCTTCACTTCAGAAAAAAATTTTATTTTTATTATAATCAGGTAAGCACTGTCGCAACGGTTCTCGCCCGTATAATCTATTTTAAGTTGAAATATGTGGTATTTTCAAATTTTTAGATCGGTATACCGGGATATATCGTAAGAATAAATCCTGGTGTTACGGAAAAGCTCTCTTATATAATAAAAACAGCCTATACTACATTACCGAAAGGGTCTTAATTCCTGAATAATATATTTCCCTCACGGTTGGAAAAGGTGCCATGAAGATACGAACTATTCTGATAGCAGCGGTCCTCCTCTTCATCACACAATCACACGAAGCGGGAGCATATTCCGTTGTATGGATCGCACAGCCCTGTCGATCGAAGCAGATACTCGGTGGATGTGTGGCGATCGGTTTGAAAGGAAAATTCTTATTGACAGGGGAGAGGGAAAAGAGTATTTTATATACAACCTTGTATATTCCGAGTTAAATAGTATGCCCACGAAACTGGTGATACTGGGACTGTTAAGGGATAGAGACCTCCATGGATACGAGATAAAGCACATAATCGAAGACCACATGGGGGACTGGACAAACATCGCGTTCGGGTCTATCTACTTCGCGCTCGGCAAGTTGACGGAAGAGGGATTTATCCGGAAAGCCGGTGTGGAGAAACCCACGGGCCGTCCGGCACGTTCGGTTTACACCATTACCGAGAGAGGAAGGGATGAGTTCAGCCGCCTCCTCAAAGAACTGTGGAGCACACAGAGACAGCAGTATTTCGATCTCGATATAGCCCTGTTCTTCGTGAAAGCCCTTCCCAGGGAGGAGACCGAGGGATACCTTTCCGGGCGCATCCATGACACAGAGAAAATAATCGATCACGTGACCGGGCATAAAAAGGAGCAGATCGCGAATCCGTACGTACCACCCATAGCGGAAGCGCTCTTCGACCATTCACTCCACCACCTGAATGCGGAGCTCACGTGGCTGAAAGAGGTGCTGCGGAAGTTCGAGTCGGGAGAATGGAGTTAATTTTTTTATCTATATATTCAATATTGTATATTTAAACTAAAATAATGAGGAGGAAACAATGGTAAGGGAAAGAACAATCGAAACGAGTGAGGGGATTCAGGACGGTTTCACTGTTGAGAAATATGATCAATCCATGAGAATCATGCGCGACAAAGGCATAATAAAAATGGAGCTGAAGCCCGTACTCAAGCTCGGCATGACAGACGGACACGCACTTGAAATCGGGCCCGGACCCGGGTACCTGGGTCTCGAGTGGCTCAAAGCGACCCGGGAAACACGACTTACGGGACTCGAAATAAGCACAAACATGATAAGGACGGCCAGGAAAAACGCCGAGGAATACGGCCTCTCGAACAGGACCGAGTATATCGAGGGAAACGCCATGGAGCTCCCCTTTCAGGACGGAACCTTTGACGCGTTTTTCTCGAACGGCTCCCTGCACGAGTGGGAAGATCCCATCAGGGTTTTCAACGAAGCGTACCGGGTACTGAAACCCGGCGGCAGGTACTGCATCAGCGACCTCAGACGGGATATGAATTTCATAATCAAGTGGTACATGAAGAGTACGGTAAAGCCGAAGGAAATGGTGAACGGACTCCTCAGCTCGATCAACGCGGCGTACACACCGAAGGAACTGGAAACGATGAAATCCGGAACTTCTCTAATGAATGCAAGGGTGAAAGGGAACCCATTCGGCCTGATACTTACGGGATTAAAGAATACTTGAGAGCCCTTCGGCACCACAGGGAGATAAAATACATAATAATTACAAATATATAAAATTGCTGTTAAATATTTCATATGGTATATACTTATTATAAGGAATACTGTGAAGACGGGGTAATACGTATGGAGAAAATCGAGGTAACGAGCGGCGTATACTACGTCGAAATCCCTGAAGCAAACCTCTACGTGCTCTGCGGCTGTCCCGCCGACAGTGTGAAGCACCTCATGAAAAGAGGGCTCATCGTATCAAAGGAAAAAAACGGAGTCACCTTCGAGACAGGACCAAACGCCATACTCCTCTCCGACGTACCCGTGCAAAAGGGAAGCTTCTCAAATCTCGCCGAGTTTCCGGTTCTCCAGATGTTCTACAGACAGGGCATTCTCCTCCCGAACCATCCGAACAACACGGGAATAAAGCCCATGCTCATCGGTACGGAAGACCAGGTCAACGCCCAGAGTCAGTACATATACCGTGGAAATTACGGCCTGAAGTCAATGGAGGAGATCCACAAAACCGGTGTCCCCGATGATTGTGCGCAGGATATGTTTCGCCTGAAGCTGAAATTCGCATTCGACAATATACGCGAAACCGAAGAGCTCATCGATTTCCGTATCGTGCGTGAGGACCCGGTCGAGCTGAGAGGAGGTGTCACGATTCGCCGTACCGCATTCAACGTGTACGAGTTCTCTTACAAGGACGAAACCGTGCCCGTTGACCTGAACCTTGCGCCCAACCAGAAATACGAACCCTCCTACAATCTCGGGTTTCACGAAATCAGACGTGAGTACTTCTCAGTGATCCATATCGGCGAGGGGGACGGTTGGGACACGAACCGACCCTGCATGGGCAGCATACTCACCTATCAGGGGAAGATCTACCTGCTGGACGCCGGACCCAACATCTTATACAGCCTCACGGCGCTTGGAATCAGCGTCAACGAGATCGAGGGTATCTTCCACAGTCATGTCCACGACGACCACTTCGCCGGTCTCACCACCCTCGTCCGGTCGGACCACAAGATCAAGTACTATGCGCCGAAGCTTGTACGCGTGTCGGTTATGAAAAAACTCTCAGCGCTCATGTCCATAAAAGAGGAGCGGTTCGAGCGGTACTTCAAGATTTTCGACTTGAAGTTCAACCGATGGAACTCGATCAAGGGACTCGAGGTCATGCCCGTGTTCTCCCCCCATCCGGTTGAAACGAGCATATTCTTCTTTCGCACACTCTGGGGCGGCGGATACAAGACGTACGCACACCTCGCGGATATCGTATCACTCGACGTCCTGAAAGGAATGATAACGGACGATCCGAAAAAGAGCGGGGTGTCACAGGAATTCTATGACAATGTGAAGAAAATTTATTTCACGCCCGTTGATATCAAGAAGATCGACATAGGCGGGGGCCTCATACACGGCAAAGCCGAAGATTTCGTAAACGACACCTCTCCCAAGATAGTGCTGAGCCATACCTCGGTGCCGCTCACGGATTCTCAGAAGGAGATCGGAGCGAACGCGACCTTCGGCATGGAGGACGTTCTCATTCCGGCGCAGCAGGATTATTCCATGCGTTCCGCCTTCTACCACCTCAGGTCCTACTTCCCCAAGGCGTCCATGCACGATCTGCACATGCTGATGAACTGCCCCGTGGTATTGCACAATATAGGATCGATCATCATCAAACGGGGAATTGTAAACAAGGACATCTTCCTGTTGCTGAGCGGGGTAGTGGAATTCATCGACGCGGAAACCGATATTCGGAACATGCTGTCGGCCGGTTCCATCGTGGGTGAGCTCTCGGCCTTGAGCGGCGAGAAGACTACACGGACATACCGGGCCGCGAGCTACATCAGGGCACTGAAAATACCCTCGGACCTCTACATCAGCTTCATCAAGCGAAACTACCTCTACGATACGATCAGGCGCGTGCTCGAAAACAGGCGGTTTTTACAAAATACCTGGCTTTTCGGCGAGATGGTCTCCTGCCCCATACAGAACGAGATAGCGGGAATCATGACGAGAAAGTCCTACGCGGCTGACGAGCCCGTCAAACCCGAGGACCCGCCGGCGCTCTTTATCGTGGAGCAGGGAAAAATTAACCTCTCCTCAGGCGGCAGCCTCGTCGCGGAGCTTCATTCCGGTGACTTTTTCGGGGAGGAGACGATACTGTTCGATGAGCCTGAAATGCTCACGGCCGTGCCCTTTTCGGACGCGAAGATTTTCCTCATCCCGAAAGAGGATATCGACGAAATTCCGACCGTGCAGTGGAAGCTCCTGGAGACGAGCAAGCGGAGAAAAATCGCCCCCAGGGCCCGGAATGCATAGAAGGGCTCGGCAGGATCCAGGGGCTACTCAGGCACGCCCAGCTTTATCCTCAGCCACATCCGTTCGTGCAGGAAATACAAGCACATCTTGATGATTACTTCCAGGACACCAATGCCCAGCGAGAGAGTGAGCCTCTTAGTGAAGAGGTATACGATCGATATGGTCGTGCAGGTTGCAATGACACGCCAGGTCACGGTCTTCATGATGGTTCGTGTTTTCGATTCCGTCATTTTTTCCTCCACCTCTTACCTGGGGATGCTCGTGGGGCGTATGTTACGGGTAGATCTTGAGGCGGACATCCCTACCCTGGAATCGCGATATTATCTCTGCACCGCAAAATCGCCCTTGAGCGGACGGGTATGTATGCCGCACTCCCCTCCGCACTTGCTCGTGCCGATCCATCTTCCCGCACGCTCGTTGTCATCGGTCGATATCTTCGTGCAGGGAGCGCAGCCCAGGGAACGGTACCCTTGCGAGTAGAGGGGATTGACGCGCACATTGTTCAATGCGAGGAACTGCCACACCTCACGCTCGTTCCAGATGAGTATGGGGTTCAGCTTCAACAGATCACGGTCACGCTCCTCCACCTCCCGGTAATCGGTCCTGGTTCTTCCCTCCGTGCACCTGAGGCCCGTAACCCAGCAGGCGACGTTCATCTCATCGATCGCCCACCTGGTTGGGAGTACCTTCAATATGTTGCAGCAGCGGTCCGGATCGTGCTCGTAGAGCCTCTCCGGTATGTCCTCGTCGTTTCTGTAGATCTTCAGCTCCGGATACCGTGAAACTTCCTCATTCATGAAACGGACCGTCTCCCGGGGCTTGAACCGCGTGGTAACGATGAACCCCCGTATGGCGGGGTTCACCATCTTTGCCAGGGCCCAGACGCACACGGAATCCTTTCCAAGGCTGTTTGCGACCACCAGGCCGTCGCCGTATTTTTCGTACGCCGCTTCGATGAGCTGAAGCGAGCGTTCGACCTTTTGTTTGTAATTAAGATTATGAACGAGATACTTGAGATCGTCTGTGTTATCAATAAGTTCCACTGGCTTCTCCTTATTACCGGCTTGATTGACCGGAAGTATAAGGAGAAAGTCAAAACAGGGGAAATAAATATGCCTTATAGCTTAAGAGGATATATTAGCATTGCTTATAGAGAAATCCGCCATTAAAACCATCCGAATTTGAACACCAGGGTACCCGTGAGCCCCCGGATGTCGCCGGTGCTCAAACCGGGCATGTCCTGTATGCCGTCCACCCACAGATACCCGACCCCGGCGTTTATCCTGAACCACCTGACGATGTTGATCTCCCCGTTCACGGTCGGCTCTATATAGAAGAACCTGTGCGAGAAATCCGTGTTTTCATACGATACCCACCCTCTCCCCAGGCCCGTATGGACCGTGAAATGCAGGACCTCGTCCGAAAGCCCGATGTACTCGAACTCGAGCCCTCCGTACCGCAGATTCAGGTCGTTGCCATCGACCTTCAGGTCGCTGCGCAGCCGGTACCTCCCGCCCCCGATCACGAAGGTGTGGTTGATGATCCAGCCGCCGCGCCCGCCGGCCAGGACTCCCGCATCCCCGGCAACGGACTTGATCTTTATGACAGGGCCGCCGTATCCGCCGCTTTCAAGCCCGTGACTTAAAAGAGTTTTCTCTTCGGCAAATACCGAAAGGGGGATTAAAAAAATAATGAATATCGCAAGCATCATAAATTTCTTCATTCGTTAACTCCTCCTGCATACATCACGGTTTAACACACCGATTTCATAATCAGCACCTAGAGGACCATAATTGATCTTTCTGATTTTTCACTCCCGTTGTCATTAAAAAATCAGCATATCATACTCTTCACGGAGCGTAAATCCGTATTAATTTATCTTTCAAATTATTTGAGTGGATATTTGAATAAAAGGGGGAAACGCCCCATGGGTCAGGAAAGGGATATCAAAAAAATTATTTTAAGGCACCTAAAAAATCATCCACTGAAATCTTCGCCTGTCTCAGAATACCGCGCAACGTACCAATGGCCAGCTCCTTATGTAGGGGAACAACACAACCTATGGTCGCATCTGGGGTATCCCTCTTTAAAATAACATGACTTCCCCGTTGCCTCACTTGAATAAATCCTATTCTTTTTAATGCACGGACAGTTTCCTGTCCGGATATGCGATACAACTTAGGCATGAATCGCCACCTCAAAGGTGGTCAATAGAGGTCGGGAGATATTATTGATTGGAAACTCTTCCAAATACAGTTCGGTGGCTTCCTTGAGGTTTGCAAGCGCTTCATCGATAGTTGGTCCCTGGCTAACCGTACCCACTTCCGGGCACTCCGCAACATAGAGATCATCTTCAATATGAAGCAATGCGGATAATGTTCTTGATGCCATTGAACTCTCCTGAATCTCAATATATCCTCTTTAACAGTTCATTACAACCCGAATTGTTATAACAAGGTTATCTGTATCCTTTAAAATTTTAACCTTCTTCAATAATGACATAAAAATGATATATATTAATCAGCCGAATAATATTTCATCACCGTTGCCTTATCTGAATTTGATTCATCTATGTAAGCCACATAAAGAGAACCATTGAATATGGACAGAGAAGTATACCATGCTTTTCCATCTGAAAATCCGGCTCCTCCCACATACTCCCACCCGTCATTAGGCTGTCCATCTTCATCTGTTGTCGAATTTCCCGTGTACTTCATCACCGATGCTCTGCCTGAATTCGCATCATCCTTAAAAGCAATGTATGGTGTTCCGTTGTACACAAAGAGAGAGGTATGGTCCGCCGCAGCCTCCGATAAACTTCTCCCCCCTAGCGGGCCCCAACCAACAGAGGTAATATAATCAGCTTTCACCTCCTCATCCATCCCCGCGGGACCCGTCACGGTCAGCCGCACGGAATAGTCACCTGCATCACTATATTCGTGTGACGGATTCCGATCGGTTGAATCAACCTCCCCATCATTGTCAAAATCCCACCCCCATGTATCTATATCTCCATTTAAATTATCCGTGAACTGCACGGTCAGCGGAGCATCACCGCTCGTTACGTCCGAAGTAAAATCAGCCAATGGCACGTTCCCCAACCTTATATAATCGGATTTCGTCTCTGTATCGCTCCCCGCAGGACCCGCCACTGTCAGCGATACCGTATAGTTCCCGTTTGACTGATAGGTGTGAGTTGGATTCTCTTCGTATGCATGTTCATTGCCGTCTCCAAAGTCCCACTCATAGGTGTCGATATAACCCGAACAAAGGCTTGTAAATACGATGTTGAGCGGCGCGGTTCCCCTCGTTATTTCTGCACTGTAATCCGCATTCGGAATTATTGCATATACTATTTGAAGCACATCGTCAATAACAGACATGACGTCACCGTAACGCAACGTGAGCCTGGTCTCCTCATCCTGTTCGGTCACAGAATAAAAGGTGATACCCACTTGCGCACTTCCGTTGACAACAGCAACCGTTGCCGGTTCAACGGTCACGTTCGCGCTGGTCGGTACGATATCAACCGTTCCATTCCAGCTGAACTCCTCGCGGTTCTGATCCAGGGAATGAACGGTGATCTCCACATCCACAAGCGTTAAGCAGGTGCAGTTAAAACCTTCAGGCCAGGTGATGCTGAAGGACGTAAGTACTTTATCCTCTTCTCCCACATCCACCCCAGAACTACAACTCGTAAGAGATAAACTTGTTACCAGCAGGATAAGGGCAATTGAAATACAGGGAACAGAATAGCGGATAAGCTTTGAAAAATACATTTTCTTCACGGCGAGCCTCCAGTAAAGCGTGATCAGGTAATCCGGATCAGCTAAGGAGTCATACGAACGAGGGAACACCTATGAAAGAGCACTTACAACAGGGCGGGCTAAAACTGAAGACAACAGAACTGAACAATTCAATAATCGAAGAACGAAATGAAAACGATAGAATCTGTTTAATACAAAAATAATATTATACCGGACCGTAAAAAATAACAAGCGGTTTATTTGCCATCCGATAAATTTAAAAACCCCCACCCTGTAATGGGACGGGGGTTTATAATTGCTCCAGAGACGACTCGAACGTCCGACCCTCGGTTTAGGAAACCGATGCTCTATCCTGCTGAGCTACTGGAGCTTTTTTCTGACCTTAATATTACAATACCGCCCGAGGTTGTCAACCCTATTAGGCAGGGACTTAAACCGGCGGGGCCCCGGGTTTATCCCCCGGAGATTTGAACAGAAGGGATAAATTTCCGCAATATAACCTTGAATAATAAGAGCGATACTGTATATTGTATTCTTAATAAAACGCTCCACACGGGGTACCATCATGCAGATTGGAATCATCGGTCTCGGCAGAATGGGGTTCAACATGACCCGCCGTCTCCTCCAGGGGGGGCATACGGTCGTTGTGTACAACCGTACCGGGGAAAAGGTCGAATCCGCGGCAAAGGAGGGCGCCGTCCCCTCTTCATCGGTGGAGGAGCTCGTGGAGAAGCTCGATCTTCCCCGAACCGTGCTCGTGATGCTTCCGGCCGGCGAGGTAACCGATACGTACATACGCAAGCTCTCCACCTTCCTCACCGAGGGAGACCTTATCATAGACGGCGGAAACACCTATTACAAGGACGATATGCGGCGGTTGCTAGAATTGAAGCATATCGGCATCCGTTACATGGACGCCGGCATCTCGGGCGGAATATGGGGGCTTCAGCTCGGGTACTGTACCATGGTGGGCGGTAATAAAGAGGATTTCGAACGTGTCGAGCCCCTGTTCAAATCGCTCGCTCCCGAGGGCGGCTACCTCTACTGCGGCCCCTCAGGCGCGGGACATTTCGTCAAGATGGTTCACAACGGTATCGAGTACGCGCTCATGGAGGCGTACGGAGAAGGTTTTGAGATACTGGACGCTTCAC
>Ga0272442_10012055_pt1 | contig 10484 bp, 7 predicted proteins | sample SSMForm2O_FD_200262 | JGI IMG/M metagenome (GOLD analysis project Ga0272442, IMG submission 200262) | Marine sediment archaeal communities from Little Sippewissett salt marsh, Falmouth, MA, United States - SSM-Form-2O | ecosystem: Environmental > Aquatic > Marine > Wetlands > Sediment ... | reverse complement strand
GAACAAAAATTTATGAAACTATACGGTATGGCTGGGACATGCATTTATCCATTTTTGAAAAACCAATTGAAATAATAATCATGCTTATTTGGCTGTGTGTCAGGAATCAGCATTTTCCACCAATCCCTGGACATCATCCCAGATACCATCAAGAGCGTTCAATACTTTCTTATACAAATCATACTTGCGTTCATACACCAAATATTGACTGGCATCAGGCTGCATTGCTGGCTTGACCCGGCACATCTGTGACACAGCCGCTTCAAGGTTGTCATGATTGCCAACAGCCACAGAAGCTGCAATTGCACAACCCAATGCCCCAGCTTCATTCACCTCTACAACCTCTACCGGCAAATGCATAATATCTGCAAACATCTGTACCCATGTTGCCGATTTCGATGCGCCGCCAGCCAGTCGAATACTGGATGGTGGTTTTTTGCGGGTTGCCAGCAATTTGTCCAGGTGATAACGATGAGAGAAGGTAATGCCCTCAAAAACACTTCTTGTAAGGTATTTTCGGTTGTGGAAGTTGCTGACCCCAATAAAATTCCCTTTGGCATTAGGATGCGCATTGGAACCCATTAGAAAGGGAATAAAAATCGGACAATAATCCTGTGGTGAAATACTTTCAACCCACAAATTCAATTCGTCGAAGACATTCTGATTTGAAGAAAGCCTTAATGCTTTATATTCTGGCAAAAGTTCATCAATAAACCATTGCAGATTCCCTGCGGAAGTAGGACTACATTCTTCAATCAAAAAATATCCCGGTATACAGAATAACGAATTCATCAATACACTGCCATCTGAAACTGGAGTCCGCCGAATGTATTCATTGATGCTCCACGTGCCTGCGATCATGCAAATATGATCTTCGTTGGTAATCCCCACGGCTATAGCACATGCATCGATGTCAAACATCCCTCCTGCGACGGGTGTGCCTGCACGAAGGCCAGTCAATTCTTCCGTTTCTTGTGTTATATAACCGCATATATCGGTAGATCGGCAAATGGGGGGTAAACAAACTTCCAGATCGGCCAGGTTGAACATCTCTAATAATGTTGGATCATATTGGGCTGTATTCAGGTTTATCAGGTTGGCACCAGAATAATCCGTTATTTCAGCACGTGCTTCCCCAGTCAAACGGAACCTTATATAATCCTTGCATTCAAAAATCCATTTAATATTTTCAATAGTTTGGGGTTCATTCTGCTTTAACCATGCTAACAAGGCTACCGGCTGGCAAGCCAGGATATGTTGATAAGTTAAACCAAATATTTGTTCTTCAACACCATTCTGTCGCCACTTTTGAACAATCTCCCAGGCACGGTTGTCCGTTGAGACAATCCCGTTTCGGACAGGCTTGTTGTTTTTCCCCCAAAGATAGAGACCCTTCCCATGCCCGCAGACAGCTACGCCGATAATATCCACGGGATCAATGCCTGACTTATGGATCACATCCCGAATAACCGAGCAGTTTGCTTGCCACATTTCTTCCATATCCCGTTCAACGACATCCGGTCGTGGGGTGATGACCCGGGTTTGCATCGAAGCAACGCCTACTTCGCCGCCTTTAACGTCGAACAAGGCTGCTTTGGTGACCGACCCCCCGTTATCCAAGCCAAGATAATACTGCATCCTTAAAACCCTTTCTTAGTGGCTTACAAAATTCCAATGGCAATGCGCTGAGCTTGTACCCATTCGTAATGATTGATAATTAATGACAATATCTATTATAACGAGTTTCAAGTACCTGATCTCATCCTATCCGTTCAAGTCAGAGCATAATTCATTTTTTCTTAATTATGAAATAAAAAAACTGCTGGTTGGTCTCATCCAGCAGTCATTGGTCATTGGCATATCCGATCAACCCTACTCATCAATACCCTTGATGATTTCTCCAATCCTATCCATCACCTCCGGTGTTAATTTTTCCTTGATTTCCACCGCTTTCATATTTTCCTCGACCTGGGAAACCTTGCTCGCACCGGTGATGACCGTGCTGACGTTAGGATTCTTGAGCAACCACGCCAGTGACATCTGGGCTAATGTCACCCCAAGGTCATCCGCAACAGCTGCTAACTTTCGGGCAACCGCAATTTTTTCTTCATTCTGGACGCGTTCTTTCATCCATTGATATTCTTTTAAAGACGCTCGGCTGCCCTCAGGGATCTCACCCTGGTTGTATTTTCCTGTGAGGACACCGCCATATAATGGGCTCCAGGTGGTTGTACCATAACCCAGCTCTTTGTAGAGAATGGCATATTCCTCTTCAAATCGTTTACGATGGAACAGGTTATATTGAGGCTGTTCCATTGAGGGTGGTCTCAAGCTGTTGCGTCGAGCAAAGTCTGTCGCCCTGACAATTTCTGCGGCTGACCATTCTGACGTCCCCCAGTAGAAGGCTTTGCCCTCCCTGATCACCTGGTTGAAGGCAAATACTGTTTCTTCAATCGGCGTTTCAGGATCAGGTCGATGGGCAAAAACAAAGTCCACATATTCCAACTGAAGCCGCTTCAGGGAATGGTTCACCCCTTCAATAATATGTTTGTAAGACAGCCCCCGGTCATTTGGTCCCTCGCCACCCCAAAAGATTTTTGTCGAAACGAGGTAATCCTTGCGCTGCCAGCCCAGTTCTTTGAGCGCTTTCCCCATGATCAGCTCAGCCTGTCCGCTGGCATAAGCCTCTGCATTATCAAAAAAGTTCACACCCAAGTTATAGGCAGCTTTCATGATCTCTTTTGCTTCCTCAACGCCAAATTGATGACCATAAGTCACCCAGGCACCCAAAGATAACTCGGAAACTTTTACACCTGCTTTGCCTAAATGTCGATATTCCATTTTTCCTCCAATATTATTAATTTCTATTTATTTTTGATGCATATCTATTAATAACTGTTACATAAACTTGTCCTGTTGTCAAATTTATGAAAATTTCCTATGGTGGAAAAAATTTGACACCTCTTTAACTCTATGCTAAGATGGACATGAAAATACTTTTTTGGAAGCAGTTTCATAAATAACTCACCAACCCACCGAAGGGCTCGAATGGGCGCAAAACTCAACCATCCCGCCACAATTTACGATGTCGCCAAAGCTGCTGGTGTCAGCATCTCAACTGTGTCACGCGTGATCAACGCCAGCCCCAATGTGACGGATGCCACCCGGGACCGTGTGATTGAAGCCATTGAAAAACTGCGGTTCGTACCGAAAGCTGAAGCACGCGCCCGAGCCATGAAAGATTTTGCCCGGATTGGGGTTTTAACCCCATTTTTCACAGCTCCTGCCTTTGTTCAACGTTTACGTGGGGTTGCGCAGGGTTTAATATCAACCCGCTATGATCTAACCATTTACACTATCGAATCAATGGAACACCTCAACCATTACCTGGCAACCTTGCCGGTTACCGGTCATCTGGAAGGCTTAATCCTATTATCCTTACGGGTCAACGATGACTCAGCCAAAAAACTAATTGATAATGAGCTCGAAACCGTCTTGATCGAGTATCCCCGGCAGGATCTAAACACCGTGGAAATTGATGACTTTGCCGGTGGTCAAATGGCAGCCGAATACCTAATCAATAAAGGGCATTCCCGTTTTGGATTTATTGGTGATACCACGGACCTGGGTCCATTTACCATCCTTCCGATCCCCTTACGACTGAAAGGCTATCAAAAAAGACTGCAGGACGCCGGAATTCCTCTACCAGAGGAAGCTATCTGTACGTCTGTTTATGGGGTCTGGGATGCCGCCGAAAAAATTGAACCCCTTTTGCAGCTGCCAAATCCACCAACAGCCATATTTGCCGCTACAGATTTACAAGCGATCGGTGTGATCAACAAAGCCCGGCAATTGGGTTTCAAGATTCCCGATGACCTGGCGGTGCTTGGCTTTGACGACCTGGATGTCGCAGATTACTTCGGATTAAGTACGATCCATCAAGCGCTGGATGAATCGGGGCGACTGGCAGTTGAAATCCTGCTTTCAAGGATCAATGACCCCGATCGTCCCCTTCGACATGTCCGCTTACCGCTCACGATTATTGAACGGAAAACCACATAAACCATCTTATAAGGGATCAAAGGGTGCCTCAAGAAACTTCCTCACTAGAAAATATGAATAAAGATGCCATTCGCTCTCTTGCAAGACTCAAGCCGCGGCTCGAAAGTGAGTTTTCATCCTATGCGAAAAAATATCCCAAGCAATGGCAGCGCTTCAACGCTAGATTAGAAAAACACTTCCTGCGTCTGTTTACCATTTTACGCCATCTCTATGGTCACCAGTACGATTTTTTCTTTTACCTTGAATCCTTATTGAAGATCATCGCGCAATCCTGGGTGGATCGTTCGGCAAGTTTAAAATCCCTCGATGAAACCAGGGAAGCGCACCCCCTCTGGTTCCAGGATCATCAAATGCTGGGTGGGGTCTGTTATGTGGATCTATTCGCAGGTGACTTATCTGGTATCTCCCAAAAGATCCCATACTTCAAAGAATTTGGGCTGACGTATCTTCACCTGATGCCGCTTTTCCAATCACCCGAGGGAGAGAATGATGGTGGTTATGCTATCAGCAGTTACCGCCAAGTTGATCCAGCATTAGGTACGATGGACCAACTGCGTCTTTTAGCAGACGCGCTGCGCGAAGAGGGCATCAGCCTGGTACTCGATTTCGTTTTCAACCACACCGCCAATGAACATGAGTGGGCGCTCAAAGCCCGTAAGGGTGATCAGGAATATCAGAATTACTACCGAATGTTTCCAGATCGCACCATGCCGGATGCTTATGAAAAAGATTTACGTGAAATTTTCCCGGATGAACACCCCGGGGCTTTCACTTTCTTCCCAGATATTCAACAGTGGGTTTGGACCACCTTTCACAGCAACCAGTGGGATTTGAACTACGCCAATCCAGAAGTATTCAACAAGATGGCAGGCGAGATGCTGTTTCTCGCCAACCAGGGCGTGGAAATATTACGACTGGATGCCGTTGCCTTTATTTGGAAAGAACTGGGGACATCCTGTGAAAACCTGCCCGAAGCACATATGATCATCCAGGCATACAACACCATCGCCCGGATTGCTGCACCTTCCCTGCTCTTCAAATCCGAAGCCATTGTGCACCCGGATGAGGTCGCTCGCTATATCGCAGATGAGGAATGCCAGCTCTCTTATAACCCCCTCTTGATGGCACTGCTATGGAATACCCTTGCTACCCGGGAAGTGGATCTGCTCCTCTATTCCATGAATGAACGCTTCAACATCCCTGAAAAATGCACCTGGGTCAATTATGTCCGCTGTCATGATGATATTGGCTGGACATTCTCCGATGAGGATGCGGCCACACTTGGAATTAATGCATTCGACCATCGTCAATTTCTTAATGAATTTTATACTGGAAGGTTTGAAGGCAGTTTCGCCCGTGGGCTATCATTCCAGGAAAATCCAAAAACCCGGGACGCTCGGATTTCTGGGACCTGTGCGTCCCTGGCCGGTTTGGAAAAAGCGATCTTTGAAGAGACGGAAACCGAAGTGGATCTCGCCATTCGCCGCATACTGTTGATTCACAATGTGATCCTGACCATCGGTGGGATCCCCTTGATTTACCTGGGCGATGAGATTGGCACGCTCAACGATTACAGCTACCGTGAAGACCCAGCCAAGGTAGATGACAGCCGCTGGGTTCACCGTTTGAAAGCAGACTCAGATCAATATACCAGGCGTGAAGATAAAAATTCGATACCCGGCCGAATCTATCAAAACCTCAAACACCTGATTGACCTTAGAAAATCTGCCCCTGCAGTTGGTGGCAGGCCCCCAGAGTTTATCAATACAGGCAACCTTCACGTCTTTGGTTATATCCGCCGAAAGGGAAATCAGCAGATTCTCTTCCTAAATAATTTCAGTGAGAAAACACAATCCATCGCAGGGAATACACTCAGGTTATTTGGCTTAGGGTATCAATTTCGAGATCTGGTCCAGGATGAAACCGTTGAGAGTATCAATGACCTGCAGCTCGGTCCCTACCAGTCAATGTGGTTAGTAATAAATTAATGATTTGCGGGGTGATTCCCTTTTGCAACAATCCAAACCTCATGGGCGCCATACAGGATCATAATCCATCGCCGGGTGATCGGTGACCTGTTGAAGGTTTGACCCCGGGAAGGTCATGATATAAACATCTTGTAGCACATCATGATACCAAAGATCCACCGCCAACCAATAACCATCAGGGGATACATTCACGTGATCATTCAATGCAACGTAACTATCGTACTGTGCAGGCATCACAGGATACTCTTCGGGTTTGCCAAGGTCAGAAATTCTCATTCCAAAAACCTGTTTGGATGGGCTATTCAAACCCAGGTTCTGGCTGAACAAAAGCAGGCCTTTTTCTAAATACCATTCCGGATTGCTGTTCATCTTTGCGCCGGAATAAGAAAATTGAATGGGTTGGCTGCCATCTGCCTCCATAATCCAGATTTGATCATAACCTCGCTTCCGAACAAAAACCAATTGGTCACCAGCCGGCGACCAGGCTGGGCTGAAATCCTGAAATGTACCATCGGATAACCGAACGCTTGAATAATCTTCAAGATTTATTTTAGCTATTTGCCTTTGGCTGTTGACCAGGGTTGTATAAGCAATCCAATCCCCATCCGGAGACCAGGCCGGGTCAAAATCACCCTCAAGGGACGTTGCCAGGGGTTGGATCACATGATTCTTCAGATAAAGAATATACAGACTTGAATTTGGATATTGGGAACGGCTGCCCGGGCAAGGCGAAGTAAATACTATCCGATCCCCTTCTGGTGACCAGTCCGGCTGGCAAGCGCCATCCTTCACATATGTCAATTGGGTCAGCGCATTCGTTTCGGTATTGATCAGCCAAATTTGGGGGATGCCACTGCGTTCTGAGACAAAAGCCAGCTCTCGACTGCCCACGTCAACGGATGTAGGCATGAATCCAACCGGGGTTGATTCTTGAAGATTTTCTGTAGGAATGGCTGTTAAATCAATAGAGACGGAAGCTGTTTGGGTACTTGAAACTTTCATGCCGGAAAGTTCTTCTTTGGTTGAAGCGATAACTGCTAATGTTGAGGTGCGTTTTATTAAACCCGGTGTCAAAGAATGTAAAGCCTCTGAATTTCGAAGCGTGAGCGCCAGCAGCGCTACAAGAACAATGGTAACCACTGTGTAAACGAGCCATATAGGTTTAATCCTGGCGAATAAATTTTGACTCGGCACGTCGGTTGTATCCCCTGAACCAGCACCTGGATTGTGTTCGTTTCCAGTTTGACCTATCCACGTCAGCTTGCCCTTACTCCGTTCTTGCTGAGGAATCCCTTCAACAGCAACAATCAGCGCATTTTTAAATTCTGCCGCAGATTGCCAGCGATCAGAAAATTGGAGGGAGAGTGCTTTTTCAATCGCATCTGCCGATCTCCTGGATATCTGGGGGTTATAGCTTCGCAATGGCGTCAGATCAGCTTTTCCCGTCGCACGGCTCAATCCATCCTCGGGGATGAATCCCGCCAGGGAAGTGTACAATGTCGCTCCCAGGGAATAGATATCCGATCGGTGATCTGTGGGCGTATCGCCATATTGTTCAGGTGGAGAGTATCCAGGTGTCATGGCTCGTGCAGCTGTTGTTGTCAACTCTTTATGATGCATGCGTTTAACCAAGCCGAAATCAACCAGGAGCACCTCGCCGCCAGGGGTGATCTTGATATTGCCAGGTTTAATATCCCGATGGGTAATGCCAGGATCACGGGAATGCAAATAGATCAGCGCATTGCAGATCGCAATACCAATTTGCAGCGCATCGAATTCTGTTATTTCTTCATTTTTTGAGATCCATTGGCGTAAATCTTCCCCCTCAATATAATCCATCACCAGGTATTGACCCTGCTGGTCGATCACAAAATAATCAAATACCCTGGGCAAGTTTGGATGACGCAGCGAAGCAAGTATTTTTGCTTCCCGCTGAAACTGACGCGCATAATCCTCAGATAAGAAGCTGTTCTCCTTAACTGCAACACTGATATCCAGGTTCTCGTCGAAGGCGCGGTAAACAGCTCCCATGCCGCCCTGACCCAGGACATCAAGAATGCGATAACGCTTGTGTAATAGAAAGCCATTTTCCAATGTCATAGTTGGTTTTCGCTGGTCAACCTCACTTCTCCTATTTTAACGCAATCTGGCATTCTTGTTAGCTGCAAAATACGCTATAATGTGAGGGATTGGTTAGGAAGATAATTTATGCCCCAAATTGACATTCATTCAACCGTCCTCATGGTTGCAATCATCTTAGGCGTATCTGCGGTATTGCTGCTGATCTTCGGGATCAAGCGCTTGTTCAAAAGCAGAAGTATCCCTTTTTACCGAAAACGGCATGACCTGATGGTCAGGGGTTGGCGGCTGATCATCGCTGCCCTGATTTTGATCCTTTTTGGATGGCTGACTCTTAACTATTCAGAACCCTTGGTTTACAATTTCTTTACCCCATCCCCGACGGCAACCCAAACGCCGACGATCACGATCACACCCACGATCACACTCACGCCTACCATAACATTATCCCCAACCATCACCAATACCCCATCTGTGACCAACACCCCCAGTATGCCAGGTGATATCGCCGATGAATTTACAAGTGAGGTCACACCCAACCCGGCTGCTGTCTTCAGCACGATCATCTTCTCGCAGCGGATCGATGACGAACGACAGCCAATCAACCCCGCAGTTGAGTTTGAGAACCCGGTCGGGCACCTTTTTGGCACCTTCAGCTACAATAACATGGCAAATGGGTCGCAGTGGACAGCCCTTTGGTACCGCGATGGCACCCTGGTTTTCTATGAAACAAAGCCCTGGGATGGTGGATCAGGTGGTTATGGTTATACCGATTGGGAACCCCCCAGTGATCAATGGCTCCCGGGCTCTTACGAAGTTCAAATCTTCGTCGGCATAGATTGGTACGCATCAGGTTATTTCACCGTGATCGGTGAACCACCTATCCCAACCATTACCAATACTCCCACCGAAACCCCAACACCCTCGCGCACGCCTTCTCCAACACCAACTGAAACCGCAACACAAACCCTTTGGCCATCGCAAACGCCGACAGCCCCTTAACCCCAATTTATATCAATCATTCCTTTTTGCGATACTTTAATAGGGACCTATCTTTCTAATGGATGACATCGCGGCTGCAACCTGGGCTGCAACTCGGGCATTATTTTTCAGCAGAGCCCGGTTCGTTTTCATACTTTCACCCCTGGTGATCTCACTGACCCGTTGCAGCAAAAATGGCGTTGTTGCCGCGCCATGAATGCCCTTCGCGTGGGCTTCTGCCAATGCCTGCTGGATCGCGGGTTCCATCTCCTCGTTAGATATCGCAGAATCTTCGGGGGGTGGCACCACCAGCAATACCGCCGATTGCAACCCCGCTTCCCAGGCTTTTTGGGCGACAGCCGCAGCCTCCTCAGGCGTATCCACACGACAATCGACCCCCATCCCGCTTTTCCTGGAATAAAAAGCTGGGAAATCATCCGTCTGGTAGCCAATCACCGCGACACCCTGGCTTTCCAGTACTTCCCGGGTTGCTGGCAGGTCCAGGATGGCTTTTGCACCTGCACAGACCACTACAACCGGTGCTTTGCCCAGCTGTAACAGGTCTGCAGAAACATCAAAAGGGGCATCCCGGTGCACGCCACCAATCCCACCTGTGGCAAACACACGGATCCCCACCTGGGCAGCGACAAACAGCGTTGCTGCCACGGTTGTCCCCCCACTCAATCCACCTCCCAGAGCAATCCCAAAATCCCGAAGGCTGATCTTACGTGTGGCTTCAGATTGTGCAAGTCCATCCACCTGGGTTTCCGTCAACCCAACCTGGATTCTGCCTTCCAGTAAGGCAATCGTTGCCGGGTTTGCGCCGTTGGCACGCACCTCCGCTTCCATCTCAAGCGCTGTCTCGCGGTTTTTCGGGTAGGGTAACCCATGGGTGATCACGGCTGATTCCAGGGCGACGATTGGCGCACCGACCTGCCGCGCCTTGAGGATCACATCAGATAAATGAAAATGTTGAGGCAAGGGATGGGTTGCCATAGGTCAGCCTTTCTATTGGATGATTTTCTCCATCATATCATACAATCCTTATCAGTAGGTCGGGATACGTACTTCATTCTGTTCATTTGAATCGTCGGGTTCAATAAAGGAACCTGATCTACGAATGACATTTATGTGGGTTGGGTATTTCAACCCACCACCAAGATGATCTGTATTGGAAGGCTATCAATCTAACAAATTGTTTTTATAGGGAGGTTTGTGAATTTCAAACCAACACCCAGGCTACCTCACCCCATTTACCCATAAAGCTTCCCCATCCGTACTGATTTGCACCCACTGATATTCGACGGTGCTCAAAACAGGGTAATCCGCCAAAAAAGTAATGATCTCATGCTCACCCTGGAGCGGCAAATCTGC
>Ga0272442_10012054_pt1 | contig 10485 bp, 9 predicted proteins | sample SSMForm2O_FD_200262 | JGI IMG/M metagenome (GOLD analysis project Ga0272442, IMG submission 200262) | Marine sediment archaeal communities from Little Sippewissett salt marsh, Falmouth, MA, United States - SSM-Form-2O | ecosystem: Environmental > Aquatic > Marine > Wetlands > Sediment ... | reverse complement strand
AGCTGTTCCCAGGGACCCGGAGTACCTTCGGGTATTACCCCGGACTATATTATTAGCTACAACCCTGGCCTGCTTCGCTGCAGGTCCGGCTAAATAGCAGGGGAAACAGCTGTCAGTTGCAGGATGATATGTCTCAACTGCATCCCCCAGTGCATAGATTGAATGATCATTTGTCCGCATAAAAGAATCAACTTTTATCGCCCTGGAAGCTCCTATTTCAAGAGATGCGTCAACTGCCAGCTGCACTTCAGGTCTGACTCCTGCGGATATTACGATAATATCGGATGAAACTGATTTTCCGCTTTGTAAATGGGCTTTATAACTGTCTCCGCATTTCTCTATGGAAACAACCCGTTCACTGGTATAAAACCGAACATTTTTGCATTTCAGATGAAACTGAATAACAGATGCTGTCTCCCAGTCCGCTGCAGAAAGGACCTGATCAGCCATTTCCACTATGGTAACATCCAGTCCAAGATCATAAAAATTTTCAGCCATCTCCATGCCGATAAAACCGGCACCCACTACCAGGGCTTTCTTTAATCCTTTCCGTGATACAAATTCTTTTATCCGGTCGCAGTCAGGAATAGTCCTGAGAGTGAAAATACCTTCAGAATCTATACCGGGAATAGGAGGAAGGACGGGTTCCGCCCCGGGGGAAAGAATACAAAAGTCGTAAGTTTCCGTGTAAACAGTACCGTCCTTACTGTTTACTGCAGTAACACTCTTCTCATCCCGGTTAATGCCGGTTACTTCGAAACCGAGTTTAACCTGAATATTGAACCTGGCGAGGAAATCCTCCGGTGTCCGTACGAGAAGCTTATCTCTCTTTTTTATGCTGCAGCCTATATAATAAGGGAGGCCGCAGTTGGCCGAAGAAATGTAGCCTGTCCGTTCAAAGATAATAATCTCAGCTTTTTCATCCAGCCGTCTCAGTCTTGCCGCTGCTGCAGCCCCGCCGGCGCCGCCGCCGATAATGATATATTTTGACACGAAATCCCCCTGACGAATGTGTAAAATAGTATATTCTGATTACTTTTCCTGATTTTATATTTTGGCTACAAGTTTAACATACTTGCCTTTATTTTCTAAGTAGTCATTAAAGCCTTCAGGAATAATATTTTCAAGGTCTACAGCTTTCGTGATAATTGGTTTTACATTAATTCTGCCGTCTGCGAGCATTTTTAATGCTGTTTGAAAATGTATCGGATTATGTGCCACAAGGCCGACAATCGTTCTTCCGGCATTTACAATCTGTTTAAGATCAACTTCCGCCTTCCCCGGGAAAACTCCTCCAAGAGCTATTCTTCCGCCGCTTCTGACAATCGGGAAAATCTGCTCTACAACTTTATTTGAACCGGTTGCTTCCATCACAATATCTACGCCCTTTCCCCCGGTCAATTCCATAATTCTTTCTGTTACATTCTCAGAATCAGTATCGATAACAGCATCAGCACCAAGCTTCAGAGCAGTATCCAGCCGGTTTTTTCTCCTGGCGATCATAATGACTCTTCTTGCACCCCGGACCCGCGCAACCTGAAGATAGAGGAGCCCGATTATACCGGCCCCGAATACAGCAACATCATCACCTATTGTAATTCCGGCACACTGCCCGGAATTCAGGCTGAAACCAAGGGGTTCGGCTGCCGCTGCATCCTGCAGGTCCAGGCCGTCAGGCAGAATAAAAACATTCTTGCCCGGCACAACAACCTGCTCCTCAAAACCGCCGTTGCAATGAAGGCCGAGACACGCGATATTGCTGCAGAGATAGTAATCCCCCCGTTTGCAGTTATCACACTCGCCGCAGTAAATAATCGGATAAGATGCTACCCTGTCTCCTTCTTTAACATGGGTAACATTTTTTCCTGCACCGGACACAATCCCGGACAGTTCGTGACCGAGGACAACAGGTCCCTTGGACAAGCCGTACCCTGTTACAGGATGGGGTTCTTCCGGGATCCATAAAGGCCCATAGAGATATTCCTCATAGTCAGTGCCGCAAATACCGGCATAAGCAACATTTATTTTAACCTCATCGGGGCCGGGTGACGGCTCCGGTATATCTTCAAGTTTAATATTCCCCTTTCCGTAATATTGCAGAGCTTTCATGCCTGTTTCCTCGTTTTTTCATAAATTTCATGGGCAACATCTATGATCATGTCTTCCTGACCGCCTACAACCCTGCGTTTGCCCAGTTCCATAAGGATGTCCCGGGGATCGACAGGATATTTCTCAACAGCCCGGAATGTATGGAGGAGAAAACTGGAATATACCCCCGCATAACCGAGGCTTAATGATGATTTATCAATAACCAGAGGCTGCGTCATTCTCGGCCGGACAATATCTTCCGCTGCATCCATAATTTTATACAGATCTACTCCAGTGTCATACCCGATTTTGTCCAGCACAGCTACCAAAACCTCCACCGGTGCATTGCCAGCGCCGGCCCCGAGGCCGCACAATGTTCCGTCTACAACGGTGGCACCTTCCTCAATTGCTGCAAGGGTATTCCCGATAGAAAGGCCCAAATTATTATGGGCATGAAATCCTACTTCCACATCAAGCTTTTCCTTAAGCAGTCCTACCCGAGCCCGCACATCATCAGGTATCATAGCCCCGGCAGAGTCCACAACATAAATAACATCAGCTCCGTAGCTCTGCATGAGCTTCGCCTGTTCAAGAACTTTCTCAGGTTTTTCCATATGGGCAAGCATGAGAAATGTAATAACTTCAAGACCTAAATCCTTGCTCATACAGATGTGCTGTTCAGAGATATCCGCTTCAGTAACGTGGGTGGCAATCCTCGCAATTTTCGCACCGTGTTCAATTGCCATTTTTATATCCACCCGTGTGCCGATTCCGGGAAGAAGAAGTACAGCTATCTTGCTGTTTTTTACCACTTCCTTGGCTGCGGACAGCCTTACCTCATCAGAGGTCGCAGCATATCCGTACTGTATGGAATGACCTGCCAAACCATCACCGTGGCTGATTTCTATGCCGTATACACCTGCTTCATCCAGAGCTTTTGCAATATTTCTCACATCTTCAGCAGTATATCCGTGTCTGACTGCATGACTTCCGTCCCGCAAGGTTGTATCAACAATCCTGATTTTTTTCATACGCCCACCTTATCTGCTTCAACTAATTTCTCTGCGACTTTTTCACCGATTGCCACTGCAGCAGATGTTTCTACATCAAGATTTCCCGCGTATTTAGGCAGAAAATCCCCTGCTCCTTCAACTTCGATCATTGTTGTAATTCTGTTACCGTCGGCAATCGGACCAAGCCTCAGCCTGTAACCGGGGACATACTCTCTGATCTTTGAAATAACATATTCGATAGACTCTTTAACTTTATCCAGGTCCACTCTGTCTTCGATTTCAGTATAAATAGTGTTGCGCATTATTATCGGAGGCTCGGCAGGATTCAGAATAATAATGGCTTTCCCCCGATCAGCCCCGCCGATAACTTCAATTCCCTTTGCTGTGGTCTGGGTAAACTCATCGATATTCTGCCGCGTCCCCGGGCCTGCGCTTTTACTTGCTATGGTCGCTACGATTTCTCCATAGGACACTTTGGCGACCCTGGATACAGCGTAGACAATGGGGATTGTTGCCTGACCCCCGCAGGTTATGAGATTTATATTCGGAGCATCGAGATGTTCATCGAGATTAACCACAGGGCAGACATAAGGACCGATAGAAGCAGGCGTTAAATCAATCGCAACGATGCCCCTCTCTTTCAGAAACTCAGCATGCTTTACATGAGCCGCAGCTGACGTTGCATCAAAGGCCATACGTATGGAATCAAAATCCTGAAGTCCTTCTATTCCTTTGCTTGTCGTTCCTACACCCATGTCCCGGGCCCGTTTCAATCCTTCTGAAGTTTCATAAATCCCGACCATGGCTTTAACGTTCATATATTTTGATCTCTTTTTAATTTTATAAAGAAGATCCGTGCCGATATTGCCGGGACCTATTATTGCCACATCAATCTTTTTTTCTGACATAATTTCGCCTTAGTTGAGTATGATTATTCTTTTCCCCTGAAAAATACTGATCCCATTTTATCGAAAACGACTTCTATGGTATCATTTACTGTAAACCCCACAGCGCCGGTGAGAGATCCGGACAGAATTATTTCTCCCTTTTTCACGCCGACTCCGAAATCACCAAGTTTATTAATAAGCCAGGTCACCGCTTTCACCGGATTTCCCATAACCTCTGCTGTGGTACCTGTTGCGATGACTTCACCGTTTTTTATGAAAACCATTCCCGTGGTAAACATATCAATTTCCTGCAAATCGAAATGATTATCTCCCACAATAAATTGGCCGCTTGACGCATTATCAGCTATTGTATCTTCGATTTTAATTTTCCAGTCTTCAACCCTGCTGTCAATAATTTCAATAGCAGGCAGAACATAATCAACAGCCCGGATAACATCGAACTGGGTAACTCCGGGGCCCTGCACATCTTCCTTTAATACAAAAGCCAGTTCCCCTTCCGCTTTCGGCTGTATAAGGGTAGAGCATGATACTTCGTGCCCGGAAATAAACATTTTATCGAAGAGATGCCCGTAATCAGGTTCAAACACTCCCAGCATTTTCTGCATTGGGAGACTGGTTAATCCGATTTTTTTCCCGATAATTTTCCAGCCTGCTTTAAGTTTCCGTTCCACATTATTGAGCTGAATCTTATACGAATCCTCGATTGTCAGCTTATCCTCACGAGTTACTAGAGGAGGAACAGCTTTTTTACACATCTCTGCTTCATAAAGCTCTTTTGCATAAGCGTCAATTATACTATCAGTCATTACAATAATCCTTTCTAGGTATTAATGAACTTCCCCGTATTTCGCTTTCATTTTTTCCAGAGTATTGGGGTTTTCATCCAATTCCGCAATAAAACCTGCTGCCCAGCCTGCTGCCCATGCAATGGTACAGTTATCCGGTCCTATACAGTCCCGTTCAAGTTCTTCTCTGGAGAATTCTTCCTTTATCATCGGGTCCCAGGAATCGTACCATTTGCCGAATCTTGCCCAGGTTACATCCCGGCATCTGAGGCCGCCGAATTCCGCAAGGAACTTCTGGCCCATAGTATCAGCAACATTATCAAAAGCTATCCTGCGGTAATCCTTGTCCTCTTCCTGCTTCTTTCGGTCTATACCTGAGTAGAGGCTTACAGCAAACGCAGCTCCAGTTAAGGCGCCGCAGTTTCCCCATCCCATGTTGCCGAAACCGCCGGAAAGGCCTACCAGGCCTTTGTACATCTCTTCAGCATCTTCAGGTGTAGCTATTTCGATTCCGTACTCTCTCAGGGAATCAACGACAGCCATGAAACTAGACTGAGCACATCCCCAGTATTTCGGTACATATTCTCCTGCAAGTTCTCTTGCCCTTGCTTCTAATTTTTTCTTTTTTTCAGCATCCATATTACATCCTCTCTTTCACAGATTTTTCTAGCTGCGGTCCATTTTTGCCAGAGGACCGTCATGTTTATCTTTCAAATAGCTAAGGTCCCTGGGATGAAGCTTCATTTCTATAATCGTCTCAGTCGCCATAGCAGCAGCATTGGCTATAGTACAGGAACCCGCATTTCTGCATCCCAATTCACTGGCAAAATCAAACAATTCTTTGCTGCGTTCGGGAATTCTCATATTTACCGCTTTTCCGAAAATCGAAATCTGAGTTTCCCGGCATGTAATTCCGCCGTATTGTTCTGTCCAGGGGTCTCCCAGTCCTGTTTTTACCCAGTAATAGGCATACCATCTGTTTCTTTTATCCTGATTTAATGAATCACTTCCTACATCGGCTGCAAGACTGATCGCATATCCGGAACCCTGTACTGCGCCGCATGTACCGATTCCCATATTCCCTAATCCGCCGGTCATGCCGATTAATCCTTTAAACATTTGATTCTGCATTCTTTCATCAACAATTTCCATGCCAACATAGCGCAAAGCTTCCATAATCGCCGTGAATGAGCAATGTCCGCAGCCTACAAGGGAACCCTGGTATTCAACAGCAAGTTCTCTTGCCTTGGCCACTGCTTTTCGTCTCAATAATACTTCTTCTTTAGCCGTCATTATTTTCCTCCAAAAGGCTGTTTATATATCTTTGAAAACTGCTCCGGTACTGGCAGATGTTACCAGCTTTGAATAAAGGGCAAGATACCCTTCTTTTACCTTTGGAGCAGGCTTTTTCCAGTTTTTCAGCCGTTCTTTTATTTCTGCGTCTTTCAATTCTAAATTGATTTTTCTTTCATATATATCGATGGAGATTTTATCGCCATCCTTTACTATTGCTATCGGCCCGCCTGCAGCTGCTTCAGGAGAGATATGTCCTATTGCCGGTCCCCTGGTTGCCCCGGAAAATCTGCCGTCGGTTATGAGAGCTACATCTTCTCCAAGCCCCATACCCACAAGGGCCGCGGTTGTAAGATGATTTTCCCGCATTCCCGGACCTCCGATAGGGCCCTCATACCGGATTACAACGACATCACCTTTCTGCACTTTTCCGGAATATACTGCTTCGGAAGCTTCCTCTTCCGAATCAAAACACCTTGCTGTACCTGTGAAATTCCACATCTTTTCCGGAATAGCTGTTCTCTTGCACACTGCATGCTCCGGACAAATGTTTCCGCTCAGGATAGCCAGAGAGCCTTCCTGGTGATACGGTTTATTAATTTGTTTTATTACATCATCTCTCTCAATCACCGGATATTCCCGTTCAATATTTTTTCCGATGCTCTGTCCGGTAACTGTCACACAGTCAAGATTAAGAAGATCTTTTTTCCGGAGTTCCCGCATAACCGCGTATACACCGCCTGCCTCATAGAGGTCCTGGAGATGATGAGGTCCTGCGGGACTCATATTGCAGAGGTGGGGTGTCCGTTCGGAAATCCTGTTAAACTCCTCCAAATCAAGGGTGAGCCCGGCTTCATGAGCAATAGCCGGCAGGTGAAGGACTGTATTACTTGAACCGCCTAAAGCCATATCAACGGTCGCGGCATTTACAATAGCCTCCTTAGTTATAATATCCTTAGGCCGGATGTCCGCTTCAACAAGATCCATTATTGCTCTTCCCGTATCCTTGGCTAATCTGAGACGTTCGGCATACACCGCAGGAATAGTGCCTGATCCTCCAAGAGAGAAGCCCATTGCCTCAGCTGCGCAGTTCATGGTGTTAGCAGTAAACATGCCTGAACAGGAACCTACGGTAGGACATCCTTTTTCTTCAAGAATGTCCAATTCTTTTTTATCGATAAGGCCTGCTGCCAGCTTTCCTGATGCCCTGCCGACGGTGCTGATATCAACATCTTCCTTACCGTGCCTTATCGCGAGCATGGGTCCGCCGCTGACCATTATCGCAGGTATATTTAAACGCAGGGCAGCCATGATCATACCGGGAATAATTTTGTCGCAGTTTGTTATAAGTACGAGAGCATCCATTTGATGAGCATTTGCCATTATTTCAACAGTATTGGCAATGTGTTCTCTGCTCGGTAAAGGATATTTCATTCCCATATGACCCATAGCTAACCCGTCACAAATACCAATTGTCGGGAATCCGATAGGCAGGCCTCCTGCTGACCGTATGCCGGCTTTAACAGCATCTGCCACCTGGTTCAGATGAAAATGCCCGGGCAGTATTTCATTTGTGGGCACAGCCACCCCTACCCAGGGCCGCTTTATCTCATCATCCGTATAGCCCATTGATTTCAACAGGGACCTGTGCCAGGCCCTGTCATTCCCTATTTTAAGTGCATTACTTCTCAGTTCCATGATTCTATAAATCCTCTTTAATATATTTCTATCGGCCGGCCATTATCCCGCCGTCAACCCAGTAATCAGAACCTGTTACAAAGGAAGCTTCATCAGAAGCAAGAAAAAGAACAACCCTGGCAACCTCTGAGGGTTCACCAAGGCGCTTCATGGGCTCCCCTTCAATAAAATTTTTCATAACAGCATCAGGATTATCCGTTGATTCAGCGAAACCTCTCGGCATCGGCGTATCTATTGTTCCAGGGGCCACAGAATTAACACGAATATTTTTCTGTGCCAGTTCCAATGCAAGAGCCCTGGTCATATTTGTAATTGCCCCTTTTGTTGTGCAGTAAAGCGTCATATTCGGATGTCCGATAGTACCGGACATTGACGACATGGCGACAATGCTTCCATATCCCTGTTTCAGCATCTGGTCTGCGGCCTTCCGCAGCTGGTAATAATTTCCTTTCACATTAGTATCTACCAGCCGATTTATATCTTCATCTGTTGTTTCCGTCATCGGCCGGACAAGAACCATGGAAGCATTAGCGACATACGCATCAACTTTACCGTGTTTTTTTACTGTACGATCAACTAAATTATTTACCTGATCCGATTTACTTACATCAGTAATTATATACTCAGCCTTTCCACCGCTCCGGGTGATTTCGTCTACAGTTTCCTGCAGAGGCTGCTCCCTTCTGCCGGCAATTACAACGAGGGCTCCTTCCCTGGCAAAATCAACAGCACAGGCTTTTCCTATTCCTGTACCGCCTCCTGTAACAATAACAATTTTATCTGTAAATCTATCTTCTCGCATGTAAATCATCCCTTCTAATACTGATTTAAATAAAATAACAGGCGGGGATAAACACAAATCCCCGCCTTTTTAAATCACATCTTATTACCAGCCGAAATTCTTAACCTGTCCGGTAATATTGGACCATAAAGCAGGATTATCAACATTCTCTTCTCTTACAGAAGAACCGTTTGTTTGGATCCAGATATGGCCGTACTGTTTGGTTGTGTCGATAACTTTTGCGGGAGACCAGAAGTCAGCCGGAATAGTTATATCCAAGTCATCCTGAGGAACCTTGGAATAAATATCAATATCTCCGGCTTTTAGTTCTGTACCAGGTTTCGGTAAAACACTCGTATCACCGCCGGCATCAAGCAGTTTGATAAGATAATAAGCGGCAATAGCATTGTAGGAGAGCACAGGCTGGTCAATTACCAGGTCTACATATCCCTTTTTAACAGCAGGATTAATAACATCCGGACAGGAATCCATTCCAACATTGATTACATGATTCGGATCGCCGATGGGATAGAGCATGTTTTCTCTTTCCAGGGCATTAATATGTCCCATAAACTCAAGCATACCGACTGAGAACAGAGCATCAACCTGGGAAAGTGTCCTGAGTAGAGTACCGACTTCAGTTACTGCCTTTCCAGCATCCATGTTGCTGACATACTCTTTGATTTCGATTCCAGGATACTGCTGAAATACGTCACGTACCGCACCGGCTCTTTCCAGGTGCTCAGAGTTTCGTACATCACCAAGACCGAGGATTACGGTACCTTTCACTTCGCCGTATTTTTCTTTAAGCAGTTCAACTACATACTCAGCGCCTTTGGCACATTCTCCGGGACTGTTGAACCGGACACAGAAATCAGCTTCCGGACAGTAACCTGCGTCATTGTTGGAAAGTACTACAGTTTTCCCTGCTTCTTTGAGGGCTCTGATTCCGGGAAGAACTTCTTCTCCGCCCAGAGGAGCAATGATTACACCGTCCATTTCATCATCATTTGCCCACTGCCTGAGGATTGTGTTCATCTTCTGGGTATTCCATTCCGCGTTTTCAATGACAACATCATATCCGCGCTCCATCAGATACCACGCACCGCCTGCAGTAAAGGGATCAAACCAGAAACAGCCTGTATGAAAAGGCATAATCCCAATCTTGTATACCTCTTCAGTTTCTGCAGCTGCCTGTCCTTCCTGCTGCCCGCCGGCAAATACCGATGCAAACCCGCCGATCATCATAATTGCGGCCAGAAGCATCACCAAAGCTCTTTTCGTCTTCATTTCTAACCCCTTTTCCGTTTCATTTTTATTTCCTATACAGGAAATATTTATGAAGAGTTATTCAGCTGCCTTAGCCAAAACTCTTCCTTTTAACCTACTTTGATACGTGTTTAAAATAATTGCGGCAATTAATACAATGCCGTTCATTGTCTCCCGCCAGGTGGCCGGAGTTTTCAGAATTGTTAATCCGATTTCAACAATACCCAGGAGAAGGATACCGCCGAATATACCGCTTATCTTTCCTTTTCCGCCGCTTAACGCGACTCCGCCGATTATCGCCCCGGCAAAGGTGGAGAAAAGATACGGCCTTGCCAAATCCATGGTTACACAGTTCATGTATCCGGCATAGAGCAGCCCGCCGAAAGCGGAAAGAATACCGCTCAGAATAAATACAATGATAAGTGTTCTTTCTACATTTATACCGCACGCCCTGGCCGCCTCAGAATTACTCCCTACTGCATAGATCTTCCTGCCGAGGCTGGTCTTTGAAAGCACAAAATGGAGTATAACCGCACAGATAATCAATAAAAGAACAGCAACAGGAAAAATGGAATCCCCAATCCTGCCGCCCCCGGGAATTATTAATGCTTTGGGAATCTGAAAAAGCGTCCGCTTTCCGATTATAAGCA
>Ga0272442_10012053_pt1 | contig 10485 bp, 8 predicted proteins | sample SSMForm2O_FD_200262 | JGI IMG/M metagenome (GOLD analysis project Ga0272442, IMG submission 200262) | Marine sediment archaeal communities from Little Sippewissett salt marsh, Falmouth, MA, United States - SSM-Form-2O | ecosystem: Environmental > Aquatic > Marine > Wetlands > Sediment ... | reverse complement strand
AAGTTGTTCGGCAAGTAATATATCAACCTGTGTAAGAAATGATTGTTCTTTGTCTTCTGGAATCGTGGCACCAGCAGCAATCATATGTCCACCACCAAACCCATTCATGTTCTTGGCCACAGATTGCAGCGCTTTTCCAAGATCTAATCCTTGTTGAACCAATTGTTGATTTCCACGTCCAGAGATATGAATCTCATGGTCTTTGCGAGCAAGAGACAGCAATGGTTTCTTCTCATCAAGCAGATAATTCATAGCAATACCACCAATGACACCGCCAAGAGAAGAATTATCACTGTGGAAAAACCGTAAGGCTGCAAGTTCTTTGACACCATCTTGTTCCATTGTATATAATGCTTGCAGTACCTTGTCTTTATAGTCATGTTCCACCTGTAAAGCTTGTGTCCAATCTTTCTTCTCCTGTAAGCAGAGAGATAATCCTAGTCCCCGATGTCCAAATTTCCCACAAGCATCAAGAAGATCAGCAAACCGCTCAAGTTCACACCCTAATGATACTGCATAATACCGTGTTCGATTCGCAATATCAAGAATAAGAGGAGACACCCCTGCTTTTACTAAAATCAACATAAGATATGATTGAAGTTGAGTCTTCTGCTCCGATGAAAGATCCTTACAAGAAGCATCATGAGGAATATTCAATTGTTTCAATGTTTCAGAGATACTCTTCTGTTGACCTGAAACTCCTTTGTAATAAGGATCGATACTATAGAATAAGGAATCAGCAACCGTCTCTTCTGCTAACTTCATCCCCTGCTGTGGCTGTAAAAGATCCTGTTGAAGAGCCTTCTCAAGAAGTTGTTTGTTTAACCCTTTCAAGCCACCAATATGTTGCTTATCTCCAATAGCACCTGTAAGAGCTAACGGTAGCAGGGTTTGATTATCTGGATTCAATGCTTCAGCAAACAAATAACTCATGGTAGCTCCACTTGCTTCATAGTTACCATTCCATCCAAAGAGATTCGCATTGATTTGCAGCACATGATCCTTGGTTTCTTCCTTCACTACTTGATGATGATCAAAAAGAATACAGGGGCAATTAAATTGTTCAATAAAATCAAGTTGCCCACTTCCCATATCAGAGAATAACACAAGATCGTTCTTCTCTTTAAGAATCCGCTCTAACCCTTTGGTAAAAGGATTTCTCATCAACGACGCATGAAACTCGTACCCTTGACGATACAATGCTTGACACAGCACTGCTGCAGCAGTAATACCATCAGCATCATAATGAGAAATCACTCTCACTCTAGTTCCACTTTGAAGCGAGGTAACTCGTGAAACAGCATCAGATACAAGCTTCGTCAGCATCTTATTCATAGCACGTACTCATAAAGGTATACAGAAGGTCTTAAAAAAAGGTCAGGATACAGGAAAAAACCTTTATTCAAACATCAACTTGGCTTGTTCAGGGTTATACTTCCATCCCTCTGGAAGCCGATGGACACTATGATAATATTTGGTAAGACGCCAGATCTTTGACTCTGTCAATTTCAGGTTACGTTTGTTTTTCAAATCCTTTTTATTGGTTTGAAGATGTGTCTGTAACGTCAAGGCTTTCCGGATGAGATTCAATAAATCCGCGGGAATCTCCTGTTTCATGTTGTTGCTTTCTAAAATCTTTGTGATTTTTTTCCCAGTTGCTAGTTTCACATCTGGAACAGCATATTGATCACGAAGAATAATACCAATCTCTGCTGTGCTCTTTCCTGCTTGACCAAGCTCAAGAACCCGGGATTCAATCTCTCGAGGATTCAGGGAACTCCACTCGGGATGTTTTTTCCGTACTGGATGAGTTGAACTTGATTGCCCTTTACGTCGAGCATGCATTCGCGCCATACACTATTCACCATATTTCTTCATATATATGTGAAGAAAGTACATCACGTATACAATTATCATATATAAAACTACAGGTAGCTTTCTAGAAGAAATAAGAAAATAAAAGAAGAAGAAATGTTAATCAATTTTCTTAAATTTCTTCCCCAGCTTCTTCATGACGTTTGGAAGCGTGGTGTATTCCATGTCTTCCATGGGAAGGCGATGTGGTTCAAACGGACCATGTTGTCTCATGTAATCAGTGATATGCAATGCTTCCTGTCTGATCCTGTCAAAGGCTGGATCATCAAAGAGATCCACGGGTTCAGTCAGTTTCCCATTCTTTAGTTGGAACCCAAGCGCTATCACTCGAGGTGGACCATCGAAACGTGTACATGTTGCGTTGTTGACACTCACTGGCATTAATGGCCCATTGTGACTGCCTCGCATCCATCCTGATACAAGATGTGCCTTGCTGAATCCTTCAAGAACTTCACCCAGAGCTGGAAGGCCTGATTGTGCTCGAACAACTCCTGCAGGGTCATCTTTTCCAACATATTCTCCTGCAATCTGGTAGAGTTTCTCTGATGATATCACGGAGACAGGTTCATCAGCTGGTAGCTTTGAGGATTTCTTTGGGTAAACTCGTTTGATAACAAAACGTGATTTTGCCCCAATGAGTGCCAGGAGATCATACATTTGTTCAGGGGTGTTCAGCATCACGTTTTTATGCTCAAGAATGTCCCAGACTTCAAAGACAAATCCATCATGGATGGATGGATCAATGATTAACCCAGCGGTGTTAAAGGGATCGGCAAAGATCTTGAAAATTGGGAAATTAAATGCACCCGGTTCTGTTTTATCCATCATAAAAGCGACAATTGGTTCTGCTTTTCGTTCAGTGAATTCCATTTCAGCAATACCTGGTCCCATCCCTTTGATGTTCCCAGAGAAGGCATCACATAAGAGATCTTGGCCTGCTCCATATAATCCTAGTTCCCGTGCTTTCTCTGTTGCCTCGCAGAAGGTCTCCCATGCAAGATTATGAACTTCTTTACTGTCGACACCATTGGCATGTGTCATGATGAGTTCAAGGTCATCTCCACAATGGGTGACATGATAGTCAATGAGTAGTTTGTCCCGTTGTGCTTCCAGAAGTCTTTTATTGGCGATTTCTTGTAGACTTGGATGTACAAGGGCGTGTCCTGGCCAGCCTCCTACATCTGCTTTGATAATACTAAAGGTAGTTTTCATAAAATGCCTCCGCATCAGGGTATTAAGAGGGTACTTATAAACCATTTGCCACAGTATATCAGTAAACTATATATGATGGTCTCAATTTTTAACCTAAAAAACCTCAATTGTGTTCCCAATGACGTTACAAATTTATAATTCATTAAGTCGAATAAAAGAACCATTTCATCCAGTGCATGAAGGTGAGGTGCACATGTATGTCTGTGGGATGACAGTCTACAGTGATACTCATATTGGTCATGCCCGCACCTATCTTGCTTTTGACATCATCAGACGATACCTAGAATACAAAGGCTACAAAGTCACCTACATTCAAAACATTACTGATGTTGATGATAAAATCATTGCAGCTGCTCAACAACAAGGGAAAGACCCTTTGGAGTATTCACAGTACTATGGTGATCGATGTTTACAGGATCTTGATGACCTAGGGATACGACGAGCGGATTCATACCCAAAGGCATCTGAGACCATTCCTGCAATGATTGAGATGATTCAACAGATCATCAAGAAGGGTCACGCATATGAAGCTGATGGCGACGTCTACTTTGACGTTCACACCTTCCCAGAGTATGGGAAATTAAGTGGTCAGAACGTCAAAGATATGAGAGCTGGAGCTCGTATCCAACCTGATGAAAAGAAAAAGAACCCCTTGGATTTTGCCTTATGGAAGCAGACAAAACCTGGTGAACCAAGTTGGGAATCACCCTGGGGAGAAGGTCGACCCGGTTGGCATATTGAGTGTTCAGCGATGAGCAGTAAATATCTAGGTTTACCCTTTGATATTCACGGAGGAGGATTGGATCTTCAATTTCCTCATCATGAAAATGAGATCGCTCAAGCAGAAGCAGCAACGGGGAAATCCTTTGCTAAGTATTGGATGCATATTGGTCTTCTTACAGTGAACGGGGAGAAGATGAGTAAATCCCTTGGCAATATTGTCAATGTCAGGGATTTATTGAAGAAACGAAAACCCGAGAGTCTTCGATTTTTCTTTGCCCAGGCGCAGTATCGTAGCCCTCCAGATTTTAGTGACAAAGCCCTTGATGATGCTGAGAAAGCCCTCGATCGACTGTATCGATGTAAAGAAAAATTAGTCACTCTTGCAGAAGATGCATCTTCTTCTTTTAACCCTTCACAACTTACCTCTGATGAAAAGCAATACATCGAGGTTGTTGATCAGTTGAAAACAGATTTTGAGGCAGCGATGGATGATGATTTCAATACTCCTCAAGCGATAGCCGTCTTGTTTGAATTTGTATCAAATATGAACCGGCTTCTAGAAGAAAAACCGTTGAAGAACTCTAGTCTTGCTGCTCATGCCCTTGAGGTGTTTACCAAGATTGGGAATGTGCTCACCTTGTTCCAAGATGAAGCCTCTCAAGGAGACAGTGCGAAATTACCTACTTTGAAATCATTACTAGAGAAACATGGTGGAAAGCAGCAAGCGGCATCTGTTGAACAAGCATTAGATGCATTGTTATCTCTTCGTGAGCAGGCTCGCAAGCAGAAGCAATGGGATGTCGCTGATGCTATTCGTGACGATCTTTCAAAGATAGGTTTTGAAATCCAGGATACCGATACTGGTCCTGTTTGGAGAAAAATGTGAGGCTATGAAACGGATTCTTGTTGGTTTTGATGGTTCGGAAGGCGCAGAAAACGCGTTGAATAAAGCCATGATGCTGATTGATGATGAGGGAGAACTTATTCTTGTTGCTGTTGTCCCCACCCCTTATGATAACACGTTTGTTGATCAGAAAATCTATGAGACGTTAAAACAGAAAGCCCAGCATCTCATTGATAGTGTCATCGTTGATATTGGTCAGCATTCCTATGATGTTCAAGGAGTTGTCAAAGAAGGAGATATTGCAGCCACTATTATTGATTTAGCAAACTCCCTAAAGTGTGATCTAATTGTATTAGGTAGTAAAGGAACTAGTGAACTTGGAAGGTATCCTATTGGAAGTGTGGCCAATAAGGTTGTGCAATATGCGCATAAACCAGTGATGATTGTTCGATAAAAAAATCATTTTTTCTTGCTTAAGGCATTGCTGGTTGAGCCGCTGATCTTCCACCTATGTCATCACCTATCTGCAAAAAGTTATTCTGAATTATTAACCTATCCAAACTGCTCACATGTCGTTCACCAGAGAGATCAGCATGAACTGGGTTCATATCACAGGTCGTATCACCTGTCTCATAGGATTTACCTATTAAACCAGTGCATGCTCCAAAATCTAAAATGTCAACCAAATTATCATCATTGATATCTCCACTTATCAGGTTATCATCGTTAGTAAATGTTACCTTATATGTATATTCATTTAAGCTAATATCAAAGAGTGTTCGACGAATGGTATGAAGATGGTCCTTAGCACTAATTGCATCATATTGATCAGATGAGACAAGGATTAGTTCTTGACCGGTACCCTCATTGAAGGTGATTTCTTGCTGTATGGTTTCTGTTATTTCTGGATTATCTTGATTCCAAAGAGTTAAGGTGATACATCTTGTTACACCAGGGTAGACTAAATCGGAGATTTCCACTGTGACATCAAGATAAATATCTATATCCTGCTGAGGTATGTCATCATTTTCTATATCTGGACCTAATTCGATTTCGTCACAACCATCACGACTAAAAAATACTGTTGGCGGATTTGTCCATAGTATCCGGTAGGAATCAGTGATACCGTCTTCTATTGTTATATCAGTAGCTGTTACCTCGAGAGTTCCTGTATTAGTTATGTATTGTGCGGAAAAGGTGTATGAGCCATCATCAAAACATTTGATGTGATACTTAAAATCATTAGCGTCAGTAGTATCTACAAGTTCAGTGAATTTGTATTCTTCTGCTCCTCCAGAATCTAATGTTTGTTGAGCATTTGCTATCTGTGAGGTGAGTGCTCTGTCTTCACCAGGTGTTTGGTAACCTAGTCCTTTACCTGTGCTGATTTGTTCAATGTAGAGATCACAGGGACAGTGAAGATCTGTGATGATCTCACCGGTGTCATCATCGTCATCACCTGGTGGGTCAGGGTCTTTAGGAGGATCAGGTTCTTTTTGGGGGTCTTCGTCTCCTGGTGGATCAGTTGGATCAGGCATTCCAGGGTGTCGACTATGGATGAGCTCCCAAAAACTATCCCCTTCAGCTGCTGGCATCATGGATGATGTCATAACATAGATAGATGCGACAAGAGCCATCACTAAACAAATCATGATAAGAATAGCAATAACAGGAGAAACACCTTGATTATCATTCCTAATGTTCTCTAGCATCCATCTCCTACCTTCTTCAATAAAGGGATTATTATGTTATACTTTATTACTTATAATATTTATATTTAACCAGTAAAACTACCATCTTGTAAAAATTAAAAAAAGAGACAAAAATATGGAAAAAAGTAACTTATTTGCCCTTATTTTGATGTGCTCTGATGCTGGGGCGGATTTTTTCTGCGCCTTTTCCTTTCTTATGAAGCCCTCGTCCTTTTTGCCCAGCACTTGTTTTACCACGAAGTACTCGTCGTTTATTTGAGGAACTGGTGATCCAGTTGATTTTTGTGTCTTTCATAATCGCTGGATGCACTGGATCTACAAGAATGACTTCATAGAAATGATATTTACCATCTTCTGCAACCCAGTAGGAGTTAAGGACTTCCATATTGGGAAACCGTTTAGCTGTTCGTTCTTCAGCGATACGTTGAGTGCTTTTAGCCATGGTGATCTTGTTGATACCTTTGGCTGCTGGTTTGCGTCCACCTTTTATCGTTGGTTTTCGCAGTCCCCCTCTTCGTACTCGTGCTCGTACGACAATGTATCCTTGTTTGGCTTTGTATCCTAGTGATCGTGCACGGTCGATGCGTGTTGGTGTATCCACTCTTGAGAAATTCTCCTGCCTTCTCCATTGTATTATGCGTTGTTTATAAGGCGACGTATAAGTGGAATCTGGTTGTTTCCATTGTTCTGCGATATGATCGTACATGTTTCTTGCCATACTCAGCACTCCTGATAGGGGTTGGTGAGGCTATGGAAAAGGGTTTGTTATATAAAGCTTTTGTCCACATCTTGAAGACGTTCACCTTAACTTTAATAATAGTCGCAGTATTCACGGCTGTGATACCTATGGATGTCATGTTTAATAAAAAAATGGAAACACTATCTCGTAAGGATCTTCGGGATCATCAACTCACATCATTGAAACAGATGGTGAAGAGGGTCTATGAGACAGTTCCATTTTATCAACAACAATTCAAAAAACTTGGTATTACTCCCTCTGATATTAAAACTCTTGATGATGTCCGTAAACTTCCTTTTACCACCAAGAATGATCTTCGTGATCATGCACCTTTTGGGATGATGGCTACTTCATTAGATTCTTGTGTTGAGCTGCATGCTTCATCTGGTACCACCGGTGTTCCAGTGACGGTGTGTTATACACCGCAGGACATTGAAGTATGGTCTGAGGTGATGGCTCGTTGTCTTGTGATGGCTGGGTTACAAAAGACTGATGTCTTTCAGAATCCTATACCCTATGGTACGTTTACTGGAGCATTTGGATTTCATTATGGTGCTCAGAAAGTGGGCGCTCTAGTAATTCCTACGGGCAAGGGGCAGTCGGAACGTCAGATTTCCTTGATGGATTATTATGGTACTACGTTTATCTCTGGCGTGGCTTCCTATGCTTTGCGACTTGGTCAAGTGGCTCTTGAAATCGGGAAGGATCCTCAGAAGTTGAAGGTCCGGAATGGATTATTTGGAGCGGAAATGTTTACAAAGGGGTTAAAGCAGCGTTTGATTGACATGTGGAATATGGATGTCCATGATATTTATGGTCTCACAGAGATGTGTGGACCTGGTGTCTCTACCGATTGTGATCAGCATGATGGGCTGCATCTTTGGGAGGATCATTTCCTTGTGGAGATTATTGATCCAAAAACTCTTGAACCTGTTGGTGTGGAGGAAGAAGGTGAAATGGTGTTGACAACGCTGACCAAAGAAGGTATGCCATTGCTACGGTATCGAACTCGTGATATCACTCGTTTGTATGATCAAGAGGTCTGTGAATGTGGTCGTACCCATGTGAAACATGCAGCGATAAAAGCGCGTAGTGATGACATGATTATTATTCGGGGAACGAATATTTATCCAGGTCAAGTAGAATCAGCGTTGATGAAATATGAGCAGGTTGGGACAAACTGGCGAATGGTGTTAACAACTGAAAATAATGCTGATCAGCTGACAGTTGAGGTTGAGACAAAGAACAGATTAAGTAAGGCTGATGCTGATCAGCTCACCAAGCAGTTGATTACTGATATTCAAAATGTCCTAGTCTTTACACCAAGAGTTGAGGTTGTTCCACCTAATACGATACCAGAAACTGGTTTAAAGGCTAAACGAGTTATTGATGAACGCGTTAAGGAATAACTATGAATAAACAAGTAAAAAAAATATTACAGCGGAAAGGTGCCCTTGCAGAGAATGAGGTCAAGGATCTTCTTCAAACCTATGGTATACCTACGACACAATATGCTGTGGTGACCACAGAGAAAGATCTTGAGTCACTTGATCTAGCCTATCCTGTTGCCTTAAAGGTGTGTTCAAGTAAAATACTTCATAAAACTGATGTCAATGGTGTAAAACTTAATATCCAAGATAATGATGAGCTCCGTAGTGTTTTTAAGGATTTTAAACAACGTTTTCCAAAGGAGAATTTGCTTGTTGATCAGATGGAGGAAAAGGGTGTTGAGATGATTGTGGGTTTGGTGCAGGATCCCACATTTGGTCTAACCTTAATGGCTGGTATTGGTGGTATCTTCACTGAGTTATACAAAGATGTGAGCTTTCGTGTCGTGGATATTGATCGGTATGATGCTGAACAGATGGTTGAGGAGTTAAAAGGGAAGAAGCTGCTTGAGAACTTTCGTAATATGAAAGCAAATAAAGATCTCTATATTGAATTGTTATTGAAGGTATCAAAACTGGGATTGGAACTCATGGATCATATTGATCAAATGGATCTGAATCCCGTGTTTCTGTATGAGGATCGTCTTGTTGTTGTTGATGCAAAATTAATTTTAAAATAAAAGGGAGTGTGTGTAACTATGGTTGAAACGAAACATGTTGAATTCAAGGTAAAAGATTTGTCTCTTGCTGATTTTGGTCGAGAGGAAATCATTCTTGCTGAAAAAGAAATGCCTGGTCTAATGGCTATCCGTGAGAAATATGGGTCTAAGCAGCCATTGAAGGGGGCGAAAATCACAGGGAGTCTGCATATGACAATTCAGACTGCAGTGCTCATTGAAACCCTGAAGCAGCTTGGTGCTGATATTCGTTGGGCGAGTTGTAATATCTATTCCACGCAGGATCATGCTGCTGCTGCGATTGCCAAACAAGGTGTTCCCGTGTTTGCTTGGAAGGGTGAGAACCTAGAGGAATACTGGTGGTGTACACAGCAGGCATTGTTACATGGTGATAATGTTGGTCCTGATCTGATTGTTGATGATGGCGGGGATGCTACCTTGATGGTGCATAAAGGCTATGAGGTGGAACAAAACCCTGGTCTCTTGGACAAGGATTATAGTGAAGAGGGAGAGGATTACCAGGAATTAATGAAGCGTCTGAAAAAAACCTATGATTCCAATCCGAAGTTATGGACGAATATTGCACAGAATATCCGAGGGGTGTCTGAGGAGACGACAACTGGAGTGCATCGTTTGTATCAGATGATGCGGGAAAAAAAACTCTTGTTCCCTGCATTTAATGTCAATGATTCTGTGACGAAATCCAAATTTGATAACCTCTATGGATGCAGGGAGAGTCTTTCTGATGGTATCAAACGTGGAACTGATATCATGCTTGCTGGAAAAGTCGTCCTTGTCTGCGGGTATGGAGATGTTGGAAAAGGATGCTGTCAGAGTATGCGAGGGTTTGGCGCTCGTGTACTTGTCACCGAGGTTGATCCTATTTGTGCGCTGCAGGCATCGATGGAGGGTTATGAGGTTGTACTCCTGGAGGATGTGCTTGCTGATGTTGATATCTTTGTCACGGCAACGGGGAACTGTGAAGTCATCCGTGTAGAGCACATGGAGAAGATGAAAGATGGTGCTATTGTCTGTAACATTGGTCATTTTGATAATGAGATTCAAGTGGAAAAACTGGTGAAATATCCTGGAATTCAGGAGACTACTATTAAACCACAAGTGGATAAATTTACGTTCCCTGATGATCATAGTATTATCTTATTATCTCGTGGTCGCCTGGTGAATCTAGGGAATGCAACGGGTCACCCAAGTTTTGTGATGAGTAACTCGTTTACCAATCAAGTCCTTGCGCAGATGGAACTCTGGAACACCAGGTATGATCTCGGTGTGTATATGCTTCCCAAGAAGCTGGATG
>Ga0272442_10012052_pt1 | contig 10485 bp, 4 predicted proteins | sample SSMForm2O_FD_200262 | JGI IMG/M metagenome (GOLD analysis project Ga0272442, IMG submission 200262) | Marine sediment archaeal communities from Little Sippewissett salt marsh, Falmouth, MA, United States - SSM-Form-2O | ecosystem: Environmental > Aquatic > Marine > Wetlands > Sediment ... | reverse complement strand
CATCAATGCCGTCTGCAATGGCCTGCTTGCCTTCGGTGACGATCTTGTCAACAGGTCCTGGCAGGAGAGTGAATGGACTGGAAATGTTTCCGATGAGCGTTGCCCTGCCTCCCAGGATTTCCTTTGCTTTCTTCACGTCTTCGACCTTTTCTTCGACGCTGAGTCCTTCAAAGCCACAGTCTGCCATGTAGTCCAGGATCGGGTTTACATTTCCACAGATGTGGAGGATGGTCACGGCGTTAACGCCACTGGAGAACCTCTGAAGTCTTGACTGGAGGGACTGCTTGAAGGAGTCCGGGCTCATGAGGTCGGGGGATGCAACAGGGTCTGCAACGGAGATGATGTCTGCGCCTGCTTCGACCATTGCGTTTGCGTAGGTGATGCATGCGTCGGTTGCGAGGTCCATTACCTGTTCGAAGAGTTCAGGCTTCTTGATGGACCATTTCATGAAAGACTTTACACTTGCAAGGTCGGAAGCAACGGTGATAGGACCTTCCATACCGCCGATGACGGGTACGTCGGGGCCGACCTTTTCCCTGATGATCTTGATGGCTTCGAGCACTACCGGAATTCTTCCCTTCTGCAGGAGGTCTTCGGGGATGGCTGCGTCGTCCATGCTCTTGGGGTAGGGGTGCCCGGTGACAGATGGCTGCCTGTTCTTGGTACCCATGTTGATCTCACAGCCCAGGCCTTCTACAAGGACGGTAAGGCAGTAGGGGACCCTGACAGCTTCGAGGCCGCTGATCTCGTGGTTTGCGAGGGCAAGCTTTGCCATAAGTTCGGCATCGGAGTGGGATTCCGGCCAGGGGGCTCCGACTTCGTCCATGAGTTCTACAATTCCGGTCTGGGTGACGGAACATACAGGTACCTTGTCAACTTCTTCGCCTTTCAGGGCGGCTAACAGTCTCGTTTTAAGTGTAAATTCGCTCATAATCGGTCATACCTTTTTTATTTATATCATATAACATTTATTTTAATTATATTTGCAATTTTATTTTCTACTGTACGATATTATATAGACCTTTTCAATCCAAAATGTTTCATACTCAGGGCTTTTGAACTCCCGAGTCATCAGAATCTATCAAAAATTGTGTAATGTGTGTAGGTAAAGGAGCAGGATTATGCCTCTCGCTGCTCCTTTTTATGTTCGCTTGCACGGGGCTGAGAACCTGTGCGTAAAATGAATTCTCTAACCCTTTATTTTCGCATTGAGTAGAGGTTATTTTTCGTTAGCAAGTTATAAAACATAATTGACGGGAATTTTTTTTTGTCTTTTTTCTGATAAATCGAGTTAAAATTTTTGACTCAATGGTCCTGATTTTTCAGGGTCCCGTATCCTCTTTCTTTCGAAATGTCAGGCTTATATGCCTGCGATGCATTGAATATAGGGGTATGATGGAATCAGCAGGGGCTGGAGATAGAGGTGCATTGTGCTCTCCCAGGGGTGACGAACACAGGGTTTCTCTTCCAGAGTTCATGGAGAGGTTCGGGGCGGCTGAAAACGGGCTTGGTGGACGTGAGGCCGCCCGCCGCCTTCGGGACTGCGGTCCCAACGTGCTGGAGGAAGTGGGGAAAGAAAGCATAGCCAGAAAATACTTCCGGCAATTCCGGAATTTCTTTTCCATCCTGCTGGCTATAGGAGCCCTTCTCTCCTTCTTTGCCGAGTACCTGGACCCCGGGCAGGGTAACCTATATATAGGAATAGCTCTCGGCGGGGTCGTGGTCCTGAACGGGACCTTCACCTTTATCCAGGAATATCAGGCTGAAAAGACAATGGAAAGCTTCCGGCAGCTTATCCCGCCCCATGCAAGGGTTTTAAGGAACGGGGCGGTCCGGGATCTCCTTGCTTCGGAACTGGTTGTTGGGGATGTGATTCTCCTTGAGGAAGGGGATAAGGTTCCTGCAGACGGGCGGCTGATAGAGGCCAATTCCCTGAAAGTGGACAATTCCGCTCTCACCGGGGAAGCCGAACCGCAGCTGCGTTCCCTCAATTGTACCCACCCGGATATGCTGGAGTGCAGGAACATGGTTTTTTCCGGGACCCTGGTGCAGAGCGGAAACGGAAAAGCTGTCGTCTTCGGAACGGGAGAGCACACCCAGATAGGGAACCTGGCTACCCTTACAGAAAAGACCTCTGCCGTGGAAACTCCTATCCGGAAGGAACTTAACCATTTTATAAAGGTAATCTCCTCAATAGCGATTTTCCTGGGGATTACCTTCTTCCTGCTTGCCTTTTTCCTCCAGGACATCTTCCTCGCAAGCCTTATTTTTGCCATAGGGATCATTGTCGCAAACGTGCCCGAAGGGCTCCTGCCAACAGTTACCCTTGCCCTTAGCCTTGCATCCCGCCGGATGGCCGACCGAAAAGCCCTGATAAAACAGCTAGAGTCCGTGGAAACCCTGGGTTCGACTACGGTTATCTGTACGGATAAGACCGGGACTCTTACCCAGAACAAAATGGAAGTCCATTCCCTCATCATCGGCTATGAAGATGTGGACCCCCAGGACTCCGAAGCTTTCGAAGAGGAAGCCGCAGGGCAGGATCCCGTCTCTGAGTCCGGGGGAATGCCAGCTTCTGGGGAAATGGCGGTTTCAGGTGAGGGTATGTCGGGTCCTGGCTGGGACCCCGGAAAAATTCCTCCTGTTTTCATCAGGGTTGCGGGGCTCTGTAACAATGCGAGGCTCTCGGAAAGGGCTCCGGGATATACGGGGGACCCTACAGAGGGCGCGCTTCTCGTCTTTTCAAACAGCTTCAGGGATCTTGGGGAACTGAACGGCAGCTACCCCAGGCTGGAGGAATTCCCTTTTGACTCCCTTACCAAGCGAATGGAAGTCATCTGCCGCACTCCCGAAGGCAGGATGGAAGCTTACCTGAAAGGGGCCCCGGAAATTGTGGTCGAGATGTGTGATTATCTAATCGAAGCCGGTGCTGTGCGGGAACTTAGCAGAAGGGAGAAGGAAGAGCTACTTGACCGGCACCTTAAGATGGCTGAGAGGGGAGAGCGGGTGATCGCTCTCGCGTACAGGGAAGCGAAAAAACAGGAAGAGTATAGCGAAGGTTTCGTTTTCCTGGGCTTTATCGGGATTGTGGACCCCCCGCGCCCCGAAGCAAAAAGGGCTATTGCAAAATGTCATGCTTCGGGGATCAAGGTGGTAATGATTACGGGTGACCATCCCGTGACGGCAGAGTCTATTGCCCGGACTGTGGGGCTTGCGGATTCCGAAGCCCTGGAAATAATCACGGGCGACGAGCTAAAAACCCTTTCCAGGGAAGAACTTGCAGAGCGCTTGAAAAAGAAGAGCATAGTCTTTGCCCGGACTTCCCCAGTCCAGAAGCTGAAAATTGTTCAGGTCTTCCAGGCTGAAGGGGAAATCGTTACCATGACCGGGGATGGGGTCAACGATGCCCCTGCAATCAAGAATGCGGACATGGGGGTTGCCATGGGAAGCGGCACCGACGTTGCCCGGGAAGCTGCAGACATGGTGCTCCTGGACGACAACTTTGCCACCATAGTGAATGCTGTGGAAGAGGGGAGGACCGTCTTTGATAACATAAAAAAGTTTATTGCTTACATCCTGACCAGCAATATCCCTGAAATCCTGCCTTTTATTGCCTTTGTACTCTTCGCCCTGCCCCTCCCTATGAACGTGCAGCTTATCCTGGCAATTGACCTGGGGACCGATATCCTGCCTGCCCTTGCCCTGGGGGTGGAAAAGGGAGAAGGGGATATTATGAGGCGCCCTCCCAGGCCCAGGGATGAAAAACTGCTCACTTCCCAGGTGCTTTTTACTTCTTACGGGATAAAAGGGCCAATAGAGGCAGCTGCGGGTTTTTTCTGCTACTTTGCCGTACTTTTCGGCGGGGGCTGGAGTTACGGGGAGCAGCTTGCAAACAATAATCCTCTCTATATGCAGTCAATTACGGCTTTTTTTTCGGCGGTGATCATCTGCCAGATTGCAAACGTCTTTACCTCAAGGACCCGCTTCCAGTCGGTTTTCAGCAAAGGTCTCTTCAAAAACCGGTACGTACTGGCAGGTATCGCGAGTGAGCTCCTTATCCTTTCCTTTATTATCTGGAGTCCCCTGGCCCACCTGATTTTCAATACCGCCCCGATTGACCTCAAATACCTGCTGCTTGCTCTTCCTTTTGCCCTTTTCCTTCTCGCAGTAGATGAGTTCAGGAAGTACGCTCTCCGAAAGAACGTTAGCTGGGCTACTCGCTTGTTCAGGTGGTAAGATTTTAAAATTTTTATGTCAATTTCCCTCTTTTTCTTTCCTATACAATAACATTTTTTTATATTGTATTTATATAGAAAATAAGGTTGACAGGTCTATTGATTACATTCATAGAGTAATTTTTTATACTATGTCATCCACAAAAAATATTTATATTGATTTCAAATTAGAATGGTTTATCTCCCGCGCATAAAGTATTCAATTCCTTTTGTGGAAGCACTATCTTCCTTTGCACGAAATATTAAACCATGCACCCAAAATTCCCGAGTTCGTATTATGAATGTTAGCAAAAAGGTACTGGTTATCATCTACGTTATTTTTGCCTTATTGATTTCCGTCGTTATTTTTGCCTCTCAGAGCATCCTCGATTCGAGTTTTTCAGACCTTGAGGCACAGGAAGCTATTGATAACATGGAAAATGCAAAAAACGTTATTGATTCGCAGATACTCGAACTCGATGAAGCTAACGCTGCCCTTTCCTCCGGGGAAGAGGTCAGGGCTTTTATGGATGGTTCCGACCCCGGGAATATTCGTGGAATCCTTTCCGGCGATATATTTTCTTTAGGCGGGTACGACCTCATCTTTTTTGTCAACGGTTCCGGGGACGTGCTTTACTCCTATTTTCCGAATTCCGATAGCTGGAGGGGTGGTTCCTCAGCTCCCGAACTCCAGAGGAAAATAACTGACGGGACTCTTCTTTGCCCGACTTCCACCGATTATGTCCGCGGTTTGCTTATGCTGGAAAGTGGGCCTGCGATCATATCTTCCCGTCCTATTCCCGGTGAAGAAGGGGGGGAGGAAGTTCTCGGGACCCTTATCATAGGCAGGACACTGGATGCTGGCTTTATTGATTCCGTGCAAAAAATGACCGGGAATCCCCTGATGATCTACAGGCTTGATAGTGTGCCTTCCAATTTTCAGGACGCTTTTTTTGAAAGTGAAGGGCAGCCCTGCATGCACACGGTAATAGACGGGAAGGTAGTCGGCTACTTCGTGCTGGATGACCTTACAGGCGATCCTGCGGTCATGGTCCGGGCGGACATGGACAGAAGTATTTATGCCGAGGGGCAAAAGTCCCTCCGCTATATTGTGCTTTTCCTCTTATTTGCGGGCCTGCTGGTAGGTGGGGGCTGCAAGCTTCTGATGGATAGGGAGGTTGTTTCCCGTATCGTTGATATTGACGGTTTTGTAGAAATGGTCGGAAAGGAGGGAAATTATACCGAAAGGCTTTCCGTGGAGGGGGACGATGAACTTTCGAGGCTTGCTTGCGGGATAAACGGAATGCTTGAAAGTTTGAGTGCGGCATCTGAATATCTCAGGGTTCAGGAACACGAAAAAAAGGTCATTTTGAACTCCTTGAGTGAACTGCTGGTTTTTATGGATCCCGAATGCAGGATTGTCTGGGCAAACAAAGCTTCCCTGGACTACCTGGGGATGAAACTTGCGGATATTGTGGGGCAGAAGTTTGAAAAGGTCAGTTTGCTCTGTGAAAGTGACGCTTCGGTATCTCCCGTGCGGACGGCTCTCGGGTCCGGGAAGGAAGAAGTGGATGAAATAAGCACTCCGGACGGAAAGGTATGGATGGTCCGGGCAAATCCGATAAGAGATGAAGATGGCAGGCTAACGGGAATCCTGCAAACAGGGCTCGACATTACCGCTCACAAGCGTTCGGAGGAAAGGCTGCTCAATGCAAAGCTGGAGGCTGAAGGTGCCAGCCAGGCCAAGAGCGAATTTTTGGCAAACATGAGTCATGAACTGCGCACCCCTCTGAATTCCATCATAGGCTTTTCGGATATCCTGCTCGAGATGGTCTTCGGGGAACTCAACGAAAGGCAGTTGAAGTACGTAAACAATATCTCAAACAGCGGAAAAAGCCTGCTCGAACTGATTAACGATATCCTTGACCTCTCAAAGGTCGAAGCAGGGAAAATGGAGCTGCATTACAGTGAATTTTCCCTTGCCGCCGTGTTCGAAGATGTAAGGACCGTGCTCAATCCCCTTGCCCGGTCCAGGTCTATTGCCATGACCTTCTCCATAGAACCTGGCTTTAGCAACCTTGAAGCTGACAGGAAACGCCTTATCCAGATCCTCTACAACCTTGTGAGCAATGCAATCAAATTCACTCCAGAAGGGGGAAATGTTTCCGTCTACGGCAAAAAAACGGGGGATTATGCCATTATTTCTGTTACGGATTCCGGGATCGGGATCTCCCGTGAAGACCAGAATAAACTCTTCCAACCCTTTACCCAGATCGACGCTTCTTCTTCCAGGCAGTACTGCGGAACCGGGCTTGGGCTTGCTCTTGTAAAGAAAATAGTAAAATTACACCAGGGGGTGATCCGGGTTGAAAGCGAACTCGATAAAGGAAGTACCTTTACTTTCTCAATCCCGGTCAAAAAACCCGGGGGAAACAGGAAACCCGGGAACTTGGAACTCGAGGAAGTGATCCTGGAGTTTGAAATGAACAAGAGAGCAGCCCTTTCGGTAAGGGAATCGGTTAAAGAATCAGTAGAAGTATCAGTAGGAGAATCAGTAAAAGAATCAGTAAAAGAATCAGTAAAAGAATCAGTAAATGAATCAGGGAAAGCTTCCGGGCATGACGTGAAACTTCCTGAAATACTCTATCCCGAAAGCGAAGATGAAGGGGAACTTGTCCTGGTTGTTGACGATGACAAAAATTCGAATGAACTCCTTACCCTTGTCCTGGGAGACTCCGGCTACCGCGTGGCTTCGGTGTATCTGGGAAGGGACGTTTTGCCGATTGCAAAGAAACTGAACCCCGATATCATAACCCTTGACGTCTTCCTCCCCGATACCAACGGCTGGCTTGTCCTGAGGCAGTTGAAAAATGACCCCGAAACGGCAAGTATACCGGTACTGATCATCTCCATGGCCGATAAAAACGAACTGGGAATCGCCCTTGGGGCTATGTATTCCTTTACAAAGCCCATAAAAAAGGCTGAACTCCTGGTTTCCCTGGAAGAAATCACCCGGAAGTTCAAATTCGAAACTCCGAGGGTCCTTATTGTGGATGATGACGAAAACGCTGTGGAGCTGCTGAATTCGATGATTGAGCCCGAAGGTTTTGAGGTTTTGAAAGCTTATGGCGGGCAGGAAGGCCTTGAAAGGCTCTTTTCGGAAGGTCCCGACATACTCATTCTAGATCTCATGATGCCTGATGTAAGCGGTTTTGACGTGATTTCCCGCCTCCGGGCCGATCCGAGGCTGAGGGATATTCCTCTGATTGTCTGCACTGCAGGGGAGTTTGATGAAAAGAATATTGAAGAACTGAACAATGAAATGCAGGACCATTTGCTTTCTATTATGAAGAAAGGCACGTTCGGAAGAAAAGAGTTAATTAGCAGGATTAAACAACTAACTATGCTTAAGAGGCATAAAGATGAAAGAGATTTTGATTGTTGAAGACAACCCCATGAATATGGAACTGATCCTTGATCTGCTGGAATTCTACGGGCACAGCGTAACCGGAGCGGAGGACGGGATAAAGGCTCTCGAGTGCCTCGGTGAAAAAAAGTACGACATCATCCTCCTGGACATGCAGCTTCCGAAAATGGACGGTCTCGAGGTGCTTGAAAGGATAAAGCAGAACCCTGCCACCGCTGACATCCCGGTGATCGCGGTAACTGCCCATGCAATGAAAGGAAGTGAAGAACACTTCATCGAAAAGGGATGCGTTGATTACATCTCAAAGCCCATTGATATTAACAAGTTCAGGGCTATGATTGACAAATATCTCGGTGATTAAAAGCAGGGTCCAAATATCTCGGTGATTAAAAGCAGGGTCCAAATATTAGGTGATTAAAAGTGCAGGGTCCCGGCGTCTCCGGTGAAAAATGCAAGGGTCTGATGGCCGGCCCCGGGTTAAACAAGTGATTAAATCCTTTGTAATTAGAACTCCTTTGTAATTAGAAATCCATTGTAATTAGAAATCCATTGTAATTAGAAATCCATTGTAATTAGAAATCCATTGTAATTAAAAACCTATTCGGATTGAATATATCTATTCGAGTTAAAAACCTTTATTGACTTCTGTTCGTAGAAGATTGGAATCAAAAAATTGTAGACTCGGAAGATATCTCTTCAGATCTTTTCAAGAGGTTTTGACATTCCTTTGTAATGATTGAAGAGTTCTTCACACCATTTCAATGCGCTTTCATCGAAGCTCATCAGGCGCTGGTGGTCGAATTTCCCTTTCCTGTCAAAGAGTACCAGTGAACAGAAACGGTCTGTTACGACATTTTTCAGGGTTATTTTCTTTTCGCAGATGTAGATTTCCGTGTTTTTGGAATCCAGGAGCACCTGGAGTTCTTCCGTATAGTCTTTTTTCATTCTTTCAAAGACCGGTTCACTCAGTATCAGGCACATTTCCGCCCCTTTTCGTGCCAGTTCGGAATAGAGGGAAAGATAAAGGGGATGGAAGTAGGAAAGAAATGTCATGACACGCCTGGATTCAAGGAGGTTTTTCTTGAAGTCTTCGGGCACTTCAAAGAGCCGGTTAAGGTCGGGCTCCAGAAGGAAATAATTCCCAAGCTCTTCGATCCTGTTCAAAAGGTCTTCGGGAATTGCGCTCAGGTCGTGGTTTACCCAGTAATCGTAATTTTCTTCAAAAACCCTCACGGTATTTAAGAGGGGCTCCATCTTTTCGACAACAATTTCCCCCATTTCCGAGAGCTGGTACATGTCGCTTTCCTGATCGATCAGGTGACCTTCTTTCAATTTCTTTATCTGGGGCATAATCGACGTCGAACTGACGTTTAGGGCTGTTTTTATCTCATCGCTGGTTTTTGGCCCCTCTTCCAGCAGGAGCAGTACATTCGTTCTTTTTTCTGAAAGAAATGCCAGATCAATAAGTGAAATCTTCATGCAAGTACCTCCCCGGAAACCTCATGAATATACCGGAGGTAATTTCCCTTCATTTTTTCCCAAACCCGTTTTGCCTGATTTGAAGTCCCGGTTCCATTTCCTGAAAGCCCCACCGGTAACTTCTTGAGGAATTATTGCTCTAAGTTTTCAATTGATTGCTTATATCTTTTTCCAAAAAACATTTGTTTTTCCACAGTCCCGGACAATTTCCTGTTCCCTTTTCCTTACTTCTTTTTCTTTTTCTTTTATTGTGCCGGTTTTGTCATCAATTAGCTTCAATTCTTTCAGCAATCAGGTTACGGGTTTTGCCGTTACAATCAGTTTAGGGGTTTTGTCGTTAACTGGTTTTTTGTTTCGTCTACAATTAGCTTCGATTTTTGTCCGCAATTCATCTCGGGATTTTGTCCTTGTCTATAATTTTAAGTTCTTGTTTATATTTTTACCTTACAGCCTTACTTTACAGTTTTCCTTCCGGGCACTTCAAGGGCTTTGTTCCCGCAGCAAGCACATAACCCACATACTTTGCGGTTGACTTTTTCCTCAGAAGGATCTTTTTTCCTTCCCCGAGCTTCCTGAACCGCTGCCTTATCTTTTTGCTGACCAGCATGTACTTTATCATTTTCACTGCGACGCTGGAAAAGTACCGGACAAATTCCAGGGTCCCGCCCATTGCCTGGATAAGCTTTTTTACCTCTTCCAGGCTTGCACCGGGCCTGTATTTCCTGACCCTTACTTCCTTCAGCCCTGCTTTTTCGAGATCCTGTTTCCATTCTTCGGGGGTCGGGAGTGTAAAGGGGAGTCCGGTTATTTCGCCGAAAATCTTCTCCGCATTAGCTATCTTTTCTGCAGCTTTCATGGGTATTTCTTTTTCCCTGTACATTTCATTGATTCCAACGCAGCCTCCCGGCTTCAAAACCCGGGCAAATTCCCTGAAGGCCCTGTCCCTGTCAAGGAACTGGGAGACAAACTCGGTAATTACGGCGTCGAAAGTTCCGGTTTCAAAGGGCAGCGCATAGGCATCTCCTACCCGGAAATCCGTTTTCCCCTCAAGTTCTTCCCTTTTTGCCCTTTCCTTTGCCTTCTCGATGGAAAGCTCTGCTATATCGACTCCCAACACGAAACAGCCGACTTTTTTTGCGAGGTAACAGGCAGAAAAACCCGTGCCGCACCCGACCATCAGCACCTTTTTATTCCCGTCAAGCCGGCAGAGTTCCGCCATTTTTTCTGTGGAAACAAGTCCCCCTATGTGGAAGTAGGGCACCTCGAGGTAGCTCATGAAATCGTAGTAGCCAAGGGCTTCTATTTCCTGAATCGAAAGTGAATGTCCTGACATGAATGTCCTCCGGACGCTTGTCCGGGACAGCG
>Ga0272442_10012051_pt1 | contig 10486 bp, 11 predicted proteins | sample SSMForm2O_FD_200262 | JGI IMG/M metagenome (GOLD analysis project Ga0272442, IMG submission 200262) | Marine sediment archaeal communities from Little Sippewissett salt marsh, Falmouth, MA, United States - SSM-Form-2O | ecosystem: Environmental > Aquatic > Marine > Wetlands > Sediment ... | reverse complement strand
CACACTGATGCCTTACGTTCTCTTTCACTCACTGTTCGCCGCCGCCGGGAACTTAAACGTACCGGGTTTTTCTTGTTTTTCTTTGTGCCCGCAGCCCTTGTTGATAGTGTTGACACAGATATCTACTTCATATATACTTTTCACTATTACAAAGCCCAATGGAGGAAACATACGGTCATGAATTACTCTACGAGGATGTGCAGCATTTTTGTCGTCACGCTTCTTCTCATTGCCGCGTCCTTCGGATGCGCACGATACGAGAGGAAAGTGGTACCGTTCAAGATGCCCCAGGCTTATGAGAATGCTACGGACGTTGCGGGAGCAGTCATTGCGGCTAAATCGTATGACGATCCGAAAGAGGCACGAGAAGCATTCGGATTTAACATCATCGATGCGGGGATTACGCCCGTGCAAGTGATATTCGATAACAAAGGAGGCCACGAGATAGAAGTTATCCCCCAGTCAACATTTCTGGTGGACGTAGACAATAATCTCTGGCCCATCATTGATGCACGGCTGGCTTACGATCGAATATCCAAAAAAACAGACCTCGGTGACGTTGTCCCCGGAGCGGCAAAGCCGGGATTGCTTGCAGGTACTGCCGGTGCCATTATCGGTGCGGCCATCGGCATCGTAACGGGAACGAATGTGGGTGATGCGGCCATGAAAGGAGCTGCCGTGGGAACTGCAGCAGGCCTGACCATGGGTGGGGCGAAAGGATGGTCTGACCCGAAGGTGCGCAATGAAATCAGGGAGGATCTCCAGACACGTTCCCTGGAACGGCGGGCTGTGCACTCGAAAGAAATAGCCCACGGTTTCATTTTCTTCCCGGGAGAATCGAAAAAGGCAAAGGAGTTACGACTGTCTATCAAAGAAGTGGATACGGGGAATCTGCATTCGATTATCATGAAATTTCAACAGGGTGAAAAATGAAAATCAGAAAAATCGCTCCATCTATTCTCTCGGCCGACTTCAGTAAATTAGGAGATGAAATCAGGAAGGTTGAAGACGCCGGGGCTGACCTGATACATGTTGACGTCATGGATGGTCACTACGTTCCGAATCTCACATTCGGTCCTCCGGTCATTGCCTCTATCCGCAAGGTCACTCAACTGCCGTTCGACGTTCACCTGATGATTGAAAACCCGGAACGATCTATTCAGGCTTATGCCGATGCAGGAAGTGATTGTATCACCGTTCATGTTGAGGCGGAAACGCATCTCCACCGGGCAATCCAGTCTATTAAAGAAAAAGGGCTACAAGCGGGTGTTTCACTCAACCCGGCGACACCATTGTGTTTGCTTGATGATATTATTGAAGATATTGATCTTCTCATGATAATGTCGGTGAATCCGGGATTCGGCGGTCAACAATGTATACAAAACACGCTGCCGAAGATTAAAAGAGCACGGGAACTGATTGACGAGAGATCGCCGAACGTTCTTCTTGAGGTCGATGGTGGTGTCAAGTTGGAAAATATCAGATCGTTTAAAGATGCCGGAACCGACATATTTGTTGCAGGATCAGCAATTTTCACCAGTGATAATTATGAAACAACGATCAGGGAAATGAAAACAATTCTGCATGAAACGTAAGACCGGCGGGTGGACCGCTACAGCTTCTTTCCCTGAAAATCTTTTCTTTTTATCTCTTTAAGAAATCTTGATACGAGAGTCTTCATCGTTGTGCCATGGTCGTTTCTATGGATAGAGGAATGATCGACTTTTCCCGCGGCAGCCATGTTGTGTCCTCCTGCCGATCCTATCTTCCGGACCATCTTCTGGACAATCCGATCTGCCCGTTCTCTCGTCTTTATCGTTCTGACGGAAAAATAAATATCGTCTTGAAACGTGCCGATACATAGCGACCAGTTGATTCCCTCCAGGCGAACCAGGAAATCGGCCATTTCAGCGAGACTGTCCGGATTATCAATCCGGTCAACGTCTGATACGACAACATCTTTATAAATCACCGCATTGTTAATGGCTTTTTCAAAAGTCTTAAAGTGCTCCCGTGACAGGGCGGGATGCTCAATCCTGGAGAGAGCTTTGAAATTTACCCGTGGATAGAGGTACAGAAATGCCTCAAGATCCTGAGGGTTTGTTCCGCTCCCGAGATCACGGGTGTCGGATTTAATACCGTAGAGCAACGCTGTGGCCAGATTCCGATCAATACCATGAATATTTGATTCCTTGATATACTCGGTCAGTATGGTTGATGTGCTTCCGTACTCGGTCCTGATATCAACAAACGGTGATTTTCGTGATGTGGCTCTTACCGGGTGGTGATGATCGATGATGATGCTGGGCAGGATCGATTTTGGCAGTGAGTTGTTTCCCGAATCCGGTTGCGTATCGACAAGTGCAATGATACTGAAGTTTTTCATGGAGATGTCGATGATCGGGCGAATGGCAATTTTCAGGTTTTTGATCATGGCCTTGTTTTCCGCTCTTCCCACAACGCCCCCGTATGCAATGATGGCTTCGACATTACATCGGGTGCGGAGAATATATTTGAGCGCCAGTGAGGATGCGAGGGCATCGGGGTCAGGATTGTTATGGGTGAGGATGAGAACTTTCCTTTTTCTCCTGACGATTTCAAAGAGTTTTTCAAGCCGGTCCCGATTGCTTATGTTTTCTTGAAGCATACTGTTTCCGCTTTCCCTGTACCGAAAAAAACTTCGAGAGTACTGAAAGACTGATACAATGCTTTATCAATACGAGTACTCCAATGAGTGCTGTCTTGAATAATATCGAAATTTCCTTGATTTATCAATACCGACTTTGTAACTATAAAAACAGTGATGTGAAAAAAAACGGGCTCAAGAGAAGTAATGAAGATTATTATTGACGGATACAATCTTATCAGACAATCCGATTCCCTTCGATGCTTCGAACGGTTCAGCCTTGAAGAGGGGCGCAAGGAATTAATTCGGAGGCTTTCACTATTCAAAAGACGACGAGGGCATACGATTATTGTGGTTTTCGATGGGTGGATAAGTGGCTCTGCGAGAGAAGAGCGCCATAATGAAGGAGGTATCACCGTCATTTACTCGAAACGAGGGGAAAAAGCTGATGAAGTCATCAAACGGCTGGCAACGAAAGGTGGTTCGGCAAATACCGTCGTCACATCGGACAGGAACATAGCAGATTTTATCAGCAGGAGGGGCGGCGTGGCCATCGCGTCGCCCGAGTTTGAAAACAGAATATTACTCGTTGACATGGACAATTCCTTTTCAGAGCAACGGGAATACAGAGAAGAAGTGAGTGATCGTAATGGCACATCACGAAAAAAGAAGGGGCCATCACGACGGTTGTCGAAAAAACAAAGACGGGCAGCAGCACGGCTCAGGAAGTTATAAATCAAGTCTACCGGCAGGATGAAAAAACGTTATAGTATGAACAGCTCCATCCTTGTTCCTGCGCGTGATATAAAGAGGTTCTTCTCCACTTTAGTTGGAGAAGAAGGGTCACGGATTCAAGGGTTTGTATACGCGCTTTTAACAGTCTTTCGATTGTTACGGTGTAATGCCACGGTTGCTTCCATGCAATGTTAACCGGAAAAGGCTGAATGGGGATGAAACGTTTGCCCGCCGCAGGCAGGTATAAAATAGTGATAATTTTACTTACGATGCCGCGCCTTATCGACAGGGTGATTTACTGACACATTTCGACGATGAGTCGTTCTATGGTAAGCTTCGGATCTTTTCCCGTTGTTTTTAAGGCCAGGTCAATATCGCTTATGTATTCCAGATATCTCACCAATTCATCAAAAGAGAACCGATCTGCATTTTTTAGCGCATTAAAAATAACATAGGGATGCTGACTGTTCAACGTTCGATTTTTTTTGCCACGCTGAGTACCCATTTTTTTTATCTCAGGATATACAGCGTGCTGGAATGTCTTGAAATCCATCTGACGGTGGAAAGCGGAAAGAATCTCTGCCTGTATGATAAGTTTTCCCTGCAAAAGATTGCGTATTTCCCGGGCAATCATGGTTATTATCATGAGATAGTGAAGACCATGATCGAGAAGATCTTGAAAGGACAAAAGGGCTCTTTCAAGGTTTTTATCAACAAGGGCTGATGTTAGATCAAAGATAGAATCTTCTTTTGTCTTTCTCGTGATACTCTCAATATCTTCTTCATCAATATGATCTTTATCGCCGGTATAGGTAATCAATTTCTCGAGCTCACCCATGGACTCTCTCAGGCTGAACCCCGTCTTTCTCCCGAGTGCTTTGAGTGCTCCCGGTGAAAGTTTTTTCCCTTCCCGTTGAAGCAGGTCCGTCGCCGTGTACAAGAGTGCGTTTCTCTGTTTTGTCGCACCCTTGTCTTTTGAAAAGTTAATGATAACACCAACATCGGCAATGATACCGACAAGCTTCTTTCTTTTGTCGACAAAATCTGCCGTTAAGATAAGATAGTTGTTCTCGGGAAATCCTTTTTTCAAAACTGTTTCAAAGAGCTCCGTACCGTCATGTTTTTTTCGTGCCTCAATACGGAAGCGCCCGGATATATCGATGATTTTCGGAAGCCATGTATCACGATTTGTGCTGCCTGCTTCACCGATGAGCTTCCGCCAGTCATTATCGGATATCTTTTCCCAGCCCCCCTCCTGCAGGTCTTCAAGACTCCATCCGACCATCTGTAGCAATACACCGAAGGCCTTAGCTGCTCTCTGTGGTTCTGTGTCGATAGTTTCAAGAATTTCATTTATCACAGCAGGCAGCGATGACGTGGAGTAAAAAAGAGAGGTCTTGTTGACCACGACGACTTTGTTTCCCGGTATGAGCGGTGGGGTACATATTGATTCGCATAGTGTCTCTATATCGGTCATTGTGCCATCCATCCAGAAGAGATTCAGATGCTTCTCGTCTCCGGGAAGGAGCGCGTCAATAATCTGATGCACCACGTCTTTGATTACATATTCCTCATCTCCGTACAGGAGGTAGCAGGGTGCTCCCTTACCGTCTTGTATCGTGCGGAGTACCGTCTGAACTATTGTGATAGAATCTTTCGCGGTATGATCCATCGTCATCTTTTCTCTGAAATAACGTTTCTGTCGTCTATCGTATCAATGGTTATGGATTGTGTGAAGTGAAAAAAGTCGAACGGTAAAAACAGAGAGGACAGGTTATAAAATGACATATTTCCGTATGTGTTTTATCACGTCTTCAGGTTCATCGATAACTTGACAGAGGTCGATATCTTCCTGAGATATTTTTCCTTCCCTGAGCATGGTTTTTTTGATCCAGTCGATAAGGCCGCTCCAGTAATCGCTTCCCATAAGAATAACGGGAAAACTTCTGATTCTTTTTGTCTGAATGAGCGTCAATGCCTCAAAGAGTTCATCCATAGTACCGAATCCGCCGGGGAGGATAATATAGGCCATGGCATATTTGACAAACATGACTTTACGAATGAAAAAATATTTATAATCAATTCTAACGTTGGCATAGGAATTTGGTGTCTGTTCAAAGGGAAGATGAATATTCATCCCCACCGATGTGCCTCCTCCCTCTGCAGCCCCTTTGTTGGCTGCCTCCATAATTCCGGGACCGCCTCCGGTTATAACAGAAAATCCTTCCTGGGCAAGGAGACGGGCCAAGTGTTCCGTTTTTTGATAATACTCGTCGAGAGGTGTTCCTCTGGCTGACCCGAATATGCTAACGGCTTGTTTTATTTGAGAAAGCTCCTCAATGGCATCAACAAACTCAGCCATGATTCGAAACACCCGCCATGACTCATCAATGGAAAATGCATCAACAAGGTATTGCTTCTCTTCCATATTAAAAACGCCTTCGTCGTTTTGCCTTCGCCATCCTTCTTCGAGCTTCTAACGCTTTTCTCTTTTTCTTTACCGAAGGTTTTTCATATGCTCTTCGCAGTTTAAGTTCTTTAAATAACCCGTTCTTGGAAAGCTTGTTCTTGAGAATCTTCAAGGCTTTCTCTACATCATTATCAATTACCTTTACCTCCAAAAAAATCCCTTCCTTTCTTCTGTGTAATTTCTGTGATTGTTAAGCACAAGGTGCTGCTCATAATATAGAATGAATGGTATGTCAACAAAAGGTTGACACAAAAAAAAGGTAGACCGACCCACATAGACAATGTGACGGTTCTACCTATTGTTCACTCCCTTATATCACTCTCCTCACTGATGAAGAATCTCTCTCAGTGCTTCCAGAAACTCTCGATTTTCATCATCATTACCGACGGTTACACGAAAACAGTCCTTCAAACTATCGGGCGATGTGAAATTCTTTATTACAATTCCTCTTTCAAGGAGTTCACTATATAACCTATTTTTATCATGAGCACAACTAAAAAGAATAAAGTTTGCATCTGAATGATAGGGATATATTCCTTCTATAGTGTTTAACTCGTTAAAGAGATAGTGCCGGCTCAGAATGATGCGGTCTATCTTTTCCTGGAACTCATCTGCATATTCGAGGAAGAAAAGGCCGACTGCTTGTGAGAGTGCATTCAGGTTATAGGGAAGACGGACCTTATTCAACTCGTGGATGAGTGACGGGTTACCAATGAGAATGCCGAGCCTTATGGCTGCGAAGCCGACTTTTGAAAGGGTTCTTAAGATGACGAGATTGTCCCATCGATCAAGATACGGTAAAAAGGTTTTTCCCGAAAAATTAACATAGGCTTCATCAACGACAACGAGACCGTCTGATTGCATGAGAATTTCTTCAATTATTCCCGAATCAAAAAGATTACCTGTCGGATTATTCGGATAACTCAAAAATATCAAATGGGGTTTATTCCGTGACATGGCATCGAGTATACTTTCCGGGTCGGGAGCAAATCGATCGCTTAACGGAACCTCTATGACGGTATGCCCCGTATTGACGGCACTGATCCTGTACATGGCAAAGGTAGGAACCGGTATAATCACACCGCCTGAAGACGATGAATCAAAAGCTGTTAAGAGCAACTGTATCAGTTCATCGGAACCGTTTCCCAGCATAAGCATGTCTTCATTGACATCGAAATACTTCGCAAAGTGTGCCCGCAGATCTGTTGCTCCGGGATCGGGATACCGATTGAATGAAATTGTTTTCAGGTGTTCGAATATTCTGTTTTGTTGAGAAGGCGTGAGAGTATATGGGTTTTCATTTGCATCAAGTTTCACGCGGCAGGGTTGTTCCTCGATGGCATATGCCTGCTGCTTCCTAATTTGCTCTTTTATTATTCTTGTTATTTCCATTCACTTACCTTTCCTTCTATATTCCATTTTCTTCTCATATACTTATCTTGTAACAAACGTTCCTTTGTTTTTTCTTCCCGGGGTGTCAGCGTTCCCTCAATAAGGCGAATACCCAGTGATTTTTCGAACCCTGCAGCCAGGGCACGACACACTTCGTTGTGATCGATTCTTCTGCTCATATTTTCATGAATCGATGTAACGTGCTTCTTGAGTTTCTCTTCTTCTTTTGAGATGGATCTCCTGTTTTTTGAGATTGCCAGGCAGGAACCATGGGGGTCAAAATCAATTAAAAGCGATCCATGTTGCAGAAAAACCCCTTTTGTTCTCATCTGGGCACTGCCGCATATTTTCTTTCCCTTGACAAGGAGTTCATACTGTGAGGGCATGGAAAAACATAATGCACCCAACTCCGGTGCATCTGTCTGCCGTCCTTCCTGTAACATGTCTGCCTGTATGCCAAGTTCGGCGAGACCCATGGCGATACATCGACTGATAATCCGATATGTTCCGAGAAGACCTGTCGGGAAAAAGGGATTATCTTCCCGCGCCACAACAGAGTACGTAAGATCACCGTCATGAAGAACGGCCTTACCCCCGGTCGGGCGTCGTACAATCGGTATTCCCCTGTCTTGACAGAATTTTATATTTACTTCATCTTCGACGTTTTGAAAATAGCCGAGAGACACTGACGGCTTTTCCCAGCTATAGAACCTGAGTGTCGGGGGAAATTTATTTCGTTGACTTTCCCTCACGATTGCCTCGTCGATAGCCATATTTTCAAATGCATTGTCGTAGCGAAACGAAAGGTATCTCCACTCTTCCACGTTACGTTATCCGTCTCTTTCTTCTTCGATAAAGGTATTATACCCCATTGACTCGAGAGGGTTGCCTCATTCTCTCGGGTTGTTCATTTCGATAACGATCATTCAGCCGGAATTGTACAAATCGCTGGTGATGATTCCCAAATCACCAGACAGGTTTTCATTTATACTCACGATATGTCTACTGACATGCGAGGGTAACCCTTGACGATTTTGGCGTGCCGAATAGTTCATCCTGCTCTATAAAAGTATCAATATGGGGACGTTCGACCGAATATAGTTTTCCCGATTCTTCCTGTGCATACGTGGTAATTCCAATAGTTGCAACACTGTCTTCAATCCCTGCCTTCATGTGTTCTTGACGGTAAAGCAACTCATTCGGAAGACCTCTCATTGTTTTTGTCGTTCCTCCACGGATACCCTTGATTCACTGCTTATTATTCATAGTCCGCAGTTCGATTGTATGTCATCACGTAATCTGCAAGTGTTTTGGAACTGTGGATAAAATTTCACAACCGTCACTTTCGACGACCATCATGTCTTCTACTCTAATTCCCCACAGATCGGGTATGTAAACACCAGGTTCAATAGTAATAATCATTCCCGCTGTAAGATAATCATCACTCTTCGCAGAAATTGCAGGGGTCTCATGGATTTCGAGACCCACTCCGTGACCGGTGCCATGTGAAAAATATTGTTCCAGGCCGGCTTTTCCAATATGGTCTCTGGCAATTCGGTCAATCTCACGACAGGAAATACCTTCTTTAACGGCATCGAGTGCCCTGTCGTGTGCATCCTTGACAATTTGATATATCTCCCGTTGTTTCTGAGTAACCGAACCAACAACGACGGTACATGTCTCATCAGAATGATACCCTTGGTATACGGTGCCATAATCTATTACGACAAAATCCCCGTTTTCGATTTTTCTTGATCCTGGTTTTGCATGGGGGAGGGCCGAATTGTTACCTGACGCTACGATTGTTTCAAATGAAAGGGTTTCGCCTCCCAGTTCTTTCATTTTAGATTCCAGCATCAGGGCAATATCTCGTTCGCTGATCCCCGGTTGTATGTCATTCATTATAAATTGTAGAGCCTGCGATGCTATAGTGGCCGCCTTTCTTATGCAATCTATTTCTTGTGTATCCTTTATGGCTCTTATAGCGTTTATTTCTTCTGAAAGAGGTTCCAAGGTTACGTTATTCAGTCGATTGTTGAGTTTGAGATATGTATCATACACAAGAGCAGATGATTCGAAGCCGACAACCTTCATGTTGTACTCCGAAATGAGCAGCGCGAGGCGGGCTAGTTTGTCTGTGTACTCAATAATATCGCATTCCGATACCTCTTGTTTCGCCTGTGTAACATAGCGACCATCGACCAATAAGACATTCCCTTTTTCCCCGATCAACAGGGCACCGTCACTTCCGGTAAAACCGGTAAGGTATCGAATATTCTTCATGTCGAAGAAAAGGATACCTTCCACACGGAATTCGGTCAGCTTTGATGTAATACGCGCGATTCTCTCTCCCGAGTTTGTTGTTTTATTCATTATACTGTTTCCTCCGCCGAAGATTGTCGAGCCACTGTTCAAGTTCTTCAAGGATCTCTTCCTGTTTGCTCACTGTTCCTTTATTCATCAAGGTTTCTACATATTCAAGTCTCTTCAGTACGCTTACGTTCTGGGGATCTCTTATGATGATTTTTTTCAATACGTCCCGTGCCATTGTCAGATGACCTTGTTTGATGTAAAGCTCTGCCAGGGTAATGGTATGAAAATCCGACGAAATCTGCTCGATATCGCTTGCCTGATCATCTGCCATGCCTTCATCGGGACGGAAATCTTCCTCCATCACGGTGATTATTGCCGACATTTCTTTGCTGTTCTGAGTGTCGGGATTCATCATAAGCGCTTTCCGATAGAGCCGTTCGGCCTCTTGAAGCAGTCCTTTTTTACGAAAACCGTCACCCAATGACTGGTAGAGTTGCGACCAGCCGTTGATGATCTGTTCCAGATGATGCAGGATTTCCGATGCCTCGGTTATTTTTTCCATATTAACCCAACACGATGCAATGACAAACCATGCATCCATATCGCCGGGGTACTGATCCAATCTCTGTCGTGCCAGAGTGATGGCATTATCGTACAACTCTCGTTGCAAACATTCCATTGCAGCGGAGAGAAAGTCCGTTCGTTCTTTAAGATCAGATAAACTCATACCGTTATATAATAATGCCTAAAATTCACATGGACAGTTGCGAAACGAGAAACCCGTTGACACACCTGTTGCCAAAATGGTAACCATTCCGAATTATTTCCACTCAAGATATCATATGTAAGGTATTCACATAAATATTTCAAGGCAAATTACGATGTTTTCAAATATTGAATTTATTAAATATTTATTTGTTACTTCAATACTTTTATCTAATATTATAGCT
>Ga0272442_10012050_pt1 | contig 10486 bp, 4 predicted proteins | sample SSMForm2O_FD_200262 | JGI IMG/M metagenome (GOLD analysis project Ga0272442, IMG submission 200262) | Marine sediment archaeal communities from Little Sippewissett salt marsh, Falmouth, MA, United States - SSM-Form-2O | ecosystem: Environmental > Aquatic > Marine > Wetlands > Sediment ... | reverse complement strand
TTGGCCACCGAGAGCCCTCGGCGATGGGAGACGTACTTCCTGGCCCTGACGGACATCGGGCAGATCGAGGACGCCGTCGCCCAGCGGAGCGAGTTCGGCGTGACAATCGCAGCCCTGTCGCCGCCGGCGCGGTTCCGCCTGGCCATGTTCGACTTCCGCCGTGCCCTGGCCGCCCAACCGGGCAAGCTGCCGGACCCGCAGGTCAAGAAGGCCATCGCCGACCTGCTGGCCACGATGGGGCTTCTGCCCGCCGCCTTCCGCCAACGCGCCGACGTCGCGGCCATGACGAGCGCACTCGATGAGATCCGACGACAAACCGTCGGCAGCGGGATGGACCTCGCGACGGCCGGCCTGGCGGCCCTGGGCTACTGGAAAGCCTCCCGCCCCAGCCCCGATACCGTCCGGTACGCCTGGGACGAGCAGAAGGAAACCCTCACCTTTCGACGCGTGGCCCCCAAGGGGCAGAAGCCCTGCTTCCTCTGCACGACCGAGGTCTCCGTGGGCCTGTTCCGCAAGGTCGTCCTGAATCCGCGGGCCAACCGCTGGAACGAGGTCGCCAAGCTGCTGGGAACGGACGACGATAAGTACGGGCCACGCACCTGGACGGGCACGACCGGGCCGATCGCCCTGAGCAACTCCTGGCTCGCCTCCCCGCTGCCTCCTCCTCTCATCAACAAGGTGTACCTGCCGGCCACGGACCCGGGGGCGGTGACGGCAGAGCACCCGATGCAGCAGGTCTCGCTGGCCGCGGCGATCTACTTCGCCCGGCTGATGAACTGCCGCCTGCCCACTTCCGGCGAATGGCTCGCCGCCTACGCGGCGGACAAGACCGCCGGCGGCGGCAAGCCCTACAACCTGCGAGACAAGACCTGGGCGGACCAGAAGGCCCACGCGATCCAACTCGAAGACGCCGGCGATCTCATGGACCGCCAGCAGTATTTCCCCGACGCGGGCGTTTTCTGGCCGAAGACCATCGCCGCCGACCAACGGAAGCTCGAGCGCGAGGCCGAATCCCATCCCGGTGCCCCGACTGACGGTTTCCTCTGGTTTGACAAGGTCGGCACGGACACGGGCCGGCCCTTCCGCCACCTCGTGGGCAACGTGGCGGAGTTCGTCTACGACGCCCCGGGCGCGGTCCAGGCGATCAAAACGATGACGCCGGAGGCGATCCAGGGCCTTCTGAAGACGCCGGCCGGCGGGGCATCCGCGAGGGTCATCGGCGCCTCGGCGATCTCGCCCCCGCAGGTTCCTCGGGACAAGCCGCAGGCAATCGGCTCGCCCGCCGAGAAGGAAGGTTTCTCCGACGTGGGCCTCCGCCTGGCGTTCTCCGCGGGCCCCGAGAGGCTTCAGAGCCGCGTGCTAAGACTTCTGAAGGGCTTGGCGAACCAGGGATACCTTTCGGCCACGCCACCGTAGGCGACTCGCCGCCTGGTTCCCCCCCCGGCCTCCCGGGAGGCCTGGAGGGCTTTTCCGTGGGAGTGTCTCGTGGGGCGCGGTAGAATCCCGGCGAGAGCCCCTGCGGACGCGGGAAAGCCGCCGGCGCAGTGGCCGAACGTACAACACGAGGAGCGTCGGCGGGTCTCCCACGGGGCGCGCCGGGGCCGCGGGATGCCCGCTCGGCCAGTCCGACTCCCGCACGAAGGGCCCCCTGGCGGGGCCAAAGAGGACAATTCCGGAAAGGCCCAATCGCGGTGGACACCTCAAGCAGCAAGATATCGCAACTCGTGGTCGCCACGGCGAATCGCCTCCGCATGGTCCAGGTGGACTTCGCCGATCAAGGCGCCGACGTCCGGAGAGAGTATCTTTCCGAGGAGGTCGAACGAGCCCTGTCGTCGGTCGTGCCGGAACAGCGTCAGCCGTTCCTGGCCGAGTTGATGGAGCGGTTCCCCTCCTGGGATGCCAAGGTCGAGGTCCAACTCCGCAAGGAGGAGACAACCGACCGGACGCTGACCGACGAACGGGAGCTCCAGGACCCGAACTTCCTGGTGGCCCGGCTGATTGAGCGTTCGGCGAACCTGGGCGAGAGCGAACGCAAGGTGCTCGTCCAACGCCTCAAGGAGGCCGGGCTCGCGAGGATCTCCCACGGCGCCTGGCCCGAGGAGGCCGAGGAGGCCCTCCGCAAGAACCTCCGCTTGCCCAAGGGTGACTCGCTGGACGCCACGCGCATTCTCGAACTGGTTGCCCTGGCCGCCGACTTCGCTCTGCGCCTGGACCAACTCGTCTGGAGCAGTTGGCAACGTATCGCGCCGCGGTCCAACATCCGCCGCGACAAGCCGCTCCAGCAGACGCTCAAGGCCTTCATCGCCGGTAGCCAGGACGTGCCCCGAGGCCAGGTCGCCGGCGACCTCGAGAAGCTCCGCCAACTCATCGCCTCGCTGGTGGCCGCCGTCGGGCAGGCCGGCCGGCAGTTCGCCAGCCGACACCTCGCCCGGTTCTCCCCCGTGGAGATCGAGGCCTTGGCCTCCATGGAAAGCGGCGGGTTCCTCGTCAGCAAGGAAGTCAAGTGCTGGCGGAAGTACACGGAACTAGCCGACGCATTGAACGAGGCGTCCATCGACAACGAGATTATGGAGACGATCGCCAACTACGCCGAGAACCTGATGAAGGGACTGGGCCGATAGCACGGCGCGGAGACAGTCATGTCCGCACAAGTTCATTGGTACGAGGGTTTGTTCCTCCAGCCGCACCATCTGCAATGCATGCAGCGGAACCTCCTGGAGACGGTGGCCTCGGAGCGGCGCCTCTCCTGGGCCTACCCGTACGGCCTGATTGACGCCAAGCTATCCAGCGATGCCCTGGAGAACCTGCTGATCCAGTTCGACCGGCTCCGCGTGATCATGCCTGGCGGGGTGGAGGTGAGCTTCCCGGACAGTGCCGACGTGCCGGCGCTGAACATCAAGACGGTCTTCGAGGGCTCCAGCGCGTCGTTCGACATCCTGCTCGGCGTGCCGCTGTGGTACGCCACGCAGGCGAACGCGGTCGACCGGGGCTCGTCGGAGGACTGGCGGATCAAGCGGATCTACCGCGTGATCGAGGATGAATGGGCCGACGAGAACACCGGGGAGAACCCCCAGCCGGTCCTGCGCCGGAAGATCAACGCCCGGCTGCTGCTGCCGGACGACGACCGCAGCGACCTGGAGGTCCTTCCGCTGTTGCGGATTGCCCACGCCACCGGCGAGGACGTCGGGCTGCCGCGACAGGACCCCGGCTTCGTGCCGGCCTGCTTTATCCTGAGCGGCTCGCCCGTCCTTCGGGAGATGGCCCGCGACCTGGCCAACCAGGTCGAGGCCAGCCGGACCGAGCTCATCGCGCAGATCACCCGCGGCGGGTTCAGCATCGACCAGATGCGCGGCCTGCAATTCGAGCAGATCATGCGTCTGCGAACGCTGAACTGCTATGCCGGGCGGTTGCCGCACATCGTGGCGGCCCCGAACGTCTCCCCGTTCGACGTCTACCTCGAGTTGAGGGGGTTGCTGGGCGAGTTGGCGGCCCTGAACCCCGATCGCGACCAGTACGAGGTGCCCGCCTACGACCACGACCGCCCGCTGGTGTGCTTCTCCGACATCTGCACGAAGATCCGCGGGCTCTTGAGGGGCACGGTCGCGCCGAGCTTCATCAAGGTCGACCTCAACCGCGAGGGCAAGATCATGGTCGCCGAGCTGACCGAGGAACACCTGACCCGCCCCAACGAGTACTTCCTCGGCATCAAGACACAGGAAGACCCGCGAACCCTCGGGCGACTCGTCGAGGACGCCGACAAGTTCAAGCTGATGGCCCGGACACTCGCCAACCAGCGGATCTGGGGTATTCGACTGGCCGAGGAACGCCATCCGCCCCTGGAGCTGCCGGCCGCGACCAGCCTGCACTACTTCCGCCTGATGCGGGCCGATAGCACGCGCATGTGGGAACGAATCAAACAGGAGAAGTCCATTGCCATCCGGTGGGAAGGCATCGAGACGTCGGACTTCGAACTGGCCCTGTATATGACCATCCCGGATGGAGGTGACTGATGACGCCACTTGAGCTCTGCGAGCCCCTGCTTCAGTACGTCTGCCGGCTCAACCGCTCGGGGCGAAAGGGCGGCAGCTTCGAGCCCAGCCGCGTTCGCGCCGAGATCGACGGCCTCTTCGAGGACATGAGGGCCAAGGCAGCCGCCGACCCCAACCTCACCAGTCAGTACGACAAGATCGAGATGCCCCTGATCTTCTTTGTGGACTTCATGATCAAGGAGAGCAACCTCTCGTTCGCCGGGCAGTGGCAGGAGATCGCCTACGAGCACAACGAACTGGCGGGCGATGAGAAGTACTTCGACCTGCTGGACGAGACGCTCGCCGATCCCAGCCAGGCCGCCACCGAACGACTGGCCGTGTTCTACACCGGTATCGGGCTCGGGTTTACCGGCTGGTACACCGGCCAGCCCGAGTACCTCCGAAAGAAGCAACTGGAAATCTCCGCCCGCATTCGGACCATGATGGACGTGGACGAGGCCTCTCGAATCTGCCCGGAAGCCTACGAGAACGTCGACACGTCGGACCTGGTCCAGCCGCCGGGAATGAAGCTTCTGGGGATCTTCATTGGCCTGATCGGCATGGTGGTCGTCATGTTCGTGGCGAACTTCTTCCTGTTCCGGACGACCGCCTCGGACCTTCAGGCGGCCCTTCGGAAGATCATCGAGCGGGACACGGTCACGCCGGCGCCGGCCATGGTGATTCCGTCGGCCGTCACGAAGCCGGCGACGCCCCCGGCTCCCAAGCCCGCGCCGGCCCCCAAGCCCGCGCCGACGCCGACGGCGACCACGAAGCCCGCCGGGACCACGAAGCCCGCCGCGGCCACCACCAAGGCCAGCAAGGAGTAGAACCATGGGATTCTCCTCAATGCCCACCGGAGCGAAGGTTGGGGCCGGCGTGGCCGGGCTCGGCGGCGTCTCGCTGCTGCTCTACCGAGTCCTGCCCCCGCAGATGCTCTACTACGTGATGATCGGAACGCTGTTGCTCGGCGTCGCCATGGGCCTGCTGCACTTCCTGGTCGGCAAGGTCAGAAGACGCAAGGCCAAGCCCATGGAGAAGGGCCTGAAAGACAACAGCGCCGCGACCCCCCAGGGCGTGGCCGAACCCGCCCGACGCGCTCGCCTCGACGACCTCAGGAAGAATTTCGAGACGGGCGTGGAGAAGTTCAAGGCCGCCGGGAAGAACATCTACTCCCTGCCGTGGTACATCCTGGTTGGCGAGCCGGGCTCCGGCAAGACCGAGGCCATCCGCCACTGCAACGTGGGCTTCCCCCCCGGCCTGCAGGACCAGCTTCAGGGTGTCGGCGGGACCATCAACATGAACTGGTGGTTCACGAACCACGCGATCATTCTGGACACGGCCGGGCGGCTGATGTTCGAGGAGATCGAGCCCGGCGCCACGAGCGAATGGCGGGAGTTCCTCAAGCTGCTCCGTTCGAACCGCCCGAACTGCCCCATCAACGGCATGCTGCTATGCATTCCATCGGACTCGCTGATCAAGGACACCGCCGACGAGCTCGAGCGGAAGGGCGCGAAGATCGCCCAGCAGCTCGACCAGATCCAGCGGGCCCTTGGCGTACGGTTCCCGGTGTTCGTCATGATCACCAAGTGCGACCTGATCAACGGCTTCCGCGAGTTCTTCGAGGACATCACCGACCCGCAGCTTCAGCACCAGATCATGGGCTGGTCGAACCCCGCCCCGCTGGATGAGCCCTTCAACCCCGAGCTGGTCGACCAGCACCTCCAGACCGTCGCCGAGCGACTGCACCGTCGCAGGCTCGGGCTGCTGCTGGACCCCGTCAACACCGAGGACGCCTCCGCCCGCCGAACCGACCAGGTCGACGCCCTCTACGCCTTCCCGAAGACCATGATGGGCATCGCGCCGCGGCTGCGGCGGTACCTCGAGATGATCTTCGTCGCCGGCGAGTGGTCCGCCAAGCCCCTGTTCCTTCGCGGCATCTACTTCACCAGTTCGATGCGCGAGGGCTCGGCCCTGGACGCCGAACTGGCCGACGTCCTCGGCGTGCCCGTCGAGAGCCTGCCCGAGGGAAAGGTCTGGGAACGCGACCGGGCGTACTTCCTCCGCGACCTGTTCATGAACAAGGTCTTCCGCGAGAAGGGGCTGGTGACCAACGCCAGCAACGCCAAGGGGCGACAGCGCCGCCGAAAGGGCATCGTCCTCGGCGCGGGGTTCCTCAGCGTGATCCTGCTGGCCGTGTTCACCTGGTGGGGCTTCACCGGCTTCCGACAGAGCATCGGCGCCGAGGCCGAGTACTGGCTCGCCGCCGCCGAGGGACGCTACTGGGTCGAGAACAACTACTGGGTCCCCATCGTCTCTCCCGAGTTCAAGGGCTCCACGAAGTACGGCTACGGGGGCACGACGCCGATCAAGACGCCCTCCGGCACGATCACGACCGGCACGTTCCACTCCGATACGATGAGGATGGTCCAGAAGCCGCTGGCCGTGCCCTGGATCTTCCGGTTCGCCGCGACGTTCAGCGCGTCGATCAACGACGCACGCCGGGCGGCCCAGCGAGTCCTGTTCGAGGCCGGCGTCCTCCGTCCGCTCGTCGACGGGACACGCAAGAGAATGGTGCTCCTGAAGCCCGACGGATGGTCCGCCAAGGCCACCGGCGCGCTGGCGCAGTTGATCCGTCTCGAAACCGCCAGCGCCTACCCCTCCCGCGCCCGGAACGTGGACGCCAACCAACTGTTCGACTTCGTCCTCCAGAGCAAGGAGGACTACGACGTCTACCTGGCCAAGGATCAGAAGTCCCTCGACGCCGTGCTGGCTTGGACCTATGCCGACGCCGACGACGATAAAATCCTCTGGCCACCGAAGTCGCTCGCGCCGGCCAGCGAGTTCGCCGTGGGCACCGTCGACAAGGGCGTCGGGGACTTCATCAAGTACTGGGAGGCCGGCGGCGGGATCGAGTCGGGCGAGATCCTCGAAGCCATCAGCGTGCTCACCGGCGCGCTGGGGAGGTTTGCCACGGCCGAGAGCGACCTCGTCCGGATCGACGATCCCTATACCGACAAGCCGCGCGAGCCGGAGACCCTGCCGGCCCTCAAGACGATCCAGGGCCGGTGGCGGACGGCCTACGATGCCCTCGCCGCCGAGGCCAAGAAGATCAACCAAGCCGTTCTCGACGCCAAGCTCGGTGTCAAGACGCTCGTCGACATGTACGACGAGACCATCGGCGAGCAGCTCCAGGGCGCTCGCGACCCGCACAATCTCCTGCTGGCTGCGGCCGGGGCGAAGAACAAGGCCGCCGCAGAGAGCGAAGAGGAAGACTCCGAGGAGATCAAGCTCCGCAAGAAGCACCTGGCAGTCGTCTCCGAGCGAGTGGCCGCCTCGCTGGCCGGCCTGGAGAAGAAGCTCAAGGAGACCAGGCTTCGCGACGAGCTTCTCGTGCTCGACCCGAGGTATCTCCATTCCATTGCGATCCGCGACGAGGCGCTGCGGAAGCGGCTGAAGAAGGACAGCCTTCGCACCTTCGAGGTTCGCATGGACATGTACGGAACGGCGAACGCGCACCTGGCCAAGACCGAGGCCGCCACCACCGTCGATCGTCTCAAGAAGGACGTCGACGTCGTGGTCCAGGACACCAAGCGCGGCGACCTCCACATCGACAACCTGTACGCGCTCCAGTTGGAGGGCTACCTCTTCAAGGACGCGGCGGGCGTCTCGAAGTTCACCAGCGATCGCCTCGCCCAGCGCCGGCGAATCTACACGCTGGTCGATTCCGTGCTCGCCAACGCGCCGAAATCGGCGCAGGAAGTGGGGGCCAAGGTCACCGAGGCCGTCAAGGAGAAGCGCCTGCCCCCGATCGTTCGCCCGTTCATTCCCGGGACGAACTTCAAGAAGGACCAGGCCTTCCCCGCGGAGTATCACCCGGAAGCGGCGGCCGAAACCTTCGCCGGCTGGAAGACCATCGCCGACGTCGTCAAACCACCCCCCGCCGGCGAGGGCGCTGTCCCCGCGCTGTTTATCATCAACCGCGACGAGCTCGCCCAGCGGTACGACGCCAGCCAGGGCGTCTACAACGCCTACCTCGCCAAGTACCAGAACTACTGGATCAAGGAGGTGCTGAGCGACCTGACCTACAACTCGCCGGATTGGAAGACGTTCCAGAAGGACCTGATCGGCATGCAGGTTCGCAACGTCACGCTCGACCTGGACCGCCTGGGCAAGGCGATCCTCACATCCCTCGATCGGATCAAGACCGTCGTGCCCGCCGGGGCGACCGCCAAGTACAACGAGACGATTCAGCGACTGGCCGAGGACCGCGAGAAGTTCCAGACCGGCGCGTACATCGGCATCTGGCGTGGCTGGCTTCGACGGTGGAAAGACCTCGGCGGGGACCCCGGCGTCGCCAGGAAGACCATCCTGCCCAAGACACCCAGCCAGTTCATCGACGACTACATGCCCTTCTCCGCCGGCGTCGATACGCTCATCTCGGAGAAGTACTGGAAGGAGTTGGCCCACGCCGGGCTGCAACTGCTGGCCAAGGAGATCGACGTTCGCGTGCAGGAGGCCTACGACGACCTGCACAAGAAGTACAGCCGCTTCCCCCTGACGGCGGCGAAGCCCGGCGTCAAGGAACTGACGATCGACGAGGTTGCCGCGGCCCGGACGGCGCTGCTGAAGGTCCTCGGGGCCGCCATCGTCTACGACAAGAAGACGATCGGCGGCGGCGCGAGGACCGGCCCGTTCGCGATGATCGACAAGCAGCTCGACCGCCTTTGCGGGCTGGGCCTGGCCTCCGAGAACCGCCAGTGGTGCGAGAAGGCCAAGGCCGTCCTCGACGGACTGCCCGGCGCCGGCGAGAACTTCACCTGCACCGTCAGTGTCGTCCCCAAGAAGGACCAGGCGCAGACCTTGAGCGTCCTGGGGATCTGGGCCGTCATTCAGATCGACCAGGGGGCCACCCGCGCCGGAATCCGAAACGTCACCCAGCCGGACGTCAAGGAAATCGGCAAGGTCCAGTACCCCGGCAAGGAGATCGTCTTCAAGTTCTACCGGTACCCCGGTGACGTCCAGAAAAAGAAGGTGGATCGGACCAAGTCGGTGGCCGGAAACTGGGCGGCCATCCGCATGCTCCAGGACATCCAGGGTAAACGTGACGTCCAGGACGGAAAGAAGTGGCAGGTCACGCTGGTTATCCAGGACAGCGAGGGTCGCGACCGAACACTTCGCCTGCAACTCGATTTCGCCAAGCCCTTCCCGAAGCTCGACGCGTGGCCCAAGAGCAAATGAGGTGCTCGATATGGAGATGCGAGGTTGATGTTCTCGCGGGACAAGGCTGAACGCCGATCGGGAGCGGTCTACCTATCGGCCTTCGGAAAACATCCCGGGTGGGACGACCACATCGAGGACATCGGCATCGAGACGAACCACCTGGCCGCCCTCAAGCAACTCCTGTACGTCCAGGGCATCGGGGGCACGATCGACTCCGGTGCCTGGGACAACCTGACCGACGTCCAACGGGCCGAGGGCTTTCACCACGTGTTCGTTTCCCGCTCGGCCGGGACGATCGTCGTCGGCAGGCTGTGGTCCAGCACCGACGGCAAGGGCCGAGCCCGATACCCCATGGTCGTCTGCGCCGAGTGTGTCAACCTGCCGCTCCGCTGGGCCGTCCAGGAGATCCTGCCCCGGCTCGAGGCCCTGCAGGCCCGCTGCGAGGCCGTCACCACGGCGGCCGACGTGCTGGCGATTACCGACCAGGCGCGGGAGGAGTACCGAGCCCTGGCTGCCGCCGCCGATCCCGCGCCGAACGAGCTCGTCATTTCCCCCCGAACGCTCGCGTTCCTTGCCGAGAGCCCCGAGATGGGCGAGAACCACGAGGGACTGCTTCGCGTTCTCTACGAGATCGAGCGAGAGATGTCACCCTACCTGCGGGGGCACTACGCCGCCAGCGTCAAGAGCGGCGAGCTTCGACCCGCCCAGATGCGCGTCCCCGCCTGCGGCGAGTCCCCCGAGGAGGCCATCCTGCAATGGGTCGAGTTCCTGCTCGGACAACTTGACCCCGCCGCCGAAATGTGGGCCCTCGTGAGACTCGATCAACGATGGGTCGACCTCTTCGTCGGGGCACCCGCGCCCCAGCAGTTCTTCTGCTTCCAGGCCTCCCGAGAGGCCCTGCCGCTGGCCAGCGAGATCCCCTACACATTGGACGAAGAGTTCGTCGAACGATCTCACCAGCGGATCGAGGCCTCGCGGACCGGCTCGGCCGAGCCCGTCGTCGTCGAGATCGAGGCGCCGTCGGCCGCCAGACGGGAAGGCCCGGGGCTGGCCGATACTCTCCGGTCGCTCCTGGCCGGCAAGACCTTCCGAATCGGCCTGATCGCCGTGATCCTGGCCGCGCTGGCCGTGGCCCTGCTGGTCGCGGCGATCTCGCTCTGGCCGGCCGATCGCGTCACCACGCCCGCCAAGAAAACACCCGCCGACACGATGGCCCCCGCCGACGCCGAGGCCTGGGA
>Ga0272442_10012048_pt1 | contig 10489 bp, 13 predicted proteins | sample SSMForm2O_FD_200262 | JGI IMG/M metagenome (GOLD analysis project Ga0272442, IMG submission 200262) | Marine sediment archaeal communities from Little Sippewissett salt marsh, Falmouth, MA, United States - SSM-Form-2O | ecosystem: Environmental > Aquatic > Marine > Wetlands > Sediment ... | reverse complement strand
CGGGGTAATAAAGGCCATGCCTCCCTTAGCAGAAATGAAGTTGGCTACAGAACACATACCTGTCTGCTGCGAGAGTCTTATAAATTCTTTACTTACTCAGATAGTTGTAACTTATTTGACAGGCAGGCCGGGTTTTGTAGGGGATATGTTAGGAGGATTTCCGCCGGCGGTGCCGGTGAGCGAGATTCCCAAGAACATGATGGTTATTGGTCATTGTTATGGCCCAATTAATCCTCACGGCAATGACAGAGTACCTTATACGATAAGAAACCACGCATACTATGAATTAGGCTGGGACACGACGGACCCAAAAAGGGCGTGGAGAAGGGATGAACAAGTCCGAGCAAACAAACAGCTCGAAAAGGAACACATCACTCTTGTCGCTATATGTGTAGAATGGCCGATAGATGAGGTTATCTCAATGGTTAAGGTTAATGCATACGATAAAAAAGTGGAAGTCTATACCGGCAGAACTGTTGATGGCAACTATCTCTATAAAGACTTCAATAACAGAATTTGTAGAACGAAGTTGGCTTTTAGTCTTAATAAGCCATTTAGACAACTCCGGCGTGATAGATGGGGATGTCATCGAGTAGTGTTTTATGGCGACCACAGACAAAAGATTAAGGATTTAGCCGCTTTGATTGGATTTGAGGTTGTAGAATAAGACAGATAACAAAAAACTTTTATAAAATCAACAATTTCGCCAGAGGGAATTTGTAGTTGACGCCAGACAGGGTACATCGATCTCTTGGAATTTTTTATTAAAATAACAAAAATTGATAACAAAAAAATTAAATTTACTTGTATTTTTAGTCAGCATCGTATAAATTCTATTTGCAAAGCCTACAAAGACAAAATATGATGAACTTGTAAACATCTTTGAAAGCGTGTTTATTCATATTGTAGTATAAGGACTTATGAATGTCACAAACGGCTCGTTCAGCAAGAGAAAATATAAAAGGATTTGCCTGGCTTTTGGTCATCACTTTTGCCCTTTGGTTGGTTTTGATCTCGAAATTAAGTTGGCCGGAATTAATTTGTGGAGGTCTGGTTTGCCTGATCATTTCGTTCTTTGGAGCCGGCATTTACTCTAAGTTAGGTTTCCCCCCGCTAAGTATAAAGAGGATTTTATTTTTCTTTGTGTACATAATTGTGCTTTTCGGTGAGATAATCAAGGCCAATCTCGACGTTGCCTATAGAATTATCCATCCCAGAATGCCCATAAAACCGGGTATTGTGGTCATAAAGACTCGCCTTAAATCCGACATCGCAAAGATGATTTTAGCTAATTCCATTACTCTAACTCCGGGCACGTTCACCCTGGATGTTATCGGTGATGAACTCCTTATTCATTGGATAAATGTAAAAACCGAAGATATTGATGAGGCGACAAATATCATAGGCCATAGATTTGAGAAATATTTAAGGATAATATTCGCATAAAAAAGTAGCCCCAACAAGAATTGTTATGGACAAAGCAGATATATTAATCGTAGGCGGAAGCGCCACGGGCATAACAGCAGGCATTTCTGCGAGGAGGTATTATCCGGATGCTAAGATACTTTTAATTCGTAAAGAGAAACAGGTACTAATACCTTGCGGTATTCCTTATATCTTCGGCACCTTGGGGTCAACGGATAGAAATCTCATTCCAGATAGCATTCTTAAAAAAAACAACGTGGACTTGATTATAGGTGAAGTGGTCTCAATAGATAAGGATAAGAGAACCGTGGAGATTTCCGACGGCAGGATTTTCGGATATGAAAAAATGGTTATGGCGACAGGCTCACTGCCGCGGGTACCTCCAATACCAGGAGTTGAACTGGATAATGTTTTTGCAATATGGAAGAACGTCGAGTACCTTCAAAAGCTTCAGAGCGCCTTAGACGAAGCTAAAGATTTGGTTATTATTGGAGGCGGTTTCATTGGACTGGAATTTGCTGATGAGTGCAAGAAGCGAGGAATTACGAACGTAACTGTCATCGAACTTTTGCCTCACTGTCTCCTTTTGGCGTGCGATGAGAAGATATGCGTTCAAATTGAGAAGAAGCTATCTGAAAGAGGTATACATATCCTGGTCGATAGAAAGGTGGTGTCCATCGCCGGGGACAAAAAAGTAGATTATGTGGAAGCGGATAACGGTCAGAAGATAAAAGCTGATGTAGTTATTTTAGGTATAGGAGTAATCCCCAATGTTAAGCTTGCGCATGATATTGGTCTGGAAGTTGATGAGAAGAAGGGTATATACGTTGATGAATTCATGAGGACCAGCAACGAGAATATTTTTGCAGCAGGCGATTGTACTCGAAAAAGATGTTTTTTCACCGGCAGACCTACATTTCTTCGGCTTGCCTCCATTGGAACTATGGAGGCGCGGGTGGCCGGTGCAAATCTGTTTAGACTGCGTCAACGCAGCGAGTGCCCTATCGGTGTGTTCGGTACGGTGATAGGCGACTTGGCTATTGGATCGGCTGGCATGACAGAAAGAGAGGCAAAGGAGGCAGGCTTTGAAGTTATAACCGGCGAAGCTGAGGCCCCGGACAAGCACCCGTCATCGATCCCGGGCACGAGGAACTTAGCTGTAAAGCTGATTTTTGAAAAGGACACTCGTGTACTTTTGGGTGGTCAGGTCTATGGTAGTATGACAGCCGGTAAGGTGGCGAATTTCATTGGAGCTCTGATACAGAAAAGGATGAGAGCGGACGAGATAGTAACATTTCAGGTGGGCACCCATCCTATGCTTACCGCTTCGCCTGTATCCCACCAAGTCGAGAACGCCGCTGAGATTGCTCTAACAAAATCGTAAAAGGAGTTTTAGAGGTGACATTAAACTACGAAAAAATTAGTGAGAAGTTCAAGGCGCTGGCCCATCCTGCAAGGTTAAAGATGGTGTCTGGTCTTATTAAGGACGAATGCAACGTTGCCCAAATACAGAAGGTATTGGGACTGCCTCAATCTACTATTTCCCAGCACCTTAGAATATTGAAAAATGTAGGTATAATTAAAGGCAGAAGAGAAGGAACAAGAAATTGCTATAGGGTAATTGATATGCGAGTAAGAAAAATTGTAGAGATAATTAATAAGAAAAAATAATTTTTTTCCAAGAAATAATCGTATTATTCATATATACAAATAAAACAATATATTATAGCGTTTAATATGAGCGACATTGTTTTTCTTACAATCATAGGGATCGGTGTTATTTTGTGCCTCTTACGTATGCTCAAGGGCCCCACCGCCCCGGACCGGGCAGTAGCGGTGGATGCCATAGCTACAATCACCACCGCTTTGCTTGTCCTTTTGGGTTCGATCTTTGAAAGATATGTTTATTTGGACGTCGCTTTGGTTTATGCAGTCTTAACTTTTATCGGATTAGTGGCTATCGCCCGATTTTTGGAAAAAGGAATTTAAGTGCAGTATTTTGGAGCTATCATTACGGCAGTCGGAACAATATTCCTCTTTTTAGGGGGGCTGGGTGTATTTAGATTTCCCGACGTGTACAACCGTCTGCAAGCCGGAACAAAGTGTACAACCTTGGGTGCTTTTTTGACCATTATTGGCGTTGGGATAAGCCAGCCCGACTGGTTACCTAAGACATTAGTTATCGCCCTGTTCATCCTTATCACCAACCCTATCTCCAACCACGCTTTGGGACGGGCGTCACGCAAAAGCGGTGTTTCCTTGTGCGATAGAAGCGTTGTGGATAAGGCCGGTGACTTTGAAGAATATAAGGAAAAGCAATGATTTTTATTGTTTCGTTTTTAGTAGTTTTGATGCTTGTTGGAGCCGCCGCGGCCTCTGTTTTTAAAGACTTAATCAGCGCGGTAATCGCCGCAGCCTTGGTAAGTTTGGTTGCTACGATACTTTTCTACTTTCTTCAGGCACCCGATGTAGCGATGGCTGAAGCGGCCATTGGTGCGGCATTAACCGCGGCAATATTTATTATTGCTATCAGGAGAACAAAGAGATACGAGGAATGAGAAAGATAGTTAGCATAATTTTATTGGGTATAGTAGCCTCGGGAATTAGCCTCTCGCTGGCAAAGATTCCCTTTGGCGTGCCTAAGACAAAAGTAGGCACACATTATATTAACGAAGGCATAAAGGAAACTGGAGCTACGAATATAGTTACATCAGTGGTGGTAAGTTATCGTGGCTTCGATACTTTAGGTGAAGTTACTGTTTTATTCATTGCTGCAATCGGCTTAGGGGCTGTGTTAACAGCCAGCGGAAGAGAAAAAATGAGAAAAACAGAACCGGCCAGCCTTGTTCTCTATACCGGATGCAGGCTTTTATTACCCCTCATTCTCATTTTTGGTATCTATGTCTTTATCCATGGACACCTCACCCCCGGAGGAGGTTTTCAAGGAGGAGCAATCATTGCCTCCGGCTTTCTTTTAATTTATCTTGGCTGTCGTGAAAGAAGAATTAACCAGAAAGCATCTAAACTTATAGAGTCATTAGGAGGTCTGGCCTTCGTAGTTATAGGCTTGCTTGGTTTAGTTTTTGGCGAGTATTTCCTTTTCAACTTCTTGCCCAAGGGAACACCAAACACACTCTTCAGTGCCGGCATTATTCCTGTTATTTATATTGCCGTTGGATTTAAGGTTGGTTCAGAATTAGCCGGTATTATTGATAATCTAATTGAAGAAAGTTGACGACGTGATAAGTTTTTTGAACAGTTACATTTATTATATAGGAGCATTTGGACTTATATTAATTGGGCTTTATATCATTCTGGTTAAACGTAACCTTATTAAAGTCATTGTTGGTCTTGGCATCTTGGATACAGGGGTAAACCTTTTTCTGATTTCCATTGGTTACATCACCAAAGGAACCGCCCCAATTTTTTCCAGGCCCGGGTTAGACTCCGAGCATATGGTCGATCCGGTACCACAGGCATTGGTTCTGACAGCTATCGTAATTGGTGTAGCCGTTTTAGCATTGGCCCTTTCGTTAGCCATTAGATTATATCAGCATTACGGGACACTTAACCTTCGTAAAATAAGGGAGCAGAAATGGTAAACCCGGTACTTCTTATTGCAGTACCTTTAGGTCTGGCTTTTGCCATTCCTCTGTTTGCTCTTTTTAGCAAAACCGCCGTTAAATACATTCCGTCGGCAGCGCTTGGGTTTAACCTCATTGTTTCACTGCTTCTGCTACCGAAAGCGTTGACTGAACCCATAATCGTATCTCTCGGCGATTGGCAACCTCCATTCTGTATTAATCTGGTAGCTGGGCCGGTAGGTGTGCTTTTTTCAGCTATCATTGCTTTGGCAGGCCTTTTGATTTCTATTTATGCCCTGGATTACATAAAAGAAGGGCCTACTGAAAAATACCATATGCTTTACCTGCTACTGCTTACCGGAGCTACAGGTGTTGTTCTTACGGGGGATATATTCAACCTCTTTGTCTTCTTTGAGATTCTGTGCATTTCATCCTATGCCCTCGTCGCTTACCTGAGAGATAAGGCAGGAATCGAGTCAGCGGTGAAGTACCTGATTCAAGGTGCTGTGGGTTCAAGCCTTCTGCTTATAGGGATAGGCTTACTTTACGGGCAGTTCGGTACGCTTAATATGGCCGATATTGCTGAAAAGATTACCTCGGTCAGCCCAATATTCTTGTTTGTTCCGATGGTTCTACTTATTTCCGGATTGGGAGTGGAGGCAGCTATGTTTCCCATGAACGCATGGCTGCCCGATGCTCATTCATCGGCTCCTTCATCCATAAGCGCAATTCTGTCCGGCATAGCAATCGAGGTAGGACTTTACGCCGTAGCAAGGGTAATATTCACCATATTCGGGGCTTCAGGCATATTGCCATTCTTGGCGTTTTTAGGAATTTTAACTCTCTTAGTGGGTGAGATGTGCGCTTTTAGCCAGAACAATATCAAGAGGATGCTGGCCTATTCCAGCATAGGCCAAATAGGCTTAATCCTGTTCGCTTTGGGCATAGGTACTTCTTACGGAGTAACCGGAGGTTTATTCCAGCTGGTAAGTCACACTTTCAGTAAGGCCCTGCTGTTTTTAGCGGCAGGATATATGATTTACCAAACCGATTCTTTGCAAATTTCGGCCTTGGAAGGAATGGGTAAGAAAATGCCGTTTACCTGCTTAGCCTTTACTGTAGGCGTATTTTCTCTTGTAGGGCTTCCACCATTTATAGGTTTCCCAAGCAAATTTCTAATTATCCGAGCCGCCTTGGCTACTGAAGAGACTATCTTTATCGTGCTTATTGGCCTTGCCCTGTTAGGTACGGTAATTGAAGGGGCATATTTCTTCCGCGTAGTGCAGGTTCTCTATTTCAAAGGAGCACAGGGAGACTCCGAGGTATATCCTGAGATGAGAGAAGCCCCTGTTTCTTCCTTGATTCCTATGTTTATATTTGTGGCGCTTATAGTACTTGTGGGGATATATCCAAAACTGGTAACCGATGTTCTTAACTCCGCTGCTATGGAGTTTTTAAATAGACTCGACTATATTAGGAGCGTTTTAGGATGAGTCTGGAGATTTTACTAATAACTGCTTTTGGTGGAGCACTATTTACTTATTTTGCGGGAAAGGCCTCTTACAAGTATAGGAATTTTCTTGCTGTCGCAATTTCTTCGGCCCTGGTACCTTTCGTTGCTTGTCTTTATGGCAAAACTGAGGAGGAGACCTTTTATTATGGATTTCTCGGGCTCAATCTTGTTCTGAGATTGAATATGCTTTCCTGGTTCTTCGCCATCACTATAGCAGTTGTAGGTGCACTTTCTATTATATTCTCTTTAAGCTATATAAAAGGTAGAGAAAAAACTGACTTTTATTTCCTGATGATGCTCCTTGTCAATGCAGCAATGCTCGGGATTGTATTGGCGGGGGATCTGATCTCCTTCTACATCTTTTGGGAAATAATGTCCTGGAGCGCATTTTTACTTATAAGTTACAACAGAGGACCTGCACTGGCTGCAGGAATGAAATATATTATAATGTCTATTATCGGCTCCGTAAGCTTTCTCGTCGGTATGTTATCGCTTTATGTTTCCTTCGATACTTTGAATATATCACAGATCGCTCCTGTGATTAGCCTTAGCTCCAGTGGTTATATCCTGTTTATCCTGACCGTCTTTTGTATTGCTTTCGGGATTAAGAACGCGGTGCTGCCGTTTCATACATGGCTGCCGGACGCCCACTCAGAGGCACCATCTCCATTTTCCGCAGTACTTTCTGGAATATTAGTTAGAATGGGAATGTACGGCTTTCTTCTCATTTTCTACGTGATATTGGGATTGAAATCTTTTCTTGGCTTAGGGCGGAGCTTATACAGTTTCCATTATATTCTTGCCTGGATAGGTGCTATTAACATAGTGATCCCGACATTCATTGCTATGCTTCAAAATGACGCCAAAAGATTATTGGCCTGGCATGGAGTCGGACAGGGCGGATATATGGTTTTGGGGGTCGCCTTGGGGACCAAGTTAGCAGTGACTGGTGGAACATTTCATATCGTTAACCATACTTCTTACATAGCACTTCTGTTTTTAGTAGTAGGAGCGGTAGAATACAGAACTGGAGGAATTCGAGATTTAAATTCACTCGGTGGTCTTATTAAAAAGATGCCGGTAACTTTTGTTGGGGCATTGGTAGGTGCATGCGGATTAATCGGAGTGCCCTTAACCAATGGATTTGTTTCTAAGTGGCTAATTTATAAGAGCTTAATTCTTGAAGGACATCCTTTCCTGGCTTTTGCTGCGTTAATAGGAACTTGGGGAACCATTCTTTCACTTTATAAGTTCCTGCATAATGTGTTCTTGGGGCAACTTCCGGAAAAATATAAAGACATACAAAAATCGCCCTTCACTATGCAATTACCTATGATAGTTTTATCGCTTGTGATTCTTGTCTTCGGTATCCTTCCCGGTATTCCGCTTAAAGTTATCAATGCAATTGTAACTTCTTTTGGTTTCGAATCGTTAAATATAACTCTATGGGGGATCACCTCAGAAACCGGAACATTAAATACAATAAACATTTTCTCTGCAGTGTTAGTGGCTGCTGTTTTGTCTTGGCTACTCTTTCGTCTGGGTGCAAAATCTGCATCAGTTTCTCAGGAAGATAGCTACGCAGCGGGAGCACATATTCCCAAGGATAAATATCACTACACCGCTGAATTCTATAATCCGTTGTATAGAATGATAAAACCTTTCTTGAGGGACATAATAGATGAATTTTATTATTGGATTGCATCCTTGGTGCGAAGCCTTGCCGGTAGCGTAAGACACATATATAACGGAGATGTGGGTTACTACGTAATGTACATAATATTGTTCCTGGCGGCATTAGTATTCATTCAAATGAAGTGGAAAGTATGGTAGCAAAAATTATCCAGTTAATTTTGTCTCCCATTATAGCCCTAGTTGTGGGAGTATTCTTTTTAGGTCTAGCCAGGAAGTTTATGGCAAGAATCCACTGGCGTTATGGTCCTCCTATTATCCAGCCGGTTATCGATATGATTAGGTTATTTTATCAAAAAAGCGTATCACACGGCCGTATGTTTGATTTAGGGATAGTCCTTTCATTAGCTGGCTCCATTGTAGTAGTTTTATTTCTGCCTTTAGGCGGAACTGCTCCTCTAAGCGGCTCAGGCGGCATGTTAGTAATCCTTTATATTATGTTGCTCGCGCCGTTAGGCATGGCCATATCAGGTGGGCAAGGAGCTAATCCAAATATCAGTATCGGCATATCACGGAAGCTTATCCTTGCTCTTGGATACGAGGTGCCTTTACTCCTTATATTACTGGCAGTAATGACACATTATAAAACAATTTCCATAGTACAGGTGGTAAATGCTCAGCAGAGTACAACCTGGTCTATTATTTCTTTACCTCTCTTTTTGTCAGGACTTTCTTACTTTCTTATCCTGCCCGCAATACTTGGTATCAGACCGTTTGATGTAAGCACAGCACCCCAAGAGATATCTTCCGGATTGATGGTCGAATACGGAGGTAAATATTTAGCCATGGTTACTATTGAACACGCTTTTGTTCTGTTTATCAGTATCGCTCTTTTCGTAAATTTATTTCTGGGTGGAGCAGCCAACCCAGTCACCTTCTTAGTAAAGATGCTGATGGTATTTATGCTTGGCCTATGTATAAATGCTGTCTTCCCAAGGCTTAGAATCAAACAGGCAATTAAGTACTTGTGGAAGTGGCCTACACTGCTGGCTTTTCTGGGTTTGATCGTAAGCTTGGTCATAAGGAGTTAACAGTTGGATAGAAATAAGATTACAAAATGGCTCAAAGAACCCGCTAAAATGGCAAATAAGTATTCGCTACACGCGATATATTTTTGCACTGGCTGTGGAATTATTGAAATTCCTCCGGTTATAACTGCACGGTGGGACGCAGAGCGATTTGGAGTTATTCCGGCAGCCACACCAAGGCAGGCAAACTTGTTTTTAATTACAGGATATGTTTCTGTAAAAACCTTAAGGGCTATTATAAGGACCTATGAACAGATGCCCGAACCCAAATATACTGTAGGTTTTGGCTCTTGCCCCATAAATGGCGGAATGTACTGGGATTCTTATAATACTATAAAGCATCTGGATAAGTATATTCCCATAGACGGCTGGATTGCCGGCTGTATGCCGAGGCCGGAGGCAATATTTATTGCCGTGACACACCTTTGGACACTGATTGATAAAGAAATGGCAAACGGCTATATAAGATATAGAAAAAACTACGAATCTTACAGAAGAAATCAAGAGCTGGCTTTGGGCAAACTTGAGTGGCCACCCTTATATAAGGCAAGTGAAGAACCCCAAGGAAATGAACAGTGAATAAATCATTAAAAGAAAAAATCGAATCAACTTTCAAAGATCTAAAAGTAGCTATTCCTGAAGAGAGCAGAATAGCCGTAACTGCTGAAAATCATAGTGTCTTGGCTATTTTGAGATTTCTCAAAGACGCTGGCTTTAACCACTTAGCTCTTATTTCCGCTGTGGACTGGATAGAAGACGGCTTTTTCGAGCTATGTTTCATACTTACTTCTTATATGCAAAACAATGTTGAATATACAGATAGCCAAAGACTGCATATAATTCTGAAGACCCTGATTCCAAGAGAAAAACCACAGTGCAAGACGGCAATCGGTATTTTCCCGAATGCCGAGCCCTATGAGCGTGAGATACACGAGCTTTTTGGGATAAAATTTGAAGGGCATCCGAGACTTACTCCGCTTCTGCTGGAACGTGAGTATGAAATCCCGCCTTTTAGAAAAGATTTTGACACCAGAAAATATGTGGAGGACGTTTTTGGTAATATTCCTTCGGTAGAAAATAATAAATGAGCGTATGTAGATCATGACTGAATTGAACCAGAGAAATGTAGAAAAAACGCTGTCTAAAATAATCCATCCCGAGATCAACTACAGCTTAGTCGACCTCGGGATGATTGAGGATGTGGTTTGTAAACAAAAGCACGTCTCACTTACTCTGAAGCTGCCCAT
>Ga0272442_10012047_pt1 | contig 10489 bp, 8 predicted proteins | sample SSMForm2O_FD_200262 | JGI IMG/M metagenome (GOLD analysis project Ga0272442, IMG submission 200262) | Marine sediment archaeal communities from Little Sippewissett salt marsh, Falmouth, MA, United States - SSM-Form-2O | ecosystem: Environmental > Aquatic > Marine > Wetlands > Sediment ... | reverse complement strand
TGACATTAGTGTTGAAAAATGGAAATCGTATCGTCGTGCTCACAAGAAAGTAGCTTAAAAAATATGAACCGTGCGAAACTGACTAACTGGAAACGGCACTAGCGCCAGCGCTTCTACACTACTCTTCCCCACTACCAAACTCACTACCTAACCTCATCCCCACTACCTTTTTTTGCGCCGCACTACCCAATTGTCAGATCTGGATTACCAGGACCGAAGTGTTTGAGTAAAACAATCGGATCGTTCTTCGATGGATTCGAGATCACGATACCTTCTTTAGCGGCCGCTTCGGTCACGAAGAACTCGTCAGCCGTCAACTGGCCGTACCGGATCAGGGCCGGGGTTTCGATGTCCCAGGCGCCGAACTTGCCGTGCCCCTGCATGGTGATGAAGCCGTAGCAGGCGCTGTCTTTGATCGTCACGGTCTTGCCCGGCAGAACCGTTAGCTCTTTAGCACAGAAGGCGTCGGACTTGTAACATATCCAGTTTTCGATATACCCGGCGGCTTCCATTTCAGCGATAGGCTTTACCGGTTTGGGGGCCATGAAGCGATTCTTCACGAAATTCGGATCGACGTTGAGTTCCCAATCGATGACGTCAAGCAGCCAATCGACGTCGCCTTCCTTATCCTTCGGCGTATCCTTCCACAACAGCTCTTTAGGCACGACCTGGTCGTGGGTGATGTTCTCATACATCGCAAAGACATCCGAGGCCTTCTGCGGCTCGTAGGTGCAAAGGCTCCCCGGGGCGTGCAGCACGCCCGGCGGCACGTCCCAACCCGTCCCGACGTCGAGCCGATAGGCGGGCGCCAGAGACGTAATCGAATTGTCCCTTCCCTCCGCGGCGTCCTTCAAGGCTTTACGGACCTGGTCCTTGGTCACGCCGGGATAGAGCCCGAAAAAGGTGTAAGGAAATTCGCCGCCGTGGTTGTTGGCCTGGGGCGAGAAATAATAAGCCTCGGGCTTGCCCAACTGGCCGGTCAGCGCGGCGTGCTCGTCGCGATGATGGATGTGATGGGGCAGGGCGGCTTTGTTATCGAAGAACTTCGAGTACATCGGCCAGCGCTGGTGCTCCTTCCAAAGCCTCTCACCGATGATCTGACCCTTCAACTCGGCCACGGCGTCCAGAAGTCGGACCTTTTCGATCTTGCCGTTGTCCTCGAAGACGATGAAGCTCAGCCCCTCATCCTTGGAGGTCAAGGGACCGTTGTCCGCCGGCGTCGTCGAAGAAAACCATCGCTCGTCGATGCCCCCCCGCTCGCCGCCCATCGCGTAGTAATCATCCGGATGCAGCTTGATTCGCCGACCCGGCACACAAAACGACCGCGGCACCCAGTTCGGGGCCAGCCGGAGCACGCCTTTGCCCTGCTCAAGGGCCTTACTGACAATTGAACTCACACTCATAAGCTAAATCCTCACTATGCGTCAATGCGATATGCATTCACTTGTCACGCTTTCTTGACGGTTTTCCACGCCTTGTCTTTCGCCGAGGCGAGCACGGCATCACAAACATATTGCGTGGCCAGCGCTTCGCGGAAGGTGGGCGAGGCCGGCTTGCCCGAATCCAGGCCCTCCAGGAAATCGGCAAGCTGGTGGACGAACGTATGCTCGTAGCCGATCTGCAAACCCGGCACCCACCACTTGTCCATATAGGGCATGTCGCCGTCGGTCACGTGCACCGAGCGCCAGCCGCGGACGATTGACTCGTCGGCGTGATCGAAGTAGCTGAGCCTGTGCAGGTCGTGGAGGTCCCAGGCGATGGAGGCCTTTTCGCCGTTGATCTCGAAGGTGTAAAGGGCCTTGTGGCCGCGGGCGTAGCGCGTAGACTCGAAATTGCCCAGCGAGCCGTTGTCGAATCGGCACAGAAACGTACAGGCGTCATCGATCCCCACCGGCTCGACCTTGCCGGTCTCCACGTGTTTGCGCTGCTTGACAAAGGTCTCCGTCATCGCACAAACAGAACCGATTGATCCGTTCTGCCACATCGCCGTATCAATGCAGTGGGCCAGCAGATCGCCAGTCACACCGGACCCGGCCGCTTTGACATCCAGCCGCCAGGTCGCCATGCCGCCCTGGGGAACGTCCGTCGAAATCGTCCAGTCCTGCAGGAAGTTGGCGCGATAATGGAAAATCTTTCCCAGACGTCCCTCGTCAATGAGCATTTTAGCCAATGTCACGGCGGGTACTCGGCGATAGTTAAATGAGACGAAGGTGGATACTCCCGCCTTTTCAACCGCCTCGACCATCGTCTCCGCCTGCGGGCCGTCCAGCGCCAGCGGCTTTTCGCAGAAAATGGCCTTGCCCGCCTTCGCCGCGGCGATGGCGATTTCGGCATGTACATTGTTGGGCACGCAGATATCCACGAGGTCAATATCATCGTCTTCGATGACCTTCTTCCAGTCGGTGGTATGCGATTCGTAATCCCACTTATCGGCAAACGCCTTGGCCTCCTTCTCTTCGAGTCCGCATATCACCTTACGTACCGGCTTGTACGGTAGATCAAAGAAATGGTTGACCTTTGCATAGGCGTTGGAGTGCGTACGCCCCATGAAGCCATAGCCAATGAGGCCAACATTAAGTTTTTTAGTCATTGTCGTGACTCCTTAAATCAAGTTCTCAGTAGGGGCAGCTCCCTGTGGCTGCCCGGACGACCACGCGGGGCCGCCCCTATGCCGTCCACCCGTGCGCTTTCTGCACTTTGATCATCACATCGAGGATCGCGTTCCACGTGTCCGGCGATTCGAGCGTTGCGTTCGGGAACATGCACCCATCCCAGCAGATGTGCTGGATATTGCGCTGGGCGGCGTCCTTCAGCCAGTAGCCGGCGCAGCGGACGATGTCGAGCTTACCGTTAGGATCGCCGGCCGGGCAGTGCTTGCCCGTCTTGTCGTGCGAACCCGCACCGTGTACCTCGCCGTCGTTTTGCGCTACATGGAAATCGATCGTCCAGGGCCGCAGCTTGTCGACCATCGTTTCGTAGGCGTCGTAGAATTCCTCCTCCGAATAGCCGGGCTGTAGCAGCGCATGTTCCGGCGCATTGTAGCCCATTAAGAACAGGTAGGTATGGGCCATATCGGCCTGGAAGCCAAGCGTCTCCGGCATCCCGACGGCTTCCAGAAGGTCGAGCGTATCCTTCCAGCTATGATGGCCGGCCCAGCAGATCTCACCCTCGACTGCCAGACGCTCGCCGTGATCGGCGGCAATCTTAGCCGCTTCGCGGAACGTCTCGGCGATTTTCGCGGTGTTTGCCTTGGGGTCTTCGCGCCATTTTTCGACGCCGAACTCCGCCGAGTCGATCCGGATCGCGCCGTACTTGCGTACGCCGTGCTCGTTGAACACGCCCGCAATGCGGCAGGCCATTCGCACGGCGTCGAGAAATTTCTCCCGCGCCGCGGCGTCCCCCATCGCCGAATCGCCGACCGTGCCGGGCCAAACCGGGGCGACCAGCGAGCCGACGTTGAAACCGTAACCCGCAATCAGATCGGCGATCTTCTCAAGTTCGTCGTCGCTGGCGTTCGGGTCGGTGTGCGGCAAAAAGAGGAAATAGTCAATCCCGTCGAATTTCTGGCCGTCCACCTCCGCCGTGGCGGTCAATTCGAGCATCCGTTCGAGACTGATCGGCGGCTCCTGGCCTTCTTCATCTCCTTTACCGACCAGACCGGGCCACATGGCGTTGTGAAGTTTCGGGAGGGTATCTGTCATCTTTAACTCCTTTCCGGTTCAGTAGCGTTCGTGATAGCTATTATAGTCAATGTTCAACTCTTCCTTCTCCCCTCGTTTCCGGCGATTTCCCCGGAAAAACGACAGGATTTAACAGTATAACATTTTCCAGCACGGTGTGAAGAAGACAAGAAGATTTTTTACAGATTTCTTGTCTTTTATGGGGACTCAAGCGACCTTCGTTTTCAGCCCGTCAGTACCGATAGCAACGGACCGTCGATCCGTCGATGATTTCTTATGCCACAGACTCCCTTATTCCCAACGCAGAAGTCACCTGCCGGTGTGAATCGTAGCGAAACACTGGTTAGGTGAACTGAAAGGTTCGACGATCAGTCTTGAACCTCAAATTGGGTCCTAAGAAAGTCAATTGTCTGTTTGTGCCTCAGTTTGCAAACAATGTTCTGATTTGCAAAGATACCCTTAAAAGAGCGAGCATGATCTCTATCAAAGGTTTTCTTCCAGTCTACTCCAACAGCCCACTCACTTAGTTTTGGATCATCTCGGTTATCTGCGGCGTTATGGGCATTGAGGGGCATCTCGAGGAGCGTCTTTTGGACACTCTTAACGACAAAATCTTTTACCATCTTTGCAGGTTCATTAACAATTCCAAATCCAACATAACCGAGCCCTTTCATATATGCGAAGATTGGATCTCCTTCTTCTAATTTCTTAAGAGGATCAGAATATTTATGTCCTTGACCAGCGCCTATATATCCATATTTAACGTTGTCGTCCCAGTTTCGGTGTGGGCCTTCACCGACATTAACAAACCAAAAGCCTGACCATGGTGCTTGTTTTCGAGATTCTGCGCGGTCCTGTACATCCTCTGGGTCCATCAACCACGCCCGGCCGACTAGCTTACCCTGATCGTCTGAGAAAATGTTAAAGAAGATTGCATTAATGTTAACCTGGTATTCTTCGGCCAGATACTCCACAATCCTTTGTGAAGAATCATCAAACTCCAATGCCACAATCAGCATTTTGTGGTTGACGTTGATATTTTCTGGAATTGCTTCGTCGAAACTCTCTACAAAAGCAGAAGACAGGTCTTTTTTTATATACGCAATCGCTATCGAATCCAAATCCTTATAGGATAGGCGTCGAATCCAGCTTGCATAATCTAACACCTGGGCTACAATGTCGCGGGGAGTCCTGTCACGTTTTAACTCAATGATTGTAACGTCGCCCTGTCGATCGATAGCAAGCAAGTCAATTCTTCCGCCAAAATCAGTTTTAACCTGACGACCAATCACTAAGAGTTCCATGCCAAGTAATGATGGATCTTTCGCTATCCAATCTTCAAGAATATACTCAGCTTCTATCGAAGAGGTTGGAACTTCCTTCAATTCTGTTTCTTGTACTACACGCCAGATTTTCATACTGATAGACATTTTATACTTCCTTTACGTCTGAACGCCGAGGATCAATCGCCGAGCGTTCAGCGAGGTCGATTTGAATCCTCATGTTATGTGTATCTTCACATTCTTCTCTTCAAGTATTCGAAGATCCCTTTAACTTCTTCACCGTTAAACGTCTGATCAAAATACTGTATGTAACCGATCAGCTCATTTAGAGATAAGACCTTTACATGTTTGAATTCTTCTTTAGGTTTTTCATTGATCATAACGATGATATTTCTGATCGGTATTTTCTTGACACCCCAATGGTGGCGTTCAAGCTTGATATCGTTAGATTTAGAATCACTATTCAGCAATACAAAAAGCGCGAAACTAGTTCTTAGTATTTGCTTGACTGGTGATCTAAGATCAAGATTTTCTACTGAGGTTTTACTCCAGTTCTTTGTTTCGAGAAGAAATAGCCCTGACTGACAAACTAATAGATGATCAATTTGAATGCTAAATATTCTGTCATTTTCCTTTTTATTATATATGGGAGGAGCAAATTTCATTGAAAAATCGTTTATGAGGTAGAAATCATCTGATAGTTGTTGAAGAGCTTGCACAACGGAATTCTCTCCAATTGCTCCAGCAATTAGCGGGTAAAGCTCATCTACAACCGCTTTTGTATAAGTCAGTTCATCAAGAGATTTCTTGTAGCGTTCTGAAATTATATTTTTTCTGTTTTCCAGGCAATTCGCGATTTCATTCTTTAGCCTGGCTAACGTATCTTGTGCATTACTTGTTTTCTTTTTGAGTATGTTATCTAGATTGCTTTCTAGGCGAGACTTCCGTCGGGATAAAGATTTGACTTTTAGAAAGCAGAAAACTTTAAAGAAAATGTTCCTATTGCTATTGTCGCTTGCCTTCTTTGTCTCTATTTCGAGTTGTTGTACCTTTTGTTCTATTTCATTTCGAATACTAGTTTTTAGTTCATCGTAAGTCTGTTGATGAGTAAGAAGAGTAGACTGCATGTCCTGTATTTCTGCCTCTAGTTCGCTCTCGACATAGCTCGGCAGTTGCCTTTTTTCGGACTCATAGTCCCTAAGAAAACGACCTATTTCGCCGATAGAATTAAATCTTGTTATACCACTTCTACTTAAGGATTCCTTCAGTTTTGTAAGGGTCTCTATTTGTCCTTCTACAATAGTCATATCTAAACAACATTTTAGAAGCTATTTGCATGAATCCATTATCTGGTCCTTGTATCACCAATACACATAACAATGTTTATATGGTTTCCAGATAAAACTCAAGATCCCTCTGGGTGTCCGTATAACACTCCTTTGCCTGACGTCCATAAGTAATTCCTTAGAAAGAATATAGACCTGTTTCCATTTTATTCGGCGTCTTATATGGTTTCCAGATAACACGCCGACGGCGGGGTCGGTTAAATCACGCATAAATATTACACAAAACACCGCCCAACACGTCAAGAATCAAGCTCCTGTTCGCCGGTATTTTCCCACCTCAAAAAATGCTGACGTTGTTTTCAGGCCGCCAGTGCCGATAGCGACGGACCGCCGATCTGTCGATAATTTCGCATGGCACAGACTCCCTTATTCCCAACGTTGCGGATCAGGCGCGGCTATTTGCCGTCAACTGCAATCCGGCTTGTTAGCTGATTCTTAGCGTGCGAGGTTAGCACCAAAATTCGGTATTCTGCCATCCTTAACGGCAACCGACCATTTATCCAAACGGTCCTTTCTAAGTTTCCAGAACTTCGAACAAAGCGCGAAGTATTTGAGAACAATATCTTTCTCCCCTTTCTCCAGTAGTTCTTTTGCCAGAGCCATATTCGGACCGAATGAATTAAGCTGTGGTGAACCAGGAGTGTTGCCGGCATTGACCAGACGCTTCTTCGCTTCTTCAAGATCATCCATCTTTATCGCAATCCTTCCGAGAACTATATTCCCATGATGAATGTTGTTTCCGTAGTTCCAACCGGGAGGATTCTCACTCAACATTTTTTCTGCATATTCCCTGGCTTTTTCGATTCTTTGGGCCAACAAGGCCATTTGTGCGAGATCTTTGAGAAGAACATTTTGTTCGCTGTCACTTGACAGTTTGTAGGCTGTTTCAAATTGTTCCAAAGCCTTTTCGGCCGCAAGCCTTCGGTCCTTAGGTGGCTTTCTTATCACACCCAGTGAATATATGTGTCCCAACTCTTTTGGCCATTGGGGATTGTCCATATCAAGCGCCCGTGCTTTTTGTAGCGATTCTATGGCCAGTTCTCGATCATGGAGCTTGAAAAAGTTTGCTGAGTGTTCGAGCAATTTCAGGTCTGCTGGTTTCCTTTGGATATGATCTAACCAGGCTTTCTTAGCCTGGGAATAAGCATCTCTCTCCAGGATCGCATTGAGCGTTCCTTCAGGGATCCCCAGGACTTCTGATTCTGGTGAGTTCACTACCAACCACAGGAGATGTTTCTGTCTTGCTTCGCGTGCAGATAGATTAGTGTATTGTTTACGAAAGTAATAGCCTAACAGTTTTGTGCGCAAAGCGATGTCTTCAGGATTCTGCTCAAGTTGTTTTTCGAGAGATTCTACCTCTTCAGCCGTGAGGTTACGTCCACTCATTACAAGTCTGCGTGCATCTTGTCCAAATGTTGTTTTACACGTGCAGGCAAGAACAAGTGCAGCGATGATTGCTATCAAAGACCTGCTATTCATGGGATTTCTCCTTTCGTAGGTTCAGCTAACAATGTTTATAGGGTTTCCAGATAACACGCCGACGGCAGGGTCGGTTAAATCACGCATAAATATTACACAAACCATTGCCCAGCAAGTCAAGAACCAAGCTCCTATTCGCCAGTATTTTTCCACCTCAATCAAAGCTGCTGAATAAAAGCTAATCCCTCACATGTGCCCTTGACCACCGATAACGACGGACCGCCGATCTGTTGATAATTTCTTATTGCATAGACTCCCTTATTCCCAACGCCATGCTTCAGACGCGGGCAGCGAGCGCAGCGAGTAGACCGTCGGCTGGAAGCGTTGGTTCGGCGGTGCCTTCCTCAAATTCTCAAGCTAGACTCCTCAAAACTGAACTGAACGCGATAGGTCAGCAGCTTTAGATTTGAGAATGCTGTTGCAGCATACTTCACACCCTCGGGGAATCCGCTTGCAATCAGAATTCCGCGTGGTTGCTTCGAGTCAATTTTCGCGAACCAGCCGAGGTAGCGCGCTATCTGTCCTACCGATGAATCCTTTGCATCTCCGACCTTGAGTTCGATCACTACCCGGTTGCCGTCACGGTCCCGCGCCAAAATATCTATGCGACCTACGTCAGTAATAAATTGCCGGGATACAAACTCTAGACCCGCTTCAATGGACTCAAGATTGTTGACAAGGTGGTCTTCGATATCACGTTCGAGGCCAATAGACGCTTCAATGAGCTCTTCTGAACCGGATGTATCGTCCTCCCCCTCCATTGGTTCCCACTCGTTTGGGCCATGCTTTTCCTCGGAGTAGATTTCAAAGCTACCGTCAGTGTTCTTGTAGAGGAATTTCTTCGCATTTGGATGATGCACGTATCCCTTCGGATTGTTGACGACACAGCCGTACAAGTGAGCCTGAAGCGTGGTGGGCTGCCACCTGTTGGGATACTTCGCTGTTACGGCAGATTTGATCTCATCAGAGTTAACGCTTCGTCCAGCGGCTTCAACGTACTCCCGTATTGCATCCGCCATTGTTGTCATTGGTTGACTCCCAATTTATTCCGTGAGGCCGAACACGCGTCGAATCAGGGGCCGAGGTACGAGGTCCCTCTGGATTCGCTTGTTCGGCATATCTCCTATATTGTCAATGTGATTCATATCTTCGGTTTCGGCCATTGCGGCTCGCCCGACAAAGCCGATTGAGAAACTTTGACGCCTTTCAACTTATATTTTTCGAGAAGGTCTTTAATAGCTGGAGCGAACCACACCCCGGCCTTAGGTGAAACAGTCATATCTTCGATTAACTGCTTGAGGTCACAATTAAACAGAATAACGGACGGTTGTTCATCTGGGTTGGACGGCGAATCGACAACTTTTTTGCGGTAGGCATGTTCGGCGTCCGCATCGTGCCAGATTACCCTGACCTCCTTTTCGAAAGCGAATGGCTCACGTTTCGTCATGCAAGTTAGGAGCATGGATAGACCAGGTGAGGGCTTTGTATATCGCACCTTGCCAATAAGAAACTCTTGAGAAACCTCTCGAAGAGAATAGATTAAACTCTGGTAGGTGGTGCGGATTGCCAATCCCTCGTCACCGTTCATGTAAAGCTTCCACATAGCGTCTGATTCGATGTTGCTCATATGCCAGCAGTTAGCATAATAAAATCTGCGTAGCTGCTCTCCTCGCTCGAATCGCTCCAAATCGGATTCCTTTCGGTTCTTCGCGAATAATCCACGGTACTCCTTTTCTGATAATGGAGCCGAAAATCCCTCCCATTTGTCCGGGAATTTGTCGATGCGGATCATAGGGAGGGCCTTATTTGCTAACATGCTAACAAATTTAGGTAGGTCCAGATATCGCCAAAGGACGGCATTCCAATTGGGTGTTTCGAGTCCTTTGGAAGCAGCCCGAGGGTAATGTTCAGATATTAGCCTATTGGCTTCTTTCTTTTGTTGGATGGTTCTTTGCGCCATGAATACCTCAACTCAAACATGGAGAGAAACGCTCATGTTTCCGTTCTATTTTCCTAAACTTTTGCCATATGATCTTGCTCAATATAACAGTCAATCACTCTTTCTCAAGTAGCCGAACAATATTTATATGGTTTCCAGATAACACGCCGACGGCGGGGTCGGTTAAATCACGCATAAATATTACACAAACCATCGCCCAGCAAGTCAAGAACCAAGCTCATGTTCACCGGTATTTTGCCACCTCAAAAAATGCCGACGTTGTTTTCAGGCCGTCAATGCCGATAGCGACGGACCGCTTATCTGTCGATAATTTCTCATGGCATAGACTCCCTTATTCCCAACGATAAGATCAGGCGGCCTCAATCGCGTAGCGATTGGGGGGCGCCTGCATTGATTGGTTATGTAATATTTTTAGAATGGTTTTTAGGCCGGATCCCGGTAAGTTATTAATAATACTGTACTTAGCAAAAGCTTGACCCATTGCTCGATCTATACTCTATAAAAATAATGGAAAAAGATTGACAATTCTCCTGCATTACTCTAATATTTAGAGTACTCGTAAAATAAAAGTATCAATATCTTGTATAAGGATTTTGGGAGGTTTGTCAAATGCGTAATAGAGAACTAGACCCAAAACAAGCGTACTGCGACTTCTTCAGCGGACCTCGGGGGGCAGATTTTTTCGGCGCAGCAGGTTTCCGTCAGCCAAGGATGGCCTAAGAATTTTACTCCAAATTTTCG
>Ga0272442_10012046_pt1 | contig 10489 bp, 11 predicted proteins | sample SSMForm2O_FD_200262 | JGI IMG/M metagenome (GOLD analysis project Ga0272442, IMG submission 200262) | Marine sediment archaeal communities from Little Sippewissett salt marsh, Falmouth, MA, United States - SSM-Form-2O | ecosystem: Environmental > Aquatic > Marine > Wetlands > Sediment ... | reverse complement strand
ACGCATTCCACAACCGTGTATTCCGGCAGACTGAGGGCTTTCAGGTTTAACTGCTTGTATACAGGCTTTAGCATCTTCCGCCGATCTGCAGTCAGTGAAAAGTACACTCTCAATACCAGCATCTATAGATCTGGTGGCAATAAATACTCTCGGCTCCTGTTCAATTTTCATCATGGAAGACATATGAGGAAACAGGTCAACTGCCCTCGAAAAGTTCGCTAAATCTTTAAGGTCCCAATCTGCATATTCTCCAACTAACTCGATATAGTCAAAAGCGCCAGAATGCCCAATTACTTCAGCCATATTTGGTGACATCTCATTCATATGAGTACCAACTGTGGCTCTGCCCTCATTTAGAAATTCCCGAAATTTGTTCTTACGCATTGTTCCTCCTTATGCCATTTTTTATTAGTGCCATTATAACAATGCCTATTACATTTTCATAGTTTCATGTCTAATAGATTATAGCTAATAATAATTATAAATAAACTTGAAACCATATAATTCATGCCCTAGAAGCTAAATCTCCTTCAATTCACGTAAAAGAGTCTTTGTAGATCTGCATAATTGCATCAGCATCAAAGACTCTGGGATTCGCTTCCAATTGAGGCTTCGAATTTTGAGCACAATCTTCGGCAATCAACTCCAGTTCATCATAATTAGCCCCCAAATCCTGGAGGCTATGCTTCATACCAATTTGTTTTAGCCATTTTTCAGTAGCTGCAGTTATTTCCTCATTACCGAACGCACTCAATCCTAAAAATTGGAATCTATCAGGACAGGCAGAATAAGTATGTTTCATCCAGGCAGGAAGCAATGCTGCCTGGGCATCTCCATGGGCGATATCATACTTTCCACTTATCGAAAAGCCAATTGGATGCAACGGTAAAGAACCAACACCTCCCCCTAAATACATGGATGGAGAACAAGCCATGGTACTGGCCCATGCTACCATAGTCCGAGCTTCAATATCATCCGGTTTATTAAGAATCTCAGGCAAATAGTCTACTACTATTTTCAATAAAGTTCCGTAAATATTGTCTGTTATGGATGACACCCTGGGTGCACTAATATATTTCTCAACAAGATGAGAAAAAATATCCACTCCTCCCTGGGCAGTGGCTTTTCTTGGTACAGTCACTGTTAATTCAGGATCTATAATGGATACTTTTGATAGAAAAGCAGAACTGACCAGCACTCTCTTCTCGCGTTTTTCCCAGTTAGTAATCACCGATGCCATATCTTGTTCGGATCCACTAGCAGCCACAGTCGATGCCAATATAAGTGGCAAAGCGGTACTTTCAGGTTCGATAACTGTTACAGCTCCTTTGGTGTATTCCCAGATAGGTTTATTATACGAATTTGCCAGTGTCAAGCTCTTAGCAGTATCCATCGCACTACCACCGCCTAACCCTATAACAAGGTCTATTTTCTGACGGTGAATTATTTCGATTCCTTCATTTATTGTTGAGACACGAGGATTTGATATTACTTTATCAAATACGACTACCTGTAACTTATTAGCCGTAAGATCATTGACTGCTCGGTCCAGTAATCCTGTATTCCTTGCACTATGTAATCCTGTGACTAGTATTGCTTTTTCCCCCAATTTGCTAGCTTCACTTCCCAGAGTTGTAATACTTCCTTCTCCAAAAATTACCTTTCCAGGTAAAGAAAACGTGGTAAACATGTATTACCTCCTTTCGCTCTATGATTGCGCAAAACATTAACAGCTATTGTGCCGGCAAAGCAATATTGCTTCATAACAATTTAAGAGAGATATTGTTTATTCCTTTTAGCTCGGCAACGTACAAGTGATACTACGATGAAACCAATACTGTATTGATAGAATTATTCTCAATCAAGATTACCCTGTAAATGGCGTCATAAATACACGTAACTAACTTAATAAATGATGGCTTCACTTCCTAAAAGTTTTGAGCACTCTATCGTGCTGTACTATAATATAAAGTATATTTTTAAAAACGTACATAGAAGATGTTTAATAAACTGGACTTAATTCAAAAACGCTACTCGGAATTAAATAAAATCATGTCACAGCCAGATGTGATAAATGACCTTAATAAACTACAAGAACTTGGTAAAGAGAATTCAGATCTGGAAGTGATAGTAAACATATACGATAAATATAAGGTTAATGTCGAGCAGTTGAAAGAAATGAATAAATTACTTGACGAAACCGATGATCCTGATATGGCAGTATTAGTCAATCAAGAAATTGAGCAATTAGAGCGACAGCAGGAGGAACAACTTCAAAGGTTAAAATTTTTATTATTACCTAAAGACCCTCATGCTGATAAAGATGTCATTGTGGAGATTAGAGCTGGAACAGGGGGTGAAGAGGCAAGCCTTTTTGCTGCTGATTTGTTTCGCATGTATAGCCGTTATGCTCAGAGTAAGAACTGGAAAGTAAATCTTCTGAATAGTAATCCGGCAGGTGTTGGAGGCTTCAGAGAAGTAGTTTTCGAAGTAAAGGGAAAGGGGGCTTACAGCCAGCTGAAATATGAAAGTGGAGTACATCGTGTACAAAGGGTTCCTACAACTGAAGCATCAGGTCGGATACATACCTCGACCGCTACTGTAGCAGTTCTACCAACGGTTGAAGAAATAGAATTGAATATTAGTCAAGATGATATTAAGATGGACTTTTTTCACAGCGGAGGCGCTGGGGGGCAAAACGTAAACAAAGTAACTACCGCTGTGCGTATTACCCACTTGCCCTCAGGCATTGTTGTAACCTGTCAGGACGAACGTTCTCAGCTAAAAAACAGGACAAAAGCTATGGGAGTACTACGTGCCAGGTTATTTGACCAGGAACAACGTAAGCAGTCAACTGAGATAGATCAGCAGAGAAAGAAACAAGTTGGTACTGGTGAAAGAGCAGAAAAAATACGTACTTACAATTATCCTCAAGACCGTATAACCGACCACCGTATTAATACCACATTCCATAATCTTCCGCAGATCTTAGATGGCGATTTAAGCGCAATTATCGAGGCACTCCTTGCACAAGAACAGGTAAAGCAGCTAGAAGCTGTTCTTTCATGATAGTAAAGAACGCCCTATATCAGACCAAAGAGATTCTCTTAGCTAGAGGGATTCAAGACGATTACAAAGAAGCAGAATTACTGGTATGTCATGCTGCCCATATTTCAATGACGCAATTGTACACGGCCCCTGAGAAAGAGCTGAGCGAACAAGAGGTATTATATCTTGAACAAATGGTCAATAGACGCCTTCGACATGAACCATCAGCATATATTGTAAATAATTGCGCTTTCTATAACTCAAATTTTTATATTGATAATCGTGTTTTAATTCCCAGACCCGAGACAGAACTACTGGTAGAAAGAACAATCGACATTATTAAAAAATCATCGCCTTCTGTTGGGAGCCAGTTTGTAATAGCCGATATCGGTACCGGTAGCGGAGCTATTGCCGGCAGTATAGCCCTACACTTACCTGATGTCAGAATATATGCTACGGATATATCAGCCCAGGCCCTTCAAGTTGCTCGCTGGAATTTTTATCGTCTTGGTCTTAACAACCGTATAATAACCTTAGAAGGCAACTTACTGGAACCACTGGATGAAAAAATAAATATAATTGTAGCTAATCTGCCCTACGTTACGGAAGATGAAATGATGATATTAGCCCCTGAAAGTAAAATATTTGAACCACCAATAGCTTTGGATGGCGGAAAAGATGGACTTAAAGAAATAAGAAATCTCTTATACCAAATCCCTGGAAAGATATATCCCGATACATGTATTCTATTAGAGATAGGTTTAGGTCAGGATAAAATATTATGTCCTCTAATACATAAGCTTTTCCCTGAAGCAGTCGTCAGTATATTCTCCGATTTGTCAGGTATTAACAGAGTGATTGAAATTTACGGAGCGACTAATTAGCCATGACTGGTTCCAATTTAAAGATATTCTATTGGACAATTCTCTTGATTCGTTGGATATCCAATGCTCTCCCACTGTTTTCATCGATATCTAATAAAATAGCATTGAATTCAACATCCCCACTACCAACTGTCAAACGCTTATTGATTTGAGTTAGGAATCGCTCAAGTACACCGGAAATATCATCACCTATAATTGATTTTATTGGGCCAACCATACCTATATCTGTGACATATGCAGTACCTCTCGGGAGAATCTGGGCGTCTATAGTTCCCACATGGGTATGAGTTCCAAGAACCGCACTAACTCTACCATCGAGATATCTACCCATTGCTACTTTCTCTGAAGTAGCTTCAGCATGAAAATCGACTATTATTACTTTTACCTTTTTATCAAAATCCTCAAGCAAGTGATCCATAGCCCTAAAAGGACAATCAAAGTTGCCGATAAATGTCCTTCCTATCAAGTTAACAATCAAAACTCCCTGATGTAAACAATATCCACGACCAATTGTTGCAGGAGGATAGTTTAGAGGGCGCAATATAGCCATATCCTCATTTAAATATGGGTATATCTCTTTATGTGCCCAAATATGATTTCCAGAGGTTATTACATTAACACCCGATTCAAAGAGTTCTTCGGCAGTAGAAGGAGTTAAACCAACACCACCGGCTGAATTCTCACCATTAGCTATTACTAAATCGATATCACTTGCTAGGCATAAACTTGGTAGCAGTTTACCGAGTGCTTTTCTACCAGGTTTACCAATAACATCTCCTATTACTAATACGCGCAAGGTGCTCTTGTAATTTTTATATAATACTCATTATTTAGCATAGTCGACCGCTACCGTCTCTCTCACAACCATTATTTTTATTTGTCCGGGATAAGTCAATGTCTGCTCTATTTTCTGAGAAATATCGCGTGCTAACCTTACCGAATCCAAATCATCCATTTCTTCTGCTTTAACTAGAACTCGTACTTCTCTTCCAGCCTGTATAGCAAAAGTCTTGTCCACTCCAGAGAAGCTTGCAGCCACATCCTCAAGCTCTTTAATTCTCTTTATATACTGCTGCATTGATTCACGTCTGGCTCCCGGCCGGGAACCACTTATAGCATCAGCAGCGGCGACGATAAAGCCCAGAACACTACTTGTTGACGCTTCGCCATGATGTTCAGAAACTGCCTGTGCTATTGCTTCAGATTTATCCCATTGTTTAACTAGATTAGCACCTATCGCAGCATGAGACCCCTCCGTTTCATGATCGACGGCTTTGCCAATATCATGAAGTAAACCAGCTTTCCTGGCAATACTTGCCTCATCTCCAATTTCGTCGGCTAGCATACCTGCCAGATAAGAGACTTCCAAGCTATGAGCTAAGACATTTTGTCCATAGCTAGTACGAAATTTTAGTCTTCCTAGTAGTTTAATTAATTCAGGATGTAGTCCAGGTACATTGGCTTCAAAAGTAGCTTGCTCTCCTTCACGTCTGATTACAGCCTCTGCCTCTTCTTTGGCTTTTCCTACCACCTCTTCTATCCGCGCCGGGTGAATACGTCCATCAAGAATAAGTTTATTTAAAGCAATACGTGCAACTTCACGTCTCACCGGATCGAAGCTTGATATAGTAACTGTTTCAGGAGTGTCGTCTATTATAAGATCCACTCCAGTGGCCTGCTCTAGTGCTCTTATATTACGACCTTCTCTCCCTATAAGGCGCCCTTTCATTTCATCACTGGGTAATGAGACAGTTGAAACGGAAGTTTGGGATGCTACATCTGCTGCACACCGCTGAATGGCAGTAGCTAATATATATTGAACGCGTTCATCAGCTTCAGATTGTACCTGAGCTTCCCATCTTCTAACACGGAGAGCAGCAGCACTTTTTACTTCGTCTTCCAACTCTTCAAATAGTCTACGCTCTGCGTCACTTTTCGATATGCCTGATAAAAACTCAAGCTTTTCTATCTGTTGTTGTTTAACTCCCTCTAATTCCGAATTTAAAAGTTCGGTTTCTTTTATCTTTTTTGTCAGCTCCCGTTCGTGTCGCTCTGCAGATTCCTTTTTTCGTTCTAATGCCTCTTCCTTCTGATCCAGGCGCTGTTCTAAACGCTGCAACTGTTGGCGATGTTCTTTACTCTCCGCATTAGATGCACTACGAACCCTGGCTGCCTCCAGTTTAGCATCGCGAAGCATTTCCCCATGTTTTGCAGTCGCTTCATCTAATAAGCGCTGTGCCTCTTTCCTGGAGCTTCGAATTTGTTGATTGGCTACTAATTGTCTTACAAAGTAACCGACTAGGCCTGCCAAGACAAGGGCAAGACCTATCACTATATATACATAACTCATATTCCCTCTTTATTTCAAAATAACGATAGTTCATAGAATAATACTAAACTTTAATTGAAAAGCAGTCAATACCTTGCGCTGGTTGAACAAATAACTAATAAAGTCACAGTTACTGATAAGTTTATCTTCCATATACTCTATGGGATTGAGATAGACAAGAGATTGAGATTATTCCAACATATAGCAATTATAACAAACTAAAATAGGTTAAGGTAATAAACTTACTAGCCATACTATTGGCATCGTGTCCACACTAGAATAATAAATTATTCAGGTTTATTAATTCTAATAATTCACTTACTGTGATTAGTTTTTCAATAAAATAGGTGTATTACAATCAGAAAATCAAATTGACCTAATAAAACCCTTTTGATAAACTCAACTTGTTTCAAGCAAAGAATTCAGAGCTAGATTCTCAAAACTGGCAAAACCATGCACCATCTGTAAATATATATTGTATTCATTTATTGGAAGTCACATTACCTATCAATTGAGCAAATATAATCTTTGGCTAAACCAGAATTTAAAAGGGGGGCCTTCTATAAGGTTCTTGCATATTTAATGTTAGTACATAACACGTTACTTCTAGCAACAAATAATATCGATAAAGTAGAGGAATACTGCTCACTTCTTTCACATCTTAACTACCGGTTGACGACACCGAAGGAGCAGGGGATATCTATAGTTGTAAATGAGAAGGCGAATAATTATAGAGAAAATGCAACATTAAAAGCTATGGCTTATGCGAATATAAGTTACTTTATCTCTATTGCTGATGATTCAGGATTAGAAGTCGATGCTCTCGGAGGAAAACCGGGAGTATTATCAGCCCGCTTTGGTGGTAATAACGCTACAAATGAAGATAGAGTGAACATTCTGCTGTCAAGACTGAGAAATGTCCCATGGGAAAAACGAACTGCCTGTTTTAAATGTATAATCGCCATTGCCGATCACAAAGGGAGAGTAGAGCTGTGCAGCGGTGTTTGTTATGGTATTATCACCTTTGAACCCAGAGGTGCTAATGGCTTCGGGTACGATCCAGTATTTTATCTTCCGGAACTTAATAAGACGATGGCAGAGCTTTCTAAACAGCATAAGAATGCAATTAGCCATCGTGCTAAGGCTGCACTAAAGGCACAGTTCATATTGAAGCACTATAACTAAAGTTATGCATCCTTTTATTATTACCGAATTCATAAATGCTAGCTCTTTTTTATTATCCAGGATATTGCTTATAGTACTAATACTCCTGACATAGCCAATTAATTCAGTTATAATTTACCGTTCAGATGTATTTATATTTTGATTAATCGAGGAAATCATATATGAAAATAATACCTGCTATTGACATTAGGAATGGCAAGTGTGTGAGGCTATACCAGGGCGATTATAATCAGCAAACTATCTTCTACAATAATCCTGTAGAAGTAGCATTAAAGTGGCAAGCCCAGGGTGCAAAATGGCTGCACATAGTTGATTTAAATGGAGCGGCAACAGGTAACCCTACAAACATGTCAATTGTTGAGAAAATAACAAGGATTAAAGATTTGCGAATTGAGCTAGGCGGGGGTCTCCGGCAAGAGACGGCTATAACTGGCGCATTGTCGAAGGGAGTAAAAAGAGTGATTTTGAGCACTCTGGTCATAAATAATCCGGCTCTAGTAAAAAACTTATGTCTGAATTATGGTGAAGCTGTGGTTGTTGCTCTTGATGCCAGAGGCGATAAGGTATCTATACACGGCTGGCAGGATGATACGATTATAGATGTTTTTCTTTTCGCCCGACAGGCTATGAAACTAGGTGTTAAACGCTTCATTTATACCGATATACAAAGAGACGGCACACTTAGTGAGCCAAACTTTGATGCTATAGAGCAATTAATCAGGGACTTGAATTTACCGATAATTGCCTCTGGAGGTATTTCCAAACTGGAGCATATACGGAAACTTAAAACAATAGGAGCTGATGCCGCTATTATTGGAAAAGCTCTCTATACAGGAGATATTAGTTTACAGGAAGCAATACTTGAAAGTGGAGGATAAATAAATCCATGTTGAAGTTCAATGAAAAAGGATTGATTCCAGCTATTATTCAGGACGATAAGGATGCTGAAGTCCTCATGTTAGGTTACATGAATAAAGAATCGCTGAGGAGAACCATCTCAAGTGGAGATGTCTGGTTTTATAGCAGAAGTCGGCAGGAGCTATGGCACAAGGGTGCTACTTCAGGCAACTTCCTCAGGGTACAATCGATCTGCAAAGACTGTGATAATGACACGCTACTGATTAAGGTTAAACCTGTTGGACCAGTCTGTCACCTAGGAAATCGTACCTGTTTTTTAAAAGACGATAAGGATTACCGACTGTTAGAAACAGAAGACTCTGTATAAGTTCCTGCAAGGCTTGATTGGTTATCAGCTTCAATAACTGCTTTTAGTGCTGATATAGCAGCCCTAAGTTGACGATTGCCGGGCTCTTTGGTAGTTAAAGATTGCAGCAATAATCCTGGAGCCAGTAAGATTTTCGCAGCTTTGCTCCGGCTATATCTCGCCCCCAGTCTGGTAACCTCATATCCAATAGCTGCTATAAGAGGAAGGAAAGCAATACGAGACAAGATACTAAACCATATCGATGGACGTCCTAATAAAGCAAAGATTAGTATTGTGATTACCATCACTGCAAATATGAAACTTGTTCCGCAGCGAATATGTGCGGTAGAGTATGCTTGAACTTCTGCCTCTGTAAGTGAACAACCAGCCTCATAAGCATTGATGACCTTATGTTCTGCTCCATGATATCTATAGATTCTCTTAATATCAGGGAAATGACCTATTATCACTAAGTAAGCAATAAAAATGAAGATACGTAACACTCCTTCAAATAGATTACTTGCCAGGTCAGAGGAAATGTAAATATCGAGATACCGGGTTATTAAAAGTGGGGTAATAAAAAATAGACCTACGGCGAAAGCTAAACTTGCAGCGACGATACCCCATAACATTATCGCTGGAACACTCTCTTCCTCTTCCAATGAAGATACTTGGGCTGAATGGAACAAACTTTGTATACCAACGGTCAGAGCTTCAGCAAAAACAAGAATTCCTCTTAAAAGAGGGATCCTTCTTGCGGCGCCTTTGTAAATATTGGGCACCGGTTGTTGGTGGATATCTAATGTGCCATCCGGTCGATACACCGAAATAGCAATATTGGTCCTACCACGCATCATCACCCCTTCAATAACTGCCTGCCCACCATAATAAAACTTTTCTTTCATGATCTAATTATTAAAAACAGGGACGGTCATTACCTGAACCATCCCTGCTACCAATCTTATAATTCAGATGCTTTTCATTTCATATCATATCGCTTCTTGAAACGCTCTACTCTGCCTCTTGTATCAAGTATTCTCTGTTTTCCAGTATAGAAAGGGTGACATTTATCACATACATCTACTCTTATTTCTGTTTTGACTGAGCCCAGTGTGAATACATTCCCACAAAGACAGGTCACCTTACAGTCATCATGGTATTCAGGATGGATTTTAGCTTTCATTGTAAACACTCACCCTTTTTTTATGTCGATTTTCCGGTTCATATTTTACTAATCCGGTTATCAATGCAAACAAGGTAAAGTCTCTGCCTATTCCAACGTTACTACCAGCATCTATTTTAGTTCCACGTTGTCGGACTAAAATAGTACCAGCATTGACTTTCTCACCAGCATATTTCTTTATTCCCAGGCGTTTTGATTTACTATCACGCCCGCATCTTGTGCTACCGCCACCTTTTTTATGTGCCATTTTTATACCCCTGGTTTGATAATTTCATTTACTGTTATCCTGGTATATGTCTGCCGGTGTCCCCTTTTTCTTCGATAACGAACTTTAGCCTTATATTTATATACTACTACTTTATCACCTTTCACTTGCCCCAGTGATGTAGCCATAACTTTGGCACCCTTTATAACGGGGTCTCCAATAAGAGTATCCTCTCCATCACTAATTAGAAGTACCTTATCCAGTCCTATTTGATCGCCCTCAGGTACGTCTAACGTCTCCACCTCTAAGGTATTGTTCGGACTTACCCTATATTGTTTACCACCGGTATCAATAATTGCGTAAATATTCCGCCTCCAGTCTCTCGATGAAAAAGTTTACTTACTTAATCTAAATAAAAGCCACACTACGATATTAATGGCAAGTTTTGAAC